>Ga0137391_10004664_pt1 | contig 10479 bp, 8 predicted proteins | sample 15con2h24BmetaG_FD_101399 | JGI IMG/M metagenome (GOLD analysis project Ga0137391, IMG submission 101399) | Vadose zone soil microbial communities from Angelo Coast Range Reserve, California, USA - 15con2h2.4B metaG | ecosystem: Environmental > Terrestrial > Soil > Vadose zone > Saprolite...
CGGGCTGGTCAATCAGTTCGAGGTCGAGAACGCGGATAGCAGGATCCAGGTCGGCGCCAACGATCTGGCGGAATTGATCTTCGGCTTGTTTGAGAGCGTATTCCGCCTGGATTACGCCAACGCGGCGTGAAGCGACCTGGGATTCCGAGCGGTAAATATCGAGTGGCGGGAGCGCGCCGAGGCCGAGGGCCTTTTTATCGTGATCGTAGCTCTTCTGGGCTTCTTCGAGAGACTTGCGCTGCACGACCAGAGATTCGCGGGCGAGGATGACATTCCAATAATTCCCGACGATTCGAAAGATGATGTCATTTACTTCGCCCTGAAAGGAAGCACGGGCCTGCTTCAGATTTCGCTGCGCGATGAGGATGGGAGCACGATTGGGAAAAAGGCCGAACTTGCGAAGGAGAGGCTGGGTGACGCTGAATTGAAGATCGGTCGCAATCGAGGGATTGAGAGTGCTAAAGGAGTTGTTTGTCGACAATTTACTGGCACTGAAGGAGCTTTGGAAGTTCGTGCCAGTCTGAAATGTTTTTGCCAAGCCAAATGCCGTTGTTTGAGACAGCGTCTCGAGAATCGGGGCCCCTTGAGTTTGTGTGATGGTCGGCGACTTGGTCCGGTTGTCGGCAAAGCTGGATGTTACCAGCGGATCGAATGGCCCGTGAGCGCGATGCAGATTGTTCTGCGCGAACTCAATCTGGGCGCGGTCGAGTCGGATGTCGGTGTTATTCGAAAGAGCGAGGCGGATGGTGTCGTCGAGAGAGAGAACGAGCTTCCCGTTGGCGACGTGATCCTGGAGGCCCTGCGGCGGTGCAAGCGGAGGGGCTGGCTTTTGGCGCGTGCCGATGCCTAGCAGCCTCTCAAAGCGCGGGGCTTCTTGCGCCTGCGCGGGAACACCAGGAATCGCTCGAAAGAAAACCGTCACCACAAGAAGACGCCCCACTCTCATCACTCACCCCAAAGGATTGCCTGGCGGCCATCTGAACTTATTCGTAACGAATGGCCTCGACCGGATCGAGTCGCGCCGCCTTGACCGCTGGATAGATGCCAAAAATCAAACCAACTGAAATGGAAACCACGAATGCCAGAAGAATGGAGCTGATGGTCACGATGGTCGACCATCCGGCTAGCCACGCGATGAGTTGAGACATGGCGAACCCGAGCACGACACCCACAAGCCCGCCGGCGAACGAGATCAGGACGGCTTCGATGATAAATTGGCGGATGATGTCCCAGCGCCGCGCGCCGACGGCGCGGCGCACGCCGATCTCGCGAGTGCGCTCGAGAATGGCGGCCAGCATGATGTTCATGATGCCGATGCCGCCAACGAGGAGAGAGATGGAAGCGATGGCCACCATGACGGTGTTGAAAAGCTGCTCGGTGCGCTTTTGCTGGGCGAGGAGCTCCGCCGGGACAATGACGTTGAAGTCGCCGGCGTTGCGATGCGAGGAATTCAGGATGCCGCGGACGACTTCGGCGTCGGTGACACTAGTATCGGGCGAAGCCAGATGCAGGTAGAGACCATCGATCTCATCCTTTAAATAGCTTTGCGAGTCTTCGAGACGGTACAGGACCGCATTCAATGGCGCGAAGACGAGGTTGTTCATGTCTTCGGTGCGGACGCCGGAAACCTCGGTCTGCGGGGCAAGCTGCGGCGCAACGATTCCGATTACATGGCACCACTGCTCGTTGAGTTTGATGTATTCGCCGATCGCAGGGGCAGCGCCAAACAGACTGTCTTTTGCCGCAGCGCCGAGGACACACACGGGCGCTGCAGAAGCGTTCTCCGAGGCTTCGAAGAAGCGGCCCTCCGTGACGCGAAGATGGCCGATTAGCAGGTAGCTTGGCTCGACGCCGTAAACGATAGGTAAGTCTTGTTGCGGTTTGGGAAGAAGCTTTCCCGGAACAAAACGTTTGCGCGGGGTGCCATCCTGAATGTCGGGCATATTTTTTCGAATGACCTGGTAATCGTTGAGTGTGAGGCCCGGTGAATTCTTTCGGACTTTCTGAAGCTCCTGCCAATTGTGGGCTTCCTTGGCCTCGACGATGAGGTTGCGCACGCCGAGCTGTTCGATGAAGGCCATGACCTTCTGTTGCGCTCCGGCTCCGATGGAGAGCATGGCAACAACAGCAGCGACGCCAAAAATCATCCCGAGCATGGTCAGAAGAGAGCGAAGCTTGTGGCTGGCGAGGTTTTCAAAACCGAAGACCAGATCGGGCAGCCATTGTTGCAGTGATCTGGGTTCGGCCATGGAGCTGGGTTTCATGGGTGCGTGCCCGGCTTCAATTGGAGCCCGGGCCGAAACTGGGATTGGAAGTGCTGCTTCCCTTTTCTTTTCCGGCGGGATTTTTCTCGGGGTTGACGAGCGCGACGACAGTTCCCGGAGAAATGCCATCAAGGATCGCCCGGCCTTCACTCAGTGCGCGGACTTTGACTTCCTGCATTTCGAAACCCCGGTTGCGTTTGCAATAAACTACCTTCTTGCCATCATGTTCGAAGACGGCTTCGCCAGGAATGGAAACCGCGCGAGAAAGATTGTCCCCCAGGATGCCAAGCCTGACGGCGAAGCCGGGGCGGAGGCGCGCATCGGTCTTGTCGAGCTGGATAGCCACATCGAACTTGTGCTGGGTGTTATCGTCCCAAAATTCGTGGGTCGTCGAGCCGCCAACGGTTTGCACTTTGCCGGAAAAGGATTCACCGGGAAGCGCATCGATTTTTACCTCAACGGATTGGCCGGCCTTAAGGTTGGTGCGGTCGGTTTCGCCTACTTGCGCAGCGACTTCCAGGTGAGAGATGTCGATGACTTCCGCGATGGAACTTCCCGGATTGGCCTGGTCGCCGACGTGATAGTCCGGGAGTGTCATCCCGTACATGAAAAATCCACCCGTAGAATCCCTGTTGCCGTGGATGACCACGAGACCGTCAATCGGTGCGGTGATGTGCATGTTTTTGATGTTTTGTTCCGCCTGCTCCATGGAGAGTCGAGCCTTGTGACGTTTCTCTTCGCTAATGGCAAGTGCGGCCTGATTTGACGCGCTGTGGGATTGAATGTCCTGCTGTAGCTGGGTCAGGGCGCGCTTGGCTTCATCGAGAGCGAGTAGATTCTTCTGCGCGTCGATGGGGCTCACCAATTCGTTCTTGCTGACTTCGAGCTCCGCGCGACGCACCGCATATCTTGCTTTCAGGAGCGCGGTCTGGTCCTCCGCCGTCTGGACGTCGGCGTCCGCTTTGGCTTTGACGATTTCCTGCTCCGCTTGCAGCAGGTCGCTACGATTTTGCCCCAGATTGTATTCTTGCTGGCTGGGATCAAATTCGAGTACAACATCCCCTGTGTGCACGTGGGCTCCGGCGCGTGCTAGCGTGATGATCTGCAATGTGCCTCCGGCGATAGGGGGAGCAGTGATGGCTCTCGACTGGGAAGTTCGCAAGGCTCCTGTGGTGAAAACCTTAAGTTGAAGATCCACTTCTTTCACCGTGGTTGTCGGAATCTCCGAATCAGTCGCCAGGACGGTAGTCTGGTGGCAGGCAACGCAACTGCCTCCCAGCGCGAGCGCAAGGAGAAATACAGTTTCTTTTAAGTGACTGTTGATCACAAAAAAATCCTATTGCGCGAGTGTTGGATCCTTAAGGGCAAGCTGCTCTCCCGGCTGCAATCCCTTTGCGACCAATGCCTGGTCCCCGCTCCGGCGCGATACTTCGATCGGGGTCTCTTCGAACTTCGATCCATGCCGAACGTAAGCAACAGTCCGCCCCCCCTTGCGGAAAAGTGCAGACGTAGGAACCACAATTCCATCGGCAATCCGATCTATCGCCACGCGAACGACCGCACCCATTCCCGGGGCAAGGCGCTCGTCACTGTTTGCCAAAGCCACTTCGACGGAGAAATTCCTGGGAACAGGCCATCCGGCGTTGAAATCCAGGCTCGCGGTGGGACTGATAGTGTCGATGTGTCCGCCGAAGCTGACATCGGGAACTGCATCCACGCGTATCGTGGCGGTCTGGCCTAATTTCAATTGACCTCTCTCCGCCTCTTCGATGCGGGCCGAGATTTTGAGTTTGGATGGATCCGGAAGTTCCGCGATGCCTGCACCCGGCCAGGCGCGGTCTCCGGCCTTAAAGGGAGTGGGGCCGCCTTGCGGCTGCCAATGGTTTTGCAGCGCAACCACACCGTCAAGCGGAGCGAGCAAAGAAAGAGAAGCCAAGCTGTGCTCATCCAGCTGCACTTGGAAAGCCGCCTGATCGTGCCTTTGTTGCTTGCTGACATTATCTGACGCCGCCGAAGAACGATCGGCTTTGAGCTTGGCTTCTGCCTCTTTGAGTTTTTGCTCGGCATCCGCGACTTTTAGCTTGGCTTGCTCGCCTTCGATTACCGAAAGAATCTCCTGTTTGCTGGCATCCATGCGCGTCTTTCGAACGTCATAGTCTGCCGTCATGACGTCAGTGAGATCCTTCTCTTCCTTCAATCGCGCTGCGGCACGCGACTGCTGAATCTCCGCATCTGCCGATTTGAGCGCAGATTGATCCTGCGCGAGCTTTTGCTTCACAGTGGTGTTGTCAAATTCAACCAGAACGTCTCCCTTTTTAACCTTCGCTCCGTTTGCCGCAAGCTTCATGATCTGCAGATCGCCCGCACTGTAGGGCGCCGTGATTACCACCGAGCGGAGCGCCTTGACCTCGCCTTTGACTTCCAGGTAATCGATAAATTCCTTGCGTATCACGTCCGCAGTAGGGAATTTCACCGCAGGGCGCGCCAGTCGGAACGCCCCAAAAGCCAGGCCACCAACGACCAGAGCTGCTACGCCGGATAGAACCCTTTTTCCGGGCTTCGATTTTTGACTTTGGCCATTCATTGCAAGTCTGCTCCTGCCTCGTCCTCGACGGCGGCCCGCCGGATGATTTCTCCCTCTTTCAGCCCAGAAACCACGACGGCCTCGAGATCATTTCGAGGACCCATTTGCACGGTGCGCTTCGAAAAGCTGCCCGTAGTTTTCAGCCACACGAAAGGGTGATCGGCTTCCGTACCAATACTCTGCCAAGGAACCACGAGAACATTGTTCTGGGTGCCGAGATCGAGATCGAGGGCGGCAGATAGGTCCGGCAAGAGTCTCGGGTCCATTCCCTGAACGGAAAAGCGCGCGGCGAATGATCTGACGGCTTCCGTAAATTGTCCCGTGTGACCGAGGGGAGAGAACTCTTCGAGGACCGCGGGCAGAGTCATTCCCGGGTAAGCATCCAGGCGCATCTGTGCGCGCTGGCCCGGATGTACTTTCAGAACATCCACTTGATTCAGCTGGACACGAACCTCCATTTGGGAGGGATCTACCACCTGGAGAAAAGGCACGCCCGGCCGAACCTGATCGCCCTGCTGCACGGTTCCCATTCGGCCGCCAAGCCAGATCGTGTTGTAGACGACTACGCCTTCCATCGGAGAGTGCACGACCATTTTTGCGGCGTTTCCCTGCGCGTAACGCATGGCTTCCAGTGCGCGGTCGCGCTGAATTTCCTGAATTCGAATAGTTGACACGGAAGCGGCGCGCTTCAGTTCGTAGGTCTGTTTCAGCTGCTTGAGAGTGACTTGCGCTTCGTCGAGAGCTTCCTGATTTTTTTCGGCGTCAATGCGGGAAACGATTTCATTCCTCTGAAGCTCGAGTTGTGCGCGTTTGAGTTCGTCTTCCGCCTGTTTCATCGCCGTATCGTCTTTGGCGCGCGCGATGTCTTCCTCCGCCTGTTTCTGGGCGACCTGCCCGACAAGGTTTTCGTAGGTGCTTTTCTTATCCAGATAGTCCTTTGTCTGCGCCTGCGGATCGAATTCGACGAGGAAGGCATCTTTTTTCACATGGGTGCCGGCGGGGACCAGCTTGGTGATGACCATGGAGCCGACCTGCGCTCCTTCAAGCTTGGGGGCCAGGACCACGAAGGAACGCGAGGCCTGTGTCGTCCCATTCAGGCGAATTACCTGCCCGAAATTCTTTCTTTCCACTTTTACAGTGGACTCACCTCGGTTCGCAGCCCGCCGGCCCTGCCGGAGGTGCGCGAAGAGATACGGGATCGCTACGAGAAGCAGAAAGGCGGCTCCTGCCAGCATGATTCTGCCGGGCTTTCCGCGCAATAAAGTGGCCAGATCCATATCGCCCCGACCATACCCCGAAGGAATCCAAAGACCAACACTTTATCTCGAGTGTTGGACTTCCGATCCGGCGATTAGGTTGCATCCCCTCGATTTCATTTACCCCTTATAATCGGACGGCCGAATTCTGCTAGGGGAAACGCCCGGATTGGTCTGCGGTTGCCCGGGCCGGGCTCTTGTACCAACTCTAGCGCAAGTATTCGGCGACGAGGGGGTCGACCTATCTGCGACGCCCATAGGGAACTATCTTGCAAGATGGTTAAAAAATAAAGTAAAAAATTGCAGCCATTCCTTATGAAGGAACCGGATTACGAGTAATTGATCTTGTGCCGGATCAAGCACATGAAGATCGAATGAGTTCTTGAATCGGGAGACATCGTCGGAGAGGGTACTGTATGGCGCCGCGAGCAAGAGTATATCTGTTGGACGGATTTCAATGGACTCAAGATCGGCCGCGGGGAAGTAGGGAGGGTGATGGAGAGGCTCCTCACTCGTACCTCGAAAGACTTTCAGCTTTCCATTCGCCGTCAACCGGCGGGCGGAACACAAGTGCGTCCTAGAAAAAAACGAAAGAAATGGTGCAAGAATGAGCGGCGATCGCAAAGTCTATCGTTCAGCGGCATGGTTCGGCAGGCGTGATAAGGACGGTTTTATCCATCGCAGCTGGATGAAGAATCAAGGCCTGCCCGATGACGTGTTTGATGGAAGGCCAGTAATCGGGATTTGCAATACCTGGTCGGAACTCACCCCCTGCAACGCTCACCTCCGGGACTTGGCCGAGCGCGTGAAACACGGTGTATGGGAAGCAGGTGGCCTGCCGCTGGAGTTCCCTGTCATGTCCACCGGCGAAACCAACATGCGCCCGACGGCGATGCTGTACCGAAATTTGGTCAGCATGGACGTGGAAGAGTCGCTTCGTGCCAATCCCATAGACGGTGTCGTTCTGCTTTGTGGTTGTGACAAGACCACTCCCGCTCTGGTAATGGGCGCAGCTAGTTGCGACTTGCCAACGCTGGTCGTCTCTGGCGGTCCGATGCTTAACGGCAAGTATCGCGGACAAGACATCGGTTCTGGAACCGATGTCTGGCGCTTCAGCGCAGAACTTAAAACGGGCAGAATGACGGAGCAAGAATTCTTCGAGGCGGAGTCTTGCATGTCGCGCTCCGCGGGACATTGCATGACCATGGGCACGGCTTCGACGATGGCCGCCATGGTGGAAGCACTGGGCCTCGGCTTACCCCACAACGCAGCTATTCCAGCGGTGGATTCCCGGCGCGGAGTTCTCGCCCAGGTTGCTGGCCGGCGGATCGTCGAAATGGTGCGTGAGGATCTGCCCATTTCGCGAATCCTTACCCGTGAGGCCTTTGAGAATGCAATTCGCGTCAACGGAGCGCTTGGTGGTTCGACCAATGCGGTGATCCACCTTCTGGCCATCGCTGGTCGAATTGGTATATCGCTCAAGCTCGAAGACTGGGATGGTCTGGGGCGGAACGTCCCAACGTTAGTGAATCTTATGCCCTCCGGGAAATTTCTGATGGAAGATTTCTACTATGCGGGAGGCTTGCCGGCAGTTCTCCGTATGCTAGGGACTCAAGGGCTGTTGCATCGCGACGCATTGACGGTCAACGGCCGGACGATTTGGGAGAATTGCCAGGACGCACCGAATTGGAATGAAGAGGTCATCCGGCCTTTTGATAGGCCCTTGGTCGAGCACGGCGGTATCGCAGTGCTGCGCGGAAATCTGGCGCCTGATGGCGCCGTGCTCAAACCCTCAGCAGCATCTCCCGGGCTCATGAATCATCGTGGCCGCGCGGTCGTGTTCGAAACGATCGAGCACTACAAGGAGCGCATCAATGATCCGCAACTCGACATTGATGAAAACTGCGTGCTGGTGCTCAAGAATTCCGGTCCGAAAGGCTATCCCGGCATGGCCGAAGTCGGAAACATGGAGCTCCCCGCGAAACTTCTCCAGCACGGCGTGAAAGATATGGTTCGCATCTCCGACGCCAGGATGAGCGGAACCGCCTACGGTACGGTCGTTTTGCACGTCTGCCCGGAAGCCGCGGTTGGAGGACCGTTGGCACTGGTCAAGGATGGCGACATGATTCGTCTGAATGTGGAAGCACGGACCTTGCATCTCGAGGTGGGGGACGAGGAACTGCAGCGCCGCCGAGCAGAATGGAAACCACCCGCGCTCGAAATGAAGGGCGGCTACCAGCAGCTTTACGTCGACCATGTAATGCAGGCCAACTTTGGGGCTGATCTGGATTTCCTGGTGGGATGCCGGGGCACCAAGGTCACCAGAGAATCCCACTAAGCTGTGACGGAGGGATATGAACCGAATTGATCTGGCCGGACGCCGCGCGGTCATCACTGGTGGTGCGCAAGGAATTGGACGCGCCATCGCCGAGCGGTTCCTGGAGTCTGGCGCCTCGGTTTCCGTGTGGGACCGAAATCAGGCAGCAACGGACTCCACCGTCCAAGAGCTCTCTGGGCACGGCTTAATTCATGGGCTGGTTGTTGACGTAACCGACGCTCAACGCGTTGGCGAGGCCGCGGCGGAGACCGCCAAGGAATTGGGGGGCATCGACATTCTCGTTGCCAATGCCGGTATCACCGGGCCGAACACGGAGTGCTGGAACTATCCTCCGGACGCGTGGCGTCAAGTCATCGACATCAATCTGACCGGCATATTCCTTTGCTGCCGAGCCGTCGTACCGCACATGATCCAACAGAAATACGGCCGGATCGTGAATGTGGCGTCGATCGCGGGCAAGGAGGGAAATCCGAATGCCTCGGCGTATAGCGCCGCCAAGGCCGGCGTGATCGCGCTGACGAAGTCCCTCGGCAAGGAACTTGCGAAATTTGACATCGGCGTGAACTGCGTCACACCTGCCGCTGCTCGCACCGGACTCTTCGAGCAAATGACGGAATCACACATTCGCTACATGCTGTCGAAGATTCCCCGGGAAAGGTTTGTGGAGGTGGGCGAAATCGCTTCCATGGTCGCATGGCTCGTCTCTGCCGAAAACTCGTTCACGACCGGCGCGGTCTTTGACATCAGCGGGGGGCGCGCAACGTATTGAGCCTCGGACTCTCCGCAAGTTTTTGTTCTCGGTGATTGCGAGTGGATCGTCTCCGTCACGGGAATCTTTGGAGGACCAGTGACACTACTTGGTTATCAGAACGGCGCTACCAGAACCATGATTTTCAGCGTGACCCAAGGGCCGAGATTGTCCATCTCTCGATCGGACGGCGGCTCGGCATGAAAGAAAAAGAACGGTTCGCTAAATATCCAAGTTTACGCGAGCGCGTAGTTCTCGTAACCGGGGGGGCGACGGGGATTGGCGCCGCCGTTGTCGAAGAGTTCGCTCTCCAGGGTTCCCGCGTAGCGTTTCTCGACATAGACATGAACGCCTCATCGCGATTGATTGCGGACCTTTCTACCCGATGCTCGAACACACCTGTTTTCTTTGCTTGCGACTTGACCGATATCGGGGCGCTGCGAGCTGCCGTGGCGCAGGCCGAGGCCACCCACGGCGCGGTCCACACGCTCGTGAACAATGCGGCGAGCGACGATCGCCATTCGTATTCCGATGTGACGCCGGAATATTGGGATGGGCGGATGGCAATAAACCTGCGTCATCAGTTTTTTGCCATACAAGCAGTCGCTCCGCGCATGATCGCCGCAGGCGGCGGCTCGATCATCAATATGAGTTCGATTGGCTGGATGATTCCCTCAACTGGAATGCCCGCTTACGTAACTTGCAAAGCGGCAATCGTAGGTCTGACGAGAACGATGGCCCACGAGCTCGGGAAATCTAACATTCGTGTAAACAGCGTCTTGCCCGGCGCGATTCTGACGGAGCGCCAGCGCCGCCGGTGGTGGACGCCGGAATACGAGGCCGAGATCATGGCAAACCAGGCTCTCAAGCGGAGTTTGGCTCCTGAAGAGGTTGCGCGACTCATCCTGTTTCTTGCGGCTGATGATAGTGGAGCGATAACGAACCAATGCTACGTCGTTGACGGGGGATGGGTGTAATCGCGTGGCGCTCGTGTCGCTCGCCGCGGCACAATACCCATTCACAAGTGATTAGCGGGCTCGTGACGTCGCGCTGCGGGGCGGGTCGCGGTAGTTTTGTTCACAGATTTTCTCCAGATGGACGATAGCGCGAACAACCGGAAAACCAATCGCTGGTGAAATCAAGACTTAGAAGCCGGTTGGTGGGCCCGCTAGGATTTGAACCTAGGACCAACGGATTATGAGTCCGCTGCTCTAACCGCTGAGCTACGGGCCCCCTGATAATAAAGGACTTATTGTTCTACTTAAAGCGACCTCAACGATTTTGCGTCA
>Ga0137391_10004666_pt1 | contig 10477 bp, 5 predicted proteins | sample 15con2h24BmetaG_FD_101399 | JGI IMG/M metagenome (GOLD analysis project Ga0137391, IMG submission 101399) | Vadose zone soil microbial communities from Angelo Coast Range Reserve, California, USA - 15con2h2.4B metaG | ecosystem: Environmental > Terrestrial > Soil > Vadose zone > Saprolite...
CGGTCCGAGCGAATTCCGGTATCACGGCGAGCGGGTTGTCAGCGGCCAGCGCCTGATGCAGGCGACAAGTGACATCTTTCTAGGCTGGAACCGGATACGTGAGCCGGACGGTAAGGAACGCGACTATTACGTCCGTCAGCTCCGCGACTGGAAGTGGTCTCCCGACTTCACCGTTCTTTCGGTGGCGGCCTTGAAGGTATGGGGACGGCTTTGCGGCTGGACTCTGGCTCGGGGTCATGCACGCTCTGGCGACAGCATCGCGATTAGCGCCTACCTCGGCCAGAGCGACAGCTTCGATCGCGCCATGGTGTCGTTTGCCGAGGCCTACGCCGACCAGAACGAGCAGGACTACGCGGCCTTCCAGAAAGCAGTCAAGGACAAGAGGATCGCGGCAGTGGCTGGGAACTGGCCGATGTGACGCAGGCGGCGCCACGAAGCACATCGGGCTCGCCGAGAACCGCTTTGTACCTTTGCTCGGTCACGCTCATCTCCCTCATAGCCGGGGAGTGTCGCGTACGTACCGAAGTAGATGTAGCGAATCAGCCGAAGGGCTGTCGCACAGCAGGCGAAGGCGTTTTGTCGCCTACAAGCCGAACTTGCACACCGAATTTGGCTCCGGTGCATCACGCGGGACGCTCTTGTCGTGCTTCAGCCGAATCAGCACACGAAAATTGGCTCCCCTTAGTGGACGCTCTTCGAACTTTTCTGCACGACCCCACGCACTGGGATCTCTGCCCGAGCAAATCCCGCCATCCACGATCCCCCAGTTCCTGGTCGTCCGCATTCGGAGCCAGGATTTTGACGTCGGCGCCGGAGCCCCACTCTTGGCTCGAGCAACGTGTACCAGCGCTCTCTTTCTTCTGGTCTAGGCGCCCACGGATACTCCGGGTCCCACACACGTTTCGCGTAGGAGCCATACATCACGAGGGCTGAAGTCCGGTGCGCGAAGGTGGCCGCAAACACGGAGCACATTGGCCCTCCCTCGGAGACCCCGAAGAGGGCCGCGCGATTTAAGCCCGCCGCATCCATCACCGCACGAACATCGTCCATTCGCTGCTCAATGGTCGGTAGGCGATCGATTGGGACGCGGTCGGACAGGCCGGTACCCCGTTGTCGAAAAGGATGAGTCGAGAAAAGGAGGCGAGGCGGTAAAAGAAACGTGCTACAGATGGTTCCTGCCAAAACGCCTCCAGATTGCTCACCCAGCCCATGACGTAAACGAGGTCCATTGGGCCGTCGCCGGTCAGCTGTTAGGCGATGTTGACGTCGCCACTCCGCGCGTACCGCGTCTCTGGAACCATCGAACGTGCATGTTAGTTTCCCGCTTTGTTCGGCATTCAGCAATCCAGAACTGATTAGGGGTTGGCGTGACCTCGGGAGAAGTCCCGAAGTCGACGACCATCGTCCGCATCGCGCGCTGCGTGCGTGAGCGCATTGACGGCTTGGCCTAGCCATGGATTGGGAGCCAAACATCTGTCGCGGTGAACGATCCAGTCAACAGACGGGCCCGGCTCGACGCATCACTCGGTGAAGCGTCGGCGCCCGTCTGCCCACCTTGCCCAGCCGAAATCGGGTACCGTCCCTCGACCTTTTCAGGTATTTCCCACGCTGTCGGGCCGGGCTACGTTTCCTAGCCTGACCTCAACGAGTTCCGCGGTGAACCGATTAGTACAGGAAAGCCGGGACGTGGAGAATAGCGGGCAAGTACCGAGGCCAAGAACCCTTCTCGCCGGACGCATCAGCGTGGAGACCACGCGTCACGGGCTTAGGTCTGGTGCTGTCCGGACCCTGGCCGAGAGTCCCACGCCACCACTGTCCAGACGAGAGATACACGTCTTGACGGGTGTCGCTGAGGGGCTGTCGAACAAGCAGATCGGCCACCGCCTTGGCATCAGCGAGAAGACAGTGCGGAATCACATGAGCAGGATTTTCGAGAAGCTCAAGGCGAACAATCGCACCCAGGCGGTAATTCTCGCAATGGGCCAGGGGCTTCGAATCCTCTAGATCACGGCCCTAGGCGCGGATAGTTGCATCGAAATTGGCTCCCCTTAGTGGACGCTCTTCGAACTTTTCTCCTCGCTCCCCCATGAAGCGCAGGAGATCCTCGGTCATTCTTCGTTGTCCAGCACCTCGCGCGGCCGATCGGCAACATAGACTCATGAACCCAATCCGATCGCTAACCATCTGAATGCCATGCACACCGTTGACCGTCCACCAGAGACCACCGAAATCGTTGTCGAGTCCAGACGGTCTTGAGGGCCACGACTCGTCCACCAGAGTCCACCGAGGTCCACTGGATACGGTGTCAAACCTCCCGATCGGATCTTGCCGTTGTGCCAACGCTAAGGCTCGGGTCTAGTCGGTGCTTGGCCGTCCCGGCGTCATCCTAAAATCCGTGTCGGCTGTGTAGGCCGTCAACGAGTGAAGCGACGGTATGGAGCTCATCAGCCCACTCCGGTTGGCATAGCTTTCTGACCGATACGTGGGGCGCGGCCGAGTAGAACAATGCTGACCGCCACGAACCAAACAACCACCGGCGTGGCGCCGAGAAAGATGGGCAGCAGCCCGACGGGTCCGTTGTTGCCAGTGCCCCCGAAGATGGTCAGCGCTGCGACCACGTCGAGAACGCCGGCCGCAGCGCTCAGCCAACCCACCCAGCGCGGCAGTATCGCGGCGCGGAGGACCGCGTAGGCGGCGGTCCCAAACGCTATTGCGGCCGGTAGATATAGGAACGTGAGCGCCATCCAGGCCCCGGCCCAGGCAGCGCGGACGATCGTGGGATCGGTCCCGGGCCCGCTTATGAATACTGCGCTCGCTTCTGCGGCGGAGCCAACAATCAGAATCGCGGCCGTTACCAAACCGGCCCCGAAGAAGAGAGCGGCTGCCCACTCCCAGTCTTCACCCGCACCTCGAATGACCGCACGAATGCCCGTGAACTGCATTAGTAGGACAACGGTGGCCACATTGGTCAGGAAGGCGTCGCCCATGAGGAGGCCGCCGTTGGAATTGATCCAGCTCGCGTACTTGTTGGCGTCTCCGAAGTCAGGCGGGTTGCCCGCCACAAGGAAAAGGACAAGGGCGGCGACCTGAATGACCACATAGACGATTCCAAGGACACCGGTCCACCTACGCCAGTCCCAACTTTTCACGGTCCCTCCTTAGGATGCGACCAATAGCGCGCGGCCCGCATTTACGGCGACTGTTGAGTGAGCCGACAGGAGACAACGATGCTGACTGCTAGCTGGAACACCAGGTCCATATCTGACGAGCTAGTCCAAAAACGAGGCCAGGACCACTGAACCGACAGCGACATCCAGCTCAACATCGGACCGCGCCAGTAGCTTCATTGAGGCGGTATCGACCTCGGCATGGGGTTCCCCGCCGATGATCCTCTTGCCCACTAGGTAGAGCGCGTGCATAAGCATTGCCCACATGGTGCCAGGATTCGCCGTAGTTCGAGTCCGTTCTAGGTCAGGTCGGGGAGGTGGTCTGCGCAGACGAAATGTGGCAATCAGCCAACCCGAAACCACGACATCTGGGGTCAAAGTGTACTGACGATTCTGCTCCGGGACGGAGATTCGAACTCCGAACCTTGCGGATAACAGATCGGCGCGGCCAGTCCAGAAATCGCCGTCTGGATTCGCTGGGTGCCGTTTAGTGCCGCCGAGGGACACGGTTTGCCACCCGCGTTGCTGTATGGCTGGCGCTCGATCCCCTCTTGCAGCCAGCGCCGTCTCATCAGGTCGTTGGCGCACTCAACGAGCAGGGCAGCCTAGGCGTCGTTGATCGAAACACCCCTCTGTTGCAGAACATAAGTCAAGAGCTATTTGGTCTCGCAGTTCTTGACCATGCCGGCACCCGCCTGCGTCTTGCAGAAATCACTCCCGGGTCCGCCATCGAGGACGTTGTCGCCCGGACCGCCGTACAGGCGGTCATCGCCCGCTCCGCCGAACAGGCTGTCATTCCCACCCTGACCGAAAAGCCTGTCGTTCCCAGGACCGCCAAGTAGCGTGTCATCGCCACCGTTGCCGATCAGCGTGTCATCGCCGTCGCCTCCGACGAGGACATCGTTCGCACCCAGACCGATCAGCACATCGTCCCCGCCAAGGCCACATACGGTCTCTCCCGCCGCGGTGCCGACGAGCACGTCATCACCTGGCGTGCCGACAACGTCGCAGGTCACCTGGGCGCCGGTCGTCGAGATGTTGTTGCCAGGCGCCGGGTCGGTCGTGAGAGAGGTGACAGATGCTGTGTTGACGACCGTCGAGGGAACGCTCGCGTTGTCCGCAAGGGTCACCCGGAACTCGACTTTGAAGGTGGCGCCCGGCGCCAGCGCGCCGACGGCGCAGGTCACGGTATGACTGGGAGAGTCGAACCCGCAGGTTGGATCGTCGGCCAGCGAAGCCTGGTCCAGCGTGGCCACCGCCGAGATCGGATCAGTGAGGGATATCCCGAGGGCGACGGACGGACCCGCGTTGAAGACAGTTATGTCATACGTGAGCGTTCCGCCGGGCGCGATCGTTGCCGGAGTGCCTGACTTTGACACCTGGAGATCAGCCTCGGCTCGAAGCAGGAACACGGAGCCTGCCTCCGTAACCGCGCCGACTGAACGAGTCGGCGCCCCGACCACCACATCCAGTCCAGGCTCGCCAGGCGGTGCCGGGATAGCGGACATGGCAAGCCCGAAGTCAGAGCCAGACTGCGTGTCGCTCGCGGTCTCGAGCACGTGCCCGTCCTTGTTGAGCAGATAGGCGGCGCCGCTGCTCGCGGCGCCAAGCCAAAAATCGGGCGCCCCATCGCCATCCTTGTCATCGACGCCGGTCAGAGTCATGGTCTGCCGGCTCGAGGTCGCTTCGTTCCGTTCATCGGTGGGGCTGCTGAGCGGTGCCAACAGCTGCATTCCGGTGGCGCCGCTGTAGAGATGGATCTGGCTGTGCGCCGAGGCTGCCGCACCGGGATCGGAAACTGCGTAGTCGGCGACTCCGTCGGCGTTCTGGTCGCCGATCCCGGCCACGCCAGATCCAAACCCAGCGAACGCCAGCGGCGCCGGGTTGTCGTGAACGCGCAGCGTCGCGCCGCTGGCGCCGGACAGAACGTAAGCCCGACCGACGCAGAATTGCTGCCCGACCGAGTAGCACGGAGCGCCGACGATCACGTCATGCTCGCCGTCGACGTCGGGTATTGCCGCCAGCTCGGCGCTCGCGTAGGCGAGGCCTGTGATTCCCTGCGTCGCGCCGGGCGCGAGCGTCGTCCACAGCTCATGCCCGTCCGAACCGGCAAACGCGGCCACCAGCCCTCCCGTCCCGCCGGGATCGCCAGGAGCGACCACCGCGAAATCAGGGACCTGATCGCCGTCGATGCTCCCAAGTGAGACGATCGCGGCTCCCTGGTTGGGCCCGTCGTGGGCAAGGGTCTTAAGCAACGTGCCTGTCCTGCCCGAGAACACGAATGCTCTGCCTTCTTGCGGGCAAGGCTGCGACAGATCAATGCATGGAATGGCGATTTCCGCACCGAAGATTCCTGGCGCGCCAACCGCAATATCGTCGACCCCGTCGATATCCACATCGCCGGCGCTTGCGACTGCCAAGCCGAAATCACAGGGTGAAGGCGACTCTGTAGTCGGCTCACATTGCGTCCCGGTGAGGTTGTCGGGATCGGAAATCTTATGCAGGACGGCATGAGTCGATCCGGAAACCACGTACACGACGCCCTGGCCAGGGGCGCCTACGGCGAGGTCTGCTGTGCCATCACCGTCGACGTCTCCAAGACCGGCGACCGAGAAGCCGAAGTGAGCCTCTGAGAGGGGCGTCGGGTCGTCGATTCGGCTTCCGCTCAACGATCCGGCGGCAGACGCGGCGAGCGGCGGCAAAGACAACGCGGCGAGGGGCAGAACGAGCGCGGCTGCCACACACAGAGGACGCGCGCGCGGAAGACGCACTAGGGTCGATCGCCGATCCGCGAGGCGCGGAGCTGGAGCACGCCCGGCGAGCCACCTGCGGTGGCCAGGTTCGAGGAAACGACGTCGGCTTCGGCGTGGGTCGTGGGAATCGCACAGGCCTCGATTGAGCTGGATGAACTGCTTGCCGCCTCGTGTGCGGCGATTCTGTACGGAGTGATCGAGTCGTCGGCATTCCGGCGAGACTCCCAAACAATGAGCTTTGGTTGGCCGGCACTGTCCCTGACGGCGGTCACAAGGCCGGACGTCCCGAAGGGCAAGAGGGACGGCCGCTCAAGAATCTGGTCATTTGTAATCGACGTGTCTCCGCGAGGGAAGAAGTCGTGGAGGCCGTTGAAATCGAAATGTGCGGGGGCATAGAAAATGCGAAGGAATCCGCTCGGCGTCCTGACCGCCGTCGCGAAATAGACGGGCGCGAAGATCTCATCATCCGGGAGACGCGGCTCGACGGGGATGGCGCTAACGCTGATGCTGCTCGCCGCGATGTTCGCGCTGAATCCCGAGACCTGGGTGATCGTGCCCGCAATCGGATCGAGGGTGAAAAGCATTTCATCCACGTTGCCGGTGGCGCTTTCTCGCACAGCAGTGACGAAGTAGTAGAGAGCGCCGACTATGAAGGGACCGGCGATCGAGACCTGGTCGATCGCCAGTGGAGGATTGAGCGATCCGAATTTGACGAGATTCGTTCCCTTTGCGTTCACTGCGGCAGCGACCTTCCACGCCTTGAGTACGAGGGTTCCGTCCTGACCGACAAACGCGCTTACGAACTGACTGTCGTTGATTCGCAGAAGGTTGACATCCGCGCCCGCACCAGCCGGAACGTCCGCCACCACGACGCTGGGGGCACTCCCCTCTGCGACGTTCCACAGAGTGAGTTTCACGCTTCCACCGCTTGGGGCCGCGCGCACGTTTGGGATGGCGAGCGTCTTGGCGGTGACGACCGTGTTGCTACTCAGTGCGACGGCTTTGAGGTCGGCGACGAGGGGCAGGACGGATTGGGTCGCGCCCTGCGGGGCGCTGGCCGTGAGCTGACTGATAGTCGATCCGTCGACGTTCACGTCCCAGGTCGTGATGGTCTGGCCGTAATTGGAGGCCATGGCCGCTGTCACGGCGCGGCCATCGGGAAGGCATACGAGCGCCTTGTTGATCCAGCCATTGCCAGAGTCAATCGCACCGTGTGGGTCGGGGTGGAAGAGCTTTGAGAACGCGTAGTCGAGCGCGAGAGTCGGATCGTCTTGAGTCAGCGGATAGCTTGCCCCGATAAGCCCGATCACCAGCCGCCGGCCGATCCGCCTGGTGCTCATGATGGAGCAGTTCAGGTTGTACGGACTTCCAGTGCCACTGCCGCAGGCGGCCGAGCTCCCACCCTTGCCTCCGTCCCAGCCCGGATAGCCATTCGTTCCCCAGCCGAAGCGGTATTGCTTCTGGGTATCGCCGAGATACGTTGTGAAGCTGTACGCCGGCCCTGGAAAACCAACGATCTGCCGGAACAGCAGGTCTTGAAATCCATGCTCCCAGAGACGCGCCAGGTCGCGTGCAGTCGTGTAGTGGATGTAGCCGTTCCTCTTGATAGAGTCGCCGCAATAGGTCTGATCGAAAACGTCAAGAGAATTGCCGTAAGCGTCGACAGTGGGACACCAATTGTCGACGCCCGCCGGGTTGGTGAAGTGGCTGTTCGGAAGACCGGCAGGGGTTACGTGGCCGGGCAGCGTGACCTCGTTCATGAGTTCGACAAATGTCGGGACAGTGCCGGCCACGTGCTCGGCAACTGCGATCGCTGCGTCATTGCCAGACGGATACATCATGCCCCTCAGAAGATCAGCGAACTGGACCTTCTCTCCCACCTGGAGCGGGATGTATGAGTTCCACGTCCCGAGGTCGTAGAAGTCGACGAAGCGAAGGGTCGGGTCGTCAGTCAGAAGTGTGACCGGATTGGTTGATGGCTGCTTGTTGGGCGGCCCGAGAAAAGTCCTCTCTCCGCTGTCGTACTGGCCATTCGAGTTCGCGTCATACACGATCCACTCACCGGGATCGCGGGTTCCGTTGTTGTTCGTGTCGACGTACGTGACGTGGGGATCGTCCGCAAGCGGAGCGCCCGCGGGCGGCGCTCCGTTTCCCACCGGCAGAAGAACCGTCTCGCCCGGGCTGTACACGCCGTCCTGGTTCGCGTCGACTACCAGGAACTCGCCGAAGCGATCGCCCATGAGCGAGCTGCAGCCGCCCATCAGTGAGCCGCAAGGAACCCATGGTGACTTCGCCACCGCGTTCGCGCTGACGGTCACCCAGTCGCCAAGCGTGCAGAAGCCTGCCGGCGATGAAGGGCAGGCTCCGGGAATGCGGCCCATAAGAGCGTCGACTGCCACATGGAGGGAGACGATCTTGGTCGTGCTGGCCATGCCGTTCGGATCATCCGGTGAGCCCGAGAAGAGTTCGCCGTTGGGGCCTTCAAAGTCAAAGAGCGGATCGCCGACAAAATATCGCGGGGCGATGAGCGCCGGCTGCGTGAAGTCCGCCTGGACGTCGAGCGGGGTTGTTGTGATCGCCAGCATTGCAAGCCAGAGGGCGATGGACTTGGCCGTCCTGTACACATTTCTCCAAGCATTCATATCGACGCTTCCTCCATGGAGCGACTGGGCTGTCTGTTACGGCCGTCTCATGGTTCAGCAGGGCAGGAGAGCGGCACCTCCGAGGCTGGACACGAGATTGCTGTAGTAGCTGTAGTCGGTGGCGGGACCGACGCGCGACTGATCGATGGTTCAGATTCCTGCGTACGGCCAGGGCCGGATAGGGTGGTTTACTGCCTTTTGTGGGCGGCAACCCAGGAGCCGAGCTGGGCACGGGACCGGATCCCAAGCTTGTCGTAGACGCGCAGGATCACGCCATCGACGCTCTTTGGGCTGAGGAAGATTGCCGCCGCGATCTCGCGGTTGGTTCTGCCCTCGGCAGCGAGTTCCGCGACCGCGGTCTCGGTGGCCGATAGATCGGACCTGGTCGCCGGCCGCAAACCCAGCCGGGCCAGGTTGCTTCGGGCCTGAACCGCCCAGAGCGGCGCTCCTAACTGATCGAAGATCTGCAATGCGGCCTCAAGTGACTCCTTTGCGAGGCGCTTCTCGCGCCGCCGACGGTGAATTCGGCCGCTTTGTAGGAGGGTTCGGCCCAACTCGAGCGGCATTCCAAGGCCTTGGTGGAATTCACGAGCTTCACTTATCGCGCGGGCGGCCCGATTCAAGTCGTGCTCGGCGGCCAGGGCGAGCCCTCGACATCGCGCTCCCGTCGCCAGAGCCCACGTGCGACCGAGTGTCCGCGCCCGATCCTCGAAACGTTCCAGCAACACGGCAGCGGACCGCAGGTCACCGACACCGATCAGCGCTTCGATCTCGTCAGGCACGAAACGCACGGATCCTGGTTCGCCGACTCCCATGTCGGCAATCTGCTGTGCGAGCGGCGCCATCCATCGGTGCGCCGAGGCGTGATCACCACGGGACAGTTCCAGGAAACCAAGCGCATGACGACTCCACACCAGCGCCGGACGAACCCCTGACTGCTCGGCCGCGCGCAGTGCATCCATTCCGTCCGCCCGGGCTTGCTCGGCGTCTCCTGTGCATGCGCTGATCATGGCCCGGGCGCAGAGGGTGAGGGCCTGGTCGTGCGGTCCTCCGCCCAGCATCGCAATCTCGACGCCCTTCTGCGCGTACTCCGCCGACGAAGCCCAGTTGCCGGTCCAGCATTCGAGCTCACTAAGGCTCCAGAGGAGGGCCGGCAGGTCTGCTTCCGCTCCACGATCGACCGCCGCTCTGTATTCGAGCTCGAGCCGCTGCCGGGCGGGCTCGAACTGATCGCCCCACTTCTGCGCAATCGCGATCAACACGTTGGCGCGTAGGCCGACCGGTAGGTCGTGGGATCCGACGCCGTCGTTCGCCCTGGCAATCAGGTCCTGACGGAGACCGCGGCCACCAAGGAATTCGATCAGCACCTGCGGCCCAATCGCGTCGTTCAGCAAACCGGTGTCATCGGCGGCCGTCGCTGACTGCATCGCGGCGACGGCGTGTGGTGCGGCCTCGCTCAGCCTGCCGGTGTTGATTAGCACCAGCGCAAGGTCACGCTCGATCGTCGAGCGCAAGCGATTGTCGATCGGTGAATCCTGTAGGTCACGCAAGGCATCGCTGAAGGCATGTTCCGCCGCGGTAAGGCTTGTGCTGTGCCGAAGCACCCATCCGAGCTGCCAACGAGCGCGTGCTCTTTCAGCCCCAAATGGCGCATTTGCCACCGCGACTTCCAAGAGTTCTCTCGCACGGTCGTCCTCGCCTGCGCGAAAGTGATATTCGGCAGTCTCGATCCGACGCCTCTCCAACTCGGCTGCGCCTCCACCCTCTGCCAGGGAGAGACCTCGCTCACCGAGGTCAGCTGCGATCTCGGGCGCACCGCGTAACCACGCAGTGCGTGCGCCCGCATCGATGGAGGGAAGATCAGAAACGGTGGCGTCTGAACGCGCGAGGTGGATTGCCCGTTCTTCTTCGTCAG
>Ga0137391_10004673_pt1 | contig 10470 bp, 10 predicted proteins | sample 15con2h24BmetaG_FD_101399 | JGI IMG/M metagenome (GOLD analysis project Ga0137391, IMG submission 101399) | Vadose zone soil microbial communities from Angelo Coast Range Reserve, California, USA - 15con2h2.4B metaG | ecosystem: Environmental > Terrestrial > Soil > Vadose zone > Saprolite...
CTTGCCCTCGCGCGCCGTCGGCGCGAGCCGCTCTTCGACATGGCCCTTTTCCGCTACGCGAGTTTCCGGTGGGGCGGCATCGTGGGCATGCTGCGCTTCCTCGCCCAGTTTGCGGTGAACTACAGTGTGACGTTGTTCCTGCAGATTTTTGAGGGTATCAAGGCGCTCCAGGCCGGGCTGGTGTCCGTGCCGGCCGCCCTGTGCGGCACGATTGCCGCGCCGCTTGGCGGCTGGCTGGCCAACCGCCTCGGCGTGCAGCGGACTGTGCTGGTCGGTCTGCTCCTGCAAGGGGCGGGCGTCTTCTGGATTTGGCGCATGGTCGCACCGGCCCTGAGCATCTGGCAGCTTGCCGGTCCGTTTGCGCTGTTCGGCCTCGGGTCGGGGCTGGCCGGTGCGCAGCTCAACACCGCCACGCTCCAGGATGTCCCTCGCGATCGGACGGGCGACGCCTCTAGCGCCGCGATCACGCTCCGCCAACTCGGTGCGCCGTTTGCCGCGGCCCTTGTCGGGCTGATCCTCGAGTCCTCGGTCACGCGCCTGGTCCTGGAAGGGTACGACCGCTCCGCGCGCGGCATCGGGGCGATGCAGAGCATGATGCTGGCGATAATGGTGATCAACGGCGTCTGTCTTATCCTGACGTTGCTGATTCCCAACCATGTGCCGCCTCGAGGCGCGCCATCGGCCCACGACAATCCTGAGGACAGAAACGAGTGCTAAGCCATGTTTGGGATGTGATGATCACGAGGTACACACAATTTTCGGTCGTGTACCTCGGAGGGGACCCAACTCTCCTTCCCCCTCAGGGGGAAAGTCGGGATGGGGGTGGATTATAGCTTCTGGAGAATGCAATGGCAGACATGAAGAAACATAAGCTCGGCTGGATCGGCATCGGCCGCATGGGATACGCGATGGCCGAGCGCCTCGCGCAAGCGGGATGCGACATCTCGGTGTGGAACCGCACGCGCTCGAAAGCCGAGCCGCTCGCGGCGTCGGGCGCGAAAGTCGTCGACTCGCTCACCGACCTCCCCGATTGCGACATCGTCTTCATAATGGTCTCGACGGGCAAGGACGTGAAGGAAGTGCTGTTCGGCGCGAACGGCGTCATGTCCAAGGGCAAGGCGCCGCAGATCGTCGTCGACTCGACGTCGATCTCGCTCGAAGAATCCGCGGAGATCCGCGAGACGCTCTCGTCGAAGGGCGTGAAGCTGCTCGCCGCGCCGGTCTCGGGCAACGCGCAAGTGATCAAGGCCGGCAAGCTCACCGTCGTCGCTTCGGGTCCCCAGGACGCTTTCGACGCGGTGTCGCCGTATCTCGCGGCGATCGGTCAGGGCGTGTCCTACGTCGGCGACGGCGAGCTTGCGCGCATCGCGAAGATCTGCCACAATGTCATGCTCGGCGTTGTTATCCAGAACCTGTGCGAGATCACCGTGCTCGCCGAGAAAGCGGGCATGCAGCACCACGCCTTCCTCGACTTCCACGTGACGTTCACACCCAAGCTCCTGAGGAAGGACCTCGACCTCGGCCTCAACGCTGGCAAGACGTACGGCGTGCCGATGCCGCTCACGTCGCTCACGCGCGACATCGTGCCGACGCTGATCGGCCACGGCTACACCGACCAGGATTTCGCGACGCTGCTTCTACTCCAGGCGAAAGCGTCGGGGATCGAGCTCCAGCCCGAGAACGTGGAGATCGGCGACGGTCTGTCGGCTGAGAGCGGTTCTATGAACGATGGGAGGTCGACGGTCTCCTTGAGGAACCGATGAGAGGTGGGCCGGTGATGAACATAGTCGACAGGTATCGGCATACCGTCACTGCGGTTGACGCAGGACACCGGCCGACGCGGCCCGCAAAGACGCCGCACGCGGCGCATTCGGGGGCGTTTCACTGGCTGTCGAGACCGCCGGCGGCGAGGCAAGATCACCGGCATAATACCGGGCGAGCGCTTCGATTTCGTCGGCCGTGAGCTGTGACGCGATGAACCGCATCGGGGCGTTGATATCGTTCTTGCCGCTTTGGTAATCTGCGATCGCTTGGCGAATCTCCTCGGGACTGTTCATGACGAACGGTCCGTACCCCACAATAGGTTCCTCAATCGGCTCGCCACACAGCAGGAGCGCCGTCGCGTCGTGCGCACAGTCGATGCAGATGCTCTGCCCCGCGCGGTCGAACAGGCCGACCTCCGCCGCTGCGACCGGCTCGGAGCCGTTCACGCGCAGCGCCCCTTTGAGCACCACGAGCGCTGTCGTGTAGCCATCGGGGACCGTCAGGTCCGTCCGTTCGTCACTCGCGAGACGGAGGTCCCACACGTGGATGGGCGTGAAGGTGTTGGCCGGTCCCTTCGCCCCTGCGAACTCGCCGGCAATCACGCGTACGACTCCATGGCCGCCAGGGAGGGATTGTGTGGGAATCTGGCTGCTCACGATGCTTTGGTACCGCGGCGGCGCCATCTTGTCCTTGCCGGGCAAATTCACCCATAGCTGCACCATTTCGAACATGCCACCGCGCCGCGCGAAGTCGCGACCATGAAACTCTTCATGGACGATGCCAGATGCCGCGGTCATCCACTGCACGTCGCCGGGACCAATTTTCCCCCCGCCGCCGGAGGAGTCTCGGTGTTCCACTTCGCCCGCGTAGACGATGGTGACCGTCTCGAACCCGCGATGTGGGTGCTCGCCGACGCCGCGGCGCTCGTCCGTTGGTTGCATTGATGCCTCCTTTATGTATGTGTGGTTACCTGCCGAGTCGCGGTGCTCCAATTCGCCTTGAGAGACGATGCGGCCCAGCAGGTCACACGCTCAGCGCAGGGCGCGCGGATCACTTCCTTATCGACGTCCGCTCGCAGCGACGTGGCGATCACCGGTGATACGACATGACGAGGCGACGTTACTGCACCTCACTGCCTTCGCGCGCACGGCGTCAAGCTGCGCGGACGTCCATCAAGGTGCGGCGGTGCACAGAGCGCGATCCAGTGACCAGGCCCCGCCACCCATGATGATTAACGCCAGAGCGATGCCTATGGCGAGCAGGTGGTACTCGAAGCCTTCGCCCTTTTGGTTGCCGTACCAGTTCATAAACAAGCCATGCCGCCCATGGGTGGTGATGATGGCGACCAGCATGACGCAGAATATGCCGAAGGCGGCCGCCCGTGTGAGCAGTCCAACGGCGAGGCCAAGCGGGCCGAGAAACTCGGCGGCCAGGGCCAGCAGTGCTAAGAGCGGTGGAATCCCGGCGCTGGTGAAGAACTGCATGGTCGGTTTGAAGCCCTGGCCGCCGAACCATCCGAGGACTTTCTGGGCACCGTGCGGAAACATCACCACGGCGAGCGTGTACCGCAGGATCAGCCCCACAACATTGGCATCGGTCTCTAACAGCCATAGACCCATGGTCTACATCCTTCTCTCTGGTTGAAGTCATATGTACACTTCAGAGACGCTCTGGCGCCTCTAAGAATGCTCCTTCCTCTGCCCCTCGCGACCGTGAGCACGAGCTTGCCTTACAGGTGGTGTGCACCACTCCCAGCATGATCTGCGTGGCATGTATGATCTCTGGTTCGCGCTGCATGCAGCCGTGCACTCCGGGGCACCTGTAGCTCCCTGTCCCCTCGGGAGAGGAGACGCGGGAGCATGACCAACCAGGTCCTTCGTTTTTGCACTAAGCGCTAAGCACGGACGAGCGGGGTGTCGACGAGGTGCTCAGCGAGAAACCACGCCTGGAGTTCGCCAGTACGGATGACGTCAGAGACGAGGAGGTCGTTGCTGCCGTCATCACCGAGTTCGGCGACGCGGGCCGCCGCATCGTGCGCGTCGCCGAGGATCAGTTCGTGCGCCTCGAGCAGCCGAGACAGCATCGCTGGTACCTCCTCGCAGCCATCCGGGGGCCGAGGCACCTTCGTGAGCTCTGCTACGTGTCGCGGGTCGCCGACTGCGACCCCCCCAAGGGTCTGCACCCGCTCAGCGATTTTGTCCACCAGCGCCAGCTGCTCGTTGGCGTGCTTGTCGAGCAAGAGGTGCAGTTGGTAGAAGGTCGCCCCACGCATGAGCCAATGGTGCTTCTTGTACAGCGCGTAAAGAACTTGCGAGTCAGCGAGGAGCTGGTTCAAGCGCTGACAGGAATACATCCGCGTCTCGTAGGAGAGCGCCAGTGGAAACTGTCGCACGGTCCCAAACGCCTGGATCTCCTTGCCATGCTGGTGCAGCCACGGCTGACTGCTCAACAGAGGGGCGGTCTCTGTATGCTTGCTCAGGCTCTCTGCCATGGTCACTACCTCCATAGAGTTGTCGACTCAAGTTTTGAGATGTCGTGCCGCGAGCGGATGATGTGCACTCTTCTATCGCTCCTCGTGCTCCGCTGCGTCCTCGCGTCCCTGCCCTGCGCTGGCCTGCTTAAATTCCCGCAAGCCTTGGCCCAGGCCTTTGGCGAGTTCGGGAATTTTCTTCCCTCCAAAGAACAAAGCCGCGATAGCAAAAATGAGCAGCAGTTCTTGCATACCTAAACCGAACATCTGTCCTCCTTTCTCGCCGCCCTAACCCGTGACCACCGGCTTCGCCAGTGTGTCTTGCGTCCTCAGGATCTCGCCGACGAGAAACAGATCCGTGAGCAGCGCGCGGAGATGGCTCGAGGCGTTCAGGTTGTCGATCAACTGCGAGCTGATGGCGGGTTGGGCGAGCACCAGCTCAAGGGCGGCGAGCGCGGCGCGGGCGTCGCGGTCGAGCACCGCAAAGAACACCTGGTAGCGTTCGGCTGGCTCAAGGCCGGCATGTTGTACCGCCGTCGCACAGCTCTCTGCCAGCCCGGTCAGCGCTGTGACGGCGCGCTGCAGGAAGGCACGCACTTGTCCACCCGACCGGCTGCCCGCATCACTCGGGAGCCCCTGCGCCGCATAGGCCAGCATGAACTCGTAGCACTCTTCAATGGTGTTACAACGTTTCCAGATCTCAACCAGCATCTCTTAGACCTCCGTCTTCGCTTCCGTGGATGGCGATGGTGCCATCGCACTCTCAATGCCCCAGCGTTTCGGATCGTGCTCTCGCAGATAAAACTCACGGCTCATCGTCCCGAAGATCATCGACTTCGTGATGTCGCGCTTCTCCGGTCGCACCGCGAAGTAGACGTGCACCATGACCAGCGCGATCAGGCCGACGCCTGCCAGCCCGTGCAGCACGTACATGAGCCCCCAGGTCATGTCGCTGAACAGATACGGGTTGCGGGGAAAGAAGATCGTGCGCACGCGAGACATCATGCACACACCCGTCAGGATCACTGACAGACCGGTCAAGATGATAACGCCGTGGTAGAGCTTGTTCTCCAGCGGATACTTGGCGAATTTGCGCGGCGGCGGCGCCGGCCGCCCTAGAGACCGCAGCATCCTGCGCCAGGCGTCCCGCAGGTCGACTTTGTCCGGCCAGATCGACCAGAAGTCCAGCCAAAAGGACGCATGGATGACGTGAAAGACGATGGAAACGGTCAACAGGGCGCCGGCGATCCAATGGTAGGTGACCCAGTCAAACTGGAGCCCGACCTTCGGCAGGAAGGCGGTCAGCAGCAGCGTGAACATGGCGGCTGCCATAATCCAGTGAAACAGCCGCGCGGCCAGCGAGTGTCTGGGGATGCGCTCGGGCACGCGGGCCGCGCCTGCGGGCGCAGCACCGTCTGCACACTCCTTCGCTGGAGCGAAATACCGCACGTAGATGGCGTGCACGACGAGGAAGAGCAGCCCCGCGATCACGGCGACCCATATTAAGAACCACGCAATGTGCATAGGGACATGCTGCCCCCACGGATCTGTGGCCCATTCCGTGACCCACTTTATGATGTCCATGTTGCCTCCTCCACTCCCGCGATGGCACGCTTCACCAGGTTTCTCATCAGCGGGATCTTATAGGCGTTGAACTGGAGCGGGACTGCGCCCTGGACGGCCAGTTTCCCCGCCATCACCCCGGTTGCCGCGCTCCGCGGCTGGCCCTGGACCGCGGCTTCGACTGCCTTCAACCGCAGCGGACGAGCGGCCGCACCGTTCACCGCGATGCGGATGCGCTCGATCCTGTTACCCGACACCACCATCGCCGAAGCCACATTCAACAGCGGAAAGTCCCACACGTTCCGGTCTCGCACTTTCTCAAAATAGAATTGCATACCAGCCCACGCGGACGGAATGCGAATAGCCGTCAGCAGATCGCCGGGCTGCAAGATATGCAGCCGCGTGATGTCGATGTCAGGTCCGATGAAGTAGTCCTCGGCATCCACGACGCGCTCACCCTTGGGCGTGCGGATGACAAATTGCGCGTCCAGGGCGATCAAGGCTGGGGCCGTATCGGACGGATTCACCGCCACACAGCGGTCGGCGTGGAGAATCGCGTGCTCGCGGTTGCGGGCCGTCGGCGTGTCGGCATAGCAGATGTTCCCGCCGGCGCGGTAGCACGGCCAACCCGCCCGGTAATACCAGCAACGCGCGTCCTGGGTCACATTGCCGCCGATGGTGCCCTGGTTCCGGATCTGCGGCGACGCCACCAGTGCGGCAGCCTGCGCCAGCAAACTGTACTTCTGCTTGATGATGGGGTTGTTCACGACATCGGTAAGCGTGGTCATCGCCCCAATCTCGATGCCATCGCTCGTGGCTCGAACTCCCTTGAGTGCCTCGATGCCGCTCAGATCGACCACCGCCTTCGGTCGCTTGATGCGATCCTTGAGCCAGTCGAAGCTATCCATCCCCCCAGCCAGCACCCAGGCATCCGCTCCGTGTTGGGTGAGAAGCTGCTGTGCATCAGCCACGGAGCTCGGCTGAAACAGCTCGAAAGCGGGCATCACGTCTCGTATGACAGCCATAGCTGCACTCCTTTCAGGCCTCCATCAGATGTGGGCCATCAGCGGATGTTGCATGGGCCGCCCGGCTTCCAGCGACGTCAGGATGGTGTCGAGGTTCACCGGAGCGCGCCGGAAGATCTCGTCCCCAAGAGCGTCCGAGAGAGCGTTCAAGATGGAGGCACACCCGCCTCCAACGGGCGGCTCGCCAATGCCACGAGCGCCGACCGGCGTCTCCGGATCCGGAATGTCCAGCGCTGCCCACTGCATGTTGACGGGGACATCCAGAATCGTTGGCGGTTTGTTGTGGTAGAACCGCGTCGACACCATGATGCCGTAGTGGGGATCGAACACCCACTTCTGGCCGATCGCGTGGCCAATACCCAGCGTCGAGCGGCCGAGAATCTGGCCGCCGAGCGCGGCTGGATGGATCACTGTGCCGACGTCGGCGTAGGCCAGGAAATCCACAATCTGGTACGTGCCGGTTTCGACATCGACTTCGACTTCGGCGAAGCTGGCGACGTAGGAATGCGTCACGCCGTCGCGCGGGTAATTGTCTCGGGCGGCCACCACCAACCCCTGGCCTGCCAGCGCCGCCACGGACGCTTTGGTGAATGTGTTGACGTCGTTGGGTGCCTCGTGGCCGTCGTAGATGCCGCCTAGTTGCATAGCGCGCTCGGCGGCCTGCGCCAGTGTCATGCCGGCGCCGCCGTCCTCCTTGCGGAAGACGCGCTCGTTCGCGACCTCGTAATCCTCCGGGCTGCCGCCGAGACTCTTGGCCGCGATTTCCTGGAGCCTCTGCCGGGCTGCCATCGCTACCGCATGCGCCGCGCGCGTCATCGCGTGTGTGGTCTGGCTGCCGCCCGACACGCAGGTGAACGGCACGTTTTTCGAGGTGTCGCCCCAGACGATATCGCACTTTTCCCAGGGGACGCCGAGCATCTCCGCACCCACGCGATGGACGTCAATGACCGACTCCGTCCCCAGATTGCCGATGCCGGACTGGAAGGCGATCCGGCCGTCGGGCTTCATGACGAGAAGCCCGTCGAAGCCGATGGTGCCGCCGACGTAGCAGCTCAGCGAGACGCCGACACCGCGCACCTTCGAGCCGATCCGCTTCGGCTTACGCGCCACCCTCTCCTGCCATTTGAACTGCTCCGCGCCGTGGTCGAGTGCTGCCTTGAGGAAGGCACTCGTGGCGTGTTGCAGCTTGCCCTGCACCGGTGGTCCGTACGGCGCCTTGCCCTCTGGACAGTTGAGGCGGCGGATGGCCACCTGGTCAACCCCGAGCTGGCGCGCAGCTTTCGCGATGATCGGTTCGATGATGGCAATCCCCTGCATGCCGCCGGGCGAGCTCTGCGCACTGCGCGGCGGCGTGTTCGTCAGCACCGTCACCCCGCGCCAGCGCATGGCTTGCGGCTGGTACAACAGCGAGACCATACGGCCCGATGTGGGGGCATCGCCCTGCGCGTCGTAGGGACCGTTGTCGGAGATCACGAACATGTCGAGGGCCGTGATCCGCCCCTCCCTGGAGAAGCCGACTTTCATGCGGCCCTGAAAACCGGGCCGCGCGCGTCCAATGAACGTCTCCTCCTCGCGACTGATGCGCATCATCACTGGGGCGTTGGCCTTCTTTGCGAGGAGCGCCGGGATAATCATGGAGACCCCGCCGGTGACCTTGCTGCCGAATCCGCCGCCCGTATAGGCGCTGATAAGGACGACGCTGCTCGCGTCCATATGCAACCATCGCGCCAGGACAGGCAGGGTTTGATAGGTGCTCTGCGTGCCCGTATGCACGTAGACCTTGCCGTTCTGCCAGTATGCCATCGCACTGCGGGTCTCGAGGGTCTGATGGCTGGTGTCTGGCGTGACGAACGTTTCGTCAAGCACAAGCGCGGCGTTCTTGAACCCGGCGTCGAGGTCGCCGTACGACCATGCGTCGGGCGCCTGGCCCATCGGCAGACGGCCCTCCTTGTACTCAGCGAAGTCCGCCTCGGTCCACTTGAGTGCCGCGACCTGGGGCTGTGGCGGACCTTGTGGCCAAGGCTGCACCCAGACGTTGCCGTCGGTGCGCGGGTTCGGCCCACCAGGACGCAGCGTGTCGAGCGGATCGATGACGAACGGCAGCGGCTCAAAATCAACGCGAATGGTTTCGATCGCTGCCGCGGCGGTGAGCTCGTCGACCGCGGCCACGGCGAGAATCGGTTCGCCCTGGTAGAGCGGCTCCATGGTGAGCCCCCGTTCGCCCCACCTGCTGGCCTTGATCACCGTGCCGTTGTCGGTGAGGCTATCGGCCGGAGCGGGAAGATCGTCCGCCGTTAGAATCGCTTTGACGCCGGGCATGGCGCGCGCCTCGCGCGCCTCGATGCGCTTGATACGCGCGTGCGGCAGCGGGCTGAGCAGCAGCTTGCAGAACAGCATGCCGGCGGCGCGATAGTCCTCGGCGTACTTCGCCTTCCCCGTGACCTTCGCATAGAGATCGGCGGTGACGTAGTTCTTGCCGATCAGCCTGTACTGAGCCCCGTATGGAGGCTCGGTTGGTTTGTCAGGCTCAATAACTCTCCTAGGCACCGTTAGCCCTCCTCATAATCTCTGCGCCGCGCATCATAGCGGTGAGGATCTTGTCATAGTCCTGGCACCGGCACAGGTTGCCCGAGATGCCGTGCGCCAACTCCGACCTGGTGGGGTTCGGATGTATTTTCAGGAATCCCACCGTGGCCATCATGAAGCCGGACATGCAGAACGCGCACTGGAAGCCTTGTGCGTCGATGATACCTTGCTGGACCGGGTGCAGCGTGCCGTCGGCGCTCGCCAGCCCTTCGATCGTCATGACGTTCCGGCCGCGCACCGTGTGTGTGAGCATCGAGCACGCAGAATGCGGCACATCGTCGATGAGGACGGTACAGGCGCCGCATTCGGCGCGGTCGCACCCCAGCTTGGTGCCGGTGAGGCCCAGCTTGTAGCGCAGCGTCCACGCCAACGTCTCTTGCTTCATGACGTCAACGTGCCGCTGCTGGCCGTTGACATTGATGGTGATGAGCCGCTCGCCCGCACTGGCAGCCGGGGTCTGGCCCAGCACAGGGGCGGCGCGGAAGAGATAGCTTGCCGAGGAGACGGCCGCGCCGCCCGCGATGACTCCTTTGATAAACGTGCGTCTCGAGACCGCCTTCGGTGTGTCCTCGATCATGTTCATATCTGCTGTGTCTGCCATGCTGTGGTTCCCTCCTGTCGTAGGCAGCCGGAGGCGCCGGGCCAGCCGGTGCAACGCTCCGGCGCAAGGCGCCGGCAACGCACCGGCCCGATGTCTACGACGGCCTCTGGAGCAACTTCTGTGCCACGCTGGACCGGCCCGGCGTCCTGCCCCCAGGTGAACGGCCTCACGCCACGCCCGGCGCGGCAGGCACCGGCCTCTGCGGCGGGGGGTGGGCAGGGCCGCTCCGCCAGACGGTGACGACAACCCTTCGGCACGTGACGGCCTATCGGCACGGCGGCGGGGGGCTTGCGATGGCGCAGGGGGAGCCAAGGGCCCGCCCTCGCGCGTGCCCCAGCGGGAGCAGGGCGGCACGGGGTGGGCGACGCGGGCGGTGGCAAAGGCCGTTGGAACTGCCTATACTCGGCTCTCCATGCCGCCTCTCGCCTAGAAGCAGCGGCTAGCGCCCCAGGGATGTAGGC
>Ga0137391_10004674_pt1 | contig 10470 bp, 16 predicted proteins | sample 15con2h24BmetaG_FD_101399 | JGI IMG/M metagenome (GOLD analysis project Ga0137391, IMG submission 101399) | Vadose zone soil microbial communities from Angelo Coast Range Reserve, California, USA - 15con2h2.4B metaG | ecosystem: Environmental > Terrestrial > Soil > Vadose zone > Saprolite...
GGGATCCGGGGCGTGACCCAGGCGCAGAAGGCATCGCTGCGAGCGTTGGGGGCAATTGAGGGTACTCCCTCATGTCAATAGCGACATGACAATAGAATCTTGGGATTTACACCCAGCCTGCCGGCGAGGTAGTCATCGAGGGCCTGCTGGATCTCCTCGCGGGTGTTCATCACGAAGGGGCCGTAGAATGCGATCGGTGCTCGAATCGGCAGCCCGCCCAGCTGCAGGACATCGAGCGGCTCAGCTCGCCCGCCCGCGGCTCGCATGACGAGGTGGTGGCCGGTGCCGAAGACGACGAGTTGGCCCTCCTTCACGGGCCGGCTGTCGGGCCCGGCGCGGGTCTTCCGCTGGTTTGGTGAATCCGCTCGCTTGCTCATTGCTCCTTGTTTTCCCTGGAAAGCGTCTCTAACCGTTGTTGCAGGGCGGCAAAGCAGCGACAGTCGGGATGTTCACAGAGGAGCGCGGCTGGATTGGCACGGATCAGACGTTCAGCAGTAGCTAGCACCTCACGAATGGGAATGCAGCGTGCTCTGCACGAGCCAATCATGACTTCCTGCGTCGCTGCTCGACAGTGCGGCTCAATCTCGTCAAACCGATGACTCTGCCCTGGAATGTTGGGCAGTTCCATCCACACTTGATCAGTGACTTTGGCATACCGATAGAAGCGAGATCGACCCAGGCGCTGTTCTGCCAGATGAATAGCCGTATTAGAGGCGTGTGAGACGCCCAGCAGCAGCACATCGCCCTCCAGTTCAGCTAACACCTCCAACGGTCCAAGAGGCCAGTCGAGCCGCTGCGACCAATTCCTGAGCGTGAGCGCCCAAGGCCAGGTACGACATGAGGGGGTGACAACTGCGAACATGTGGAAAGGCCTGGCGCATCGTTTCAGGGATGAGACCAAGCTCTTGATCAATCGGCAGATCGTCCGCAAAGGGGACAGCACGGCTGAGTGCTTCATCGAACGCTTGCCAGGTTGAGGCCATTGGCACAGCGTTATGAGGGCGCAGCAGCCCTGGAGGAGCGGGAACTCCTGTCACGTCCCAGCTTCCAGCGGGCACAAGAAGCGTGGCCCCAGTGGAGAGAAGAGCCTGACAGACGGTAGATGCCCCGCCCGAAACCTCCCCAAAGGAGCGCAACGAGGCATGGACAATGACTGCCGAAGAGCTTTTCAAGCCCAGCGCTCTTAACCCATGAACAATATCAGACTCGGTCACCATCAGCATGAGCCTTTCATGAGGTTGCTTGTATTGTATCTCATAGAGGCACTGCCCTGGCCACCCGTATGAGATGATTTCACAAGGCGTGAAGCACCCGCTGGCGCGAGCCGTGGAAATCCGGCCCTGCCATACCCCATGCGTTTAATGAGCTTCAACTTGTTCACTTTCCCCTCAACAATTCCATTGCTGTAAGGAAGCGTCAATCCCGCTTGAACTGCTGCTTTGTCTTTTTGCATGCTGCGCACCAGGCGTTGCGATTCAGGAATATGACTGGCTCTCACTCGTTCGAGCCACTCGTCCAAGCGCTCTCCTTCCCGATGGTGAACCATATGAAGAAAGTCTTGCACCAGATGGTAGAGGGTCTGTGCTGTCTCGCTCGCCTGGCACAGAGTCGTCACGTCATCTTGTTCTGCTTTCTTCAGGTCGGCGGGAGCTCGGAGAAACAACCAGGCAGCATCCCGTGAGGTAAGTTGTGGGAACGGGGCAAGAGCAATATCATCTGGATTGGCCCGTTGCTGTTGAAGGGCATCGAGATACCGATAGATCATCCGAGCAGAGCCTTTGTACCCTTGAGCTGCGATTTCTCGGTGAAGCTGAAGGCCATTGCGCTCTCCCTGCTTCCATCTTTCGAGCACGTAGGGAGCATAGGGATCAAACTTGCTTTTTCTTTTGCGATAACGCTTGGCTTGAGGGGAAATGCCTCCTTGTTGGAGGAAGTCGACAAACGCTTCGCTCTTTCATTCCAAGCTGGCGCGCGATCTCTCTGGAGGTTAGGCGCTGCGCTCGAAGCGCGAGGACTTGCTGATAGCGCTCATAGCGTTCTGTCTGATAAGCCAGGCTGGCCTGTTCGGCACTGCGCTCCGGTCGAGGACGCCACTGCTCAATGGATGGCAGCGGCAGTCCAGGGGAGTGTGATTCGTCGGGCGGATTGTCTGGCCCAGAGGCACGCCGGATCTCTGTCAGGCAGCGCGCTAAGACGGTTTCAACAATTTCTGAGAGATTTTTGACCAGGTGAAAGCGGTCGCTTACTTGCCTGGCTTGAGGAGCGCCGAGTCGTGCGGCAGCGGCATAATCTTCCCCTCGGTCCCTGCTTACTATCTCGATTTCTGGGTGCCTTCGCATCCAAGCAGCAGCAGTCTCCGTGTTGCGGTCTGGGAGCAGGTCGATGATGGTATGGGTGGTTAAGTCCACGAGAATCGTGCCGAAGGTGCGGCCACGGCGAAACGACCAATCGTCTATCCCCAAACAGGAAACCTGTGGTGTTACGCATGGAGCAAGAGCCATGATGCGGCGAAGAATGGTGGTAGGTGATGTGTGAAACGCGATGCGGTCTGCCAGTCGTGTTCCCAGTTCCCCGCTGGTAGCAAGTCCGATGGCCTGCACCGCTTCAAAAAGTCGGGTGGTGACCTGCGCCCATGGCTGAACAAGGGTAGGGAGGCGTTCGGTAAAGATTTTTCGAGCGCAGTCAGGATTGCGGCAGAAAAACTTGCGGACCGAGAGATGAAGGACGACCTTCCGGCCTCCACAAGGGACATCACGCAGCATCCGCTGATAACGGCGCACAAGGGGGAGCCACACGCATCCACCTAGAGCGACTGCCTGGCTACGCCCCAGAGTTGAACCCACAGGAAGGAGTGTGGAATCTGCTCAAGCGGCGCGAACTCAAGAACCTTTGTGAGGCTTCCTTCGATCACCTCGGCACAGACCTGCTGCGTGCCAAGGAACGGCTCAGGCATCGCAAAACCATTCTTTGCCAGTGTATCGCCCATGCTGGCTTCCCCCTTTAGACATTTATAGTGAGATCACTAGAACAAAGGTCTTGACTCTCAAGTGGCTTGAGGGTTTATACTGTGATTAGTAACGCACAGAATGGAGACTGTGCAGAGCAAAGGAGACAACGATGTTCAAGATTGGGGAATTCTCAAAGCTGGTGCAGGTATCAGTTCCCACTTTGCGCTATTACGATCAAGTGGGCTTACTCAAACCTGCCCTTGTGGATCCCTTGACCGGCTACCGCTCCTACACGGCCCGCCAACTACCTCGCTTGCATCGCATCCTAGCACTCAAGGGCCTCGGCTTCGATCTTGCGCACATCGCTGCAGTGCTGGATGAAGGGGTCACTCCGGAGCAGATGCGTGGCATGCTGCGCTTGCGTCAAGCACAGATCAGCCAGCAGCTTGCCGAGGGGCGAAGCCAGCTCGTCGAGGTGGAAGGGCGTTTGCAACAGATCGAACGAGAGGAGCGACTCTCTCCCTATGATGTCATCTTGAAGCACGTCGAACCACAACTGGTCGCCTCCGTCCGGGCCATTCTCCCCGATCACAGTGCAGTTGGTTCGCTCTTTGGGCAAGTGTATGAGGCACTTGGTCCCCATGCACGCGAGGCGCTTGGTCCGCATCCGGGCCAAAGTGGGCAAACGCTGGTGCTCTGGTACGATACTGAGTTCAAAGAACGTGACGTCGATGGGGCCGCTGCGTTTTTGCTGCGCTGCTGCGTTCCAGAGAGCGGACAGATGCACGTCCACGAGCCACCCACCGGGACGTTCGCAGCGACTCTCCATCACGGTCCCTACAATACCATCGACCAGGCGCATGAGGCGGTCTTCACGTGGATCGAGGCCAATGAGTACCGGATCGTCGGGCCGGATCGAGAAGTGTATTTGTACAACACGATGCCCATCCGTCGAGACGATCCCTCCTATGTCACCGAAATTCAATACCCAGTTGAAAAGGCTGTGGGCGGCAACTGATCAGCAGGTGAACCCGGCAGCGAGTGTCGTGCTGGTCCGACCGTTCCCAAGGCATGTTTTCGCCAGATCAACTCCACGTTCACTCAACACGTTGTTCAATACGGGGGAGAAACACAGATGATCACCGAACCAAAGCTAGAAGATCGAAACGCGCAGCCCTACGTGGGGATACGAACCCAGGTCCCCATGAAAGAATTTAAGAGAGTGGTACCGCAGTTGCTTGGGGAAGTATTTGCCTGGCTAGAAAAGCAGGGTGTGCCACCGGCTGGTGCGCCCTTCACTCATCGTCAAGAGGGCAGCCCAGTAGAGGAATCCCCCTCGCTTGATACGATTGGCGAGCAGGAGCGAGAGCCGACCAGGAGGAGTGTGATCAGAGATTGGCATTGCTTGGATACTCATAGCTGAAGTTCCTTCCTATTCCTCACGGCTCGCAAAAGGAATAACTACTTTCTTTAAGAAGTCCTTCTCTCCGTTTCTGCGTTTTCCACGGCTGGCTCTACGGTTTTCTTCCTCCGGCCACGTTCCGGCGGTGGATCGGCGGCAGTTCGCCCTTGAGATGGTTCTCCCGCGCTCCCTTGTGATGCCGCTTCTGGTGGACGCTGTTCTCCGGTTGGCCCTGCTCCATCGATCAGCCGAATGGCATCTCGGCGCAACGTGAGGAGTTCGGCGGCGGCCTGAAGCGTCTCTGCCCTGACATCCATTTCCCCGGCTGCATAGCTCCATTCTAAAGCGGTGGTAACCAGCTTCATCACATAGTCCATGACCACCCTCCCTCCCACTGTTGGTTGGATCAAGTGACGGATGAGCGAGAGGGGTGTAGATGACTCCCGCCCACTGGCGCAAGTTGAGCTGTGGAAGTCGAACTACCCCGACCTCATTGCCCTTGCCCACGGTGCGACGCACCGGGGAGGTCGCGTGACAGTTGATACGAGCTTTTTTTCAAACTCGCGGTTTGCCATGCACACCAAAGAGCTTGGAGAGCCACTTCTCGTAAAACTCATACGTAGTTCTATGACGCATGCTCTCTTTTCGTCAAAACGGCACGTACAAGCGCACGTGTCCCGCCACGCGCGGCAGGACACGTGCGCTTTCTGGCCAGGCCCGGTCAAAAGGATCACGACGACTGATCGCTACTTGAGGAAGGCCAGCAAATCGCGGTTTATCTCTTCGGCGTGTGTCCAGGAAATGCCGTGCGGCCCACCTTCCAGCACCACCAGTCGGCTGCCTTTGATGGCCTCATGCAGGCGCTTCCCCGTGGCAGTGAAAGGAAGGATCCGGTCAGCATCACCTTGAATAATGAGCGCGGGCACGTCGATGCGAGGGACGTCTTTACGGAAGTCGGTCAACCAGGTTGGGACGCACGCCGCCGTGCCCGTGGCGGAGGCGCCAACTGCGACGTTCCAGTTGTACCACACGACCTCTTCGCTGACCCGCTTGTCCAGTGTGACGTCGAGGTTATAGAAGTCTGAAAGAAACTTTGTCTGGTAGGCAGGGCGATCCGCCGCGATGCTCTGGATGATTCCGTCGAAGATGCTGCCGTCCACGCCCTCGGGGTTGTCGGCTGTCTTCAACAGGAACGGCGGAATCGGCGCGACACATACTGCCTTGTTCACGCGGTCGGATCCGTAGGTACCGAGGTAGTGTGCCACTTCGCCGGTGCCCATTGAATGGCCGGCCAGCACGGCCTCGCGCAGGTCGAGCTCCGTCATGATCTTGTTAAGATCGGCGGCGAAGGTGTCGTAGTCGTAGCCCAGGGTCGGCTGACTGGATTGGCCGAAGCCCCTGCGGTCGTAGGTGATGGTGCGATACCCCGCCTTGAGCAGGGCTGATACCTGCTTCTCCCAGGCGGCACCGCTCAACGGAAAGCCGTGGATGAGCACGACGGGGCGACCCGAGCCGTGGTCCTCGTAGGAGAGATCGATGGATCCCGAGTTCTCCTTCCCAACACTGATGTACGGCATGAAAGTCTCCTTTCCTTTGGTTCTGCTCTAATGACAGAGCCTTGTACCAGCCGACCGCAAAGATGCGATCGACGTCAAGAGAAGAGGGTAGAATGGTTGTGCCGCGAGAGGCCACGGTCCAGCACTGCCCTGTCACTTCCCATGTCTGCGTTTTGGAGGGTTACATCCATGTTCTCCGCCGGCTGGCCGCTCATCCGCCCGCTGGATTGACCTGTCTTTCAAAACACGCTCTCAGGTAATGTGGAGCGTAAATCAGCAAGGACGAGCTTGCCAGACCTGGAACAGACTGTACCCCGACAAACACGACAGCACACGCTGATGCTGCAGGCAAGGTCAGCAGGGGTATGCGAGACAAGGTGGGAGCGCAAGCGGGCACCCAGGGCTGGCGCGTCAGGGCCGCCATAGCGAACTCCCACCACTACCCCTTTTTACGATCGGTTCCTTGAACGGCGGTTGGCCATCTGCTATAACCGGGCGGACGGCTCCTGGTGCGCTCTGTTGGCCGCGCGATAGGCGAATGCCATGATTGGGCCGATCGTGGCTCCACCCGACCAGTACGCCACCGCCGACACCGATGCGGAGCAGTTGCCCAGCGCGTACAGGCCTGGAATCGGTTGGCCGAGGTCATCCAGTACCTGCCCGTTCGGGTTCGCGCGTGGGCCGCCCTTGGTGTCCAACGTCCCGCCGATCACCAGCACCGCGTAGTACGGCCCGCTGCCGCTGATCGTCCACAGCGTCGGGTTTTTGCGGCCGGGCTCGTCCTTGACCGCTCCGTTGAACTCCAGCTGGATGGGCGTCTCGCCGAAAACTTCAATGCTTTGCTTTCGACTTGCCAGCAGCGCCATGTCGCTGTGCAGACCGTCAAGTCCATTGCTTACAAACCCTGGATGGGCCACCAGCACACACTCGACACCTGGTATGAGCCATTGGACGATCAACAGGAAATGGATGGAGTACGTGCCCGGTGATATTTTTCGGAGTCTGGTCTCAGAGGCTACTCACTGAACACATGAGAAGTTGGAAAATAGGAGTCAGAAGTTAGTTGGGTCCGTTTGTTTGATTACGGGGTCATTAACACTGGTTTTTTGTGTCAAAGCTTCATTTGGAATGTACAGCGAGATTCTTGTTCCGGACTTTTTCTACAGTTACGATGGATTTGGGGACTTTTTCTACGCTTACAATGGATTTTTCTACGATCGAAAAGGGCATTCTCGGGAGGTTCGTGCTCATTCTATTCTACGCTTACAGTGGAAATCCCAAGGGTTCTCCGTCTTTTAGGTTTTGTAGCTACTGGCAAGCTCCTCCGCGCTGACTTGCATCAGATCGGCTATATGTAATACGCTGATATCTGGCGTAAAGTTGGCGGGCTTCGGGCCAGCAGCGTACTTGCCCTGCTGGACAAAGACGGTTGTCAGGCGATCACCCATAATGGATTTGGCGTCGGCGAGAATCTGCGGCTTGTCGTCAATCATTGCATAGTGATCGGCGGGATACAACTGCATAATTTCCTGCAGGTGCTGCTGCTTATGCGTGTAGATCAATACACGGCCCTCAACAGCCTCTGCCAGGTTGCTGTGGTAGATTTTCTCGGCCTGAAAAAACATGTCACCGTCGCTCACGATTACGGTCAATCCCAGAGTTCGCAAGTACTGGAGGGTTTCCAGGGTGTGTGGGTAGAGTGCTTTGAAGAAAGGATAGTTATCGAAGAGCGAGTGAATGTGAAGATAGGTCTGCTGGTCCAGGACTGAGAGCGGGGTTTTTTCGCGCAGCCATGCCAGTGCAAGCGGAATATTCACCACTCCGCTCTCCTCGCGTGCCTGCTCGTAGAGCTCCCAGAAGCGGTCAGTTAATGCCGGGCCTATCTCAACCCGTAGATGTGCATCCAGGTCGTTTTTCACATTGTCGTTATCGATAAGCGTGTTATCCACGTCGATCAGAAAGACCAGTGTTGTCATGAATTATGCTCCTTCTCGTGGTAGGAGTTTATAAACAGACTCGCCACACTCGAGTGTAGTTGATTATGCCTACAAGTGTCAAGAAAGGAGTCGTCACCAAACCCATGCATCACGATGTATACTATATACTGTTACTGACACCCCAGGGATGATCTAAAGGCAATAGTAGTGATTGTTACGCGCAATCGCTGCCGGTGAGTAAGGAGCTTGAGTGGAACCAGTCAATATCAGCGAATTTGAGGCACTTGCCAGGGCGCGCATGGAGCCTGTGGAATGGGACTTCTACACTGGGGGCAGCGATGACGAGGTGACGCTGCGAACCACTCGTGCATCCTTCGAGCGCATCAGACTTCGGCCACGCGTGCTGGTGGATGTCAGCGCGTGTGATCTACATACTACCGTGCTGGGCACCAGGGTGAGCATGCCGATCCTGGTAGCGCCGATGGCCTTCCATGGCCTCGCGCATCCCGAAGGTGAGTGCGAGACCGCCAGGGCTGCTGGAGAATCGGGTACACTGATGGTGACCAGCACAACCTCGAACCGCAGTCTCGAGGAAATTGCGGCCACTGCAAGTGGTCCACTGTGGTTCCAGCTCTACACTTATGGCGGCTTCGAGATATCGGCGTCACTGGTGAAGCGCGCCGAGGCGGCCGGCTACCGGGCGATCGTACTGACGGTCGATCTGCCACGTGTTGGCCGCAGGGAGAGAGATATCCGCAATAACTTCAATTTGCCATCCCGGCTGTTTGAAGGGAATTTTGCGGGGATAGATATACCTGATGATATGTTCGTGACGCTCACGTGGGAATCGATAGCATGGCTGCGTGGAGTGACATCGTTGCCTATTGTGATCAAGGGTATTCTGACCGCTGAGGATGCACAACTGGCGGCGGAACATGGGGTGGATGGCATTGTGGTCTCCAACCATGGAGGAAGACAGCTTGATACCACGCTGCCCGCGATCGAGGCCTTGCCGGACGTGGTCGAGGCGGTTGCCGGTCGCTGCGAGGTCTACATGGATGGAGGAATACGGCGCGGAACGGATGTGCTGAAGGCGTTGGCATTGGGAGCGCGAGCTGTGCTGCTGGGCCGACCGGTGCTTTGGGGGTTGGCGGCGAACGGGGCAGCGGGCGTGCGGCATGTTCTGGAGATGCTGCGGGATGAACTGGAACTGGCGATGGTGCTTTCTGGGCGTCCTACGCTGGCGAGTATCGATCGTTCGCTGGTTCGCCTTCCCAACTAGCAAGAAACGTACGAGATGAGAGTCATCTTTCGCAGCAAGGATTTTGCGAGCATAGAGGGAGCGGGACTGGGTTTTAATAACCGGCGCCCTGGCGCGCAGGCCTGGCAGTACCACGGGCGGGTGCAGCATCGCCAGTGGCAGGGTACGTTTGCGTGTCACTGGGAAGGCTCTGAATTGGCCTGGACGGTGCGGGGCGACGAGCGATTGTTTGGGCTGGCGGCAGCTCTGAAAGCAAAGGGCTACGTGGTTGCTGTTGAGCAGGACGAGGGAGCATGACTACAGATATAAAAAATAACCGTGAACATGAGCAACATCAAGTGCTATTGCTCATGTCTCCTGCCACCTACCGGGCCGGAGCATTCTTGAGCGCGTCGCGGAAACTGAATCTGGCAGTAGTGGTGGGGATTGACCTGCCAGAGACGCTTAGCGAATACTGGCACGTGCCCTTGGGTCTCGATTTCCTGGATCCGGAGACGTCTGTACGGACGATTGTTGAGTATGCCCGTCAGCACCCCATTGCGGCGATTATTGCAGTCGATGATAACGCCAGTGAGATCGCGGCTCGCGCCAGTTCAAAGCTGGGCCTGGCGCACAATTCTCCTCAAGCCGCCGAGGCCGCCCGCGATAAGCTGCTGATGCGCAGATTAATGTCGGCGGGTGGCGCACCATGCCCGGTTTTCCGGCAATTCTTGCTCAGCGACGATGCTGCTCTAGTTGCGACACAGGTGACTTATCCGTGCGTGGTGAAGCCTCTGCGCCTCTCCGGCAGCAGGGGGGTTATGCGAGCTGATAACGTGGAAGAGTTTATTGCAGCCTTCAAGCGCCTGAAACGCCTGTTGCTTGCTGAAGGTTACTTAGAAGAGGAGACTTCCATTCTGGTCGAGGATTTCATCCCCGGCTTCGAGGTGGCCCTGGAAGGCATCCTGACACACGGGCAATTGAAGGTACTGGCGCTCTTCGACAAGCCCGATCCGCTGGACGGTCCTTTTTTTGAAGAGACTATTTATGTAACGCCTTCACGTCTGCCAGAGGAGGTACAGCAGGATATTGCTGATTGCGTAGCAGTTGCGGCCGCGTCACTTGACCTGCGCGAGGGTCCCGTACATGCAGAACTGCGGGTCAACGAGCAGGGGCCGTGGATGCTGGAGATCGCGGGGCGCTCCATTGGTGGACTCTGTTCGACGATTCTGGAGTTCGGCTCCGGTATGTGCCTGGAAGAGCTGATCTTGCGCAACGCGCTCGGGCTTGAAATCAGGTCTATCGAGCGCGAGCAGCGAGCAGCTGGTGTGATGATGATCCCGATTCCGGCTGGCGGTATGCTCAGGGCGGTACACGGGGTTGAAGA
>Ga0137391_10004685_pt1 | contig 10459 bp, 12 predicted proteins | sample 15con2h24BmetaG_FD_101399 | JGI IMG/M metagenome (GOLD analysis project Ga0137391, IMG submission 101399) | Vadose zone soil microbial communities from Angelo Coast Range Reserve, California, USA - 15con2h2.4B metaG | ecosystem: Environmental > Terrestrial > Soil > Vadose zone > Saprolite...
GCGTCGCGCAGATCGGTTCCGGTCCTCACGAACCCCTTTTCGTCGAGCGCTACGCAGCCCTGGAGCCACGCGGTATTCGGGTCCGCTCCAGTCATGACGAAGGCATGGCGGATGGCCATCGTTCGCGTCTCTTCCGCGCGCGCGTCGCGGACCTGCACGCGCTGCAAGTGGTCCTGCCCTTCGACGGAGAGGACCTGGTGGTGGGCGTACACGGTGACGTTGGGACTTTCCTCGATCCGAGCGATGAGATATCGCGACATCGTGTCGGCAAGGCCGGCTCCGCGGACCATAATGTGCACGCGGCGGACCTTGGGCGCCAGGAACACGGCCGCCTGACCCGCCGAATTGCCGCCGCCGATGACGATCACGTCCTCGTCCTGGCAAAGCTGCGCCTCCATTCGGGTGGCGGCGTAATACACGCCGACGCCCTCGAATCGCTGCAGGCCGGCTGATTCGGGCTTCCGGTACTGCACGCCGCTAGCGATCACCAGGGTCCGCGACTTCACCAGCGCGCCATCGGCCAGTTCGACGACGTAGGGGCGACGCTCGCAGTGCAGCGTGGCCGCGGAACGCGCGATGGCGATCTCGGCCCCGAACTTTTGCGCCTGCGTGTGCGCGCGACCCGCGAGCTCCTGGCCCGAGATGCCGGTGGGGAAGCCGAGATAGTTTTCGATCCTCGAGCTGGAGCCGGCCTGCCCGCCCGGTGCGTTGGCCTCGAGCACGAGGACGTCGAGACCTTCGGAGGCGCCATAGACGGCGGCGGCCAGGCCAGCGGGGCCGGCGCCCACGATCACGGCGTCGCGGACCACCGAAGGATCGAGCGCGCGATTGAAACCGAGGATATCGGCCACCTCCGTGTTGGTCGGATTCCTCAGCACGCGCTGGTCACGGAGGATGAGCACGGGGATGGCGCCGGTGCGAAGGTCGAACCGATCGAGCAGCGCCTGCACGCTGGGATCCTTGTCGATGTCGACGTACACGTGCGGGTGGCCGTTGCGGCTGAGGAACTCGCGGAGCCGCAGCGTGGCGGCGGAGAACGTCGATCCGATGAGGACCGTGTCGCCCTGCCCGCTGGCGATCAACCCCACGCGCCGGAGGATGAAGGCGCGCATCAAGAGCTCGCTCAGCTCTGCGTCCGTCTCGAGGATCTTGTGGAGCGCCTGGGTATTGATCGCCAGCAGCTCACCCGCTGTCGCGACGCGGACTCGCATGAGGTTGGTCCTGCCGGAAACGCTGCCGACCTCGCCGGTGAACTGCCCCTGGCTCAAGACGGCGATGGGCAGCTCCTCGCGCTCCGAGGGCTGGACGATGGCCAGCGCGCCCGAGAGGACGACGAAGAAGTCGGGCGTTCTCGCGCCTTGTTCGACGACGATCTCACCGCGCTCCACCGTGCGGCGGTGCCCCAGTCTCTCGATTCGCCCGATCTGAGGGGCGGACAAGCGAGGAAAGAGCCGCGCCTGATCTACAGCCACGTCAACCATCGTAAGGTCTTACACCTGCGCCAGGCCGCCGTCGACGAACAGCTCGATGCCCGAGACGTAGCTGCTCTCTTCTGATGCGAGGAACGAAACGGCGCTGGCGATCTCCTCGGGCCGGCCGACGCGTCCGAGCGGGACCCTGTCGCGATAGAGCTCGTTCAAGCCGTCGCGATCCTTCTTGGTGAGGCCGCGAAGCCCAGGTGTATCAACCGCTCCCGGGCTGACGACGTTCACGCGGATCTTTCGACCCTTGAGGTCAGTGGTCCACGTCCGCGCGAACGAGCGCAACGCCGCCTTGGTCGCGCTGTAGACGCTCCGGTTGGGAAATCCCTTCGACCCGACGATCGACGAAGTGAGAATGATCGATGCGCCGTCCCTCAGCAGCGGCAGCGCTTTCTGCACCGTGAACAGCGTGCCCTTGACGTTGATGCCGAACATGCGGTCGAAGAGCGCTTCGCTGATTTCGCCGAGCGGTGACGGGTCCGCAACGCCTGCATTCGCGAACAAGATGTCGATGCGGCCCTTGAGGTCCTTCACCGTGGCGAACAGGCGATCCAGGTCGGCAAGGTTCGAAACGTCGCCCTGCACGGGGGTGACGTTCCGGCCGATCTCCGCGACGGCGGCGGCGAGCTCATCCTTGCGGCGGCCGGTGATGAAGACGTAGGCGCCGTCGGCAACGAACCGCTTTGCCGTGGCGAGTCCGATGCCGCTGTTGCCGCCGGTGATGACGGCGACCTTTCCATCGAGCTTACCCATGACCCAGCCACCTTTCGCTTCGCCCTTCGACGATGGTGGCCGATGCCCGAGGTGGCGGAACGATTCTCTTCGCCTGCGCGGCTGCCCCGAATCCCGGCCGCGAGTCGCTCATCGTATCGCCATAATATGACGAACGTACGATGGACAGGTGAGCCCACATGAACGCCAAGGTTGAGCAGAAGGCAAGGTCGCACGAATCGATCCTCCGATCCGCCGCCCGGCTGGTTCGCGAAAAGGGGATCTCGGGCGCGCGGGTCGCGGAGGTGATGAAAGGCGCCGCGCTCACGGTGGGCGGGTTCTACGCGCACTTCTCGTCCAAGGACGAGTTGGTGGACGAAGCCCTCCGCCGCACCGCCGCCAGGCTGCGCGACGGTCTTTTCGCGCGCCTCGACGAGAAGCCCGAAGCCGACCGCGCCGAAGTCATTCTCAAGCGGTACCTGTCGGCGGACCACCGCGACGCCGCCACGCTCGGGTGTCCTCTGCCGGCGGTGGTCGGCGAGGTCGGGACCACCGCGCCGCAGCATGGCGCGATCGTCGCGGAGCAGCTGCAGGCCCTGGTCGACGGGCTCGCGGACCACCTGCCGGCAGGCGGCATCGTCCCGCGCCGCATGCTCGCCATCGGTCTGGTCGCGCTGATGTACGGCGGGCTCAGCCTGTCGCGCGCAGTGAAGGGGACGGACTTGTCCGACGAAGTGCTCCGTGCCTGCCGCGCATTGGGCGCTGCCGCAGTCCGCGGCGTGAAGGGAGAACGGCAATGACAACGAGCTACGTGATCGATGCGGTGCGCACTCCTCGTGGGCGGGGCAAGCCGGGCAAAGGGGCGCTCAGCGGCATCCATCCACAAGAATTGTTCGCTCAGCTCCTCGTCGCGCTCGCCCAGCGCAACGTGTTCGACCCAGCGCAGGTCGACGACGTGATCGCCGGGTGCGTCTCGCAGGTGGGCGAACAGGGCGCGAACCTGGCCCGCAACGCCGTCCTCAGCGCGGGCTGGCCCATCGAGGTGAGCGCGACCACGCTCAACCGGTTCTGCGGCTCGGGCCTGCAGTCGGTCCACTTCGCGGCGATGGGGGCCGCCTCCGGCGCGCAGGATCTGCTGGTTGCGGGCGGCGTGGAGAGCATGTCGCGCGTCCCGATGGGCTCCGACGGCGGCGGAGAGGACGGCCGCAACCCGCGCCTCCGCGAGCGCTTCTTCCAGGTCCCGCAGGGGATCAGCGCGGACCTCATCGCCACGCTCGAACACTTCTCTCGCGTGGAGGTCGACGAGGTGGCACTGCGCTCGCAGCAGCGGGCCGCGCGCGCGGTGGAGGAGCGGCGCTTTGCCAGGTCGCTCGTCGCCATCACCGATCCGATCACCGGCAAGGTTGCCCTGGAGCGCGACGAGCTTCTCCGCCCGGAGACGACGCGCAAAGGTCTCGCCGAGCTCGCCTGCGCCTTCGCCGCTCTCGGCGAGAGACCGGCCGGGCCGAACGGCGAGACGCTCGATCAGATCGCGGTCGCGGCCTACCCGGCGGCAAAGCAGATCCGCCACGTCCACACCGCCGGCAACTCGAGCGGGATCGCGGACGGCGCCGGCGCGGTGCTCATCGCGTCGGAGCGCTACGTCCGCGAGACCGGCGCGCGTCCGCGGGCGCGCATCCGCGCGATGGCCACGCTGGGCAGCGAGCCCGTCATCATGCTCACGGCCCCAGCACCGGTGAGCGAGAAGGCGCTGCGTCTGGCCGGAATGAAGGCGCGCGACATCGACCTCTGGGAGATCAACGAAGCGTTCGCGGCGGTGGTGCTGCAGACGATGCGCAAGCTCGATCTCGACCCCGACCGGGTCAACGTGAACGGCGGGGCGATCGCCCTCGGCCACCCGCTCGGCGCGACCGGTGCCATGCTCCTCGGCACGGCCCTCGACGAGCTGGAGCGCCTCGACAAGCAGACCGCCCTGATCGCGATGTGCACTGCCGGCGGCCAGGGAATCGCGACCATCCTGGAGAGGGTCTCGTGAGCGGCGCGCCGGCCGTCTCGGTGGCGCCGCCGGCGCAGTTGCCGGCGACGCCTCGGAAGCGGACTCCATTCCTCATCGCGGGCCTGAGCCTCGCCGCGGTCCTGGTTTCAACGGTCTGGTACCTGCTTCACCTCGGCCGCGAGTCGACCGATGACGCGCAGGTGGAAGGGCGCGTGATGAGCGTCTCGGCCCGCGTCCCCGGGCAGGTGTTCCGCATGCACGTCGAGGACAACCAGCGCGTCGACGCGGGCGACGTTCTGGTCGAGCTCGATCGCGCCGACTACGCGGCGAAGGCCGATGCTGCGCGCGCCGACGTGGCGGCAGCGCGCGCAGCCGCCGCCGGCGCCCGCTCGACGCTCGAGCTCACGGAGAAGACCGCACCCGCAAACCTCGTCCAGGCCCGGGGCGGTCTGACAGCCGCGGCATCTTCCATCCACTCTGCTCAGGCCGCGATCGAGCAGACGCTGGCGGACCTCGCCGCCGCCCTGTCGCGCAAATCGCTCGCGGAGCTCAATCTCAATCGCGCCCGTACGCTCGTCGAAGCGAAGGTATTGCCCGAGGCGGATCTGGATCTGAGGCAGACGGAGTTCGACGCCGCGGCGGCGCGGTACCAGAGTGAACAGGCCCGGCTCGCCGCCGCGCAGGCCGGGCGCGCCGGCTCGGGCGGCGGCCTCGTACTCGCAAGAGGACGGCTGACCGCTGCCCAGACGGCAGCGGAGCAAGTCGCCTCGGCGCGCGCCGCGCTCGCCCTCGCCGAGGCGAAAACGCTGCAAGCGGAAGCGGCGCTCAAACTCGCGGAGCTGAATCTCTCGTACACCACCGTGCGGGCGCCGCGCCGAGGCGTTGTTTCGCGGCGCAGCGTCGAGGAAGGCCAGACCGTCAGCCCCGACCGTCCCTTGCTTGCCATCGTGCCGCTCGACGATGTGTGGGTCGTCGGCAACTTCAAGGAGGACCAGCTCGCCGAGATGCGCGCGGGCCAGAGCGCGACGGTGCGCCTCGACACCTATGGCCGGCGCGAATTTCGCGGCCACGTCGAGAGCATCGCAAGCGGAACCGGCGCGCGCTTTGCTCTCCTGCCACCCGACAATGCCACGGGAAACTTCGTCAAGGTCGTGCAGCGCATCCCGGTGCTCATCCGTCTCGATGGCCCTCCCGGGGTGGATCTGCGCCCCGGCATGAGCGCCGACGTCACCGTCCGGACGAGGGACTGATGAGCACGGAAGCGACCGTCCTTCGCGGGAGCAAGCCGCTCATCACCGCCGGCGCGATGGTCGCGGGTTTGATGGCGTTCCTGGACATCTCCATCGTGAACGTCGCGCTCAACGACATCCGCGCCAACTTCGGGACGCCGCTCGATCAGATCGCGTGGGTCTCGACCGCGTACGCGATGGCGAATATCACCGTCATCCCGATGTCGGGATGGCTGCTGAGGCGCTTGGGCTTCAGGCGTTACTACACGGTCTCGATCCTCATCTTCACCGCCGCGAGCGCGCTCTGCGGCCTGGCCTGGAACCTGCCGTCGCTCGTCTGTTTCCGCATCCTCCAGGGGTTGGGCGGCGGCGCCATCATCCCCACTTCGCAGAGCGTGCTCTTCTCGCGTTACCCGGAGAAGGAGCACGGCATGGCCGGCGCTCTCTTCGCCATGGGCGCAATCACCGGACCGCTGCTCGGCCCCACCATCGGCGGATACCTGGTGGAGTGGTCGAGCTGGCACTGGATCTTCTTCATCAACGTTCCGTTGGGGCTCATCGCCGCCTGGATCGCGTGGACGCAGATCGAGCAGCCGGGCTTCGTTTCCGACCGCTCCCCGGTCGACCGATTCGGCATCGCGCTTCTGGCCCTCGGCATGGTTTCCTTGCAGTACGTCCTGGAGGAAGGAAACCGCAACGACTGGTTCGAGGACAGGACCATCGCCGTCCTCGCCGTCGTTGCCGCCATCGCGCTGATCGGGTTCGTCACTCACGAGCTCGAGGCCGAGCATCCCGTCGTCGATCTGCGCGTCTTCCGGAATCGCGCTTATGCGGCGGCCACCACCCTCAACTTCCTCGTGGGGACGGCCATCTTCGCGGGTTCGGTGCTGCTCTCACTGTATTGCGGCACGATTCTGCACTACCGCGCGATCGACATCGGACGCGTATTCCTGATGGCGACCTGGATTCAGCTCTTGATCTTCCCGGTGGTCGGAAAGCTCGTGACCAGGGTCGACCCGCGCCTTTTGCTGGCGGTGGCCAGCGCGGGCATCTTCACCAGCCTGTGGCTCAACGGGCACCTGACCGCGCAAGTGACCACCGGTCAGGTCGCCTTCCCGCTCTTCATCCGCGCCATCGGCACCGGGTTTGGCTTCATACCGCTCACGGTGCTCGGCGTTGCCTCGCTCCCTGCGGCGCAGCGGCCCGGCGGCACCGCCCTGTTCAACCTCACGCGCGAGCTCGGCGCGTCGATTGGAACGGCATGGATGAGCACCATGCTCGCCCGGCAGGTGAAGCAGAATTTCACCTTCATCACCAGCCACGTGGACGCGTACGGGTCGCTGGTCGCGGAGCAGCGGACGCTGCTCGAGCACGGTCCAGGCGCCCGGCTCTTCGATCCGCAAGGCGCGGCGCTCGCCGTGCTGAACCAGCGCATCGGCGCACAGGCGCTCCTCAAGGCCTTCAACAACAGCTTTCTCTGGCTGGCCTTCGCGTTTCTCGCCGCGAGCTGGGTGATCGTCCTCATGCGCCGGCCGCAGCGAGGAGGAGCCGTGGATGTCAACGCGCACTGAATCTTCGACAGGAGGTCCTTGGACGTGAGCAACATCGAACGGACCCGCACCGTGACCTGGCAGGATCCTGCAACCCTCGGCAAGGCGGCGTTCTCGATGGCGGGCGCCGCCTTTCTCCGCGCAGTCGCCGAGCGCAGGCTGCCTCCGCCGCCGATCGCAAGTCTGATGGGCTTCGACATCGAGGAGGTCGGCGAAGGCCGCGTGGTCTTCGCGGTCGAGCCGCAGGAGTATCATTACAACCCCATCGGCATGGTCCATGGCGGGCTGGCGGCGACGTTGCTCGACTCGGCGATGGGTTGCGCCATCCATTCACTCTTGCCCGAAGGGCGCGCCTACACCACTTTGGAGCTCAAGGTGAACTACATCCGCGCGCTGAAGCGCGACACCGGACGAGTGCGGGCGATCGGCAAGGTCATCCACCTGGGCGGCAAGGTCGCTACGGCGGAGGGCAGTGTCATCGACGGCGCGGGCAAGCTCTACGCACATGGCACGACGACATGCCTGCTGAGCGACGTATCCCGCCGGCCAGCGGGCTGATGTCCTCACCTGGTTTGACATTACATAAGCGCTCACTTATACGTTTCTTCCGTGCAACGCGAGGACACCGTCTTCCGCGCCCTGGCGGACCCAAGCCGACGCGCCATCTTTGAACGCCTGACCCGTGGAGAAGCCGCTGTGAAGGACCTCACGGCGCGCTTCGACATTTCCCAGCCGGCCGTCTCCCAGCACCTGGCCACGCTCCGCAGTGCTGGCCTTGTGTCCGAACGGCGCGATGGTCGACTCGTCTACTACCGGGTCGAGCCGAAGGGGCTACGGCCGCTCGTCGATTGGATCGCGCATTACCAGACCTTCTGGCTCGATCGCCTCGTCCGACTTCAAGCATTGCTCAAGGAGATGGATGAATGAACGCCAAAACCGAAACGCGGACGATTTCCATGGAGTACGACCTGCCCTACCCGCCCGCGAAAGTATGGCGTGCGCTGACCGAGCCCAAGCTGCTCGCGACGTGGCTCATGGACAATGACATGCGGCCTCTCGCCGGGCACAGCTTCACCTTCAAGGCGGAGCTGACACCGTGGTGGGACGGGATCGTTCGCTGCGAGGTGCTGGAGATCGAGCCGCACAAGCGCCTCCGTTATTCGTGGCGGAGCGGACCTGCGTCCTCGCCTCTGGACACCGTGGTCACCTGGACGCTCACGCCGACGCCGTCAGGCACGCGGCTCGCGCTCGAGCAGTCCGGCTTCCTGCCCGCCAACGCGTTCGCTTTCGACGGCGCGAGCAAAGGGTGGCAGCACATGGTTGGCCAGCGCCTGAGCGAGAGCTGCTGCGCGGCGGCCCCCGCCCCGTGGGTGCCATCGGCGCGGCGCTGCGCTTGAACCAGCCGCAGGTGTCGAAGCACCTGCGCGTGCTCAAGGAGGCGCGGCTGGTGCAGGTGGAGCCGCGCGCGCAGCAGCGCCTCTACGGACTGCGCGCCCAACCGCTGCGCGAGCTGAACCAGTGGCTCGAGCGCTACCGCCGCATCTGGGACGAGCGCATGGATCGACTGGACGCCCTCATCCAAGAACTCAAGGACAAAAGAAGAGGAGAACGAGATGGTCGCAAAAAGAAAAGCTGAACCGATGAACCTCAAGCCCACGTCGATGGAGCGCACCTCCGACAAGGAGATCGTCATTACGCGTACATTCCGCGCGCCGGCGCACATCGTCTTCGACGCGTGGACCAAGCCCGAGTACGTGAGCGCTGGTGGGCTCCCGAGTCGCGGGGCGTCACCCTGGTGCAGTGCGACGCCGACCTGCGCCCAGGCGGCGCGTACCGTTACGTGCTCGCTCGCGGCAAAGCCGAGCGCTTCGCGTTTTCTGGCAAGTACCTGGAGATCGCGCGCCCCACGCGCCTCGTTTACTCGCAGAGCTTCGAGCCCCTGCCGGGGGAGGCGGTCGTGACGGTGTCGTTCGAGGAGCGAGACGGCTCGACCACGCTCGTGGATGGTGGATAGCATCGCCGCCACCCTCGAGGCCGTCCTCGCCGGCGGCGGCGAGGTGGCGCAGCCCATCGGCACCGACGCGCCCGAGATCACCGCGAGGTTCCGCGATCCCACTGGCAACGTGCTGGGGCTCTATCAACAGCCTACGTAACCGCCGCAATCATCTCCGCTATCGACTCGAATCGCAGCGTGCGACTTTTGGCCCATGACAGCCTTCCTGAAAATCGCTCGAATCGGTTGGTGCGGCCTGTCATCGAAATGACCTGAAGCGGGGTGAGGTCGTGTTCCGGAACCAGGCGGTCCACTCGTTCGCGGCAAGGACATAGCGATGGCAATTCCCCTGACGCAGATGCTGGCGGTCGCCAGGTACGTCGTGAAACAGCGCTTGAAGGGGAACGACCGTTACCCTTTGGTACTCATGCTCGAGCCGCTCTTTCGCTGCAATTTGTCGTGCACGGGCTGCGGGAAAATTCAATATCCCGTCCAGATTCTAAAGAAACACCTCTCGGTGGAAGAGTGCGTCCACGCCTCGGATGAATGCGGCGCGCCGGTGGTGAGCATCGCCGGCGGTGAGCCGTTGCTTCATCCGCAGATCGCGGAGATCGCGCGCGAGCTCACAGCCCGAAAGCGATTCGTGTACCTCTGCACGAATGCACTTCTGCTGGAGCGCAAGCTCCACGAGTTCCAGCCGAGCCCGTACCTGAGCTTCAGCGTGCACATGGACGGCCCGCGTTCCGAGCACGATTTCTCCGTCTGCCGCGAGGGCGGCTACGACGCGGCGGTGAGCGCCATCCGCGCCGCCCTGGAGCGGGGGTTCCGCGTCACCACCAACACCACCTTGTTCGAGGGCGCCGATCCCGGCCGCATGCGAGGCTTCTTCGACGACATGATGGGGCTCGGTGTGGAGGGCATGACGATCTCGCCGGGCTACGCCTACCAGAAGGCGCCGGACCAGGAGCATTTCCTGCGCCGCGAGCGGTCTCACCGTTTGTTCGCGCGCATGCTCGAGTCTCCGAACCGCGGCTGGAGCTTCAACCAGTCGCCGCTCTTCCTGCAGTTCCTGATGGGGAAGCGCGACTTCGAATGCACGCCCTGGGGAAACCCGACCTACAACCTCTTCGGCTGGCAGCGGCCCTGCTATCTGCTGCAGGACGGCTACGTAAAGACCTTCCGCGAGCTGATGGAGGAGACGGACTGGTCGCAGTACGGGCGCAAGAGCGGCAACCCGCGCTGCCAGGACTGCATGGTGCACTGCGGATACGAGCCCAGCGCAGTGCGGGCGGCCTTCGAGTCGCCGCGGGCGATGGGGGCGACGCTCGCTGCAATGGCGACGGGTCGTCTATGACCGAGGCGCGATTGAGCGAGCTCGTCCAGCGGGCATTCGACTATCGCGGCTACGTGACGCTCCGCCAGCGCGACGGTTCGGAGCTGGTGGGCTTCGTCTACGATCGCGGCACCACGCACCTCGAGCTCTTCGACGAGACGGCGAC
>Ga0137391_10004689_pt1 | contig 10454 bp, 9 predicted proteins | sample 15con2h24BmetaG_FD_101399 | JGI IMG/M metagenome (GOLD analysis project Ga0137391, IMG submission 101399) | Vadose zone soil microbial communities from Angelo Coast Range Reserve, California, USA - 15con2h2.4B metaG | ecosystem: Environmental > Terrestrial > Soil > Vadose zone > Saprolite...
CTTTCTGCTGGTGAGATGAAGTTTGAAACAGCGACACCGCGCCCTGGAAGAGACCGAGGGTGCCGGGGGGCCAAAACAATTCATCTATCTTTTGGGTTTCTCCGTGCCTCAGTGCCTCCGTGGTGCAAAGGTTTTGTTTTTGGTTGCGGCTACGTCGCGCCGTGCCTCCGTGGTGAAGCTTTTGACTTTGCTCCGATCTAGCTGTTCACAAAATCCGCAAACCACCCCGGCCCCGCGCTCGATATCACCACAATCTTCTGACACACCGGGACGGCGTGATCATACGCCTCGCCCGCCTCGGGCATGAACGCCGCCTCATCCATAAACAACCCCCATGGATGATACGACCGAATCTGGTCCCCGCCTCCCGGTATCCCGACAATCCTGCTCCCATGGGCAAACTCCAGCTCACCATCCGCCATCTGCCTCAGACTCCGCGCCGGCGGATACGCCTTCCGCACCTCAGGCTTCTGCCTCTCGTAAAGCGTCTTGGCGTACTTCACCAGCTCAAACGCCTTTTCTTCTTTTTGCGACTGAAACAAAACCTCAATGCCCTCAATCGTCATCGCCGCGTGAGTAAACAACCCCACAAACAGCCACGACATCATCATGTCCCGTGACTTCTCCACAAACAAAACCGGCTCCGCCTGAAACGCCTCCGCCAGCGGACGAAAATACGGCTTCTCCGGAAACGGACGATACGGTGACAACGCCCGGGCCTCTCGCCAATGGCTGTCCCGTGTCTCCGTATGCCTCTGCAGCCATTCCAGCGGATCGGCAATCATCTCCAAAACCCGTGCCGCCTCCGCTCGCTCTTCCGCCAGTCTCTGCTCATCTTCCCGCCCCTTCCGTATCTCCCGCTCGCGCAGCTTAACCTGCAGCTCCTCCAGCGTCTCCGTCTCCGCCTGTGGTCCGCGCTTCGCCTGGCCCGAAGACGCCTTGTACCAGTTGTACACCGTCGCCTTGTCCAGCCCCAGAGTCCGCGCTATCTCCGGTACGCTCTTCCCGCCCTCCACCTCCCGCACCACCGCCGCTTTAAATTCATCGCTGAACCTCTTCCACGGACGCAGCACGCTCTTCCCCGCCGGCCCCTCACCACCCCCGCCGTTTTCCTGCCCGGCCGCGCCGACCTTTTGCTCTCCGACCCATTCCCGCCCGCGGACCTTCTTATACCAGCGATAAAGCAGACTCCGCTGGATCCCGATCGCCCGCTCGACCGCCGTAACGCTCCCGCACCGCTCAATCTCCCGCACCACCTCCAACTTGTACTCCTCGCTGAACTTCCTTAGCACCCGCATCCCACACCCCATGATTTGTTTTGAGTGATTGTTTTGAGTGATTCGTTCTGAATTGGCTTTCATTCGCGTTCATTCGCGTGAATTCGCGGCTAAAAATGGTTTCCCTGGCGGGATACGTCGGTAGCTAATAGAAGAGGACGGCTTCAAAGAAGGGCTTACGGTCAAAGACGCCCAAGGTCACGCTTGATTCGGCTGAGAATCGTATCCAGGGGAGTCTGACCGCGATAATAGAGTGAGGCGGTCTTTGAGTATTCGAATTCGAACTGCTTGCGGATGCTTTCGTCTTCGATGCTGAAGGCCCCGCACTCCGCAACATTTTGGTTCATCGATCTGAATCGTTTTCTTTTGTGTTCCAGATACTCCGCGCTGCCGATGAACTTCTGCACTTCCTCCGTGTCCAGGAGCTGACAAATATCGTAATAATGCCGCAGAAAGTTGGGAGAGAATTTGCCCGTTTCTCTGAATTGACCGTACTTCTTGACCACCGTCTGAAGCTTTTCGACAAAGGTGTACTCCGGGTTATAACAAAGCACTTCGCGGGCCCGGTTATCGGCGTATTCGAGTTTTTTCTTTTCGGCAAAGCCGGCGATCCATGAGGTAATTGTGACCGCCCGGTTCGGGGTTGTCTGGTCAAACCCCACTTCCAGAAGAATCCCGTCCTTGAGCCCCGCAATCGGTCCGAAGGCGCTCTCATAGCTCAGCCGCAGACCTCCGTTTCTCAGCTTTTCGTCATCGTATGTCGTGTCCCTTTCGACCGCTGTGATTCCCGGGATTTTGACTTTTTCCCGCAGCCTCTCGAAGAACTCCCTTCTCGAGGCTACATGCTGGGGCTTTTCATGATTTGCATTCGTATCAACCTGCAATCCGTCGAAGGGTTCGATGCGGATGTCTATGTCTTCTGAAAATCGATGAATCAATCCGAAGCCCTTGGAGAGTGAGGTGCCGCCCTTGAGCTCAAATGCCAGGCCAAGCTGCTTGAGCCCAAAGACCGCATGCATGATCCAGTAGTCCTTTTCAACCAGCCCCGGATCATTGATTTTTTCGCTGTCGGCCACGGTTTCCACAAGCGCCTTGAAATCGCGCCTCTCGTGCAGAAACTCTTCAGGCGGCATCTTGCAGCATCTCCTGAAACTTCTTCCGCGTGGAATACTTGCCGTAAAGACCGACTGCTCGCCCAAGCTTTCTCGGGTCCATCTCCTGGGCCCTTTCACGGACGCGGGCAAGGACCGCTTCCGGGTCCTCCGCCAGTCCGCCCAGTTCATTAACCAGGTCAACCAGCAGAAACTCCTGCGTCAGCCGCTTCGGCACGTTCGCTCGGCGCTCGAACGCGACCATTCGGTTGCCCAGCGCAAACGTCCCATGCCGTTTTTGATTATAGACAACACGTTTGTTATACAACTGGGTCGTCCCCAGCCCCAACTGGTTGTAGGCATTGGGCGAGGTAACGACAAAACAGTCCGATCGCAGAAACGCCCTCACCAGTTCCCGCTCCCCCGCGGGCGCTTCTCCAAATTCAAACTTTCGCGGATAGTAATACAGGCCGTTCCGCAGCTTTTGCAGAGTGCCCTCGACCGTGAGTTCCTTCAGGTGGCGATCGACGCTATGAGACCACCGCATAAGGTCCTCTCGGCGGTACACACTTCCAGGCCGAAGATGTCGCCTCAATTTCTCAAGCGTGTTCGCCCGCATTTTCCCGATCCTCCACAACCGTTATGCTAGCGCGAACACGATTTAATGTCAATAATTTTATTAAAATATCATGCAATTATTATCATAAATATATTGTTTTAAATAGTTTACAAGATCTCATTTTCGCTCACGGTGGAAGCCCCGGACTTCGGTCCGAGGGAGTGGGCTTTCAAGCCCACGGCAGGAACGCGCTCAATAAAACCCGCGCTTCAGCGCTGGAGGCGCCGCAGCCGCTGCCGGCTCTCCCGACATGGCCGGCGCAAAAAAAGTTAACAAAGAAATTTCCGAAGAGCCTCCACGCCCAGGCACCCGTCGAACGGTTCCTGCCCTTCGCTGAACCGCGCCAGATAATCGCGCACCTTCTTTTCAAAATCCGCATCCGTCAATGAAAGGTCTCCCGCCAATAAAAACGGCCGCTAGGCGGCCCGTCTAAACGATAAAAACAAACTCCGATGAAGCAGTAAAACAATCCCACGATGGGTGCCCCACCCTTCGCGCCCTTTTGCGAAGGGTGGGACGCGATACTCTCTGATTCCCGCACACTCGGACTGCCTCAATCAAGCGAGATGCCCAAGTTATTTGCCACCAACTCAAGTTCTGACGACGGAAACTGAGTGTTCCACACCCTCAGTGTTTCATCGCGGTCGTTTAATAGGCGGTCGTAAATCATAAGGGCTTCCGGCTGGAAGAAGAATGCACTTGGATCATTTGCCCTGTCGGGGTCTTGATACACGCCTTCTAGCATGGCAGCATTTTCCTCGAATGTGTGCTGAATGTGATTGATGACTTCTTGGGTTGACTGATTCTCGAAGGTTGGCATCAGGAGTCGGATAACTGTTAACGAAAGCTCGGGATTTGGGCGGTGTGTCGTCAGTTTGAAATAGTTCTTCTCCAACGCCTTGAGCAGCTTATAGGCGTCGTCCTGACCAATTTCTCCGCTAATTCTGTCGAACTCGCGATCAGCCACTTCCACCTGCCCTGCCATTAGATTGATGCGTCTTTTGAGATCATCTGACAATGATTTCGCAGTTTCATCATTTTTGTACACATCATCATGGGACATTTCGGCCCACAGATGTTGCGCTTGCGTCCGTACCTGTACCTCCGCAAAAAACTTAGATGCGGGAAATTGTATTATCTGGTTGTCTCCCAATTTTAGCCTCATGTGATCGAGGTGCACACTAAGATACCCCACCTCCTTGGTTCCACGCTGCTTAGCTTTGTCATCCGGCACATCGTGATCAAATTGCTCTGATATCAACGCCTGAATGCGTGCGCTGTCGGATCGATACTTAAAAACAATGCGAGCACCAACCTTATCCGGCAACGAGTCGTAAGTGTGCTCGGTCTTCAGCAGAAGTTTTTTGACGAGGCTGTCCACTTCCTTCGCACGAGCGGTGACTTCTGCTGGAATACCAAGCCTTCGTACTCCAGACTTAAGCCGCGAAGCAAGCATGTCCGCAAATTTCTCGAATTGTGGCCTTTCTGCAATCCATGTCTTGCGGGCAAATTCTACGTTCGTCACGTTCGTCACGCTCGTCGCCCTACACTCTTGAGCTTGTCATTCACGATGATGCTTTCCTCGGTCACAGCCACGAGTTCCTCGCTTGCCGCCGGAGCACTCACAACAACTCCTTTCTCACTCAGAAAAGTGCTGCGAGTCAATTTTGATTTTACGTCCACAACGTCCTTATGAAATGAAGTGAGTGTCACATGTCGTTCTTCCAAGAAATCCCGATAGGGCTTTCTAATTTCTTCCGGCACATATTCCTGGATGAATGTCTTCGGCACAACCTGCACCTTGTTTGACCGCAATTCTGCGTGCAAGCTCTCGTACAACTGCGTGCGCATTACTGGCTCCGTAATGACGTCGTTAATAAACTCAAGGGTGGCATTGTAAAATTTCGACGTTGCTACACGAGGGTCTTCTCTGAGCATGCAGCCCAAGTATTTAATCCAAAATCTTGCCATGTCACTGCTGTCAGTGACACGATGCTGGCTGTCGCATGACGTCATCAGAAAATCGTCGTCCGCTTTGCCTGTACGTAGGAAGGCAGCGCTCTTGAACAGTTTTGTGCCATCTGTGAGGACGAGGTCTTCCAGCACAGACATTGCAAAGCGAGTCTTATCGTCCGACTTATCGAGCTTCAATTGCGCTCCTGCCTCGCGCTCAAGTTTCATGAGCACTAAACCGTGTTTGCCTTCCGCCACAAATTCGATGACGCAGAGCAGTCCAGGCGAAATCCCACCGTGCTGCACTTGGTGCAAGTGTTTCGCAAGATTCTGGCTGGATTCAACGAACTCCGCATCTTTCTGCTCCTTGAGCGTGCAACCACGAATAATCCCCGGCACCGGAGAACTGGTGTGTGAATCAAATAGAATTGGATAGGCCGCCTTGGCATCAAGCACTTTGATCAATTTCTTCTTCAACAGATTCCGGCGGGGGGTATCAATCTCCGTCTCTGCTGATGCTAGAACGAGATTTCCGTCCTCCCCCTTTAAATGGTTTGGAACATCATGGAAGATGACCCGTTTTATGGTCATTACGGCCAGATGCTTATTAGTGAGCATACTTTCCCTCGGGTGATATTGATCAAGCAGCTAGGGGGGTGTATGGAGAATTATACGCCCCAGCCCGAGGAATTCAGACCGCCTTGTTTTCAATATCTGCCGAAGGATCTGTGAAGCTTAACCTCCAGTGCTTCTCTCCCTCCAGTCCACGAGAACATTGTATGCGAATAAAAAGCGAAAGTAAATTCCGATTGGCGGTAAAAATGCTGTTTTGGGAATACCTAAGAGCCGACGTTTAGCGGGCCGTTAGCCTTTCGGCTGGTCAGAACCAGGAGCCGGGGCTGAGGGTGGAGGTGCGGTATCATCGGGCCATTTCTGTCTGTTGAGCACAAAGTGCAACCCACCTCGGAGGGAAAACGGCGTTACTGACGTCTTAATAGATATTGCCGCAAGAATTTAGAGACTGGCCACGCTGGCTCATTCTTATCTGAGTTCAACCGGCAGGAATTAGAGAGTGCTTAATCAGGGCACTCAATGACGATGAACGATGTTGAAACCTGCTGCCGGTTGGCGGCAGAGTCAGCGGCACGAAAGCGAGTTAGCACCCATGTCACAAGGCCTCGACAATCTCAAACACATCGTAGTTCTCATGATGGAAAACCGCTCCTTCGACCACATGCTGGGATCTCCGGCGCTGCAAAAAACCAATCCCGGCATCAACGGACTCACCGGCAACGAATCAAACCCTGACACAGCCGGCAACACCGTTACTGTGCAGGCCAACGCCACCTTTCAGGGACAGTTCCAACACGATCCCGACCACCACTTTGCGGGCGTCGATCTTCAGATCTTCGGCGGAGACATGAGTCCCGATCGTGTCCCCAACATGCAGGGCTTCATCAAAAGCTAATCCACCCAGGGCGCGAGCGTCGACCAATCGCATGCGGTCATGAGCTATTTCACCCCGCAGCAGCTTCCGATACTCACCACCCTCGCCACCCAGTACGCGCTGTTCAACGGATGGTTCGCCTCCATCCCCGGCCCCACGCTGTGCAACCGCGCCTTCGCCCACTACGGCACCTCGTTCGCCAACGTCGACATGAACCTCTTCTACATTACCGATCCGATTCTCAGCATTTACTCCCGCATGAATCAGGCCGGTCATTCTTCCAGGGTCTACTACTACGATGCCGCGAGTTCCAGTCTGGAAGTGCCGAACCTGCTGCAGAACCAGCCGGAACTCTTCGGCCTCTATAAGGATTTTGTCGCTGACGCCGGAGCCGGCAAGCTTCCGGAATACAGCTTCATCGAGCCGAATTATTCCGACCACCCCGGCCCCGGCGGAGGTCAGATACTGGCCTGCGACCAGCATCCCGACCACAACGTGAAGGCCGGCGAGCGTTTTATCGCCATGGTCTACAACGTCATCCGCACCAACCCCGATCTGTGGAAGAGCACGCTGCTGCTGGTCGTCTATGACGAGCACGGCGGCCTTTACGACCACGTGCCGCCGCCGGCCGCCAAAGGCGTTGACGGACTAAAAGGTCAACCCCCGTATGTCGCCAAGCCCGCCGCCACCGGCACCGGGCAGCCCTTCAACTTCGACCGCCTGGGTGTGCGCGTGCCCTCCATCGCCATCTCCCCATGGATCGTCAAAGGCAAGATCGTACCCGGCCCCGAAGACCCGGCCAACCAGCGCATCTTCGAGCACGCGTCCATTCCCAACACCGTCACCGAACATTTCATCGGGACCTATGACGCCCGCACCGATCGCGAACAGCAGTCCGATACATTTCTCGACCTGCTCACCGATACCATGCGCCCCGACAACGATTGCGTTGCCTTCAGATTGTGAGGAAAGACTTATGGCCAAATCTGTACTGAGCAAAGATGTCCGAATGATCGACGTCCCCGAGGTTGACGCGGGATCCTATAACCCCGACCGCCCGATCTCCGGGCTGATCCACATGCAGCTCGTCCACCTGAGCGCGGCCGAGCAGCGTTTCCCGCCCGACCAACGCACCGGCGTCAACATTGCCATGCTGCACACCGAAGGCGAAGCCGCCGGCTATATTGCGAAGGTTACAGCTATGCTGCATCCGCGGGGCGGGAAGAAAAAGAAGAAACCGGGAAAGTTGCGCCCGTCCGCAAAAAGAACGCTTAAGAAAGCTCCGGCGAAACCCCGTAAGGGCCGCAAAGCCGCGAAAGCGCGCAGGTAAAGGTAAAGGCAAAGGTAAGACACCATGAGAAAGACCACGTTCGTTCTGTTGTTATGCGCTGCTTCGGCAGTCTGGGGCCAGCAGCCGACTCCGACACCGCCCCCCGTGGCCGCTGTGGACCCCGGCAACGAAATCGGCCAGTTCAAAAAGAACTGCCCCTTCACCCATGTCCTCGGCTGCCTCCAGGTGCTCTTCACCGGACAGCCCGTGCATATCGCGGCCGGCAGCGTCGCGCCCCAAAACGGCTTTGCCGCCGGAATCGCCTATGTCGACCAGCACAACAATGTCAGCGGCAACTGGCGCAATAGCTGGAACGCCGACGCCGTGGTCGCGCCCAATCTCTCCTGGCGCGCCGGAGTCTACCTGAAGTTCGTGGACTCGCGCATTCCCGATATCGTCATTCAGAACGGCGCGAAAGGCATCGGCAGCAACCCCACCGAGTTGCCCGAACAGCCGGTGATCAACGTCTACGCCCAGACCATCACGCTCAACAAGCTGCTGTTCTTCGGCCTCGGCCCCGCCAGTTCCCTTGCCGGACGATCGTTCTATGGCATGCGCGAAACCATTGTCGGCGCCGGCTACGTCAAACCGCTCAACAACGGCATCCACGCCGGCTTGTACGCCGAACTCAACGGACGCTGGGTCGAGATTCGTCCGCCGAGCGACGGCTCGCTCCCCGCGATTCAGACGCTCTACACCGAAGCCACCGCGCCCGGAATCGCCACACAGCCGTTCTTCCTGCAATTCGGCGCAGGCGCAAGAATCAGGCCTGATTTCGGCAAGCTCCATCTGGACTATGACGTCGCCTTCCGCCCTTACATCGCCACCACCGACACGCGTTACACCTTCGGGCGATTCACCGTCGACTTACAGCATCAGTTTCAGCTCTACAAGCAGGGCTTCCCGCTGCCCCGCGACAGCAAAGGGCCCGACGACTGCTCCGCGGATTCGGCCCCTGACCCCACCGGCCTGAGCACGACATCGGCGCCCGCAAAAACCTGCGCCCCCCAATACTCGCGCAACAAAGTCGGCACCCTCGACCTGCGCGCCTTCACCTCGCTCTCGATGATGAACGGCAGCACCGGCTCGCCCTTCTACTTCCAGCCCACGCTCGGCGGAGGCGACATCAATGGCACATCCTCGCTGGCCGCCTATACCGACTACCGTTTCCGCGCACCCAACCTCCTGCTGGTCCGCGAAACCTTTGAGCACTCCATCGGCAAATGGCCGCTGGGAGTCTTGCTCTCCGCCGATCAGGCCAAAGTGGGCCTGCTGCGCGGCGACCTCGGCTCCAACCCTTGGCTGCACACCTTCACCACCGGCCTGACCCTCCGTGCCGGCGGATTCCCCATGGTCTCTGTGGCCTTCGCCTGGGGCCACGAAGGCACTCACATCCTGGCCAACGTAAACAATTCGCTGCTCGGAAGTTCGTCCAGACCATCGTTGTTTTAGAGCTTCAGATCGGTATTTAAAGCGGATTGGGTGGGGCGCGATACCCTCTGATTCCATTGGCGGCTGCTATTCGGATTTCGACTGCTTCGGCAACTCGAAATCCGAATAACACACCAACCCCAGGGTCTTCTCCCGGTTGATCGTCCCATCGTCGTTGATCATCAGCGGCACCGTCGGCTCCTGCCCTTCGCTGAACCGCGCCAGATAATCGCGCAACTGCTTCTCAAACTCCGCATCTGTTGTCATAAAACCCCCGCCAATAAAAATGGCCGCCCTCAGGCGGCCGCGCTAACGTTAAAAAAACAAATCCCACGCAGGAATTCGAATCTGCCAGGCCGGCGTTGATCCGGCGCCGAATGGCGTGGTATACCCTGGCCCCAACCGAGCGCCAATGCGGTTCACTTAAGGAATTCGAATCTGCTGAGTCCGCATTAGCGCCGGATAGCGCGGAATAACGTAGCCCCAATGCCATTCACTTAAGGAAATCGACACGGCCTGTCGTGCGATCCTTCAGCCCCGTCCCGCAGTTTGGGACGGGGCGACATTATGCAGCCCACACCCGCTTTTCGGGTGTGGGTAATGGCCCGAAAAGCACCCCAGCCCGTAACACGGGCGGCATTATTGCGCCCGGAGCGTAAGCTCCGGTGGCCTCCGACGGTCTGCAAGTTCGATAGGTCAAAGTGCAAAAATATTGACTATCTTGATTCGGATCTGCCTTAAGTGAACGGCATTGAACGTAGCCCAGTTCCGTGCCGCCCGCAGAGCCCGCCCTGAGCTTGCCGAAGGGGCCCGCGCACACCCCGCAACGCGGCAGGAGCGCCTTAAAAAATGCTCTTTGCTTGCGCCGGAAGAATCTCTCCACCCAAGATGTTCCGATCACCCGATCACCCGATCTGTGCTCTTACTCGGGACAAACGATGACCTTCCCGTTCAATCTCCGAAAATGGCACACCGCCGGTTCTTCGTAAGCCCGCCCCTGTCGGATTCGATATGCGTGGCTCACCCATAGCTCCTGGAAATCTTTCCAGTCATGAACATAGCTGACCTTAAAGCTCTCTGCCGTCACTTTAAAGCGATAGGCCCGAAGGTGATCGTCGACAACGTGCACGTCGGCAAACTCCGTCTTGCGGGCCAGCAATCTCGGCCGCAACGGATCAGCGCCCGGTGCCAGTGCCGTGTACGTCACATACTGCCATCGCGACACCATATGATTATTCACACTGCCGGTGACCACAAACCAAAATCCGTCGCGCGATCGCGGAGAGATCTGATAACGAAACCAGGA
>Ga0137391_10004692_pt1 | contig 10452 bp, 9 predicted proteins | sample 15con2h24BmetaG_FD_101399 | JGI IMG/M metagenome (GOLD analysis project Ga0137391, IMG submission 101399) | Vadose zone soil microbial communities from Angelo Coast Range Reserve, California, USA - 15con2h2.4B metaG | ecosystem: Environmental > Terrestrial > Soil > Vadose zone > Saprolite...
AGACACCATCCGGCCGTCCGACGCAATGGACTCCAGCACCGCGTCGAGCACCAGCTGCGCGCGGAGGCCATCCTCGAAGGACGGCGACGGGCTCTGCCCCTTGCGCGCGGCGGCGAGGAAGCGTTTCACGAGCGGGGCGATGGTGGTCTTGCCCACGACCTCCATGGCATCGCCCTCACCCGCGCCCTTGGGCAGCCCGGCGGACACCTTGACGGGAGGGGAGCTGGCTCCCTTGCCCCCGTGGCGCAGCTCGCCGCGCCACCAGCGGGGTGTCTCCCGATCGAGGCGGTACAGGAGCGCCCCTTCCGTGCCGTACGCCTCGAGCGTCTGCTCGTTCACGCCGTAGGCCGCGCGACTCACCGTCAGCGTCACCTGGGCGCCCGACGCGAGCTCCCCCGTCACCGCGCAGTAGTCCTCGGCGTCCGCGGGCTTCACGCCGCCGGGCATGGTACGGGTGGGATGGGCCATGCCCGCCTGGGCGGTCAGGCGCTTGAACTCGCCGAAGTTCCAGCGCGCGAGATCGATGAGGTGCACGCCCATGTCCCCCATCGCCCCATGACCGGCCTGCGCCCGGTCCATGCGCCAGGTCGACGGCACCGCTTCATCGGCGAAGCGCGGGGCGAAGTGGCGGAGGTTGACGTGAAAGATCCGGCCGAGCGATCCCGCCTCGACCATGGCGTGGAAACGCTGCATGGCCGCCGGATACCGGAAGTTGAAGCTCGTCATGGCCGTGCGGCGGGCCCGCTGGGCGGCTTCGACCATGGAGCGGGCCTGCGCCGCGTTCATGGCGAGCGGCTTCTCGCAGAGCACGTGACAGCCCGCCCCGAGCGCGGCGAGGGCGATCGCTTCGTGCAGGGCGGGCGGGGTGGCGATCACCACGATCTCCGGCTTGGCCTCGGTCAGCATCCGCTCCCAGCGGTCGAACACGCGAGGCACGCCGTAACGCTCCGCCACCACCCGCGCGGCAGCCTCGTCGCGCTGGCAGAGGGCGATCACCTCACAATCGTGAGCCTGGAAGGCGGGGATATGGGCGCGGCCGAAGCCGAGCCCCACGATGCCGACGGTGAAGGACTTCCGGGACATGGGTCAGGTCTCCTCTGGAGGAGGGAAGCGGATGGTGACGTCACGCTGGGGAGACGGGATGACGATCCCGGCCTTCTTGAACGCGGCATTGACGGCGACGCCGAGCCGACTCTTGATGATCAGCCAATCCTCGAACCGGTCCGTCCAGGCGCGGATCTCGAAGTCGAGGGCGCTGTCCCCGAATTCCTTGAACAGGGCGAGCGGCGCCGGCTCGGCGATGACCCCGGGCACGGTCAGCGCCGTGACACGGAGAAGATCGAGCACCCGCTCGGGGTCTGCGCCGTAGGCCACGCCGATCCGCAGGTCGATGCGACGCCGACGGTCCGACAGGGTCCAGTTGGTGACCCGGTCGGAGATCAATGTGGCGTTCGGCACGATCACCTCCGCGCCCGGCCAGGTGCGGACGGTGGTGGAGCGGATGCCGATGCGACGGACAATCCCTTCGAGGTCACCCATCTGGATCACGTCTCCCACCTGGATCGGACGCTCCAGCAGCAGGATGATGCCCGAGACGAAGTTGTTGACGACGGACTGCAGGCCGAAGCCCACGCCCACGCCGAAGGCACCCGTCAGGAAGGTGACCCGGTTCATGTCCACGCCCAGGGCCGCCCCCGCGAGCAAGAAGCCCAGGAGCAGGATGGCGTAGTGGATGAGGACGGACAGCGCATAGGGCAGGCCGCGCGCGAGCAGGAGCCGGGGATAGACGTCCTCCTCGAGCACGAATCGCACGAACCGCGAAGCGAGGAACGCCAGGGTGACCGTGATGACGAAGGCGAGGACATCCCCCAGCGAGATGGTGAGGGTGCCCCGGGTGACGGAGGCAGCGAGACCACCGAAGAGGAATCCGCGGACGGAATCGAGCAGGCTCAACGCGTCGAGCGTCAGCGCGATCCAAAAGAACATCGCCACCCACCGGAGAAGGCGCAGAAGCCGACGCTCGAGCAGCGCGCGGTGACGCCGAACCATCTGAAGGCCGATGAGCGGCCAGCTGCGGAGCGCCCAGGCGAGCAGGCCGTCAGCCACCCGGACGGCGGCATAGAGCAGCATGGCGGCATAACCGCTCCGGAGCACCCCATCGCCGATGAGCCGCGCGATCGGCATGTATCCGGCGGCGCCGAGCACGAGCGCGATCACGAGCGCCGCGAGGGCGATCCACAAGAGCGGCGGAGGCACCCCCACGCGGTATGAGGAGGGCACGGGAGGGGCCGCGGCTTCGCGAGCCTCGCGGCGGCGGGCCAGAGATCGCTCGACCATGACCACGGCCACCGCGACCAGCATCTCGACCACGAAGATCCGCTGCTCGAGGCCCGGCACGTCGAGGGCGAGCTCGCGCACGCGGTTGACCAGGAAGAAGGCGCCAAGCGCGAAGAACCCGATAGGAGGCGTGGGCGCCGTCAGCCGTCGCAGGATGCGGATGACCGGCACCAGCATGAGGAGCGCGACCACGTTGCGCAGGACGAGCGGGGGCCGCGGATAGAGCCAGAACGTGGCCGTGAGAGCCAGGACGAGCGCCGCGGAAATCGGGAACTGGAAGATCTGGGCCACGCGAGCCAGGCCTGGATCGTCCTCGCTCCAGTGCCGCGCGTGGCGATGGCCGATCCGAAGGAAGACAAGGAAGGCCACGAAGACCAAAGCGTGGACCGTGCCTCGTTCGGGCCGGTCGGCCATGAACTGCGCGAGGAGCCTGCCCTCGCTGGCGAGCCCCGCCCACAGCGCGGCGGGGACTTCCCGCCAGGGCACGGGCCCGCGGTCAGCGTCACGCCACACCGGCGGGCTGTCGCGGCGGAAGAGCGTCGCCAGATCCAGGCCGCGCGCCCGGGCCACCCGCGCCTGCGCGTCCTGGACGAGAGCCAGCTGCTGGGCCACGCGGGCCTGGAGGCTCAGGATACTGGCCCGTCGGCTCAGCGCGCTGCTCCGGCTGTGCCCGATGGCGTTGATGGTCAAGTCGATGCGCTGGAGCACGGCCGGGGGCGCCTGCGAGCGTCGCGCCTCCTCGCGAGTGCGCGACCATTGATCGGCAAGCCGGTTGAGGCGGTCGAGCTCGCCTTCCACGACGACCGCCTCGCGCGTCAAGAGGTCGGACCATGCCCCGCTATCCGTGGCGATGCCCCGCCACGCGTCCGCGAGATTGATCAGCACGGCCAGCGGCGGCTCGGAGTCGAGCATCCGCTGAGTCTCGGTCAGCTGGCGCTGGATCCGGTCGGCCATGGCGGGGAGCCGGGCGTCGATGCTCGCGAGCTCCGCGCTCGGAGTCAGCCGCTCGTCGAGCGCCTTAAGGGAGGTCACGACCTCCTCGGACCGCACGGAGATTTCCGGCACGGGAATGGGCGGAGACGGCGAGGCTGAAGGCTGATCCTGCGGCCAGGCTGGCTCGACGAAGACGGTAACGAGGAAACACCAGGCAAGCAGGGCGGCGATCATCTCGCTGCGGGAGTATAGCGCACACGCTGCGACGGATACGGTAGTATCCCCGCCATCATGACGCTTCTCGCAGATCCGCTGCCTCACCTGGTCGCCGTCGCGCGGGCCGGCGGCGAGTCCGGCCAGCCCGACGCGCTCTTCGCGGCCCTCGACCTCGCCCTCGGCGCCGTCATCGGCCACAAGCTCTTCACCGTGCTCGTCTACCATGCCGACGCCGCGCAGTCGGAGCGTCGCTACAGCAACCAGCCCGCGGCCTATCCGGTGGGCGGGCGCAAGCCGGTCACGCCCTCGCCATGGACGGAGCGGCTCTTCCGCGAGCGGCGTCCCTATGTGGGCCGGACGGCCGACGACATCCGCGCCGTCTTCTTCGACCACGAGCTGATCCTCACCCTCGGCTGCCAGTCCGTGCTCAACGTGCCCGTCGTCTGGAACGAGCGGACGCTCGGCACCATCAACCTCCTGCACGAGGCCGGCTGGTACGAGGAAAGAGATCTCCCGGTGGCTACTGCCTTCGCGGCCCTGGCCGTGCCCGGCTACCTCGAGCTTGCGACGGCGCGAGCGAGGTGAACGGTCTTGACACGGGCGAGGGTCTACCCGATAGTCGCGCTCGCGCCTCTTCCGAAGCTCGCGCTCCGCTCCCTACTCGTGACGCCGGCCCGGAGAATGGGCCGCAGGAGGCTCTCCATGGGTCAACGTCGACCGCGCAGGTGGTGGCTTCTCGCCGCGCTGCCGCTCCTCGCCTTCCTTGAAACCGCGGAGGCACAGCAGCCTGTCACGATCTCCGTGATCGACGTGGCCGGTGACCTCGGCTCGGTTCAGGTGATTCTCGACAACTACAAGAAGGCCTTTCCGAACAAGGTCAAGGAGATCAAGGCGCAGCGGGCCCCCGAGCCCGAGCTGCCCGCCAAGATCAAGGCCCAGCAGGACGCCGGCCGACTCGACATCAACCTGATCATGACCGGACAGTCCGCGGCCTCCCAGCTCATCTCCGCGGGCCAGCTCGTCAAGCTCTTCCCCACCTACGACAAGATGTTCCCGAGGGACGAGCTGACCGATGCCGGCCGCGCCCTGCAGGACGAGGCCGAGGGGTACCTGCTGCCGTCCGTGGTCAGCAATGGCGGCCCCGTCTTGATCTACAACCCGAAGAAAGTGCCGAATCCGCCCAAGACGGCGGAGCAGCTCCTGGCCTGGGCCAAGGCCAATCCTGGCAAGTTCCTCTACGCCCGACCCGCCAACAGCGGCCCCGGGCGCTCCATCCTCGCCGGCATGTCCTATGTCCTCAAAGACCGGGACCCGAAGGATCCGGAGAAGGGCTGGCACAAGACGTGGGCCTTCCTCAAGGAGCTCGGACAATCGATCGAGTACTACCCCACGGGAACGGGCTTCACGCTGAAGGAGTTCGCCCAGGAGCAGCGGTGGATGATCGCCGGCATCATGGAGTGGGACATGAAGCCGCGCGCGGAGGGCATGATCCCGCCCGAATCGAAGATCACCATCCTGGAGAACACGACCTTCGTGATCGACGGCCACTACTGGGCCATCCCCAAGGGCGTGTCCCCCGCCGAGCTGGAGGTGATCCTGGACCTCATGAAGTTCATGCGCCGGCCCGAGCAGCAGGTCCTGACGTGGCGCGCCTTCATCGGGCCCTCCATCAAGGCGGCGACCCTGGACAAGGCCCCGGCGGATCTGCAGACCTACGTGAAGGAGATCTGGCGGCCGGAATACGACGAGATCGGAAAGAAATGGAAGGTGACGCCGATGCTCGAGGTGAAGAGGCTGAACTACGCCATCGAGCGCTGGGACAAGGAGGTGGGGGCGCAGAAGATCAAGAAGCAGTGAGCCAGCCGCTCCACTCGCTGCGCTTCCGGCTGACCAAGCGCTTCGGGGCGAAGACGGTCCTCCACGACTTCGCCCTCGAAGTGCGCGGCCGCCAATTCGTCACCTTCCTGGGGCCGAGCGGGTGCGGCAAGTCGACGGCGCTGAACATCATCGCCGGTCTCATCCCGCAGAGCGACGGCGAGGTGTGGGTCGATGACGAGCGCATCGACCACCTTCTCCCGGAGAAGCGGGGGTTCGGGATGGTCTTTCAGAACTACGCCCTCTTCCCTCACCTGACCGTCTTCGGCAACATCGCCTTCGGTCTGCAGCTCCAGCACCAGTCCCCGCCCGAGATCCGGGAAGCGGTGCGGGCGATGCTCGACCTCGTGCAGCTCCCGGGACTCGAGGAGCGCTACCCCAGCCAGCTCTCCGGAGGCCAGCAGCAGCGGGTGGCCATCGCGCGGGCCCTCGTCCTGCACCCGCGCCTGCTTCTCATGGACGAGCCCCTGTCCAACCTGGACGCCAAGCTCCGGATCGAGATGCGGGCGGAGATCAAGCGCCTCCATGCCCGCCTCGGCCTCACGTCCGTGTACGTCACCCACGATCAGACGGAGGCGCTCTCGCTCTCCGACTGGGTCGTGGTCATGCGGGACGGCGTGGTGATCCAGGCGGGCCCACCCTCCGAGATCCACGACCGGCCGCAGAGCCTCTTCGTCGCCGACTTCATGGGGTTCCGCAACTTCTTTCCCGTGGAGGTCACGGCCGTCGACGCCAACGGGGTGGAGGGGGCGGGCCACGGCATGCGCGTGAGGGGACGGGCGCGCCACCCATTGCCGCCGGGCGCGGCCGCGGTGGCTGCCATCCGTCCCGACGACGTCGAGCTCGGCCCCGAGGGCGGAGGGGCCAATCGATTCCGGGGCAAGGTCGAGATCGTCGAGTATCTCGGACGGGAGAACGAGGCGGTCCTCACCCTGGAGGCCGGGCCCAAGGTGTGGCTACGTACGCCGCGCTCCCTCGCCCCCGATGAGCCGGTGACCGTGACCTTCCCGGCCGAGAAGGTGATCTTTCTCCCGCGGGAGCCCGCCGCGTGAGGCGGCGCCGCGTGGGCGAGGCGAGCGAGCTCGACGCGATGGCCGTCGTCTGTCTCCTGCCGTCGCTCCTCTACGTGGTGATCATGTTCGTGTACCCGTTTCTCCACGGCATCTACCTGAGCCTGCGGCCGGCCAAGCAGAGCGGCCTCAGCCTCGCCAACTACGTCGCCTTCTTCAGCGACGAGTGGCAGTACCGCACGGTGTGGATCACCTTCGGCATCGCCGTCCCCAATACCATCGTGGTCGTGGCCGTCGCTCTCCTCCTGGCCTACGGGATGCGACGGGGGATCTGGCTCGAGCGGACGATCACCACCATCCTGGTGCTGCCCATCTCCCTCGGCGTCATCCTCCTCGCCGAGGGCATCCTGGGATTCTACGGAGGCCGCGGCTGGTTCAACCAGATCCTCCTGGCCGCCGGCGTGCTCCAGGAGCCCCTGACCCTGACCCACAACTACACGGGCGTGATGCTGTCGCTCTTCATGCAGCAGTTTCCCTTCTGCTTCCTCATGCTCCTGGGCTACATCTCGGGCATCGATCCGAGCCTCGAGAGCTCGGCGAGGACCCTCGGCGCGGGGCCGTGGATCGTCTTCTCCAGGGTGATGCTTCCCCTCATCGCGCCCGGGCTGGCCATCGCCTTCGCCCTCGTGTTCGTCCTGAGCTTCGGGGTATTTCCCTCGGCCATCCTGCTGGGTCAGCCCGCCGGCGCCACGCGCACCATCGCCATCGCGGCCTACCAGCAGGCCTTCGAGCACTACGACATGTCGTACGCCTCGGCCATCGCGGTGGTCATGGGCCTGTTCCAGCTCGCGGGTCTCGTCGTCATCGTTCTCTTCAGGCGGCGATTGGTGATGGCGCCCACCATGGGCGTCGGAAAGCGCTAAACCACCGTGAACCAGTCGGCCTGCGACGCACCACGTGGGATGAGTGCGGTGGGGGGGCCTGGGGGAGGAGCGGCGCCGCTCCCCCCCAGATCAAATTGACTACCATGCGCGACCGCCTGTGGCATCTGGCGCTATACATGTTCGTCCTCGGGTTCATCCTGAACCTGCTCGGCATCGTCAGTCACGTAGTGGTCAGCGCTTTCGCCAAGCGGTGGTTCGGAACACCCGTCCCCCCGAGATTCACGACGGAATGGTTTCAATATGCGTGGACGAACTTCGACCTCGGGCGGGTGCTCGGCGTGACGGTCTTCGTGGCCCTCACCGTCGTGGTCCTGGCCCTGCTCCTCGGGTTCCCCGCAGCCTATATTCTTGCCCGGAGGAATTTCCGGGGAAAGGCCCTCCTGCTCCTGCTCTACTTCCTGCCCCTCCTCATCCCCCAGATGACGTACGCGATTCCCCTCGCCACGACGCTCTACCGCTACGCCATCGGAGGGACGGTGACGGGGGTCGTCCTGGCCAACCTCGTGCCCATGGTGCCCCTGGCCGTGTTCATCCTGATGCCCTTCATCGAGCAGATCAGCGTGAATCTGGAATGGGGCGCGGCCATGATGGGCGCCACCCGGTTCCAGGTCTTCCGCCGCGTCCTTCTTCCCTTGACGGTGCCCGGCCTCCTCACAGCGGGGATCCTCATCCTCGTCAACACCATCTCGAATTTCGAGCTGACCTTCCTCGTCTCCGGGGCGGGCTCGCAGACCCTCGTGGTCGCCCTCTTCTACAATGTCTTTGCGGGTGGAGTGCGGCCCGTGTACTCGGTCGATGCCATGGCCGTGATGTACATGGTCACCGTGATGCTCGTCCTGCTCGTGGCTTTACGATTTGTCCGGCCCACCCAGATGGTCTTCCGCCTCGATCAGCCTCGCCGGTAGGCGCGGGCGCCCCGGTCCCTCGCTATGCTGAGACCGGGGCGCGTGGGCGGGTGGGTGACTACTTCGCGCTGGCTGCCTTCTTGTCCCTGTAGAGCTTTCCCTTGTCGTGGTTGACCTCGCGGCGGTCGCGATTGTCCTCGCGGAGATCCTTGCGGTCGCTCTGGAGATCTTTCCGGTCACGGTAGAGGTCGCGCCGATCGCCGCGGAGATCCTTGCGGTCGCCCGCGATCTCCGCCCGATCCTTCTTCACGGCCTCGGTGTTGCCCGCGGCCCTGTCCCGCTGGAGCTGCTTCTCGTCCTGGCGGAGATCGCGCCGGTCGGAGTAGATGTCCTTCCGGTCACTGCGGATGTCCTGCTTGTCGCCCACGATGTCACGCCGGTCCTGCCTGATGTCCCGGCGGTCCTGCTTCAGGTCGCGGCGGTCCCGCCGGAGCTCGCGCCGGTCCTGCTGCACCTGAGGGTCCGGCGTGGGCGGCGCCGTCGGTGCCGGCGGGGTGGTCTGAGCCCACGCGGCGGGAATCCAGGCGGTCGCAAGGATTGCCCCGCTCACTACCAAGGTCGTCCATCGAGCCATCGCTCATCCTCCATGGGTGAGAGTCACTGCACTGCCGGTACGACGCAGGCAGGAACGCAAGCGTTTAGCCCTCAGATGAGCAAACTTCGGGCCGACGAGAAATCCCCTGTCACGCAGCCACTTACGCCAGCCTCCTTCAAGTCGATTGGCAGATTCCGTCACCTCCCTGCCGCGTCCCGTCGCCGTGCTACCATGCCCGGCAGCCAATTCAGGGAGGTTCACACCGTGGCAACCGACAGCCAGGCGCAGGAAGTGCTCCTTACCCGCGACGGCCCCGTGGTGACCCTGACCTTCAACCGTCCCGAGGCCCGCAATGCCCTGACGTGGAACATGTACGAGCGGCTCTACCAGACCTGCGAGGAAGTGGACGCCGACGACTCCGTGCGCGTGCTCGTGCTGCGGGGGGCGGGCGGCAAGGCCTTCGTGGCGGGCACCGACATCTCGCAGTTCAAGAGCTTCAAGACCGCGGAGGACGGGATCCAGTACGAGCGCGACGGCGAGCGCCGGACGGGGCGGCTCGAGCGCGTGGGCAAGCCCGTCATCGCGCAGATCGAGGGCTTCGCGGTGGGCGGCGGCTTCGCCATCGCCGCCGTCTGCGACGTCAGGATCGCCACTCCCGAGTCGCGCTTCGGAGCGCCCATCGCCCGCACCCTCGGGAACTGCCTCTCCATGGAGAACTACTCGCGCTTCGTGGACCTCTTCGGTCCCTCGCGGGTCAAGGAGATGATCATGCGGGCGCGCCTCCTGACGGCGGAGGAGGCGCACGGCGCGGGCTTCGTCCACGAGATCGTGCCGGGCGCCGAGATCGAGGCGCGTGTGAGGGCCGTGGCGGCAGAGCTCGCATCGCACGCGCCCATCACGTTGCGGGTGACCAAGGAGGCCGTGCGGCGCATCCAGGAGCGCCGCCGCCTCGAAGGGGGAGACGACCTCATCTCGCTGACCTACACCAGCGCCGACTTCCGCGAAGGAATGACCGCCTTCCTCGAGAAGCGCCCGCCGCGCTGGACCGGGAAATAGGAGCATCCGTGATCCGCAGCGTCCCCGGCCGCACGCCGCGCGTGCACCCCGCGGCCTGGGTCGATCCTTCCGCCCAGGTCATCGGCGACGTGACCATCGAGGAAGGCGCCAGCGTGTGGCCGCTCAGCGTGCTGCGGGGCGACCAGGACAACTACGTCACCCTCGGCCGGAACTCCAACGTCCAGGACAACTCCGTCCTGCACGTGACGCCGGAGTTTCCGTGCATCGTGGGAGCCGGCGTCACCATCGGCCATCGCTGCGTGGTCCACGCGTGCACCATCATGGACAACGTGCGGATCGGCATCGGGGCCGTGGTCCTCACGGGCGCGGTGGTGGAGGAAGGCGCGCAGGTTGCCGCAGGGGCCCTGGTGCCGGAGGGCAAGGTGGTGCCCGCGGGCTGGCTCGTCATGGGCGTGCCCGCCAAGCCTATTCGCAAGATGAGCGCGGACGAGGTCGAGGACATCCTCAAGAACGCGCGCGACTATCTCGACCTCTGGCACCGCGACTATCGAGGTCGGTGAAAAGGGCCCATCTGCTTCGTTGGCGCCCTCGGCAGCAGGTTCAACGTACGTGGCAGTTCGAGCTGAGAGGCGGAGCCACGAGGCGAGGGCTGAATGAGAATTACGCCTCACCTGCAGCCT
>Ga0137391_10004693_pt1 | contig 10451 bp, 8 predicted proteins | sample 15con2h24BmetaG_FD_101399 | JGI IMG/M metagenome (GOLD analysis project Ga0137391, IMG submission 101399) | Vadose zone soil microbial communities from Angelo Coast Range Reserve, California, USA - 15con2h2.4B metaG | ecosystem: Environmental > Terrestrial > Soil > Vadose zone > Saprolite...
CTCGCGGGATTGATGGTCACGGAGATCTTCTGCCCGGCGGTCTCGTCAAACTCCCTGCCGACCAGCGACATGCTGGGATGGTTGCGATTCACCGAGATGCGCGACCAGGGGATGTCCATCGAGGCCGGGTTCAGGATCGTAACCATTCCGATCGCTCCGGCCGCCTGAAAGGTCTTCCAGCGCTCACCCACCGTCTGATAATGGGAGGCCAGCGGGCCGGGAATCGCCGCCGGAGCCCCCGCGAACATGACCGCGATTTTGCCTTTCAGATCGAGCCCCGCCAGATCGTTGTAGCCCGCTTCCGGGACGTTCATGCCGTAGCCGACGAACACCATGGGCGCTTCGACCGAGGGCGCCAGGTCGATGCGAGTGCCGAAGATGGCGTCATCGCCCAGGACCAGAGGCTGGCGATTGCCTTTATTCACCAGGGTGAGGCTGCAATCTTTTTCGACGAGTTGGCGTGACTCGAATTTCACGGGCTGGTAAAAGCCGTTGACTCCGGCCGGCTCAAGTCCGTTCTTTTTGAGCTGTTCGACGACGTAAGCCTGAGCGCGCTTAAGACCGGCGCTGCCTGTTTCACGGCCTTCCATATTGTCATCGGCCAGCACCTTCACATAATTCCACCAGCTGTTGCCGTCAAAGTGCGGGGCCTGCTGCGCCTGTGCGCAAAGTCCGGTCAGCAGGCAAAACGCAGGGACCACGGTAAACATCTTCATCGGGGAAGGTTCCTCCAACAGATTTTAAATTTAAAATTTTAAATTTGAAATTTAAAATCTTTGGCGTTAGCTGGTTTGGCGATGTTCCACGGCCTGCAGCGTCTGGGCGACGGTGTTGCCGAAGTCTTTGAGCTTGTGCAGCGAGGCTTCGATGGCGAGGGCTTTATCCTGCAGGCCGCGCTGGCGGGCGACGGCGCGCAGCTGTTCGCCTTCCATGCTCACGCGGTTCAGGGTTGAAAGCAGGTAGCTGAGGGCGTCCGCGTGCGGCTTCCAGAGATAGGCGGACTTGGCCTTCTGGTTGTACTCATCGACCTCGACGATCATGCGCGAGAGATACGCGACAATGAGCATCATGATGTTCACATAGTCGGCGCGGAAGCTCTTCTCGCCGTCGTAATCCGCCTTAAAGGCTTCGACTTCGGCGGTGCTGAGCGTGATTCGGGTGTTCTTGACGGGAATGATATATGCCAGCTTCGATTCGGTGTTGCGCACGTAATTGCGGATCGCTTCCCGGGCGCTGTGGATTTTGCCTTCCTGCACGGCGTTCTGCACCGCCTGCGACGGAGGCACGGCCAGCACTTCGGCCTGCGAACGGGACTGCGCCGGCGGCGCGCCCGAGTTGTTTCGGGTGGCCTGAATCATGGGTTTCTGAAAAGCGGGCGGCGGGGAGGAAGGCGAAGGCGATGCCGGCGCGGGCTTCGACATCGGAACCACCGGTGGCTCGGAAGTGAAGCGTGGCGGAGCAGGCGCCTGGCTGCGCACCGTCCGTTTGGTGTCGACGGCCTTTTTGTATTTCGAAACCTTGCGGAACTGGTCCTGGGAATTTTGGTAGTCCTCGGCCAGCATCTGCGACGTTTCAATGTCGGCCATGTCCTTGACGGTGACGTCGCCGTCGACACGCGCCATGATGCTGCCGCCCTCGCGCTGCACGTTGTCGGCGAAGGTCTTGATCTGCCGGGTGGCGTCGTGGAACAGATCGTCGAACTTGCGTCCGAAAATGTCGTTCCAGACCGCGATCACCGACAACGCGCTCGGATGATACAGCGATTTCTTCAGAGACTGCTTGAGCTCGCGCACGCGCTGCACGATCGAAGAATCGGTGATCTGGTCGAAATTCCGAAACTCTTCCAGCTCCTGGTGAAAATATTCGAATTCCGCCAGCATCTTCACGTGCTCGGGCGGCATGACTTCGAATTCGATGTCTTTTAGCGCGCGGTGCAGTTCCAGCTCAAACGCCGTCGCCGACTGCATGATCGACAAATAACTTGCGTCGGTTTCCGGACGCGGCCACTGATGCGGAGAATTCGATGCGGGTGTGCGGAAAAGATAGGTTGCCACGCAGTCCGTTTTGTCGCGGTCGTTGGCGCGCGGGGAGGTCTTGCCGACGTAATAGCGCAGCAGTGAGTGGGCGGCCACCGTCGCCTGAGTGCGTTTCAGTTCGTCCCTTACCATGGGCGGGGTCACCGCCATATCGAGCAGATTGAGCCACAGCTTCATGTCGAGCAGCGCGAGATTCAGATCGAGATGTTCTTCGGGGGCCTTGGTCAGAAATTCAATTGCCTGGTTGATCTCACCGGGCGTGGGAAGGCCGTGTCCCAGATGCTTTTCAAGCAGGGATACATAAAATGCGTGCACGATCGTGAGATCGTTCAATTGTGTTTGGGACTGTGGTCCCACGCTGCGACTCCTGAACTCGATGATGTTGCCGGGGGGAAGAAGTCTTCTGTCTCTTTAGAGTTTAACCCAGCCGCCGGAGCCATACCAAGTGAGGGCCTGGCATATGCGAATGCGCTGGCATGTAAGCTATTGATTATAAATATCTTATACGGCAGTTACGAAGGAGTCAACCCCTGCCGAATGCCGCTGTTACGTGACCTTCGCCGGCACCGGAGATACCAGCTCAAATCCGGGCTTCCGTGTTCCCCCCTGACCGATATATGGGGGCATAAATCCGAATATCGAAACGCTGTGAGGCCCTGGATTCTGCTCATTTCCCGGCCAGCAGCAATTTGGCGATGGTTTGCAGCTGCATGTTCGAGGTGCCTTCGTAGATCTTGCCGATCTTGGCGTCGCGATAATATTTTTCCACCGGATAATCCTTGGTGAAGCCGTAGCCGCCGTAAATCTCGACCGAAAGAGAAGCCACGCGCTCGGCCACCTGAGAAGAGAACAATTTCACCATGGCCGCTTGTTTTACAAAATCCATGCCCGCATCTTTCATGCGGGCGGCGTTGTAGACCAGCATGCGCGCCGCCTCGATTTCCGTGGCCATCTGTGCCAGCTGAAACTGGACACCCTGAAAATCCGCAATGTTTTTTCCGAACTGTTTGCGCTCCTGCGAATAGCGCAGCGCGTGCTCCCACGCTCCCTGGGCCAGCCCGATCATCTGCGCGCCGATGCCGATACGCCCTTCGTTGAGTGTCTCGATGGCGATTTTGTATCCCTTGCCCGGTTCGCCCAGCACGTTGGCCCTGGGCACGCGGCAATCCTCAAGAATCAGCTCACAGGTGCTCGAAGCGCGAATGCCCAGCTTGTCTTCTTTTTTCCCGACGCTGAACCCCGGAAAGCCTTTCTCAACGATGAACGCCGTGATGCCCTTGTAACCCGCCGATAGATCGATGGTCGCCAGCAGGATGAACACGCCCGCTTCTTTGGCGTTGGTGATCCACAGCTTGCGTCCGTTGAGGATGTACTCGTTGCCCTTCAATTCGGCTTTGGTCTGCAAGGCAAACGCGTCGGAGCCGGACGCCGCCTCGCTCAGCGCATAGGCCCCCACGGTGTCGGCGGCCATCTTCGGAAGATAGCGCTTCTTCTGGTCCTCGTTCGTCCAGCGCATGAGCGCGTTGTTGACCAGGGTGTTCTGAACGTCAACGATCACGCCCGCCGAAGGATCGACCTTGGAAACCTCTTCCACCAGCAGAATCGACTCAAAAAACGTGCCGCCCGCGCCGCCGTACGCCTCGGGAATTTCAACGCCCATCAGCCCCAGTTGAAAAAACTGCTGAATAATCGCGGGCTCGAAGACGCCCTTCTCATCCATCTCCCGCACTTTAGGACGGATGCTGTCATTGGCAAACTGCCGCACCTGGTCGCGAAACAAAACTTCGTCATCGGTCAGGGCAGTCAGCGGCAGCGGAGCTTTGGCAACGGATTCCAGAGTTTGAGGCATGAGTATGGTCCTTGGGAACGAATAGGGCGAAACACAAAATTGTAACACCGGAGCGGGGAAGATGCCTGCCGCGCACAGAGGCACAGAGGCGCATCCACCGCAAAGGACGCAACGAGCGCAAAGGAAGGGCAAAGGAAAGACTTTGCATCTTTCAGAGATTTTGTTTTGCTGTTCCTTTGCGCCCGTTGCGTCCTTTGCGGTGAATACAAGGTTTTGTTTTTTTCCCTGCGCCTAAGCGGTGAAAGGTCTCGCTTGACGCCGGCCGCCCTGAGAATTTCTAATTTCATTCTTATGAAAATCGCCTTTCTTGGAATGGGAATCATGGGGCGGCCGATGGCCGCCAATCTCGTCAAAGCCGGTCACGATGTCACGATCTGGAACCGCACCGCTCCCGCCGAGCTGCCGGGAGCGAAGATCGCCCCCACAGCCGCCGAGGCGGTGAAAAACAGTGAAGTGGTCTGGATCTGCGTTTCCGACACCAGGGCCGTGGAGTCGGTTCTGTTCGGGCCCAACGGAGTTTCGCAGACTCTGCAGAAAGGCGCCGTGGTCGTGGATTCGAGCACCATCTCACCTTCCGCCAGCGTTCAATTCGCGGCCAGGATTCGGGCGTTGGGGGGCGATTTTCTGGATGCTCCGGTAACCGGCTCCAAGATCGCCGCCGAGGGCGGAACGCTGATCTTTATCCTTGGTGGCCCCGCCGCCACCATTCAGAGCGTGCAGACGCTGTTCCTCGCCATGGGCAAACAGATCATCCACATGGGCGACAACGGCAAGGGACTGGCCGCCAAGCTCTGCCAGAACCTTCAGATCGCCTTTATCTATGAAGGTTTGGCCGAAGGGCTCACGCTGGCCGCTAAACTGGGCGTTGCTCCGGAAAAGCTGATCGAACTGGTTCAGGCCTCGATGATCAGGTCGGGGGTTGCCGATTACAAAGCGCCGTTCATCCTGAAGAAGGACTACTCACCCAACTTTCCCCTGCGCCTCATGCACAAAGACATGCACCTCATGATGGACGCAGCCCGCGAAAGCGGCACCAAGCTTCCCGGCCTCGAAAAAATCGATGAGATCTACGAAGCGGCGAGCACGGCGGGATATGGCGACCTCGACTATGCCGCGACGATCATGATTCTGGAAGATCTGGCGGGGATGAAAAAAGCTTAACCCCCTTTTTTCACCGCAGAGGCGCAGAGACGCGCAGAGGAGCGCAGGAAAAGCAAAACCGAGAATAAAGGATTGGAACACAGAGGCTGTTTCCTTTTCTGCGGCATGCCACTCTTATTTTTAGATTTTGCTTTTCCTGCGCTCCTCTGCGCGTCTCTGCGCCTCTGCGGTGAGGATTTTGCCAGGATTCAGAAAAGCTTTGCCGATGATTTCGTCGCCAGCTCTCGCATGACATCGAGCATCAGTTCGTTGCCGGCTGTTTCGGGTGAGATGGCTTCCAGCGGCAGGGTTACGCAGAAGTGGGGCGAACTGCGGCGGAAGCGGATACTCAGGTAGTCCCGGCTGCCGCTCGCCGCGAGCGAGGTCAGCGTGGACGTGACCTCTTTCTGCCAGTCCGTTCCCGAGGAAATAACGAAAGGCTGGGTGCGGATGAAATTCCATTCCGGCCCTCCGGCCCCCACCGACCGGTTGCTGCGGGCGAACGAGCGGAAGTTCTGAATCTCCAGGGCAAACAGCGGAGGCGTATCCAGATCGGCCTGAAAGACGATGGTTTCCGGCTCCCTGCGAAAGGTCCTGAACAGCCAGCGGATGGGCGTCTGGCGGGGAGCGAGATCCACATGAATCCAGGCCCGATGGAACATCCGGGAGGTTAGTCGGAGGGGCGTCTTAAACTGAGACGGAGTGATCCAGCGCATCCCCAGGACCTTGCCTTCACCGGCCAGGGCCGATTCGATCCAGCGCAGTATCTTCGAAGCTTTGCGCCGGTTGTAGCGCCGGCATAGCGCGTACCAGGCTATGCTCAGGCCCACCCCTGTGACCAGGCTGATGATAAAAATCGGCATCCGCTTATGTAAGATGCTGTGAAGGCGATTTCAGATGTCGAGTTGGGTTCTTCGTTCCTGTTTTCATCGTTCTGAAGACGGAATGAGGTCCTCCGTCTGCACGGGAGGCACAACCCGAAACCGTCTTTCTGCACCACAGTCTAACGGGGATGTTCTCCACAGGCTGTCCGGAGATCTGTTTATTTATGAGCACATTACGAATCGTTTCATTCCTGCCGTCCGCGACGGAGATGGTTTGCGTCCTGGGGCTGAGCGACCGCCTGGTCGGAATCACTCACGAGTGCGACTATCCGCCGGAGGTCCGCGGCAAGCCGGTGGTAGTCAGCAGCGCCGTGCCGGTTGAGCTGATGACCCAGGCCGAGATCGATGCGGCGGTTACGGAACGCCTTCGGGCCGGCCAGAGCGTCTACCTGGTGGACGAAAAACTGCTGCGGGAACTGGCGCCTGACGTGATTCTTACACAGGATCTCTGCCAGGTGTGCGCCCCTTCGGGTAATGAGGTCACTCAGGCCCTGAACGCCCTGCCTAAAAAACCGCAGATTCTCTGGCTCACCCCGGGCAATCTCGCGGAAATCGCGGGCAACATCCGCGACATTGGCGCGGCATTGGAATGCCGGGACGAGGCGGAAGCATGGATTGCGGCAAACTTCGGGAAAATCGATGGGATTGCGAAGCGGGCGGCTCAATGCGCGTCACGTCCCAGGGTGTTTTGCATGGAATGGTTCGATCCGGTCTACTGCAGCGGGCATTGGGTCCCGGAAATGGTCCGCATTGCCGGTGGCATCGACGAACTCGCGCATGAGAAAGCTTATTCCACGCGCGTTGCCTGGAATGATGTGCTGAAGTGGGCGCCGGAGATCCTCATCCTCATGCCTTGCGGGTACCATTTGGACCAGGTTGTGGAGATGGCGCCCGGTTTGCAATCCCTTCCAGGCTGGCGCGATCTTCCGGCCGTCCGCAACAGTCAGGTGTATGCCGTGGATGCCAGTTCCTATTTCGCGCGGCCCGGCCCCAGAGTGGTTCAGGGAACCGAGTTGCTTGCCCATTTGATTCACCCTGAGACATTCTCCTGGGATGGTCCGGAGACGGCATATCGGCGATTGATGCAGGGATGAGTGGACATCGCCGAACGCCGGTTACAACCCCTTATACCTTCCCCCATCCACCACCAGCGTCTGGCCGGTGATATAAGAAGCCCGTTCCGAGGCCAGCCATACGATGGCGTCGGCGATCTCATTCGGCTGCCCGAGGCGTCGGACAGGGGTGTCGGCGGCCAGTTGTTCATCGACGGCCTGCGAGGTGGTGCCGGTGGCCAGGGCTCGCACACTGGAAAGCTCCTTAAGGCGCTCGGTGGCGGTGTAGCCGGGGGCGACGTTGTTCACCAGAATGCCGTCCCGGCCGAAATCGTTGGAAAGGCTCTTGACCAGGCCCATCACCGCCGGACGGACCGAGTTCGACATGATGAGTTCATCCACCGGCTGCCGCACGGAGACCGAGGTAATGGTGATAATGCGTCCCCAGCGGTGGCGCTGCATATAGGGAATGACCGCCTTTGCCAGGTGGATGACGCTCATGAAGTTCATATCCACGGCCCGCCGCCACTCATCGCTCTGAATGGAAAGGAAGTTCTTTGCCGGAGGTCCGCCCGCGTTGGCAACACACACGTCGATGCGGCCAAACTGTTTCGCCACGTTCTCGACGAATCGCTGGACCGCCGCGCCATCGGTGACATCCGTTCGTTCCGCATAAACCTCGGCCCCGGTAGCGCCTCGAATTTCGTCGGCGGCCGCGCGCAGTTTATCCTCGGTGCGCGCACACATGGCCACCTGCGCCCCCTCGCGGGCAAATAGTTCAGCCGTCGCCCGTCCGATGCCCTCGCTCGATGCGGCGACAATCACACCCCGTCCTTTAAGTCCTAAGTCCATGAAGCCCTCGATTCAGGGAAAAGATTTTAAATTTCAAATTTAAAATCTCAAATTTAAAATCTTTTCTTTCCTTTACTTCGGCGGCAGCTGCCCCACAAACACCGGGCCCATTCCGGATTTAATGCCTTTCTGGTCGAAGGCGCTTTTGATGCGCAGACGCAGCTCCCGCGCAATCATATCCTGCTTGCCGGGGCGGACCTTCACCAGCATCAGGTAGTCCACGGTATTGCCGATCATGCGCTCGATTCCGGGCACCTCCGGGGTGCCAACGGTGTTCTCCTGGAATGCCGGGTCGGCATGAAACGCCTCGGCCACCTCGCGCAGTGTCTGGATCACGCGCGCGCTCTCTTCGGAGTAGTCCACATTCACGTGCAGCGCCACCTGCGACCAGTCGCGGGTCGAGTTGCTGACGATTTGAATACTGCTGTTGGGTACGATGTGAACGGTGCCGTCGCCATCGCGCAGCAGGGTACGCCGCATGGTGATCTCCTCCACCGTGCCCTGAACGCCGGCCACGCGCACCACGTCGCCCACCTCGAACTGGTCTTCCACAAGGATAAAGAAGCCGTTGATGACGTCTTTGACCAGCGTTTGCGCGCCGAAGCCAATCGCGAGTCCGGCGATTCCCGCGCTGGCCAGCAGCGGCTCAATGTGGATGCCAAAGATAGGCAGCACCTGGAGGATGGTGACAAAGACAATGACGAAGACGCCGATGCTGCGGATCATGCCCCCGGCGGTGCTGATCTGCTGCGTCCGGGCGGCGCTCGCGGAGCTGTTCCGGCTGAAGTCAATCACCTTGCGGGTAATCAGGTTCATCAGCCGAATGAGCACGAAAGCCAGCAGCAGGACGGCGAACAGTTTGGGAGCGTCATAGCGCGCAAAACGCACCAGATCGCCCTGCCAGTCGTGGAGAAGATTGGTCCAGCGAGGTTCCATGAGCACTGTCTGAATTATATCGAAGCCCGCGAAGCGATTATAATCGACAGATTATTAAAGCCGCTTTGCGCGCGAGGTGACTTGTGTCCGGAAACGCCGTCAAAAATGCCATTCTTCTTATCCTCACCGGGGCCATGCTGACCGGTCTTGCCTTCCATCTCTCCGCTTCACCGCAGGTCGCCAATCCGCCGCCACCCTCCCAGGCCGAGCGAGACATGGAAGAGCGCCAGCAGAAGCTGGCCAACAAAAGGCGCCAGGAAGACCTTCAAAAAGATACGGATAAGCTGTTCGTTCTGGCCAGCGAACTGAAAGATGCTGTGGGCAAGAGCAATGAGAATACGCTGTCGCTCGAGGTAGTCCGCAAGGCCGAGGAAGTCGAAAAGCTGGCGAAGCGGGTCAAAGATAAGATGCGCGAAGGTACGGGAAAGCCCATGAAGGCGGAACCCCTGGTTGTTGATCCTCGGCATGAACATCAATAGGAACGCATCGCGAAAACCTCACCGCAGAGGCGCAGAAAAACGCAGAGGAGCGCAGGAAAAACAGAAGCATTTTGCCGCTTTTGCGCAGATAGACGCAGATTAGAGCCTTTTTCTCTCAGGGTTTTTCTTATCTGCGTAATCTGCGCAAATCAGCGGCAAAATGCTTTTGTTTTTCCTGCGCTCCTCTGCATTTTTCTGCGCCTCTGCGGTGAGGTTTTGACATGCAAAAAGCCCGCTCCTTTCGGAACGGGCTCTTGAAAGCCAATAGCCGGCAGCTGCTACTCCGCCGCCTGTCCGCCGATTCGCATCGCGTAGAACGAACGCCATACGAAGGTCACGGCCACGAGGAAGAAGACCACAGCCAGGATGTTGGTCAGCCTGGCTCCGTTTTCCGCCGTCATTTTCACGGCCAGTTCCACGGCCAGCAGGCCGAAGAGTGTCGTGAATTTGATGATCGGGTTCAGGGCCACCGAAGAAGTGTCTTTGAACGGATCGCCGACCGTGTCGCCTACAACCGTTGCGTCGTGCAGCGGAGTGCCTTTCATCTTCAGCTCGACTTCCACGATCTTCTTGGCGTTGTCCCATGCGCCGCCCGCGTTGGCCATGAAGATGGCCTGATACAGACCGAAGACCGCGATGGAGATCAGGTAACCGATGAAGAAGAACGGTTCCGCGAAGGCGAATGCCAGGGTAATGAAGAACACCGTCAGGAAGATGTTGAACATGCCCTTCTGGGCATATTCGGTGCAGATCTTCACGACCTTCTTGCTGTCTTCGACGGAGGCTTTTTCCGCGCCTTCGAGCTTGATGTTCTTCTTGATGAACTCGACGGCGCGGTATGCGCCGGCGGTCACCGCCTGGATGGATGCGCCGGTGAACCAGTAAATCACCGCGCCTCCGGTAATCAGGCCCAGAACGAAGGGAGCATAAAGAAGCGAAAGGTTCTCGGTGGTCTCCGTCAGCCCGTTGGACAGGTTCATCATGATGGAAAAGATCATCGTGGTTGCGCCCACAACGGCGGTGCCGATCAGCACCGGCTTGGCCGTGGCCTTGAAGGTGTTGCCCGCGCCGTCATTCTCTTCGAGCAGGTCCTTGGCGCGCGAGAAGTTCACGTCGAAGCCGAAGTTCTTTTTGATATCGGCGGCCACGTTGGGAACGTTCTCGATCAGCGAAAGCTCGTAGACCGACTGCGCGTTATCGGTAACCGGGCCGTAGGAATCGAC
>Ga0137391_10004698_pt1 | contig 10446 bp, 6 predicted proteins | sample 15con2h24BmetaG_FD_101399 | JGI IMG/M metagenome (GOLD analysis project Ga0137391, IMG submission 101399) | Vadose zone soil microbial communities from Angelo Coast Range Reserve, California, USA - 15con2h2.4B metaG | ecosystem: Environmental > Terrestrial > Soil > Vadose zone > Saprolite...
CAAGCAAAGGGGCTAAGTCTTTTTGTTTAAGGTTGTTTGCCTCCATCAGTTCCACAAGCACTTCCACCGGGCTGCCAGCGCGGATGGGGTAGTGTTCGTCTTCGTACGCTTCGATCAGCACAGTTAGAAGCTCGGCAAACTCTCTTTCCTTCGCGCTCAGACGATTTCTCTTCTCAAGCTCCAGCAGCACGGAAATATACCGCTCGCTCTGAGCATCCGACGTAATCACTTTTGGCGCGGCAATCCCGTTCAGCGTGTCTTTCTCAATCACATTCGCAATCATTTTTCCACGCCTCCCTCCCGTACTCCGCGTGACTCAGAATATGCAGGATGAAAACCTTGTGGCTCTTATAATTGATGTAAGCAATCAGCCTGCATTTGTTGTGGCTGATGTCAAACACAACGCATATTCCAACGTTGTCAGAATTCTTCCAAGTGCCCTTAACGTCCCCGAAGTGCTTCCAATCGGTTGATATGTTCTTGACGACCTTGTACCAAACGGAAAGGGACGCTGCCCACTCGGGGTGCACTCTGCCAGCTTCCCGAATCTTCTTTCGGCTGATAACGCGCACGACAAATCTTCGCATTTTGCGAAGATTGCGTCAAGATCGTGTACACACCATCTCGTTCAAGCATCGAAACTTGGCGTCTAATCCCCTTCCCCGCATGGCCAATCTCACAAAACTTGATTGCACAATTCTTAGGGTTGGGGCTAGAATGCCGTCCTCTCTCGAGTGTCCCCGGAGCAGGAGATCCCATGACTCAATCCATCGCTTCTCGCTATTTCCGGCCGCTAGTCGCCTTCCTCTTCGCCGTCGTGTGCGTGCCTTTGGCCCTCGGAAACGGCCCGGATGTGATCAAAGCTTCCCACAAAGATGTTTCGCCTCCCCTGGCCCAAATGGCGATCGGCTCCTCTGCCAAAAGTGGTGGGAGCGATACTCAAAACATCACCGCGCGCCCAACCGGCGCGTTGATTTCGAATCCGCACTCGGACCCGGTGGCCGCTCCGTTCGCCGGTCCTCTCTCGGGGGTTAGCCTGATCAGCAATTTCGACGGGCAAAGTGCCCAGGACAATCGCAACCTTTTCGGTTTTGCGTTTGTGCCGCCGGACACGAACGGCGCAGCCGGGGCCACCCAGTTCGTGCAGATGGTAAACGTGACCATCGCGGTCTATGACAAATCAAGCGGCGCTTTGCAACTGGGGCCTGCCGCGATTCACACGCTTTGGCAGGGCTTCGGAGGCCTCTGCGAATTCGGCGGCGGCACACCCACGTTTGCAGATGGCGGCGATCCGGTGGTGCTCTATGACCACCTGGCAGGGCGCTGGATCGTCACCCAGTTGCAGTTCAACACCACCTTCACGCAGAACGCGCAGTGCATCGCCGTCTCCACCACTTCCGATGCCACTGGCTCTTACAATCGCTACGAATACGACTTCGGCGCCAACTTCCCGGACTATCCAAAATTCAGCGTGTGGCCCGACGCGTACTACAACACCATCAATGTTTTCCCGGGTAATAAATTTGCCGGCCCGCAGGCCTGCGCGTTTGACCGCAACGCCATGCTCGCGGGAGAGCCGGCCAGCGCCATCTGCTTCCAGCAGCCTTCCACGATTTCCAGCCTGCTCCCTGCCGATCTCGACGGCCGCACGCTGCCGCCCGCGGGTTCGCCGAATTATCTCGTCGGCTTGGCCGATTCCACCCACCTGAACTTCTTCCGTTTCCACGTCGACTTTAGCAATCCGGAAAACTCCAGCATGACCGGCCCGACGCTCATTCCCGTGGCCCCCTACACCGAGATCTGCGCCCGCGCCACAACCGTGTCCTGCATTCCGGAGCCGAATCCCGGAGAAAAAGTGGACGGGCTCTCCGATCGCGTGATGTTCCGCCTGGCTTACCGCAACTTCGGCGATCATGAGTCACTGGTCGTCAACCACACCATTCTGGGTGGATCCCTCGCCGGCGTTCGCTGGTACGAACTCCGAAATCCCGCGGCGCCCTTCGTTTACCAGCAGTCCACGCTCGTCGATCCCGACGTGAACTACTGGCTGGGCAGCGTCGCCATGGATAAAATCGGCAACCTCGCCCTGGGATTCAGCGTTTCCAGTCACAACGTGTTCCCCAGCGTTTACGTGGCTGCCCGCGCTGCCGGCGATCCGGCGGGCGCACTGTTCGGGCCCCTGGTTTTGGTAAATGGCAGCGGCGTGCAGCTCAATTCCTTCCGCCGCTGGGGAGACTACAGCTCCATGTCGGTTGACCCGGTGGATGATTGCACGTTCTGGTATACACAGGAGTATTACGCGAACACGGGCATCGTCAACTGGGCGACGCGAATTAGCGCTTTCAAGTTCAACAGCTGCAAGGGTCGAAACTAGTAATACGCCCAGCAAGCACGTTCAGTTCGCTGCCCTCCGCAACCTGTCGGGCGGATTGCGCACCTCCCAGTGCAGTCAACGCGCTTCTGGCCGCTCTTACCCCACGGCCGCCAAGAATGGCTCAGGCTCAAGTCGTTGACACGGTAAATAAATACCAGGCTCTCACACTCTCGTCTGCTATTTCGTCGCTTCAGTCCTTGCTAATATCACCGCTGCACTTGATGCTAAAGAGTCGTAGTAGCTCACCAGGCGTTGAGGCTCATCCGCTGGATATGTGCCCAAGTTGTGGGCCCACCGGAATCCGATGGGCTCGTACCAGAGTTCAACGTCGATGTGGAACGGACCCGCGGATGAATCCACTGCTGGTGAGTAGCGCACCACGCTTCCTTTGTCGTTGAAGTTAGGATCCTCGGCGGCATCTCCCGCCACCGCTATGTCCGCTTCCGCCGTACTCTTGTCGAACCCGCGGGGAAGAAGGCGATTGTCCTTGATGTATCCAACGGCAGTGAGTAAGCCGGTGGTGACGTGGCCCTCCGGGTCCTTCAGAATCGGCTCGTAGATCTCCACCTGATCACCGCTGGTGATCTCGCGAAAATGCGGCTCAAAGCGCGAAGGATCGGTGTCATTCACGTTTCCCTGGATGGAGCCGTCCTTATTTAACGCGCCGGACTCGAACACAGTCTTCCCATTGCGGTCGTGGATCACCACATGCAGCCACACGCGCCGTGAAGGATACGCTGTCGGCAGCTTGTGCCCCGTAAGGTTCTCGACAAAGACATCCACGTGCAGCTTTCCGTCACCTGTTTCGAGATTTTGGATGCTTACACGCGCGCTCTGCGACTGAAGGAAGTCGACGGTCCGCTGTGACGCGGCGGTGAGCTCATCGGGCAGCGCGGCAACGCCCAAGTCCTGGCGATAGTTGCTGAGTATGCGCTGCATGAAGAAGTTTGCCCCAACAAAGGAGTGATGTCTCGCCCCCTGGCGCAACTCTCCGAAGAGAGAGGTTACAGGAGTCTTTTCCTTCACCTCGGGCATGTGGCACGACTGGCAACTGCCTTTACCGGCGTAATCGCTGTGCTGCCACTCCTGGTAAGGCACCTGTTCCGGCAGTCGCCCGATGGGTTTGCCATCCTTGTCCAAGGCAGTTGTGTACAGGGTGTGGCAAGTCGCGCAAAGAGCCGAATCGCGAATTTGCGTGCCTTCTTCAGGAAGGAACCCTCCGGTAGAGCTCTGCATCACCCGCTGATGGCCTGCATCGATAACGAAAGGCCCATGCTCGGGGCGCCGATTCGGGGCCTCCGGCGGGTCGATTACGAAATTGCCGACGTAACTGGCTGGAGTGCCAAGGTTCTGTTTGGAGATCTGGTGACATACCGCGCAGGAGACGCCGTCAGCAGATTTTGCATTGTCCTTCTTATCCGCATCGAATGGAAGGCGGGAGAAGACATCCACCTTCTTTTGCTGCACGTGCGCGTCGTAGTAGGCCATGGGCATGTGGCAATGCGAACATTCGTCCTGGATCTCCGCTGCCGCCGTGGGATGGTCAATCGTCTCCCGCCGCACGCTCCCCTGCCAGTAAGGATCGCGCGAGGAGTTGGCCATGATGCTCGCGCGCCAATCGAGCCCGATGGAATAGTCCGCTCCCGCCTCGGTTTTCATGCCGTTGTGGCAAGCCACGCAGCGGTCGGATGTCTGAAAATTCTGCGTGGAGGAGGAACGCCCGTCGCCTCCGCGCATCAAGATGGGACAAGCAATCAAGAATACTGTCGGAACCGCGGTCAACCACCAGGAAGTCTTCTGCATCACCAGCCCTCAGTCAACTTTCCGTCGCCCCAGTCCCAAAGGATGTAGAAGACAACCTGGCTCTGCCGGCCCGCGACGTTAGTGAACGGCTTGCGAAAACCGAGGCTTGCGCGAATGTGCTGCCTGCGGCTGATGGTGACTTGCATCTGTGGGACCACGTCCCAGTTCGTCCTTGATCTGTCCACCAGCTCGCGATCGGCGACGAACTCGACCATCGGCGACCATAGTCGGCCCAAGCCGTGATCGGCGGCAAAGCTCTGCCCGATCGCCGTGCGCCAAAAAGCCGTCTGCGGCGCGATGTCCGTATGGCGCGGTAATTCGGCGCCAGCCTGGAACTGGATAAAGGTATTGGTGGGGAACAGTTGGCCAAATGAGGCGAAGGTCTCAAAGGTTGTGGTGCCCGTGCCGAAGCCGCGGGACTTGTTGCCGCTGGGCACGATCACCCCGCCAAACAGGCTGAGGATCGATCCGGTCCTCAGGCTGGACCACATCTCGCGTTTGATGCCCAGCGTCGCATCCCCCACGCCGCCATACCAGGTATGCTTCTCGTCCTGGAACAGAAATGGGACGTCCACCTCGAGCTGGTTGTGCATGCCGAAGCGTTGTTCGTGAATGATGTGCGTGGATACTCCGGGGGCGCCGTGAGCGTTCACCTGGGCGGTCAATACTTCCTCGTCTTCCGGAAATGCCTTTTCCGTGACTTGCGCGAGCGGCAAATTGAGTTCGCCACGGGCCCAATGAGTATTGCGGCAGAAACTCCGCAGGTAGGCAATCAGGTCATCGATCTGGTCCGACGTAAGCAGTTCGCCGAAAGCCGGCATGATTTGTGAGAAGCCACGCGCCGGCCCGCCATGGAGAATCACGTCCTTCCACACCGAGTTGGGCTCGGGTGTGGTCTGATCGCAAAGCGTGAAATCAGGAAAAGTGTCGGGACGTTGGAACTCGGTCAGCGTCTGCGGCGCGCCCCTGCCGTCGGCTCCATGACAGGTAATACATCCTGACTTGTAAAGGCGCTCACCGTTCTTAACATCGTGCGAACGCTGCCTGATCGTTTGCGACCTGATCGTCTGAGAGAAGAGAAGGGCAATCCCCGAAAAAAGGATCAAAGCGACCGGGGTGCGTGCCGATCTTACCCTGCGAACGCCAGCCATCCTCTGGAAAACCACCACCGCCGCACAAATCCAGCTTCGCTTCATCCGGCTCCTCTGGAAACATACCTAGAATAACTACATATAAGACCCATAGGATGTGGAATAAGGCTTCCCAGATGCAGTTTTAATCTTTTATTAATGTGGTCCGCCTGCCCGGCCAGGAATCACGCGTGCGGATGCGCCTTATCGTAAATATCCATTAACTGCCGGATCGACGCATGCGTATATTTCTGCGTGGTTGAAAGCGACTGGTGGCCCAGCAATTCCTGAATCGCCCGCAAATCCGCGCCATCGGCCAAGAGGTGCGTCGCAAACGCGTGCCGCAACGAGTGCGGATGCAAATCCCAATTCACGTTCACCAGCTTCACGTATTTCTTCACGATCCGCCCGACGCTCCGCTGCGTCAGACGATCACCCCGGTAATTCAGAAATACGGCGTTTACGTTGTAGTTGGCCCCGCGCGCCGACTCTTCGCTCGCCTCCAACAACGAATCCCGCACCGGCCAATAAGCCCTCAGCGCCTGCGCGGCCTTTTCTCCGTACGGCACGATGCGCTCCTTGTTGCCCTTCCCGCGCACCCGCAGCATTTGATCCTTCTGGTCCATGTCCGCCAGGTTCAACCCTGTCAACTCGCTTACGCGCAGCCCCGCCGCGTACAGCAATTCCAGGATCGCCCGATCCCGCGGCAATAGGAGTCCATCTTCCCGAATCCCCTGCAGATTCCCCAGCCTCTTGACCGCCGCAATCCCGTTCGTATCCCGCTGCCTCTTCGCCCCATCGCCGTGATTCGCGGCCTTCCCAGTGGGGGAAAGCTGGTTCAGAAATCCGTTCATCTCCTCCGCCGAAAGCACCACCGGCACGCGTTTCGGCAGCTTCGGCGTTGCCACCAGCCGCGCCGGATTTTCATTCAGCCGGCCTTCCCGCACGCAATATTTGAAAAACGATCGCAGCGCCGCCAGTTTCCGCGCAATCGAGCTCTTCTCCAACCCGGTATCGTGCAGATGGGCCACGTATTCCCGGATCATGTGATGATTCACCTGTGCGAGCTTCGGCGTCTCCGTTCCCGGTGGCGTCAGGAAAGCCACGAACTGCTCCAGGTCGTGCCCGTAATTCACCAGCGTGTGCGGCGAAGAGTTCCGCACCGAGCGCATGTATTCGATATATTTTTGAATTGTGGGTTTCATTCGGTCCCGCGTTTGCGCCCTTACGGGCTCCCCGATAACGCCAAAATTGTCATTCCTCACCCCGTTCGCCTTTTGAACGGGGTGAGGAATCTGCTTTTTCTCTGATTCTTGCCAAAGCAGATCCTTCGCGTTGCTCGGGATGACAAAACGTCGCTAATCTCGGTTGCCCCCTAAAGTATAGATACACTTCCGCGTTTGATTGGTTTTCTTCGTCAGGATGTTTCGTATTAAGTCAGGCTCTAATGGAGCTGTAGTCGCGCCCGCTCAGCCCTTCACGCCGACCGGCGCCGGCTCTTCCGCATGTGCGGCCGCCGGCCTTTCCGCTGGCTTCTCTTCCGGCGCCAGCTTCTCCCAGTCGCATCCTTCTTTAATGCACGCGCGCACCGTGCCGATCTTCGTCTTCTTCTCCACCACAAACGGCGCGCCGCACTTCGGGCACGGCTCCGCAATCGGCATGAACGGCGTCGTGAAATCGCAATCCGGGTAACGCGAGCAGCCATAGAACACGCGGAATCTTCCGCGCCCGCCCTTGCCCATGCTTCCGCGTTTCACAAATTCGCCTTCATTGCACTTCGGGCACTTGATGCCCATCGTGATCGGTCGCGTGTACTTGCACTTCGGGTATCCCGAGCAGCCGATGAATTCTCCAAATCGCCCGTGCTTCTTCACCAGCCCGTTTCCGTCCAGCGGGCACTTTTCGTCCAGCGGCTCGTCCGGCTGGTGCGCAATCCGCGTTCCGGCCACCAGGCGCCGCGTCGTCTTGCAATCCGGATAGCCGGTGCAAGCGAGAAACGCGCCAAAACGCCCGCGCTTCAACGCCATTTCCTTGCCACAGTTTTCGCAGTACTCAACCTTGTTCTCGGCGTCTTCCGGAATCTCTTCGGACATGTCCTGAATGAAATCGCATTCCGGATACCGCGAACATCCCAGGAAGAATCCGTGCCGGCTGATGCGCTCCAGCAACTCGCCTTGCCCGCACTTTTCGCACTTCTTTCCCGTCGGAATCCCGGCTTTGTACGAAATCATTTCGTCGCCGGCCTTATCCAGGTCCACGACGAATTTCTCCCAGAACTCCTTCACCGATTCCCGCCACGGCAGCTTGCCTTCTTCAATCTCGTCCAGCTCTTCTTCCAGCCGTGCCGTGAACTTCACGTCGAACACGTCTTCAAAGCTCTTGATCAGCAGCACGCACACGCGTTCGCCCAGCATCGTCGGCGTGAATCGCCCCTGATCCTTCTTCACATACTCGCGCTCGACAATCGTCGAAATAATCGAGGCATACGTCGAAGGCCGCCCGATCCCGTCCTCTTCCAGTTCTTTCACCAGCGTCGCTTCCGTATACCGCGGCGGCGGCTCGGTAAAGTGCTGCTCCGGCTTGATGGATTCCAGCTTCAGAATCTGCCCTTCGGTCACCCGCGGCAGCGCCTTGCCTTCTCCCTCGTCATCCTTCTCGTCGTCCTCGCGGTCCGCGCCCGCCACGGGTATCTGGTACACCTTCAGGAATCCGTCGAACTTCATGATCGATCCCGTGGTCCGGAACGTGTAATCGCCCGCATTAATATCAATCGTCGTCTGGTGGTACACCGCCGGCAGCATCTGCGAAGCCACAAACCTCTGCCAGATCAGCTGGTACAGCTTGAAAACGTCGTCTTCCAGATACTTCCGCACGTCTTCCGGCGTCCGCGAAACATCCGTCGGGCGAATCGCTTCGTGCGCTCCCTGCGCATCCTTCTTCGACTTGTAGAAATTCGGCTTCTCCGGCAGGTACGCGCTCCCGAATCGCTCCGGGATAAGCTCTCTCACCTGCTCCAGCGCGTCGTTTGAAACCTGCACTGAATCCGTGCGCATGTACGTAATCAGCGCCACGGATCCCTCTGCGCCTAGCTCCACGCCTTCATACAGTCTTTGCGCCAGCGCCATGGTGCGTTTCGCTGTGTACCGCAGCCGGTTGTATCCGGCTTGCTGCAGCTTCGACGTCGTGAATGGAGGCGGCGCGTTTCTCCGCTTTTCCTTCAGCGTGACGCTCACCACTTCCCACTTCGTCTTGCTCACGGCGGCGACAATTTCGTCCGCCGCCTCCTGGTTCTTGACCTCGATGTCCTCGCCCTTCTTCTTCGTCAGCCGCGCCTCGAAAATCGGCGGCTCGCCGGCGTCCAGCATCGCGTGGATGGTCCAATATTCCTGCGGCACAAACGCGCGAATCGCTTGCTCGCGTTCCACAATCAGCCGCAATGCCACGGTCTGCACGCGCCCCGCGCTCAGTCCCCGCCGCACCTTGTCCCACAGCAGCGGCGAAATCTTGTAGCCCACGATGCGGTCCAGCACGCGCCGCGCCTGCTGCGCGTCCACCAGTTGCGAGTCCACCTGCCGCGGCTTCTCAAATGCCGCGCGAATCGCCTTGGGCGTAATTTCGTTGAACGTTACCCGGAAGATCTTCTTCGGATCGATCGGCTCGATCTCAATCTTGTCTTTTTCGGCGGCCTTCTTCGCGAACTTCCCTTTACCCTTCTTCCCCGCCGCCGCAGCTTCCGTTTCCTTCGCGTCTTTCTCGCCGTCCTTCTTCGTGTTCTTTTCGTCGTCTTCGTCCTCGGGAATCAGGAACTTTGCCGGCTTCGAAAGCACCATCGCCAAATGCGCGGAGATCGCCTCTCCCTCGCGGTCCGGGTCGCCCGCCAGGTACACGGCGTCGGCCGTCGCCGCGCTCTTCCGCAGGTCGTTAATCACCTTCCCCTTGCCGGGAATCACCTGCAGCGTCGGCTCGAAAATCTTGGCATCGTCCAAATAGATCGCTTTCAGCGGCGGTTTCGGCGCAGCGGACCTGCCCCCGCGCTTGCTCTTCTTCTTTTTCTTTTGCGCGTTGATTTCCTTTTCGCTGATGGGCAGACGAATCCCTATCGTCTTCGTCGGCAGATCCATCACGTGGCCGATCGAAGCCTTCACCGTGTAATTCTTCCCGAGATATTTATTGATCGTCTTCGCCTTTGCCGGCGATTCGACGATCACCAATGAACGTGCCATGAGTTCCTTTGTAACCTGTGATGATGCGTTTGGAAGGCCTACCGGGGCGGTCTGTGTCCTTCTCGCTACCTTATATATACCCTGAGGGGCGCTTCCTTACGCTTGCAAATGATGCTCGCTGACGCCCTTTGGGTGCATTCTGATTCTTGCGGCGCGCTAACTCCCGCGTTTACAACAACACTTTGCTGAACTGCTTTCCGGGTATCTGCCGCACCATCCCCTTCATCTCCAAGTCAAACAGCGTAGCCAGAACCACGCTCGAATTCAACCCGCTGGTTTCCACAATGTCGTCGATGGGGCGGGGCTCTTCGACGGTCAACATCTCGTAAATCGTTTTCTGTGAGCCACTTAGCCCATCTCCGGCCAGCAGATTCCGCTGCTCCGATCCCACCGCTTCCGCCTGCACCAGCATAGACCGGACGGGCGTAGGCAGTTCTTCGATCACGTCTTCCGCGCTAGTCACCAGCTTCGCTCCCTGCTTGATCAACTGATTCGGCGCGAAGCTCATCTCTTGCGTCACGTTTCCCGGCACGCCGAAAACTTCCCGCCCAAACTCCATCGCCAGCCGCGCCGTGATCAAAGAGCCGCTGTACTGCTTCCCCTCCACAATCACCACCCCCAGCGGCATTCCTGCGATAATCCGGTTGCGCACCGGAAAATTCTCCGGCGCCGGATGCGTCCCCATCGGCAGTTCGCTCAGGATCGCTCCCCGCTCCAGGACCTTCTCGTACAGCTTCTTATTCTCTTTCGGGTAGCACACATCAATGCCCGTCCCGATCACCCCAATCGCCCGGCCACCCACCGCCATCGTCCCCTGGTGCGCCAGCGCGTCGACTCCGCGGGCCAGTCCGCTCACAATCACCAGCCCGCGCTTCGCCAAATCCCGCGCCAGCCGCTCCGCCATCTGCGTCCCATA
>Ga0137391_10004699_pt1 | contig 10445 bp, 14 predicted proteins | sample 15con2h24BmetaG_FD_101399 | JGI IMG/M metagenome (GOLD analysis project Ga0137391, IMG submission 101399) | Vadose zone soil microbial communities from Angelo Coast Range Reserve, California, USA - 15con2h2.4B metaG | ecosystem: Environmental > Terrestrial > Soil > Vadose zone > Saprolite...
ACGCTGACAGACAACTGAATAGATATCAGGGGAATATAGATGGAAACGAGTGGAAAGGGAAGATCACCTCAACCCTCTTTGATACGGTGATGGAGAGAGTGGGGATGATGGAGGATGTTGTCAAGGAAAAGAGCAGCGCGCGCATGTGCCGTAGAACCCTATATTCTTCCGAAAGGAGAGGAGTATGACCGATGCAAAAGGGAATGTCCCCGAGAAAGGAGAAAAGTTATGCGATGATAAAGTGATGGCTTGACAGGGCGGGTCCGATATTGTGCGGGGCGAAGACTAATGGTGAAATGGTGGCACGCAATGCAACATGAGGCGAGGACGTAGATAAAAGGGGAAACAGAGAGGTGGTACAAGCAAAATGAAAACCGTGGGACTCCTTACGCGACGTGCAGAACGACTTGCGTCTTATCACCGAAAGCCATCTCTACGTCCTCCGTTGAGCGCATTGATATTAAATCACCCTCCTCGTCCTCGTACTTGACGCGAAGGGGCCCGTCATCTCGCCGTGGCCCACAGAGACGAATCTTCTTGCCCACCCGCTCTACGAGCTCGCTGTATTCGGTTGTACGCGAAACTTGGATAACAAAAATGTCGGAGCCGAAGTGTACCTTCACCTTCACTGGGGCATCGTATGATGATATTGATGATCGGCCCACTGCGCCAGATAACGAAGAATCGCTCGAACCAAATGGGGTGAGAGGTGATGAACTATTGGGGGAGTACGTCGAGTCCTCGCCGGTGGATTGGCTAGAACCACTTGATCTCTTCGTCATAGTGCTCGTCGATCCTTGAACCCGATCCCAACCACTTGATGGTAGAGGAGGCGGCGCAGTCTTTGGGACGTACACGCTGGGTTGGCTCGCACTGCGAGACCGACTGATATGACTCGGCGGAGGCTGGGTGAAGGGTGAGGTGGCATCGCTCCTCAACTCTCCACTGTCATAGGCCGGACGCAAGCGCGAGGAGCTGTATTGGTTACGTAATTGCGGGCGCCCACTAGTGGGGGGAGTGCGAGATCCGGTACTGGAGCCCGGTTCGGAGGCATAGCTCATAGTGGCAGCCACGCGAGAGGCAGGAGGCATTCGAGGACTAGGGCCAGACGGAAGACCAGGTACGTTGCTCCGCCACTGCGATAACGCGGGGCCGTTTGCATCTTCTGTATGAGCTCGTGGCCGCTCGTAGCTAGAGTACTGATCCAATCCAGGCGTTGTTGCGCCTCGACGTCCATCCAAGGGGGTAGCACGACCAGAAGTTGGACTGATACTGTCTGCCGGATAATCCTCAAAGTCATCGTCGGGATCGAAGCCATCATGGGGAGGGTAGCTAGAAGGCCCGCTTGCGTGACTACTAATACTATTGCCGACAGCATGTTCGTCATAGGGACTTAACTGGCGATAGGGTCGATTGCCATTAGCATACGAGGGGGGGTGTGATGGAATTATTGAAGTTGAGTAGGCCGAGGACCCGCGGTCATGGGTCCCATTACGTGGGTGGGAAGATGGGTAGCCAGTGGGGTTGCTAAAGTAGGCGAGCCGCGAATTAGTGCGCTCCGATGCCCGGCGCCGTGCAACTCTTTCGATAAGGCGGTTGACGGCGGTCTCCCATTGTTTCACCTGTTCTTCGTTGCGGCAACGAAGTGTAAAGAACTCTAGATCATCATCTCCCTTCCACGAGATGTTAAGCGAGTAGGAACCTAGCCAGACTTAGAAGTAATAGGGGCAAGAGAGAGGTTAAATTACCTGGCGAAACAACCTTTGCTTCTGTCACATTGTTAAGATAGATACGACCCTTCAGGAAAAGGGGGGTCATCTTTTTCTTCGAACCACTAGCAAGCCCAGATATGGGTGGCCCATTCGCTTGAGGCTTCTTCAAAATGGAGTTGCTCTTGCCGGCTTTCTTGTTATTGTTGTTTCCAGCCACACTCGTATCTTCCTTGCAGCAGAGGATGATGCGCTCGAATAAAAATACATGATACTCGCGGTCAACCTCAGACTTGGTGACAATAAAGATATCCTCCAAGAGAAGCTCGCCAAACTGGGAGACATGATGGCCTTTCCAGTCGTCGACGCGTGAGGCAAGGTTTTGTACTGTCTGCAGGTTTTCCGCGCGGCGTTGAGCCTCATTGATCTTGTCGGTTATCCGCTTAGCAGCGGCTGATCCCGCCTTGAGTTCCTCGTAATGGGGATAATCAACGGGAGAGGATTTTTTAAGTAGTTGCTGTCATCACTCAAATGAGCAAGAGGAATGAAGAGAGAGAGGTGTCAACTCACATCTAAAAGTAAAGGGTATTTGCATATCCGTTGGATCGGTTTGATCAGGAAAGCTGGCAGCTCCGACTTTGCATTGATCAGGTGATTATATTTCTGTTGACACACGTTTGGTCAGATCACTTCGGCGGCGCGTCCTTCCGGTCTCCAGGTGCAGGAATTGGACGCACCACAAGATTCTGTTCCTCCACGAGCATCAACTCGGATGCATTTGTGTAATTGGCGCAATACGGTTCATAGACTGCGAATTCTTCTTCCTTTTGTTCCAAACGTAGTGGACCGCGAATGAAACAAGCCAGAAGACAAAGAAAGAACAATGCCATACGGGATTATAGAGCGTCTCCATCAGTACTGCACAAGAAAAGCAAGTAAGGACGATCGTTCTCAGACTCACGTTGTCGGTGAATATAAGGCCCCATCGCTGGTCCCTCCATGCCATATCCGCAGTTCCTTCGAGACGAACTAAGAATCCCCTTTGGAAGTTGAGTAGTTTATTGAGGTTAGGAAAGAGTAGATGGATGGTATCGCGATCGAGGGTATTGCTCTGTGACAACTCTTGGGCATATTTCTACACGAAAAAAAAATTGTAGACTGGCGAACGGCCGAGAAGGCTAACTCATGCGCACCTGCATGACCTCAAGATCTTGCACGTATTTACGCTCTGTCTCCACCAATTCACGTATAATATTACTCCGTTCGGCGTCCGGGCCATTTAGAGGGGTAGGTATCGCAGGTATATCCTGTCCCATGGAATCAAAAGATTCATGGGTGGAGAATGACGAGGGGGGTGAAGGAGGGGCCATCTCTTCGAACACGTCGGGGGGGAGGCGATCGACAATATGTGTAACGGTATTGACAACCTGAAGGACAGCTTAGCTGTCTCAGAAAGAGCAAGAGAATAGAAACGAAACGCACTTTTACGAAACCATCCGAGTTTGTACGATCCCATAAATCTGTAACGGTGAATTGCTCGCCGTGATTCAACTGCTTGACTTGTATCGCAAAAAGTGCGATGGCGCGTTTCTTGGCGCGCTCATTGTCAATTTCGACAGATAGTGGATCAGTCTCGATGTCGATGGGTGCGATAGGGGGAGGGAGGAGGTTGAAAAGGTAGCACAAGGGGGTTCCGAGGGCGAAACAGTCCCAGACTGTATTCACAACCTCTGCGGAACTGCGGAAAGAGCCGGTAGGGGAGGAAAGGGCGAAGAAGTGGGCGAAACCGTGGACTCGGAGGAGACGCGAGCGTAAAGCAGAGCATTGCTGGTAGAGAGAAGTAGATTGGGAGGCAGCCTTGTTGAGGAGGGTGCTGGTGCCGATTGGGATGTCAATTTGGACGGTTGCTGGGGATATCATTGACTTTTTGCGACCAGCGACAGATGCCATGACGGATTCAGAGGAGAAAAGGGGACAGGGAGAACGGGAAGAGGGGCACCTGGATGGAGATGGAGAAGGAGAAGAGGGAAGGGGACGGGGAAGAGAGAGAGACGGGTGAGTCGGCTTGGGCAAGCTGTACTGTCCGTTGATAGGCCAGGCCCTTTTTCACACCCCGACATTTATTATTATTATTATTATTATTATTATATTTATACTTATTTCCACCTTATCCCTACTCGACCACATCGCGCCGCCACATCTTCACCCTCCTCGTCCCCCATCAGAGATCAATCATCATCTCCTCCCATCACGCGGCCACTGCCAAGGCACCCGAGGACGTAGGGGTCCCCTACCCGTGCAACGTCCCCCGGTTAGTCACTCGAGTCTTTTCACTTTTCACTACAAGTTAACTTAATTAAAACGTGTAGATGGCATGCGGCACGGTGCTATACCCAGTTTATGTTTTTGGCGCGGGATGGTCAACCGCTCCTTACGTGATGTGATTTTCTCTCCATTTTGGTTACGGCGATAGTTTTTGTCTACCTGTCGACGATGAATGATTAGGATGCGTGATCGTTGTCAGATGACCCCCCGCTCTCTCGCTAGTTGCTGTACAAGATTTTATGTGCACAACATCCTGAACAGCGTTAAAAGGCAAATTTACCGAACGCCGTGCGGGACGGTGTGCTTAACGAAAACGGATAACTGTGGCTTACGTCCGGTGGCTGACATTCAAAGTCCGCTCCTGAGTGGCGATTCAGTGACAGGGGACTCGCCCTTACAACCCTGTCCCTCCTCGCCGAGACCCATGGCACCAGCTCACTCAAATCTACCTCGCATTCAACAGCAGCAGCAGCAACAACAACAGCAGCAACAGCAACAGCAGCAGACGGATCAGAGTGCAAACCCTGACATCGTAGAACATGGCCTCTTTCTGGAGCCCATGATGGGCACCCCTCTAGCTATGTACGTTCATAAGGATGTTCCTGACCGTGACCGTGTCGTCGACATTATCACGGTAAGTTCTTGTGCTCGCCATAGATCATAATTTCCAGTGCGCCTGCATAATTCTCCATCTCCAAGACGCGTCTTTGTTTTATCTTTAAATTTTCTAACAGCCGTCAATGGTTGCTGGAATTCCTATTCAGTTTTTTCCTCGCGTACTTGCATTCACTTGCCAGTGTTTCTCACTCTATTCCTTCGTAGAAAAATGGAGGCGCGGTCGCCAACTCCTACAGTGGGGTCAATTATATCTTAGGTATGCGAAGAATACACCCACTTATCTCGCAGATATTATTTATCTCACTATCATGCCCGGCGAACAGTGAACCCGCATGCAGAGTCAGGGCAAAACTTATATCGTCAATATATCGGAAAGAAAGCCAAGATGGTCCTAGATGCGCGTTGGGTACACGAGTGTGTCAAAGCCGGGGTGCTTCAAACATTCCTGAATAACTTCGCAGGGTGCAAGGTGACGGGGAACGAGCAGTAAGTCTCTTGTCCAAGTTGTCCAAGTCATTTTTATCGACTCGCTTGCAGAGTCCACCCACCAGCTGCGGCCCCTGCCCCAGCACCCATTCTACCTCAAGGTATCATAACTCAAACTGCTGGCCCATCAAGGCAACAGCCCTCAGCACCACCTTCCGTGCCCCAAGTAGTACAAAACCCTGAACCATTTCAGAATCAGCTTCCGCAATCGATGCAGGCCGTTGAGCCGGCTCCAGCTCCCTTTGCATTCCAGACCTTCCAGAGTCAGCTTCAGCCTACCCCCCGCACCGTCCACCCTTCGCCAGCTGCACCACCCCAAACCTGGCAGGCTCCTAATGGTATCGCTCCCGAACAAACACAGGGCCATCTATCACAGCAGATGATCCAACCAAGAGGCCCGTACCGCCATGACGCTTGGGACCCCACGTATCAGCCTGCGGGACCGCCCCCGGGACCGATCGACCATGCACCCACCTCAGGTTTCGAGTATCCCGATCAAGCTTGGAATTCGGATCAGTATTTTGCGCAAGGAGTATGTGTTTCGTCCTTCGCAGCGCTAGATCTTAATTTCTGCGAGTAGTATGACCCATCCTCTTACCCACAACCTTATATGCCTGAAGGTGGCCCATCTAACGAACCGTCCTCACCACCTACCGAAACTACCGATCCCCCCCGGGGGCGCAAACGAACTCGGACCCAGGTCATTTTGCGTCTTTGTGTCACCTATTCCCACTGACCGTGGTACAGCCTACGCCCGCTCCTCCCGCCTCAGCACTGGTCAACCGACGCAACCCCAATGCACGTTCTCCTACGCCACCGTCGCGAGTTGTCAAGAGTACATACGGCGGGAACCTTTTCACGCATGAGGATATCGAATATTTGAAAAAGTATATTGATTATTGTGTGGCACAAGGCCTCGTCCTTAGCTTGAGAGAGATCTGTGAGAGAGTTGCCGTAAAGGTACGTTGTTGACCGATCCAACCCTTTTCGTGAGATTGAAAGGAAACACGCACTAGGCCCCTCATCACACGTATGTCTTGCCTTATGCGGTCGCTATATAACTCATATATCCATATAGCTTCTACTCATGGCGCCGATACTGCAACAAGCATCAAATTCGCCTCGGCGGCTATGCTATGAATAACAACCTCAGCGACGAGGGTGAAAGAGGGGATGGGACTGTTCCCGCACAAGCTGTTGCTGCTGGTCCTGGTTCAAATGGAATCGTGAACATCCGGGAGCGTGTCCGTACAGAACTCGACAATGGCGAACGCTCGCGCTCCCCAACGCCTCCCAAGGCACTGTTCCGCAGTACGACTGGCAAGGGAGTGGCATTTACGGATGAGGATGTTGCATTCTTAATCAAGTTGTTAGACTACAAGAAGAAGTGAGTAGTGAGGTGATTGTACCCTGATAACGGTGTTAACCCTTTCTCGCAGATCCCAGGGCAAGCTCGATATGGTTGCAGTCTGGAAAGAAATTGCCCAAAAGGTAATCGCGCCATCTTATCAAATAATGTCTAGTGATGTCACAACACAGGCTCCGCACCATTCGCGAGCTTCTTGGATGAAGTTTTATCGCAGACATAAACATGAACTTAATCACACTGAAAATGATGACCCACTCCCACAAGCCCCCGAAAAAAAGATGCGCTACAGCCGTGCAGATGACGTGCTGCTCGCAAAATTTTTCTTCGACAAACCCGACGGTACATCGGACAAAATATTTCAGACGTTTGGGCGCTTGGTGAGTTCGCGTACATCGAATCATCCCATTCATCGCTCAGTCCCCAATTTAGCACCCACATCACCCGTGGAAGGGCTGGCAGGAGCACCACAGGATCCATAAGCAGAAAATTGACCACCTCATCCAACGGCTTAGTGAGGGCCATTTCATTGACGAGCCGGACCCCGCAACCGAGTCATAAACGAGGGGAGTCGTTTACTGTCTTTTGTAGGATGACGGGATGACGTGTACACGATTTATGCTACAAATTTGTATCACTAGCATTTTTGTGGGGACAAGGAACTATAGTTATAGGGTTGCATGGAATAACTGTCCGAGCCCCAGATGGGTCAAGTCACAGGGCCTCGTGCATTTGTGTGGCGTGTAAATTGCTCGGCGATCTTTTGTCGGGGCTGAACTGAATGGGTTAATTTCGGATCATATTTCTTTTCCGCGGTAAACGACTTCAAGTTGGAACAATAACTGTCTCTTTAGTCCACTGAAGAATGACCTGTCCAATAGTCCTTTTCGTCGGCTTGAAGTAAGCTGCTGTACAAGTACAATAGCACAACGACGATGACGACACCTTGGCCCAAGCGGGCAGTCTTCCCTTCAATTACCAGATTTGAGTTGGCGTCGCGTTGATATCTATAACGCTCAAAGTGCGGCGGCACCTTATGTGCGAGACCATAAATAATGGCCACTGTGCCACTGGCGCCACGAGGGGTACTGTGCTGGTATGTTATAAACGCGACGAGCCTGAGCCTGTCGGATGGGGTCGTCGTCTCGCAGTGTTTCCGAGTTCCATCCGAACAACAGTACAATATCAAGTACTTATCGAGCCCAACCCGAGTTATGTGATCGTCAAAGGTCTCCAATAATTGCACCTCGCGTGTAATCCACCCCATTCGTCGTCCCCCCCGCCCAACCCTCGAGCGAACTCATTTAACTATCATTTATATTAATGCATCATGCGTCATTTTCCCAGCATCTATCCTCTTTCGTTTTTCATTTTAATTTAGTTCTGCTGCGTCGTTTGCGAACTCATTAGTATATGCGCTACAATCGATCTTGCCGCCGGCTTATCATAGCTGCGTTCGTTCAGGGGCCTTGCCTAGTAGCCAGCAGTTTTCACCGTAGTTCAATTCGATGCGAACCTCGCGCGTTCAACTTCTCGTCATCGCACACAAAAGGCGATATTATCTAGAAGCCGATGATATCGGTAATTGTGCATGCTCATTCGAAATCAGTAGATGTTGTTGCACCCGAGAAATGGGTGAAATTTGATCATTTGAACTAATGCTGTCTCGAACACAGTACATCACCTGTGGAAATAAACCATCCAGGAGCTCAACAACGGTTGTGCTGACCTGCTAGACTCGGAGGAAGTCATACTTAACGACAAATATCAAATGGTGGTCCGGCCACAGCACACTGGGTGGGGCTAATAAAATATTTCCTGCTAATCCGCACTGGGTCTCATGATAAGAACAGGACAATTGATCACCAATACCGAGAACAAAAGATACTTCATGTCAATTATCATACACACACATACAGACACGTGTCGTACATCGGGTTCATGAATTTCCGTAATGCAGATAATGATAAAGTTGTCCTTCGGCTTCGTCGCAACTTCCCGAGGGCCGGTCACTCGCCTACTTGATTTCACCCCGCTTACGGTCAAGCAGTGATAGCAACGATTGATGCACCGCCCTCCCGCTCCACACCAAGCTCCGGTGCAAAACCGTGTACGCGCCGGCCCTCCTCAAGCGCCGCCTCGCGCTTGCACAACTCCGCTGCGCGATGCTGCAGCAGCTGTCCGCGCGCCGTGAGCAGCTGCTCGCGCGTGACCCAGCCACAGCACCGATTGTGCACATAAGCGGCGTCCGCGAGCGTCACGCTCTCGAGCGATGCGCACGCGGTGTGCCACGTGGCCATTAGCGAGCGCGGGTCGGCGGCGGCGGCGTGCAGCGCGTCGGATTTGTTCTTGGAGACGAGCGTGAGGAATCTGAGGCCGGAGAACTGCGCCAGGATGGGAGGTAACCCCGAAAGGATGTCCTGCGTGCGTGGGCGCGTCAGGGGTCGGCGTTTAAGGACAAATTAAAGACATATTAGGGGGTGTGGGGAGGGAATTTGGTCACAGGTACGTACCTCGGTGATCGAGCCGCTCACGACATGCAATGCGAGCCTCGTAATCGTGTTCAAGCCAGTGGAAATCGCCTCGAGCGCAGACAGGACTGTCTCTGGAGGCTCGGAAAGGTGGGAGATGATCTTGAGCGACTCCAGCGGTCCCTTGGAGGAAGCGATGATCCGGACTGTCTGTAGCACCTTACGGTTGAGCGACCACGGGTGCACGAGGCAGAGCTCGACCTCCCGGATGGATCTTCCTGGAACGACACATGCGAGGGTGAACGGGGCCGCCGCAACGCGTCGCAGCAAAGGGAGAGCATCCGCTGGGAGCGTGACGCCCGCGGTAAAGTTCCCGCAAAAAATCGCTGTGCGCAGGCCCATCTGCTCTGTCAACCAACTCGCAAACGATGCGTCAAAGTCGCAGGACGCGGTAAGCTTTGCGAGCCGGAACGGCGCGCCCAGAAGGACGTGCGAGGTCGGGCCATTGAGGAGGAAGGTGAGTTCGGTCAGTCGGGGCATATTGTGCAGCGCGCGCCGGAGTAGGTCGAAGAACGAAGGAGGGAGGCGTTCCTTGCGGCTTGCATCTGCGAAGGCTGTGCTGATATCGCCAATCTCACACGTCCGTGTATGAGCTGCGAGAGACGGGTTGGAGGCCAAAGTTTCGAAGCAACGTGTGGTGAGAGATAAGGATAAGGAGGGAACATGGCGATAGAGTAGGCGCGTGGCCTCTCCGTGAAACGTGTGGCACACGAGGGCAAGTCTAGCAAGCGTCGGCGTTCTGGCATAGGAGAAGATTTCGTCAAGGACCTCCACAGGGAGCTGTGAAACTATCATAAAAGTTCTCTATGAGCACAGTTGTACGGCGCAGTCCGTAGGAGGGCCAACCTGGTTGGATCTGTGTTTCGCGTTATCGTCAAAAGGGGCGACGACGAGACTGGGTGCTCAGATTGGGTTCGGAATGTAATTGCTTAAACGGCGTACATGTTCATGAGATATCTCCAGCGAGAGGTTGTCGCCGGCTGGGAATTGAATCGAGTCGTGTGTCGTTGGCGGCGCTACTTGATCAGTGACAGGGTCATGATAACACTGCGCGAGGCAGTGCGGAGTGAGACAAGGCGCGGGGGTGATGGGGTCGAACGCGCGGCCGGAGGGGTCGCTCTCTGATAGAGACAGGGCGGTTGGGAGACGAACCATGGTCGGTTTGGGGACGAGGAGGCGGGGAAAGGGTGATCGAGGTGCGGCTCACCAGGCTCGGAGCTCGATTATAACTTGGGCTTGAATGGGCGCCCGCATGGATCTTGCTTTCTTCCAGAACAGCGCGTCTGTCACGAGGTGACGAGGTCGTCTTATCTTTTGCCAGACACTGCCACGGTTTCTTTGATGACCTCTTCTGAATCATCGCCTGGAACGAGGCCGAGAGACGCTGTTCTCGACGTCGGCTGCGGCGAC
>Ga0137391_10004703_pt1 | contig 10443 bp, 12 predicted proteins | sample 15con2h24BmetaG_FD_101399 | JGI IMG/M metagenome (GOLD analysis project Ga0137391, IMG submission 101399) | Vadose zone soil microbial communities from Angelo Coast Range Reserve, California, USA - 15con2h2.4B metaG | ecosystem: Environmental > Terrestrial > Soil > Vadose zone > Saprolite...
GATCGTGACGAAACACGAGTTCGAACACGCGGCTGAAGCCCTCAAGTCCCCGTGCGGCCAGCCGGGACCCGGTGCTGGCTTCGGGGAAATCCGGTCCGATTCCCACTTTCCCACCAAATTCTCGCGTTGGTTCCCACTGAATTCCCACCTGTTGGAGCGGGTGGGAGGTTTCCGGGACAGGATCGGGCAGGTTCGCCGGTCAGACGACCTCCACCACGAAGGTGAGGCGAGTCGATTTCGGTGATTGCGGGCCCCCGCAACCAACGGCGACAGGGCGTTACGGTTCAGGCCGTAGCGCCCTTCGTGTCTCCGGTTGCGGCTGGGTTGCGGATGGTAGTGTCCGAAGCGTCGTCCAGCCGGTCCACGGCCTGCCGGTTCGAACCCGGCACGAGATGCCCATAGGTGTCTACCGTGAGTTGGATCGAGGCGTGTCCGAGCTGGTCCCGCACATAGGCAAGGCTCTCGCTGTTCTGGATAAGCAGGTTCGCGAAAGTGTGGCGCAGGTCGTGGAAGCGGATGCGACGTAGCTCGGCCCTTTTCAGCACCGGGTAGAATACGCGGTGCCGCAGGTTGTCGCCGTCGAGCGGGCCGCCCTTCTCGTTGCAGAACACCCAGTCGGGGACTGCGCCCCAGCCTCGGCGCAGGGTTTCTGCCTTGCGCTCGGTAAGGAGCGCCCGTAACGCCTCCGTGAGCTGGGCAGACATGTCCACCTTGCGAGCCTTGCCGCTCTTGGGTGTCGTCACGTGACCGCCCACGAGATTGCGCCGAACCTCGATGAACCGGCCGTGGAAGTCAACATCACCCCATTGAAGCCCGAGCAATTCACCGAGGCGCATCCCGGTCCGTAAGGCACACAGGAAGAGTGGATGTTCACGGGGCGCGTGCTTGCGGGCGGCCTCCAGGAATACCGCGACCTCCTCGCGTGTGAGAGGGCGGATTTCGTGTGTGGGCTCGTCGCCGCGACGATAGTGGCGGCCGAGGCGAAGGGCCGGGTTCGCAGGCAGCACTTCGTCCTCGACGGCTTGCGAAAGGATGCTACTCAGGGTCCGGCAGACGTTCTCGGTGGACTTCGCGCTCAGACCCTTCTCGCGGCACCGGACGATAAGCTGACGGCAGTCGGCCCGGGTGAGGGTGGCGACAGAGCGCGTGCCCAGCTCTGGCAGAATATGTAACCGAAGGTTCACCCCGTAGATCTTCGCAGTGCTGGCCTTGCACGCTTGCAGGGCGTGCTGTTCGGAGCGTCAGATACGGGTCCAGCTCGGTGCCTACGATGACCCGCTCGGCCAGCACCCCTCGGACCTGGGCGACGATCCGTCCATGCGGCCTGGAGGGCTCCTGGTCCGGCCCGCGGGGCACGAGCGCCAATGCCTGGCCCTCAGAAACAGTGACTTGGACGCGAAATTCCGAGGCAGTCCGCAGGCCGGTTACCTGCGAATTGTTACTTGGCTATGGAACCGGCGCGAGACCGAGACCGGCGATGATAGTTCAGGCTATCGCTGATGCGCTCAGGAGAGACATCGAGTAACACCGCCAGCACGGCGCATGCGAAATAGGCCGGTCGACCACTCCGACCGGCCCGGCCCAAACCGCGCGGCGCCAGTAGGCCCTCTGCCGCGCGACGCAGTAGGGATCGCTCGACCAGGCTCCAGGAGACCTCGATACTATCGGCGGGCTCGGACAGCTCCCAAGCCCAGCGGAAAAGATCTCCTGACCGCGCTGCCAGTTCGCCGCTGACGGCACCAAACAAGACCGTCCAGCTCTTCGATCTCCTGTTCCATAGACGCAGAACATGTGGCGTTACGGAAGTATCGAGCCACGGCAGACCGTGGGCCGCCCGCTTCGTCGGCGGTCTCGGGCCGGCGTGAGGCGCGGCCCAGAAGCGCAGGTATGTTTTCGCGGAGTCGGCCCAAAGCCATGGGGGACTCTGTTTCCGCTTGACCGGATCGCGGATAGACGACTCCAGCCCGCACCACCAGGCGGCGTCCGTTTCTTCAAGGGCCTCCCGGGCGAGCGTGCCGAGCCGGCGAATTGCCTTGTCGATAGGCTCATTGCCCCGGTGCACGAGATCCGTCTTCCGATCTCGGAAGTATCTCCGCAGGCGTTGTTCGCTGTCGTCGAGGATGTCGGGGCTGATCCAGCCGATCCGCGGTTCGTGGACACCATCGCCGATGGGGTGCGGATTCGGGAGGCCTGGCGTGGGCCCGGGGCGCCGCTTGGCGGCGCGTGGCTGATGCCTGGGGGCGGTCCCGGCCGAGCGGCGCATTGTAGAGATACCCAACTCAGACTACCGCTGGTCGACGGGGAACTTGCCCAGGAAAACAGCGAGCTATGTGAGACGGCTGCGCCCTGAGCAGTCGTCCTACATCGTGGGCCGGCCTCTATCCAAGTACAACGAGTTTCCGATCAGACAATTCGCGGACAGTCACATCCCGGGCGTGCGACTCACCAGGCAGTACGATCCCCGGAATCGCAAGATCAAGGATCTCGCTGATCGGCGAGACGAAGGACACGAAGTCGTCCTCGAACCCCGTGCTATTGATCCCGAAAGCCCGTCCGTCCGGCCCGACGACCGGCCCGCCGCTTGCCCCTCCATGGATCACCATGGAAGTCTGAAAGCACGGACCAGGCAGCATGGTGTGGTCCCGTCCCTCGGGAAAGGACTCGACGAGTGTCCCGACGAAGAAACTGGACTCGACATGGACTTCTTGGGGTGTGCCATGCACAATTCTGGTCTTTGGATGGGCATACGTCGCCACGGATGCGCCGATCGGCGGTGGCGTGGAGACCAGCTTGAATAGTTTATTCGGAAGCGTCTTGCCGGTTGTCTTGTGATGCACGGGCCAGAGGACGCCAACCGCAACGTCGGAGACCCGATGGTGGGTCACACGGTGGACCGCTCGCTGGTATACGGTGCCCCCGGGGGCGAATTGCAGGACAATCAATGGGTCAAGAGGAACACCATCTGGGTCGAAGACCGACGTGACAACGTGTTTGGCGGTGGCGAAGATCCCGTTGTCCGCGATGAAGAAAGCCGTTCCGACAAGATGAAGGTGCTGGGATGAGTCCATCCGGAGTATAGGGAACACCACTTCATGGGTGTCTATCTCGACCCCATTGCCGTCCCTGGCGCGGTACGATCCCTTGGGCGCCTCACCGAGGAGTGGCCGTTCTGGAGCCCCATCGGGACTCAGCATCTCATTCATGTCTTCCGGACGGCGTCGGATGCCGTGTGTACCCGTCATTGACTCCGCATCGTCGGTGGCTTGATCACTTCGACGGTGGCCTTGTCGCTCAGACCGAAGCCCAGTACATCAGAGACTTCGCGCGACGAGGGAACCTCCGGGGCTCTCTCGGCCAGCCGGAAAAGGGCCTCGCGGAATCCGGCAAAGTCCTTTGGGAGGGTCGCGGTCTCTGACTCGATGAAGGACCGCCGATCTGCTTTCGGGATGAGAGGGAGCAGGCGCGCTGCAAGCCCGAAGAAGGACGCGATAGCCTCTACTACCTTCTCCTGCTGCTCAGGCGTGATCGACGGAGGCGCGGCTTCGTGGCCGTGAGACGCGGCCCCCGTGATTCCCTTGACCGTGGCATAGGCGGTCGCGGTCTTGGTCTGATCCGCCGAGGCATTATACGCCGCGAGCGCCGCGCGGTCCCGGAGCTTCACCTTCGCTTTGCCCCATCCCAACTCCCCCGTGGCGTTGATGGCGCGCCCGACCTGGTTGCGAAAGAGCCAGCACAGAAATGCCACGAGAATGGGGATGGTGACTGAGTAGCCGAGGACGACCTTGAAGTACTCCAGGACGAGCGTCCAGTACTGGAGTGAAGTCATGGCGGAGAGCGTAGGGGATTTCCGACCGTTGTTCAACCGCCCCCATTGAGTGAAGATGTATTCGTGCGACGGATTGCCGTCATTCTCGGCGCTGGCGCGTCATCCGACGCTTGGAACGAAACGGGGCCGCCTCGAAACCAGGTCTGGCAACCGCCCCTGGCGCGCGAACTGTTTGGTCAGCGCGAAGCCTTCTGGCCGATCCTTGAGCGGTACCCTGGCGCCCACGTGGTGTCAGCCGATCTCGGAGAGTTGATCCGGACGGGCTCGGTAAACATCGAGGCGAAGCTGCGCGAATACGCTGAGCATACTGACCCGCGGATTCGGAATCACTTCAAGCAGGTGCCTCCGTATCTGCGAGATGTGATAAATGAGGTTGTTGTGTCGTTCACGGGTCGCGCCGCGCTTCCGGGGACGCACCTTCGACTGGTCGCGAATCTCCTTGAGACGCAGGCGCGGTTCGCGTTCATCGACCTCAACTATGATGACTATCTGGAAATGTCCTTGGCCCGATTCGACGATCAGCTCTTGATCCAAGGGATGGCCGACTACACGGCAGACGGCCGACAAGCGATTGTGGCTAAGGTGCACGGCTCCGTGCACTGGGGTATGCCCCTCCCGCAACAAGGAACCTTGTTCAGCCTACTCCCCGGATTCGATCCCGCTGGCCCGCGCACCGAGACCATCCTTGACCGTTCGCGAGTGGAGACGCGCGAGTGGACTCATGCCGAACGTCGAGTCCCTCTATACCCGGTTCTCACCGCGCCACTCGCCGGCAAGGGGCACGTGGACCTGGTCTGTCCGATCTCGCATCTCGCCGCGCTCCAGGAGTTCCTTGGCCAATGCGAGGAGTTCCTTATCATTGGCACGAGCGGTCAGGACGAGGATCTCCAAGGGTTTCTGCGACGGCACGTTAAAAAGGTCACCAAGGTCCACTGCGTGAGTGTCAGCGTAGAGGAAGCCGAGCGAGTGCATGATCGGCTCGTCAAAGGATGCCCGCCTCTGGCGCAGTGCCGGTGGAATTTCATAGGCGGAGGATTCCGGGCCTACCTCGACAGCAGAGAGTTCCATGAATTCCGGGCGAAGTGAGACGGAAGGAGCGTCTTCCGCGGACCCGCGAGTCACCGCCCGCGGCGTGACGCCACTCGACCGAATGCCGTTGTGTAGCGTTGTCATGCGGCATGCAATGGCGGAGTGAGGCGCGGTTACTCCGGTTTGTAGAACCCCCGTTCCTCCTCTCGGTACTTCGGCACCTTCACCTTGAGCCATTTCAGGCTCCGTCCCCCTACGTAGGGCGACTCGGGATCCTTCGCCACGTAGCCCTCGATCCCGCGGTGTAGTACCTCTGCCCAGGCCGCCATGCCGTTGGGCAGGAGCCGACGCGCGGGAAGGTTGAGGTCCTGGCCCTTGACGAACTTCTCCAGGGCCTTCCGGCGGACCCTGAGAGGTTCCGGCCGTAAGCCAGTCCCATGACCACGTCCCTGCTCTCATCGGAGCAGCTGCGGCAGCATCTACCAATGTATTTAGTACGTTCCTCCAACAACACCGCCATGCCGCATGGTAGCGTTCCGCGTGTGTAGGTAGAAACACGTAGGAGGGCGGTCATGGCGCGCATCCTGGTCGTCGACCCGGAGCACGACGTGCGGACGCTGATCGCGGACCTCCTCGCTGACGTGGGTCACGAGCCGCATTGCGCCGTCAACGACGCTGAAGCGCTGGCCCGGCTTGAACAGTCCGGCTTTGATCTCGTCCTCAGCGACCTGACTCTGCCTGCCATCGAGGGCATCGGCCTCTACTGGGAGATCGCCCGTCGCTGGCCGCGGCTCGTGTCGCGACTCGTGTGCGTGACGGGCACCATCGACGCCCGGGTCCACTGACTACCGCATCCTGCTCGACGAGGACATCCCGCGCGTGATCAAGCCGTTCTTGGCCGAGCACCTGCTCAATGTCGTCGCGCGCGCGCTGGCACGATGATGAGCACGACCATTAGCGGCACGCTCGTCGAGATCCGCGACGCCTTCATCGTGCTGACCGGCCCAACCTACATCATGGTGCCGCCGGGCATGAAGGTAGAGAACCTCGTCGTCGGCGAGGCGGTCACGGTCACCGTGACATCGCAGGGTGGCCGATGGTCCGCCGAGCGTATCGAGCGCGGCCCCGTAGGAGACGGCGGGTGAACGACGATCAGGTCCGCGAGGCGCTGCGCGAGGCGTTCCGCACCTTTTCACTCCCACGCATGATGCCGATGCTACATCCGGTGCCCAAGCCGGACCGCTTCGAGGCCATCACGATCAACGGCGGGCGGGGCCGGCTCTGCTCGGTCTGCCGCGAGCTCATCCCGACCACGGCCGAGGGCTCGTTCCAGTTCACATACCCCGATGGCCGCGTGTTCACGTTCCACGACCGCTGCGAGCAGCTCTGGCAGGAGGAACGCCACCAGGTGCGGCGGTAGGTTGCCGCCGCGCTGTAGCCGTCACGGCGGCGCCGACCCACTCGCCCACTCGCGCACCAGCAGATCGTCCCTGATCACGCCACCGCATCGGCCGCATGAGCCGGCGTTGATAATCTCGTGCTCGCGCGAGAAGCGGCGGAGGCGCCGGGCGAGCGCGCGAAGGCGCGTCACGTCCTCGGGCGCGCTCAGGTCGGCGGCGCGCGCCCAGCAGGGCATGCAGTACCATCCGCCCGGGTGCGCGCGCAGCGCGGCCAGCGCGTGATCGTCGAAGGCGGTTCCGCTCGTCATTTCACTGGGAGCGCTGACGATGATGATGATGTACCAGTGATTGGCGGCTCAGATTCCCCCACACTCATACGTGATAGAGTGCACGAGAATAGCTAAAATCGCGGTCACCTGGTCACCTCTCTCAGTACCCGTGAGATAGTTCCCGATAGCTCTCGACGAAACCGAAGGTATTCGGCGGTCGTCCTTTTCATGTCAGGTCCTTCGCCTCTATTTGAGCCTGCTCCAGCCAGTACGTCATACCCATCTCGCGGTACATGGTGATGGCAATCGCGAGGTGTTCGCGGGCTCGGTCGCGCTGGCCCGTGCGCCGATAGAACTTGCCGAGGCCGAGGTGGCAGTGAGCGACGAGCGGGCGCATGCCGAGCTCGCCGGCGAGCGTTAGTGCCTCGCAGTAATAGCCTTCAGCGTCCTCGGCGCTGCCTGTCGACGCGACGTCGGCGGCGAGGCAGAGGGCGTGGGCGTCGCTTCCTCGAGCCCCCAGCCGGCGGGCGAGCGCCAGCGCCTCTCGGGCGTGGCTGCCAGCCTCGTCGATCCGCCCGGCCGAGAGGCAGGTCGTCCCCGCGCACTGAAGAATGAACGCCGGCCAGATGTGATTCTGGCGACTGCGGAACTCCTCGACGGCGCCCGCGACCAGCGGAAGCGCCTCGTCAGCCCGGCCGGCGAGGGCGTAGGCGGCGCCGAGGGCCGCGGCGCCGTGCGTTGTCCCGACGACGATCTGCCACGTTCGGCAGAGGTCGAGGCCCCGCTCGAGGACCCGGGTCGCGCGCGGGAGATCCCCTCGACGGAGGTGGGCGCGGCCGAGATCGAACAACCCCCGGTACAGCGTGAAGGGATGATCGGCCGCTTCAGCGATCTGCACGGCGACCTCGACGTGCCCGATGGCCTCGTCGAACCGGCCGAGCTGGGAGAGCACGTCGGCGAGCCAGGCCCCCGAGGTCGCCGACGTGATGCTTGGCGTCCCGAAGCGCTCGTAGCGCAGGTCGCCCTCGAGCGCGACGACGTTCCGCTCGAGGAGAGTGGCCGCGGCGCTGAACTCGCCCCGGGCAACGTGCGTCTGGCCCAGGACGAGGGTCGCGACCACCTCGATCGGGCGATCGCGGAGAGTTCGCGCGATACTCAAGGCCTCCTGGCCGAATCTGACGGCCTCGTCGTAGTCGCCAGTGCCCAGGCACTGGATCACCATGAAGGTGGCGATGCGCGCGAGCCGGTGCTGGTCGCCGAGCGTCCTGGCGAGCCCCTCCGCCTCGTGGAGGTGGTTCCCCATGCCCGCCCGATCGCCGAGCGGGAGGAGCGCGTTCCAGAGGTCGATGCGGATGTCGACGGTCAGCTCGGTCGTCTCCCGGATCTCGGGGAGACGGCGGAGGGCCCCGAGCGCCTGCTCCAGGTGGGCAATGGCCTCGCGGTTGGCCGCCCGCTCCATGGCCCGGAGCCCCGCCTGGCGGACGTAGGCGACCGCCTTGTCCCACAACTCCCCGCGCAGGGCGTGGTGGGCCAGCCGCTCGGCCTGCTTGGCGCCACGCTCGGTCGAGAGCCGCTCGATGGCCTCTGTGATGCGGGCGTGCAGGGCGCGCTGCCGGTCGTGGAGCAGCCCCTGGTACGCCACCTCATGAGTGAGCGCGTGCTTGAACGTGTACTCGAGGTCCGGATAGAGCCGGGTCTCGTATAGGAACTCAGCAGCCTGGAGGTGGGTGAGGTCGGTGCGCACCTCGTGCTCCGGCGCGTCGGCAATGGCCAGGAGCAACGGGAGGGCCACGTCCTTGCCGATGACGGCGGCGGCCTGGAGTAGTCGCTTGGCCTCGGGCCCGAGGCGATCGATGCGCGCGGCGAGGATGGCCTGCACGGTGGCGGGGATCGTCAGCTGCTCGACGGGCCGGGTAAGTCGGCAGGCGCCGCGCTCGCCGGCCAGGGCGCCCGTCTCCACGAGCGCTCGCACACTCTCCTCGAGGAAGAGGGGATTCGCTTCCGTGCGTTCGACCAGGAGCTGCTTGAGCGGGCGGAGGGCCGCGTCGGTGCCGAGGAGCGCCTCGAGCAGCTCGTCGGCACTCTCGGGCGGCAGGGGATCGACGCGGAGCTGGCGATAGTAGGTCTTGCCGCCCCAGGTGTGGCTGTACTCGGGACGGTAGTTGACGAGGAGCAAGAGACGCGCGGTGGGCAGACTTTCGACGAGGCTATCGAGCAAGGCCTGGGTCTCCCCGTCGATCCAGTGCAGGTCCTCGAAGACCACCACCAGAGGCTGAACCTCGCTCTCCCGCAACAGCAAGCGCTTGGCCGCGTCGAGCGTCTGCTGGCGCCGCTGGCGAGGATCGAGGGCGTGCCAGGACGCCTCGTCTACCGGCACGTCGAGGAGCGCCAGGAGGGCGGGCACGACGGTTCCGAGTGCCGGATCGAGCGTCATGACCTTCCCCGTGACCTTCTCCCGGATCTTCCGCGGGTCGTCGCGGCTCTCGATCGCGAAGTAGCGGCGGAGCAGCTCGATCACGGGGAGGTAGGCGGTGGCCTTGCCGAAGGAGACCGAGGCGGACTGCACGATGACCCAGCCGTGCACACGATGGGAGTGGGTCAGCTCCCAGAAGAGGCGCGACTTGCCTACGCCCGGCTCCCCGACCACGGCGACCACCTGGCCGTGCCCGAGGCTGGCCCGGTCGAGGGCGCCGCGCAGCTGCTCCAGCTCCGTGGTCCGGCCGACGAAGCGCGTGAGCCACCCCCGTCGCGCCGCGGCCTCGAGGCGGGTGCGGGCGGCGCCGGCCCCCACCAGCTCGAACACCTCGACCGGCTCGGCGAGCCCCTTGATCGGCACCGGGCCGAGTGGGGTGACCTGGACGAAGCCCTCGGCCAGGCGCAGCGTCCCGGCGGTGAGCCGGATGCTGCCGGGCGCCGCGAGCTGCTCCATGCGCGCGGCCAGGTGCGTGGTCTGTCCCACGGCGGTGTAGTCCATGCGGAGATCGCTGCCGATCGAGCGCACCACGACGTCTCCGGAGTTGACGCCGACGCGGATCTGCACCTCCACGCCCTGCCCGCGGCGCAGCTCATCCGAGTAGCGCCGCACGGCCTCCAGCATCCTGAGCGCGGCATAGCACGCCCGTACCGCGTGATCCTCGTGCGCGAGGGGGGCACCGAAGAGCGCCATGATCCCGTCGCCCATGACCTGATTGACGGTGCCCTCGTAGCGATGCACGGCTTCCATCATCCGTTCGAGGACCGGATCCAGGATCTTCCGCGCGTCTTCGGGGTCTCGTTCGGCCAGCAGTTCCATCGAGCCCTTGAGGTCGGCGAACAGGACCGTAACCTGCTTGCGTTCACCTTCCAGGGCGGCCTTGGAGGTGAGGATCTTTTCGGCCAGGTGCTTGGGGGTATAGGACTCGGGAGTCCCGTATTTACCTGGACTGTCCGCCTGACCGAGAGCCATTCCGCACTCGCCGCAGAACTTCTGGCCAGTGACATTGTGGTGCTGGCACCGGGGACACTGCATACAGCGCCCTCCCAGCGGATCTGAGCCGGGACCGGTCGGACAGGTGGCGCGAGCTTATGCCGATGAGTGGAACTGGGTCAAGGAATGCGCCGGGCATTGACAAGCGCCGTTGGAACGCCGCCGTGCCATTTCACCGTCGCTTTCCTCCCAATGGGCACCTGGCCAGGGGGCGCGCCGCGGCGCGAGCGGGCTGCGGCGGGTCGGGCGTCTGACGAGCTCGCGGAAGCATTTGGCGGTCACTCGATCACCTGATCCGCCCGTTGCAGGACCGACGCCGGAATCGTCAGGCCGAGGGCCTTGGCGGTCTTGAGATTGATGATTAGCTCGAAGGTTGTCGCCTGTTCAACTGGCAAATCCGCCGGCTTCGTCCCCTTGAGGATCCGATCGACATAAGTGGCGGCGCGCCGGAAC
>Ga0137391_10004711_pt1 | contig 10436 bp, 5 predicted proteins | sample 15con2h24BmetaG_FD_101399 | JGI IMG/M metagenome (GOLD analysis project Ga0137391, IMG submission 101399) | Vadose zone soil microbial communities from Angelo Coast Range Reserve, California, USA - 15con2h2.4B metaG | ecosystem: Environmental > Terrestrial > Soil > Vadose zone > Saprolite...
AACAAACCGAGGGTAGGCCAGCGATTTTCAGCGGCAGGCTTCCCAGAAGCTGCCTTCTGGCCCGGAATGGTTTCGAATTGGACGCCCAATCAGAATCGGGCATCTCGGTCGGCTGTGAATAACCGTGCATGGTGGGCACGTGAGAACCCAAGTACCGGCGCCGCTACCGACGCAAGGGATGACCAGAGTAACCGGAATGCCGCGCCAGGACGTTGACCGCGGAGTCTCATGCACTTAGAGTGCGAATGAGCCAGTGTTTGCCGATGGCCAAACTATGAATGGCGACCTGTCCTGGCAGACGTTGAATCCTGGTAAAGCAGCGGCGGCGCAAGCCCAGCCGATCTGAATCATTGGAAACATGAACGTAAAGTCCCTTCTGTCCACATCATCGCCGTACCGATGTCTTTCGCGCCGGAGCGCCACCCGATGAAACGAATTTGCTCGTCTATCGCAATCTTGTTTGCCTGTGTCTTTGCCGCGCAGTCTCAATCGCGTCCCGTCAAGGTCCACGTTCATGTGATTCTGGTGGACTCCGAACTGAACCAGAAACCCGTGCCCTTCCTGAACGTGGTGTTTTTTAAGGGCGACAAAACCTCGTTCGACGTGAAAACGCGACTCGACGGCGCCGCCGAAATCGCTCTTCCGCCTGGTGCCTACACACTTACTACGGCCAAGCCCGTCGATTTCGACGGCAAGCGCTATTCCTGGTCCCTGCGCGTGACGCTCTCAGGCACCGAGAAAACCATCGATCTGACGAACGAGAATGCCAAGGCAGAGGATAACGCCGCTGCGGCTCCGCCTCGCTCCTCGGGCGCATCGAGCGGCGACCTGACCGAACAGTTCAAGAAACTGAAGAACACGGTGGTGACCGTGATCAGCGAATCCGGCCACGGCACGGGCTTCTTCGTGGACGGAAAGGGTCTGATCCTCACCAACCAGCATGTGGTGGGGCAATCGCAGTATCTGGCGGTGCAATTTGACCGCGAGCGCAAGATCGCCGCCCGCCTGATCGCCTCCGATGCGCAGAAGGATGTGGCCCTGCTCTGGGTTAACATGAGCGCACTGCCCAGCGCCACGCCGGCGGCGCTGGCCCGTTCAAGCGGCAGCCACGCTCCCGTGCAGGAAGGCGAGCGCGTCTTCACCATCGGCAGCCCACTCAGCCTGGACAAGATCATCACCACCGGTATCATCAGTAAAGTGGACGCGCACACCCTCATGTCCGATATCAACATCAATCCTGGAAATTCCGGCGGGCCGCTGTTCAACAATGCCGGCCATGTGGTCGGGTTGACGACTTTCGGCGCGAGCGCGGAAAGAGGCCCGGGGGTTTCCGGTGTGGTGCGTATTGAGGAAGCGCTGGCGCTACTCGAGGAAAATCGCGGCAAGGCCACGGGCACTCCTCCGCTGGCCACGCTTCTTCCCGTCGAACCGTTGACGCCCTATCCGGTGGAAGGCTTGAACGCAGCCTTGCAGGGAGAAAAATTCGATCCCCGGCCGTATTACCTGAACGCCGGAGATTTTGAAGTCGCGCTCTCCACTCCGCCGTTCGATTACCGCGAAAAGGAAGAAGATCGCCTGCGCGCCGAACGCACCCAAAAAAAGCGCAACCGCAGGGACACCAACAGCCCCGACGCGGCGCAACAGGACGCCAGCCGCGAGGACTCTCCGCGCGACTGGGAGTCCGAAGCCGGCGGCCACCGGGCGGTTCTTGGCATCTATGCTGTGCCCAAGGTCAGGGAAGGGTTCGGCTCCGCTTTTTCCCGCAGCCTGCGCAACGGCTACGGCGCAGCCAACCTAAAGTTCAAGGCCGATTTCCGGAGCATGAAGCTCTTCTGCGGAGAAAAGGAAGTCCAGCCGATTCATCCGGGAAGAATTCCCGTTACGGTCAACGTCCACAACGCATCCGTGAAGCTGGAAGATTCTACCTATAAGGGAGTTTACTTTTATCCGCCGGACGCCGTAAATCCCCAGTGCGGTACGGTCAAGATCGCCATTTATTCATCGAAGAGCGAAGAGCCTGTCGTCAAAACTCTTGATGGCAACACCACAACCCGCATCTGGGCGGATTTCGATGCTTTCCGCCGTGCCGACACGGAAGCGCATTCCACCCAAGCCCAGAAGTAAAAGTCATAGTTACTACTCTCAATTCGGCGCCAGATGATGAAAAAACCACTGTGGGACACCACGCTTAGTTTGGCATAGACGAATCTTTCTCGTCTCAGTCTGATTGCTTGGGTCAAAGCCTCCCGGCCCGTCACACACATCTCGAAACAGGTTCCTCTGGGTATTCCGAGCGAGTAACGGGCAATCCGCTGTCGCGCGAAAACATTCCTTTCTTCTTTGCCCAGCGAGCTTGGGCGGCCGGAGAAGCCTTCGTTTACGGAGCGGTTCATCAGCTTCTCGTCCATGTCCAGCATTTTTCAGTCCCGGGTCCGCGGGTGGCGGCTTATCCGGTTTCTTGTACCCCACATCGGCCCTCCCTCGTGACGGCACACCCCATGCACATTTCCAGCCAGCGCGCATCACACTCGAAGCGTGCGTGCCTATTGAGCGTGTTGCGGCCCGATGCAGACCAACTTTTTGCGCAGCACAGCTACAAGTATAGGCGACGCTGCAAAGCTTCAGTCTCACCCCCCGCCTCCCAACCTGCACCCCTGAACATCTTCCCGTTCGCCTTGAAGGTATATCCCGGCTGTTTTCTCCATTTCTTAAACAGTCTCGGATTGTTCTTCAGTTGTAGTAATGCAGACGCAACCACTTCCGGGCTCGGCATGTCCGGGTCCGTCGCAATAGAAAAGCACGTCGATTTGCTGTGGTGTGAGATATCACGTACGAATTTATAGTCCACTAGCCAAGCTGGGTGAATGTGCCGTTCTGGTCCAGTGCCGAAAATCTACGCTTACCGGCAAAAATAAATTTCTGGGTGCTCTTGTTCCCCAAACTTCGCCGGTGGCATCTTAGGTCTCTGGAAAGGTATGTGGTGACGGGTTGACCGCTACCCACATCCTTAACTCTTCTCTTACTACACACGGCGCGAACTTTGGCCATGGTCGTGGTGATCCCATTCCAACGACGGCCGAAAGCGTCACAACGGCGTTTCAGGTTCGACGGTCTGAAAAACGTGAGGAGGAACCCAGATGAAACGAGCAGTTGGTACTGTCCTCGCCTGCCTTCTTGCCATCGCCCTTGCCTTCGGCAACGACGACAATGCAGGAGTCCCCAAAGATGAACACAAGACCCGTAGCGCCCAGGCCACAACTCAGGCCATCAACGCGAGACTCGAGAGAGTTGAAAAGGCCATGGAAGCACAACAGGAACAGATCGAGCAGCTTCGGCAGCAGCTGCAGGTGCGCGATTCCACCATCCAGCAGTTACAACAGCAAGTTGACCAGGACCAGACCGTGGTCACCGAAGCCGAACAGAAGGCGGACGCGGCGGCTTCCAATGGGGACGCCGCCGTTTCCTTGGTTCGCAACCAAGTGTCCGATCTGAGGTCCAACGAAGCCAATACAGCTTTAAGGCAGGAGGCGCAACAGAGCGTGTCCGCCCCGGAGGGTCCGCTGGCGATCCACTTTAAGGGCATAACGCTTACGCCAGGCGGATTCCTGGACGCCACTGGGATCTACCGAACGCACAACGAAAACGCCGACGGCGGCAGCACCTTTGCTGGAATTCCATTCTCCGGGACCGCCAACTCGCAGCTCAGCGAATTTCGTGGCACGGGACGAGAGACACGCTTATCACTGCTGGCCGAAGGCAGAATTAAAGACTGGAAAGCATCGGGGTACGCCGAGTTCGATTTTGAGGGCGCAGCACCTACCGCGAACGAGATCGAGAGCAATAGTTTCCAGCCTCGCTCCCGGCAGTTGTGGGGGCAGGTGGAGTTTCACAATGGGCTCTCAGTTGCCGGCGGTCAAACTTGGAGTCTGTTGACCACAGATCGCAGCGGAATAGCCCTCCGCAACGAGTGGGTGCCGGCGACGATTGATCTGCAGTATGTGGTCGGCTACAACTGGGCCCGCCAGTTTTCATTGCGCGTCACTAAGAAGTTCGGCAACAACTTTTGGGCGGCGATTGCTGTCGAAAACCCTGAGACCACGCTCAACGTGACTAATGCTCCACGGGGTGTCTTCGGCTTCAACACCAGCAGCAATGCCATGACTCCAGCTAGTTTATTTACATTGTCCAACACTCCAGGAGCCAATGGCATCTCCACCGACCTCGCTCCCGATCTTATCGGCAAAGTGGTCTTGGAGCCGGGCTGGGGCCACTTTGAAGTGAAGGCCCTGGGCCGCTTTTTCCGCGACCGCTTCGGCGCCCGCAACCAATACACGGAAGGCGGCGGAGGTGGGGTCGCAGCGATTCTCCCGGTCCTCAAAGACAAGCTGGACGTGATCCTCGAAGGCATGGTCGGTGTCGGGATTGGCCGATATGCATCGGGGCAGGGGCCGGATGTGACGCTGCGCCCAAACGCCACCATTGTTCCTCTTCATGAGTTGCAAACGATGGCCGGCGTCGAAGCACACCCCGGATCGAGACTGGATCTGTATCTGTACGGCGGAGATGAATATTACGGTCGCGCCGCATATTTGAATGCCGCGGGTTTGCCGGTGGGTTACGGCTCGCCACTGAACAACAATTCGGGCTGCGAAGTCGAGGTTCCGACAGCGACACAGCCCTGCCAAGCGCAGACCCGCAACTTGTGGGAAGTCGAGCCGGGATTCTGGTATCGCTTTTATAAGGGTCCACGTGGCACGGTGCAATGGGGGATGTCCTACTCCTACGTGTACCGACAAACCTGGGCGGGAGCCGGTGGGCTTCAACCAAAGGGAATCGAGAACATGGTCATGAGTTCGTTTCGTTACGTTTTGCCGTAGCGCAACAAAGAACCGGCGCCCTGGCAAGACGGCCCGAGCTTGAGGGGAGAAGTGTCCTCAGGAGTCAGCGATCCTGCGCCGCGCTCCTTTCGGTTGCCCCGCCTAGAGAATCACCGCGCAGAGCGAACGCGCCGCACCAAATCCCGCGAGGATGGCAAGGCAACAAGTCCGCACCAGAGTCTCTAGGGGTCTGAGGCTCCTTATGGAACAGATCGCAGGGGGAGCAGTGAGATCCCGCCCCACGTATTCAATTCGATCGTCAACAAAACAGCAATCTCTTACAAAGCGAATCGGAAAATTGGCGGGCAACTTCTCCTCGAACAATCCTAATCGTGACTTGTTGTCTTCCTCTCGGATGGGCTGTCATTCGCCAAAGGATCGAACTCCTGCAGTATCAATAACTTGACCACGAGCTCGATTTGGGATGCTCCGATAAGATTCTTGCCATGCACGTGTCCCTACGTCATCTCTTCGGCTGGATTGTCAGTGACTGATGGCCGAATACGTTTGCTACTACCACGAAGACCGGACGCACCTCGGGCTCGCGAAGGACACCCCAGCAGGTCGGCCAACGGTAATCCGCTCCAGGGCCGGAAGCGAGATTCTATCCTTGCCGAGACTCGGCGGCCTGCACCATCGTTATGCAGCAGCGGCGTAGACTGAATGGTGATTTCGCCAACCACTACGCTCTTTCCTTTTTGTCGGAGCCGAGGCACAGCCTTTGTCCCCGGTCCACGTTCTCTGCGAGCAACTCCCGCCGACCCCCGAATTAGCCTGCTATGTCTCGCCGAAAACGTTACACCCCATCGAAACAAATCATTGCAATGTGACGTCGCAATGTCTTGGCGAACCACACAGGATTTCGAGCTGTAGAGCGGCTCGAGTTCGAAGACAGCCGAGGAGGCACAAGAGCAGGGAAGAGACGAGCGTGAACATTCCACGGCAGACTACAGTCGTACGTGTGCAAATTCAATCCTGGCAATCAGAATAGAATTCTTAGCAGGCGCAACCTGAAACGTTGCCTGAATCACTCAACCCAGATCAGTGAATACGAAAAACCATAAATTTCGAATAAAAAAATCATAATTTGTTCGTAAAGACGCTTTGTGAGACTCAGGAACAATTCGCAGAATGCGAACCCTATCAACGGCGGCCCGTTGTGTTTTGGGACCAGCCGTTCTATGCTGCGAGGCGTGCTGCTGCGCTCGGGCACTAGTGGGTGGGTCGGGCAGTGGTTGGATGTCCTCGTGACAATCGCGGTCTCTTATCGGTGTACCCGGATCACAGCTACGCGGAAACAATCCTGCCATTCGTGTGCAAGGCGCCCGCTGAGCCGGTTCAGAAATCCGCTTCGAGTAAGACGGTCCGAGCGGATGGCGGCAACACCGGAGAGGTCCCCCGAAGCCCCTTTTTGGGCAATCTCTCGTCGTTGAAAGACTTGGGGAGCCAAGGGTGCGGCACCGCAGCGAGATTAGATTATCTTTGACGCGTGTTCAGCTTGTCGAGTGCGCGCTTCAACTCTTCCAGCTTCTGCCCAGCCTCGCCGAGTTTACCTTCCGCCGTCAGGCGCTGGTAGTCGGCAAGGTCCCTGGCTGCTTCCGCAATAAGCGCATTGAGATCCGCTGCGGGCCGGGGTGACGCGGCGGATGCAGGTGCCCTTCGCTCCGACTCCGCTGGGACTGCCGCGGCGCTCGTGGACGAGACGGCTCCGCCAAAAAGGGACGCCATCGCCGACTCGAAGGTTGGTCCGTACGCAAGCCGATCTTGCAGCGCGAGCACGACCAGACGCAACTCCGGCATCGGACTTCGCTCGGCCTGCAGGTAAATCGGCTCCGCATACAACAGAGCGCGCCCGGACGGAATCACAAGCAGGGCCCCGCGCCGCACGTGCGAGCCTTGCTGATTCCACAGCGTCAATTGTCCGGAAAGCTGCGCGTTCTGATCGATTCGCGCCTCGATTTGCAGCGGTCCGTCGACCAGCTTGGTTTTGGGAAAGTTGTAGACCACCGACGTACCGTACTGTGCGCCGTCGCTACGCCCGGCAATCCAGCCAATCAGATTATTCCGGTTGGCCGGCGTGAAGGGCAGAATCTCCACGAACTCCTCTCCAGTTTCGCCCGGCAGTTTCATCAGCACGAAATTCGGCTGCATCGTCTGTGTCTTTTGCTCACCTCCCTCGCTCAGGCCGACTTCGGTGGCGACCGTCCATAGATCTTCACGGTTGTAGAACGCCTCCGGATCTGTCATGTGATACAGACCGTACACTTCCGCCTGCAGGTTAAGCAGCAACTCGGGGTAACGCACGTGCTTGCGCAGCCCGGGCGGCATCATGGCCGCATCCTTGAACAGACCCGGAAAGATGCGGCGGTAGGCGGCGATGATCGGATCTTCCGTATCAAACACGTAAAACGTTGTCGTGCCATCGTAGGCATCGATGACCACCTTAACGCTGTTCCGCATGTAGTTAATGAGATTGTTGTCGAGGCGGTAATGGGTCGAGTACGGATAGCTGTCTGAAACCGTGAACGCATCCATGATCCACGACAGACGGCCGTCGTCGCCGAGCACGATGTACGCATCCGGATCATAGGTGAGGAACGGCGCTAATGCCGATACGCGATCGCGTATGTTGCGGCGCATCAGCAGCCGGCTATTCTTGTTCACGTCATCACTGAACGGTAGCTTCGCGAGGTCGCCGCTATCTAGCGCGAGGATGATGCGGCGCAGGAAACCGCCGAGCACGATGCCACCGTCGCCTTCGTAGGAAGTTAGGCTATTGCTCTGGCCTTGCGGGTAATTGAATTCCTTCTGCCGCGTCTTCACGTAGACGTCGGTATTGGTCAACTCGCCGAAATAGATCTCCGGGCGCGCCACGGTTAGACTACGCACCGTGCTCTGGACAGGCATGTTACTCAAAATCAGCGTCGGCAGCCCTTCCGGCGTGAACCCATTGACAGGGTTCATCGTGATGCCGTAGCCGTGGGTGTAGATCAGCTTTTCGTTAATCCAGTTGCGGCTGCTCTCCGGGAGCTTATCGACGTTCAGCTCGCGCGCGGCGAGCATCACCTCGCGAGTCGTCCCGTCAATGTCATATCGATCAATATCGATGTCGGGAAAGTCGTAGTAGGTGCGGATCTCCTGAATCTGACGCAGCGTGTCCTGGAGTGCGCGCCAGTCCCACAGCCGGATATTCTGAAGCGTAGCCTGATTGTTCTGCGGGTCGGCCGCCTCGACGGTCGTCTCAGCAGGAAACTCGCGCTGCGAGACCCGGTCCAATCCGTAGGCCTGCCGCGTCAAGTCGGTGTTGTAGACAATGTAGGGCTTCTCGCGAACCAGTTCGTTCGGTTTGACGATAAAGCTGCTGACGTACCAGGCGACTGCTTGAACGGCGACATAACAGACCGCGGCCGGAAGGATCGCCGCGACAAGCCAGCGCCCGCGTGGCACCCGCACGGCGTTGACGACTGCGATCACCATGCCGAGAACGAGCGCCGCGCAGACGACGAGCATCCCTGCGAGCGTGAGGTGCGCATCGGTATATGTCACACCCCCGAAGATCGTATGATCGTCGAGCAATCGCTCAAACCGGCCGATATACACACGTAGCGCGAGGATCAGCAACAGAAACCCAAACGTGATGGACAGGCCGCGCCAAGGCAATGTGACATGGCGGCTAAGACGCCCGGCGAGCACACGAGCTCCGCCCGTGATGAGGATGAAAAAAACGGCGAGTGCACAGGTAATTACGGCCAGCGTAAGCAGCCAGCCGGAGATGAGCTGCCACGCGGGTAGGGCGAACAGAAAGAAGTTCAGCGGCTTGCCAAAAATCGGGTCTAGGACGCCACCAGTAGTGTGAGGTGCGTACCAAAAGAGCGCGAGCGTCGGCCACTCCCCTATCATGGCGGCGCCGGTAGCAGCGGCAATGGCGAGCGAAACGCCGAGCGCGATGAGGCGCAGGACAGGCTCAACCGGCAGCTTCACCGGCCGTCCGGCGATGAGAATCGTGTGACCGTTCGGCAAATCTGGGAGATGTGCCCGCTTCAGGGCCAGGAACGATCCGTACAGAATGAGAAATGTGGCCCCTGCAAAAGCTGTGAAAATTCCCCACTGAAGAGCCAGTGTTTTCCAGAACACGTCGCCATAACCGAGCGACCGGAACCAGAGCACGTCCACGTAATACGACAACGCTGTTCGACCGCCGAAGACGATGGCGGCAAGGACGGCGAGAATGAGAAGGAAGCGACGGCGACGGCGAGGCCGCGCCTGATGCGGCGGCGGCCAGTCAATGGACTCGGGCATTGCTCCACCTCGTTTTCATTAACTTCATATAGTTATCCGCATAATACTCCCTGTGCTTCCGCAGGATGCCTCATGGCTCGACCCTCACCGCACCTTTGCACGGCGAAAGCACCGTCATCTTTAAAGTAGTCTTTACGCGTAGGAGGGACTCCTTCGCAGCCGATGAGCGGCGATTCTCGCGATCACGTGCACCAAATCGCGACCGTGCCTGTACATGCAGGCATAGGCCACAGTCAGGTAGACACGATAAAGGGGGACTTCCATGAACTGGACAAAGCTAGCTGCCGCTTCCTCCCGAGCGACCGATAAAGACGCGAAGCCAGTCCTGAGAGCGCTGGAAGAGGCTACACGTGGCCGCGTCAACACGAACGATCCGATCATGGAGCAGCTGAGACAATGTCCAGAGGCATTCAAAGTCGGGGAAATTCTCGGCAAAGCGTTCGACTCGCTCAAGTACGCTCAGGACGGAAGCGAGATGGGAGACCGATACTTACCGCCCGCGGGCGCGGTCATTCCACCGCTCGTGTGATCGGGCTGCCGCTGGACGTCACGTTGTCCAAACTCAAGGGAATTCGATGGCGGTACTGCACGAGATGGGACGAAGGGCCGGCTGCGGTTCTGGGGATGAGCCTGTTGCGATTGGGAATTTGCCGACCCAATGACTGGTCCGGTAGTGCGGTGGACTTTGTCGAACGGGGTTTCAGGAGGTTTTGCTCCGATAATGGCGCGGTTGACGCGAGGAGAGTCTGGCTGGGTGACCTGCAAATTACGGATAGTCTTTTCGAACTGACTGAGCAAGAGCGAAATCAGGTTGAAGCCGGAAGGGAAGGCATGACCGATCATTTGTATCTGGTCGGCGACTACGAGGCCGCCGCTTCCATTCCAATTGGTGCGACGCTCGCCCGCCTCGAAGCCGAGCCTGATCTTCTGCCAGCCGCTTTTTACCAGGTGTTCACGACCAACCTCCACAAATGGATGCGCGTGTATGACTACCTCGATGCCCAGGAGCACGCCGAGATGTGGATGGAAGATCTCAGCGACGGGGAGTTGGAGGCATCGGTCTATCGCAAAGTGGATAAAGAGATCCCCGCCTGCATCAAGAAGCGCTCTAAGACTCTCAAGTACAGGAGAGCCCGAAAGTTGCTGCAGAAAATCCAGCCCCACACGAGCGTGGCTCGCGAGCTGATCCGGTACGTACTTGAAATGGACGCTCATGGCCAAGGGCACGAGCATGCTTGGCCCGGCCAAATCAGTGATAAG
>Ga0137391_10004713_pt1 | contig 10435 bp, 4 predicted proteins | sample 15con2h24BmetaG_FD_101399 | JGI IMG/M metagenome (GOLD analysis project Ga0137391, IMG submission 101399) | Vadose zone soil microbial communities from Angelo Coast Range Reserve, California, USA - 15con2h2.4B metaG | ecosystem: Environmental > Terrestrial > Soil > Vadose zone > Saprolite...
CACTGCCCCTTTGGAGTCGCTGGGACTCCTTGTGCATTCTTAAAGTCACTCTCCAAGGAGGACGGAGAGGATTGTACATCATCCCTAATGCTAATTGCGCCCGAGCAGCGCGGCTACACATGGGGAGTTCTCGCCTTACAGATAAACCGGGGACAGACGGGACGTTACCCAAACATTTCCCCGTCGTTGTTCGGCCGTCAAAAATCCAGTTCACTCTGACTACGATCCTCTCTTGATGTCTCCAGGCGTCCACCTTTCTTCGGCGTAAGTTTACGCCGCATTCTTTCTTCCAACGCCGCTATGAATTCCGGCGTTCCCAGTGGCCTGCCGGTGTGCGTGCGTTGCCGGATCGCAGTATGCTCCGCATCAGAGGTTTGCATCGCCAGATATTCTCGCCAGGATGTATGGCTCCAGTGCTGCTGCCAGGGACATGACGGCTGGAGGCATGGCAAATATTCCAGTATGCCGCGTAACGCCCATGAGTATGCTTGAGAGTCAAAGCCAGAGAACCTGCTTTGCGCGATATCACGATCAAGTGAACGTGATTGGACATGAGACAGTAGCCGATCAGCGAAAGCTGATGCAGCGCAGCATTGTTCCTGAGCAGGTCAAGATAGACCAGCCGTTCGGTATCGGAAGTCAGAATGAATTGCCGGGCATTTCCGCGTTGGGTAACGTGGTGCGGCACATCGACGGCAATCACTCGATTGCCAGACGAGCCACGCGCCTAAAATAACAGATAATGTCCCGTCTGTCCCCGGTTTATCCTGTCCTTGGTTTATCCGCTTCCTAATATAGACCTGTCTGAAATATAGACTTGTCTGAAATATAGACCTGTCTGAACGCGGTGATCAACACCATCAGAGGCAGCGTCAAAGCAGAGGCTAGGAGCCCAATCGAGAGGGCAAAATTCTGAGAAATTTAGATATCGTCTCTCCAACAGGTTGAACTACCTTGCAGGGATAACGGCGTTTGTACCAACTCCAGCGTCCCCAGCCTCGACTACTCCTAGCTTCTCTCAGTCGGTATACTTTCCTACGATTGCCATTTCGACCGCGCGAAGCAGGTCCTCATCCTCAACTGGTTTAGAAAGCACCCCACAAAATAGGCCCTCATTCTCACCCGTGACTACCAGCGCGGATACCAGCAGAACCGGAATCCCGCTTGTGGATGGCTTGCCCTTAAGCGCCCCGCTCAGCTCTGCGCCGCTCATTCGTGGTTTGCGCATGTCAGTTACCACGAGTGCCGGACGGATTTCCTCTACGAGCTGAAGTGTTTCTTCAGCATCTGAGCTCAGAAATACGTTCTTCCAGCCAGCGTGCGAGAATATTAAACCATACAACTTCAAAATGTCAGAATCATCGTCCGAGAAGACCAAGCCGCTAGAGCGGGCTGTTTTCTTGCGCTTACTCAACCATAAGCAAAATTCGGAGGCAGCTACGGAGTCCGATACAATGCTACCTTCTTCAAAGCATTGCACGGCTTCAGCCCGGATAACGACATCATCCTCGCATCTTAAGACCTGCAAAAGCACATCAATGGCCCGTTTTCTGGCAACCTTCTCAAAGATTTCGCCCGAAGCGATCAGTCGCAAACGTTGAACACTCTGAAGTCTCAGGGCTCGACCGTTTGATCTGGCGATGTTCTCGAGTGACTCGATTTCCGGTTCTCCAACGAATTCTGATCCCAACTTTCCTATCGCCCTGCAGATAGCGCTCCCAAATTCCATTCTCTCAACGTCAATTTGATTCCAAATTGGCAATTGCAACTCTTCTCTGAGTATCACAACTAGATATTCCAATACACCGAGGAAGCTGCGAAATTCGGCGGAGCCATTCTGGCATTCCTCTATGAGAGCTTCTACGACAACCCTATCCGTTGAAGTCACATTGCGAAGCATCGACCGTGCAAGCATATACTCCATGAACTCGTCATAGGTAAAAATAACTTGAATCCTTCCGGTCTTGACGTCCGGCTCCTCCTCTAAAAGTATATCCTCACCAAGAATGGAAACGTATGTGCTTTCCGGCGATTCGAGATTCTCCTCGGCGGTCGCCAGCGGGATGTCATCTCGTGGAATATCTCGTCGCCGCATGGCGCGCATCCGGTCGGCTAAGCCGAACAGGAATTCTTGGATTGAACGAGGGGTTCGGAGCCTGTGTGGAGTCGTATGGCTAATAGAGTCTAGTTTTATCTTCAGATACTCATCAAAGAGAATCTTGAGCCGAATATCGGGCACTGCATGCAACTCAATCGACGGTAGGCTCAAAGGATTGCCATATGCTTCGCAAAAAAACCGCAGAATCAGAGGATGACTGAGCTTTGTTTTGGCCTCCCGCGATAAATGCGCCGCGATGTGATAAAAGTCGAAGTAAGCAGCTATTGCCTGGTCAGATTCGCTGACAGAGAACAAGTCTAATCTTCGATCGAAGAGTCTCCACTGAGCAGCCGGCCAGAGTGATGTGTCGAAGAACGGCCAATAGACGTCTCGGCAAGAAGCGAGGACTACAACCGGCAAGCCAGACACTTTATATAGCAAATGCGATATAGCAGCATTCACTACATCGAAGTCCCTGTGCTCATTGATCGCATCAATGATTATCAGAACCGAGGTGCCTTTTGCCTGTGCCACAGAAACAAGGCGTTGGAAGCAATTATCGCGGGGAAACGGGTCGCGCAGGAAGCGCGAGAATTTGGACTCAATCAACTCTGTAATGGTCGAGCCAGATGTTATCCCAGATCGGCCGGTTAGAAACACGGTTGGTTGTTGCTTCGCGTAGCTTTTCGCCAAATGACAGAGCAGGTTTGTTTTGCCGGCCCCAGCTCGGGAAGTGATAACGTGCATCCTGCCCATAAGGTCTGTGGGCAAAGTGTCGAGAAATAGCCGCGAAATATCTCCCGTTCGCGATGAACCGGCCGGACGAGTGCGGAGCGCATCCAAAAGCAAACCGAGCGCTGCCATGGTGTCCGCAGCGGCGATTCGGCGTACTTTCAAGGTTTCGCGCGGAGGCTCAATCCCGATTGTCAAGAATTCAGCAACAATATTGTCCAGTTCCCGTTCCGGATGAATGAGTCTGTCGATGTCTCGCTCGACACGGCGTTCAACGTACAGCTTCGGTATGAATTTTCGGCCTACTGCTGCGGAAATCTCTGAGTCGACTTGGGCACCAGATGCCTCAAGGGCGACCGCAAACAAATGATCAGCCCTGTCAGCTAGTGTTTCAGCAAGCGGAAGGAGTAACTGCGAACGCTCGGCTGCGTGTCGAATAGAAGCGTCAATCAGCTCAGGGATGGTGAATTTTTCGTCTAAGACAGCCTGAATATGTTCGCCGCTCCAAAGGATCATATTTGGTTTTCGCCCTTCGGCGAAACGATGCACGGATGTATCGTGGTAACCAGACATCGAAATGAAGAGGCCGCGCGTGCCTTCGATTCTTCGATCCGTTTTACCTTGGAAAGCATAGAGCGCATCAGTTGATTTCTTACTATCCTGCCACTTGGCTTCGACGAGATATATCCACCCTTTATATTCAAACGCTCCGTCAATTTGCTCGCCGGCTATCCGAAATGGGTCAGTCATCGAAATGCCGTAGTGGCGAAACAAATCCGCCAAGAAACGTTCGAATGCTAATCCTCTTTTTGCCTTGTCTCGAACATCCGCTCCTGTCTCTTGGAGAGACCGAAACTTTGCGAGCAATGACGATAGGTTCATAACGTCCTGCCTTGGAGTTGCGGATACCGACCGCGCAACGGATTGCTTAAGAGAGGGCGACCGACGGACGATGATGGAATGAAATCGGGGACCGCATAGGCCAGCGGGCGAAGAGCCTCCACACTTCTCCGATTGACGCTGTGCATGTCAAGTCGGTGAAGGTTGGCAGTAGTCTCGATCTCCGGCAGAAACACTAATATATAGTCAAAAAAGATAGAAAAGGCTTTGCCAGATGTGTAGACTTCATTATCAACACTAAACATTCATCTTCGCTGTTATTATTGCATCTTGCCGCTTCGGTGTCAGCGGGAATCGACGCGGCCGCCGGTAAACATCCTACGCAGCGGCTTGTTCCTTCTAAAGAGTCACTCAAACAGCGGATACCGAAACGCCCAGCCAGCTTGTAGGAATTTCATTAAATAGGTACCAACAAACGCCCTTGTCGTCACTCAACTCCCAGGCGGTCGACAAACCGCAAACCAGGAAGTCTAGGTCAGAATCAGAAATCCTGCCCGGCCGAAGGTCAACGTAAGAACCTACTTCTTCCCGTTCTTCCCCGCAGCCGCCTTGGCGGCCGCCCTCTGGGCCAGCGCATACTCCACCACGCGCTGCATTTCATTTAGCGGCGCGGGCTTGGCGCTCCACATCTCGAACTGCCGCGCACCTTGCTGTACAAACATCTCCGCCCCCAGGATCACGTGCATGTTTTTGCTGCGTGCCAGTTTCACCAGCTTCGTTTCCGCCGGCGAGTAGACCATTTCGAAGAAGTAGCGCGCCTTGAACTCCTGCTCCGAGATGGGCGGCTGTTCCTTGTTGCCGTCCATGCCCGCCGGAGTGGCGTTGATGATGACGTCGAAAGTCATCTTCTTAAGCTGGGTATGGTTCACGGCTTTGGCTTTGGCCTGTTTTGCCAGGGTGGCGGCCGGGCCGGGCGTGCGGTTCAGGATGTAGACGTCCACTCCGCGTTCTTTGAGGCCAAAGACGGCGGCGCGGGCCGCGCCACCGGCGCCCAGAACCAGAATCTTCGCCCCGGCGAGCGGGATGCGCTGTTCCAGCGGCCTGACCACGCCGCTGACATCGGTATTGAAGCCGTAGAGCTTGCCTTCCTGCGAACGGATTACCGTATTGCACGCCCCGACCTTGGCCGTCATGGGGTCGGTTTTATCGAGATGTTTCACCATCTCTTCTTTATAGGGCATGGTCACGCTCAGACCGTGAATGGGAATGTCGCGGATACAGGCCAGCAGGTCGTCGAACTTTTTGGCGTGCAGGGCCAGGTAGACGGCATTCACATTCTCCCGGCGGAAGGCCGCATTCAGCATGGCGGGCGAGAGCGAATGGGCGATGGGGTCGCCCGCGACTCCGTAAACGCGCGTGGCCGCATCCACCTGGTCGATGCGGTAGGTCTCCTGCAGGGTGCGGGCGGTGATCTGTCCGGGGGCGGTTTCTTCGCCGGGGTTCACCGAGCCGAAGGTAAACTGGCTGCCGGCTCTGACGGCCAGCACCCGGCTGATGATGCCCTGTTCGCCCATGCACACCCCGATCAGGGAATGCGAATGGCTGTGCCTTTCCAGGAACTTCATCATCACCACGTTGTCATACAGGGAGTTCGCCGTGCTGACCACCTTGTAAAAATCGGCGGTGTGCTGCTTCATCCGGTTAAAGGTCTCTTCCAGCTTTTTGGTGCCCCGGTAATCGTGATACGAAAGGATGAGGCTGGCGGAGCGGCGCAGCCGGGCAAAATCCTGGGGCCTGAGGTGGGCGGCCGATTCCAGTTCCAGGTCGACCAGGTGACAGCCCTGATTGGCGGCCTTTACCAATATGTCAACTTCCGAAGCGATTGTCCCCCGGAATTTGCCCCCGTTGACCGCCCGGCGGCAGGTGGCCACAATCAGGGCCTCGGGGTGATATTCGGCGAATGCCTTGATTTTAGGCATGGCGAGGGCGGGCTTGGAAAGATAGTCCAGCCGGAACTCGATAAAGGGGTTTTCCCGCACCACGCTCTCGGCTTTTTCCGCCATTTCCACGGGGTTTGAGGCCGCAATAGCCACACAAATGCGCGGCAGCCGGGCAGGCAGAAAGCGGGGCATATATGTGGTCGCAGGATTACTCATTGCACAAAGGACTGCATCATACGTGAGCAAAAATCACCTATGCAAGCTTTGTTTGCAAGGGCTCTTGTACTTAAGTGCAGCCCGGAGTATCTCTTGAGTAACTAAAGCCCTGCCCGACAAGGGCTTAGAATGCACTGAGATGCCGGTTCGGAGACGTGTTTTCACCGCCCGGATCGGATGAAAAGACCGGACGTAAAAATCGGGAGGGAAGTATGAGAAGGCTTGGTTTTGCGCTGACGGCGCTTTCGCTGCTTGCGCTTTCAACGATATGCCTGGGGCAGGACGCGCAGACGGCTCCGCAGGCCCAGAAGCCGGGTTCGACGATCCAGTCGCGCAATGTCGAGCACGCCAACTCCAATGCCGGCTACAAGCCCAATCAGCGCGATATGTACTGCTCGGGTTTTATCACCTCGGCCAAGGTGCCGGACTCGAAGTTCGTGGTGGCCGGGCTTGACAGCTTCGAGCAAACCGGATTCGCCGAGCTCACCACCCGGCTTTTCATCAAAGGGACCGGTTTCAACGTCGGCGACAGATTCGAGATCGTGCGTCCGGTCCGCAATAAATCCGAGAATCGTCCCTACGTCGGATACAGCTCGCTCCTCCGTCAGACCGGGCAGACTTATTTCGAAATGGGCATCGTCAAAGTGATCGAAGTCCAGAAAAGCATCGCCATCGCCCAGCCTGAGTTAAGCTGCGGGGAAATGAAGCCCGGCGATGTTGCCATGGCTTTTGAAGAGCGTGAGGCCCCGGCCTACCACAAAGTGAAGCTGGAACAGTTCGCTCCGCCGAACGGCAAAGCCACGGGACGCATCGTGGAAGGTTTTGAATTCGAAACCGTGTATGGCGCCAAGAGCAAGGTTTATCTGAGCATCGGATCGGACAAAGGCCTGAAAGTCGGCGACTATCTGCGCGCCGTCCGCAACTACGACTATAAGCATCGGGATGCCGATATGGGGCTCTCGAACAAGGCTTCGATTTACGACGACCTCCAGCATGGCGGGCCGAAAGTCACCAAAGCCAATTACAGCGAGCTACCCCGCGCCACGCTGGGCGACATGGTCGTGTTGCATGTTCATCCGCACAGCGCCACGGCAATGGTTCTGACCTCGCTGCAGGATATCCATGCCGGCGACCACGTCGAACTCATGGATATCGCGGACGCTCCGGTGATTGTGGCCCCGACTTCAACGGTGACCACCGAGCAGCCCGATGCCGCCGCGCTGCCCAGTCCTCCGACGATTGCCTGCGTGGCGTCGCCCACGACCGTGCGCGCCGGCGAAACGACGACCATTACCTGCGAAGCAAGCAGTCCCGATAACCGGCCCCTCACGCTGCGCTTCAGCGCCAACAACGGAAAGATCACCTCTTCCAATAACCGCGCCACTCTGGATACGGCCGATACCGGCTCCGGTCCCATCACCGTGAGGGCAGTGGCCTTCGACGACCGCAATATGACCGCGGCCGCCTCCACCACCGTGACCGTGGAACCTCCGCTGGCCAAGGGCCCGCCGACCGCGAAGAAGCTGAATGAGCTTCAATTCAAGCCGAAGAGCGCCTACGTGGATAACCGCGCCAAGGCCATCCTCGACGACGTCGCTCTCAGGATGCAGCAGGACGCCGGCAGCACACTGCTGCTGAGCGGAGACTCCGAAGCCGGCGAACCGAAGACCCTGGCCTCGCAACGCGCCCAGAATGCCATGATCTATCTGTCGAAATCCAAGGGCATCGACGCCAAGCGCATTCAGACCAAAACCGGCTCTGAACCCGACCGCAATGTCGATGTTTGGAGCATCCCGGCGGGCGCGGCGATGCCGCCTGAGGCGCCACCGGACAAAGATAAATAGAACCAAAAGAAAATATTTGCCGCAGATTTACGCGGATGAACGCAGATAAAACAAATTCCCTGGTTTTTAATCTGCGTTCATCTGCGAAAATCTGCGGCAAATTCTTTTTTTGACTCTCTGAACCGCAATGCCGTCCCGCTGAAGTTGGCTGCGAACTTGCGCGGCCTCACGGTCTCGCGTCCCTTGGCGGGATCGATAATCTCTGCCGTGCCGTCTTTATTCCAGCGGACCAGCACCACGAAGTGGTTTTTCCTCCAGTGAAGCACCGCGGGCAGGGGTACCCTGCGGATGGCCCGTGCGCTGCCCGCCACGCCTTTGCCCGTCAGCCCGAAGTGCGCGGCGCACCGCAGCAGCTTCCATGCGTCCACGCCCCTGCTTTGCGGGATTCTCATGCGTCGCTTGATTTGGGGCAGAGGAACCTCCCGGCCATGGGCGGCCAGCACCATGGCCAGGCAGGCCGCGCCGCAGTCGGCCGAGCCGGTTTGCAGGATGACCGGTGTTTTTTTCCAGGCGGCTCTCAAGAGGCTTTGCGCTTCTCCCGCGCCATTCGGGAATCGTACGTCCGCGCGAGGTAATCGTAAAGCACCATTTCCTGCGCGTTGGCGGCCGAACGAAACAGGCGATTCAGGTGCATGTGCACGTAGCTGCCGGCCAGTTCCGGAATGGCCATCGTCAGGTGGCCCGCCTGCTGTTGTTGCTCCAACTCCCGCCGGATGGTCTTAAGCCGCTCCGCATAGAGGTCCAGCGCGGAGATGGCGCTCTCGGGAAAGTCGCCCGCGCGCGGGTCATCGAGAAGCTTTTCCAGGGTCTGCCGTTCGCCGCGAAAGTGATCTGAAACCTGCTTGCGGTATTGCGCGCTGACGTCGAACTTCTTCTCCTGAAACCTGCCCATGGTGTTCATGGTCTGCCGTCGCGCCGGGACGTCAAGCCCCAGCCCCGCCATCAGCCGGTTGACGCTGCAAAACGCCAACTGCCAGCGGACCTTCGTACCCAGACGCTCACCGATCGAAGCAAGCAGTTCGAGCGCCAGTTCGCTGTCAGTCTGAAAGAAGCGCTCGGCCGTCTCCATGCCCCCGAGGCCGCCGTAGCGTTCGATCTCACGCTCATAGGTGTCGAGCGACATACCGCGGATTCTTCCTTCTTCGGCATGCGGATCCAGGCATTTCCACAGTCGCGGCAGAACGCGCGAAGCGAGCTTTGCCGGGTCTCCCCGGAACCGCAGCCGCAGGTGCCATTGCGGGTCGGCATATCGGATGAAGAACCATCGCTCGGCGTCGCCCTCGGCCAGCAGGGTCTTCACCAAAGGTCCGATTGTCTCCAGCAGCAGCCGGTCGACATGCGAGGGGCTGGCATGGATTTTTACGAACAGCCACTGAGAGCCGGGCAGAAAATCTCTGACGCCCGCCGGCGTTTCTGAGGAGTTGGCCCCGTTGCGGACTGCGGGCGCAGCCGAAACCGCGGCCTCCTTCGCCGTTGATTCTGTCCGGGCTTCGCGGACAAAGGGCACCACAATCTCATGGGTGAACGTGCCTTCCGGCCCGCGGGCCGGCAGCGCATCGGGTTCGGGAAACATTTCCACCAGCCGGATGCTCGGCCGCTTTCTGACGTATTCGACCAGCGTTTCAATGCTGAGAATGTTGTTAAAGTCGATCAGCAACTGGTTGTCGGCTTCGGCCAGCAGCACAAATCGGGGCAGGCCGAGGCTGCGGCGCAGTTCATTCACCGCGCTTATTCGTTCGACGCCTTGAGCTTTTGCCAGGCTTTCCAGAGTTTCTTTTTCCAGCCGCCAGCGCGCCGGAGCGAAGACGATATTCCCGCTGGTCACGCGCGGCAGAAACGCGAGCTGTTCGAGCATGCCCCAGTTCCATGAAATTCCACCGGCAACACCCTGCATTTGCAGCAGGCAGAGAAACTTATACATCTTCAGATTGCGGCCGTGCGCGTATCCGTGGGCCGAGGTCAGGCGCGGAAGCACTTCGCGGTTGAGCCGCCGTGAACGCAGCACGACGCGGCCGCCGCGCACGGAAACCGTCAGATCGGTGACCGGAATCCGGTCCTCCGGAGGCACGCGTGACGTCGCCAGAAACGGTATCTCGTATTTTCTGAGATGCGGCCGGAACAGAATATTTCCGATGCGCCCTTCCGGCAGATGGGCGATCTCGGCAAAAACCACCTGGCCGCCGTTCTTGCGGGCTTCCTCCGCCTCCATGTGGCTTTTCACTCCGGCGGTGAGGGCCGCGTCCGCGTGACAGAAACGGCCCAGGAGGATCGCGCCCGAGGGGCCGCTGACGCCCATCAGGTGAAAAGAATGTCTGCCGCCGGGCCCGGCCTGCGGTCCCAGCACTCCCATCGCCGCAAACGCATCGGGCAGGGGCGGCGGATCTTTCACGCGCAATGCCTTCAGCAGTTTTTCATCCAGATCCAGAACGGTTTCATGGCGGCGGGCCAGCTCTTCCACCCGGCGCAGCAATGCGAAGTCCCGGGGGCCGGACTTCATTTCCTCTTCTTCTTCCGCGCGGGCGGGGGCCAGATCGAGATCGTCGATCAGAGGTTCGGCGACGCTTCCGGGTGTGTTCTTTCTTTCAAAGCCGATGCCGACTTCTTCATCGAGGGCCAGCGCCAGCGGAATTTCCTGGTCCTGGTAGCGTTCCTGGAAGTCGCTCTTGAACTGCCGGAACGGATCGTGTTCCCGCGCGGCAATTGAATGCAGCAGTTCCGCGCCCCGCAGAATCTCGCTGGTCATGCGCCGATCGAGGCTCGCGTTC
>Ga0137391_10004722_pt1 | contig 10422 bp, 18 predicted proteins | sample 15con2h24BmetaG_FD_101399 | JGI IMG/M metagenome (GOLD analysis project Ga0137391, IMG submission 101399) | Vadose zone soil microbial communities from Angelo Coast Range Reserve, California, USA - 15con2h2.4B metaG | ecosystem: Environmental > Terrestrial > Soil > Vadose zone > Saprolite...
CACCCAGGAGAGACAAACACTCCTCAAACTGCTGGGGATCGATGCGGGCAAAGACACGCGGCATCGGTATCGTGTGACGGGATGCGCACTCGGCAGCTCCAAAAAGGTGTTCAGCCACGCCTCTTTCGTGTTGCCGAACGCTTCTATTTCGACCCATCCATCTGCCCCACACAGGACCCCTAAAATCGCAATGATCATGATATCCAGTAAGGTGTGCAGCCTGGTTCTCTCGACTCTCGCATCGTCAATGCCTGCAAAAATGCTTTGCAGGGTGTTCATGTGTTCTTCTTCCATCTTTCAACCTCGACATCATGCGGTTTTGGCTGGTATTCTATCACCCCCCAAAATTCCTCTGAAAACAGTGTTCAAAAAATAAAAAAACTCCCCCTAAGATCTGAACCATCTTTCCAATTGTTCAGATCAAGTAGACGCATTTAGGCGGGAGCCGTCTCCCCTTTGGGCTGTAAGATGACGGTATGGCCTAAACGTTCCAGTTGTCCAACGAGACGCTGTTGTATCTTTTGTCTATTGGCCGCGAGAAAGTAGTCAGTGCCTTTCTCCTGATAGGACTCCCCGGTCTTGACCATCTGGTAGAAAATGACCAGAATACTGTGACCGACAGCCACCGCTGCTCTCTTGGCTCCCCGTCGTGCACTGATCCGACGATATTGTTCCCCGAGATACGTCTGGGTCTGCGCCGCCGCATGTGCCGCTTGGATGAGCACCGTTTTGGCCCAGCGGTTGCGCCTCTCGGATGCGCCCACTGAGTCGTTTGCCTCCCGTTTCGTGGTTCCCTGGACGGATGCCAACCCATGAAGCCGCATGGGCGGCATCGGGAAAGCGACTCATGTCCCACCCCAATTCAGCGAGCAACCCTTCAATGCTGCGGAGCGTGTGTCCCGTGACCTCATCAATCCGGTCAATGAGGCCATCATGTTGGCGTAAGCGTTCGGCAATCTCCCGATCTAAGTGTGCAATTGAGCGATCCAGCGTGGCCATTAACTGGAGCAATGCTCCCAGCAAGACGCGGTGATGGGAGATGAGTTTCCTGATGTCGAGGCCGCTTTCAATGGCTCCTGTTTCTTGATGAGTTTTCCTTGTGCCAGATGGGCCAAGCATTCAGGGTCTTGCTGCCCCGCTACCAGTGCAGTTAGGATCGCATGCCCGGTCATCCCCATGATAGCGGAGACCACCGACGCCAGTTTGATGTTGGCAGCTTCGAGCACTTTTTGGACCCGCTTGACCAGGCGATTGCGTTCCTGAATCAAGCGTGTCCGCGTGCGGGTCACATCTCGAACGGCCTGTTGCTCGACTCGTGGGAATGAAGCTGGCTTTCAGCAAGCCATGGTGCGAGCCTATCCGCGATCCACTCGGCATCTTTGACGTCCGTTTTGCGGGAAGGCGACGGCTTTCATGTGTTGGGCGTTCACCAGGAAGATCTCGAACTCTCCCTCAAGCACGTGGAAAATGGGTTTCCAATACACCCCTGTACTTTCCATCGCGATATGGCTGCATCCTGCGGCCTTTAACCCCTCCTTCAATGCTTGGATATCGCTGGTCATCGTGCTGAACTGGCGGATTTCTTTGTGGCGCTCTCCATGCTGGATGAGACTCGAGAGCAGCAACGACAAAGCGCTTATGGACATCCAAGCCACTACATCGTGGGTACACGACTTCCATAGATGCTCCTCCTGAAAACTGGTCAGACGCTTTCTGAAAGATCACCAACAGGGCGTCTTTCCACATGAGAGATTCCTCTCCGTGCTTCCAACATGGGAGCGACAATGAGCGGTTCGCGCCATTGGCCCGAAGACAGCTTTAGATTCAAGCTCTACGGCATTAATTTGAGAGCCGTTTTCGCTAGTGGGATCTTTCCTCCACAGTATAACCCATCGAGTTCTTTTTCATCCTGAACGGTGCGCCTTGGCGCATGACGCTTTAGATGCGTTTGCCCTGGCGCAAGAGGGGATGGTAATCTTTCATTGGGGTACAACCACACTACTAGCTAGTGCAACAAACAGCCTCCCTGTGTAACTCGGCTCGTTCTGGCCCCGCCCATCGGGCGGTAGCTGCTGCCCGTACCCAGCTTGGGGAGCAAGCCTTTGCCACAGCGTGGGCCGAGGGACGCACGATATCGCCAGAGCAAGCCCTTGCCACACCAGGACAGGTAGCACTCCCTGCCCCCACCCAGGGAGAACGGTCATCATCTCCGACCACAGCATTTCCTCCACCCTATCCTGACGGGCTGACGGCCCGGGAGATCGAGGTGCTGCGCGTCGTGGCACAGGGCCTGACCAATGAGCAAGTAGCCGAACGCCTGGTCATCAGTCCCCGCACCGTCGACACGCACCTGACCTCGATTTATGGCAAGATCGGGGTCACCTCTAGAGTAGCCGCCACCCGCTACGCCATCGAACACCACCTCGTCTGATCTCCTCTACGGGATTCTCCGTAGCAACGCTTTTCATACGTTCGTGCCAGCCCTCAAGATACGGAGTAGATTCACGGAATTCTCCCGATGCGTTTTGCCCCTTGACGACGTACAATGTAAGAAGAAGTTCACCCTGGTGAACACGGAAGTAAGCACATCAGGCACCTCAGAGATGGGATCTCGACTTTCCGAGGTTCTCCAGGATCAATCAGCACTCTATGGAGTGCTCAATATGATGAGTCATTTGAGCTTGACGCTGCTCTCACTCGAAAGTAGCAGAATAGCACAGAAGGAGCATACCATGAAAACAGTCATTTCCAAAGACGGCACTCCTATCGCGTTCGATCGTTCCGGTGAGGGAGCACCCATCATCCTGGTGGTTGGCGCATTCAACACTAGTTCCACCGGTGCCCCACTAGCTGCTCAGCTTTCAGAACACTTCACTGTTTTCAACTATGATCGCCGGGGTCGAGGGATGAGCGGGGACACAGTTCCCTATGCCATCGAGCGCGAGATCGAAGACCTCGATGCCCTCATCACCGAAGCCGGAGGATCGGCGTCCGTGTTCGGATATTCCTCCGGCGCTATCCTTGCCCTGATGGCGGCGGCTCGCGGCCTCACCATCACGAAACTGGCCTTGTACGATCCGCCATTCCTGGTCGATGCCCAGAGTTCTCGACGGTTCAAGGATCTTGTGGGGCAGCTTGCCGAGCTGATAGCGTCGGATCATCGAGGCGAGGCAGTCGAACTCTTTCAAACGCAAGCGGTGGGCATTCCTGCTGAAGTCGTTACCCGGTTGCGACAGGCACCCTTCTGGCCCGCGCTCGAAGACATAGCGCACACGCTCGTCTATGAAGCTACTCTTCTGGGCGACATGTCGGCACTAGCCGAACGGATGGCCTCCATCCCGGTATCCACGCTCGTGATCAGCGGCGGCGAGATCCAGGTAAGGATGCTCCAGGCGGCGCAAGCGGTCGCCGATGCCCTTCCCACGGCTTCGTATCGCTCCCTCTCCGGTCAGACCCACGACATCATCCCGCAGGTCCTGGCTCCCGTACTGGAAGAGTTCTTCAAGGGGTGAGACGATGCCTGGCCGAACCATTCGTTGTTCATCACGTCCCAATGAAAAGGAGCATGAACAGGGGAAAAGTCCTGTTTGGTCTTTCGGTTTCAATTGATGGTTTTATCGCCGATAAAAAATGCTGACGTCTCACTGGTCTTCGCCTGGTTTGCCAGCGCGTGGGAACGTCTCTATGCGCGTCGCGGGCGATGCGCTGGGATGTGGCGACGGTCGAAGAACGCTACGAGATGGTGACGATTGTCCTGGAGCCGGGCGGCCTCTATTATGACCTGGAAAACAAGATCATCGCCGCAATTAAACCCCGTCCAGCGTTTCTCCCTGTTTTACGGATGCTGAACGGGATTGTTGAGTTTGATGAGACCAGGGGCCTGCTTGTCACAGACCAGGATCTCAGGAATCACACGGGGGTAGGAATCATGTCCATCGGTCGTCACCCGCTCCGGGGCGTGACCAACGCTATCGACGGCTTGCTGGAAAAAGCGCTTGGCCGCTTCCATATCCCGCTTCTCGACTCGGCATGGCATCCACCAGGTTGCCATCGCGATCGATGGCGCGATAGAGAGAGCACCATTCCCTTTGACGTTAACGTAGGTTTCATCGACATACTAGGATCGGCCTGCTTGTCCACGTCGTTTTGCCCGCAGTTGGTCAGCGATGAGCGGGGCAAAACGGGCTTAAGAGTCTCGCACCGCCTCATGGGTGAACACACAGCCGCGCTCCAAGAACATCTCGGCCAGATCACGCAGACTCAGCTTATACCGTAGCCGCCAGAGCACGACGAGCAGGACGATAGCGGTGGAGTAGTCCAGAAAGTTGAACGGGGTGCCGGTGCGTTCGTTGAAGGTGCGTCGGCAGGCTGAGCAGCGGAACGTTCGGTACCCAAGCGTGATCTTCTTCCGCTGTTCCTTGGTTGCGGCAGATGTACAGTGCGGGCAGTTCATGGGTCACTCCTCCTGAAGATGTGCTGGGTGACCGTCAGTAGACCACAAGATGGGTCTCCACACTGGGACTCGTTCTCAGTCCTGACACTTCCAATGGGTGTCACCCACCTTCCGCCAAAATGGGTGGCCGATTGGTTCTGGCATGGTGGAAAGTGCCAACAAACTCGTGATCGAAGCTCGTCTGAAGGGGGCTGGGATGCATTGGGAACGAACCAACGTCAATCCCATGCTCACTTTGCACAATGGGGTCTGCAATGAACGAGGGCCTGAGACCTGGCAAGTGGCGGTTTCGCACCATCGCCACCAACGGATTCACCGTCGCACAGCTCGGGCGGCTCAATGCGCGCAGTCTGTGGTCTCCTCGTGTGAACCCTTGCCTCTTGAAGCTCCTCCTCCCGCCCCCCCCAACCTGCTTCTCAGCAGCCATCTCCTCCCTCGTGCCTCCTCCTGGCGTGCCCGCGGCAACGCTGCCTGGTTCCTGTCGTCCTTCTGCCCATCATCCTTGGAAAAGAGGTCCAGCATGCACCCCGAAAAGGTTTGCAAAAATTTGAGGCGTACCCCTCATTCTTACTGCTCTTGGCAACGGCAGAGATTCGTGCTATGTTAGTGCATGTTGTTCGTCTCTTGCCGGAAATTTTCGTTATCTATATCTTCAACAGGAGCAAATCGTCATGCAATGTTCATCCTGCGGGATGCCTTTAGAGCATGGAACGATCAATTGTCCTACTTGCGGCACGCCCGCACCTGCCGAAACCACCGATTCATCACCCTATGATTCCAGTGCCGCAACACCGCAGCCCTCGCGCAATACTAATTGGACTACTTATCACATTGGCGCTGCTCGTTCTTGGCAGTGGTGCTGGCGTGCTCTACTACACAACAGTTCCCTATCCCGCCGAGCTACACGTCCAGGCAACCGCCGTCGTGCAAAACATTCTGGCGGAGCAGGCACAGGCCACAGCCGCAGTCAACGCCTTGTCCCCACAGGATTTCTATACTTGGATCACCAGCAAAAAGTCGGCTATCTCCGATCCAATGAATAACCCGGCAGCCTTCTCATGGCCCAGCTTTAGTGTCGGAAGCGATGGATGTAGCTTCAGTGGAGGGGCCTATCACGTTCGCGTGTCAGAAATAGGCACCATAGGCCCCTGCCCAGCCCTTCTGGGTAACGATTACAGCAACTTTATCTTTCAGGTGCAGATGACCATTATTAAGGGAGATGCAGGAGGATTGCTCTTCCGCGGCACCGGTACCTCCTCAGGTCAGGCGCAGAGCTATGGCCTCGCTATAGCTCGCCTTGGAACCTACAACCTTTTCCTCCTTCAGAGTGGCCTGACCCAGACACTGAAGTTCGGACCTCTTCCAGCTCTCAATCCAGGTCCGAACGAGATTGCAGTTCTTGCACATGGTAGTAACTTTTACTTCTTTCTGAATAAACACCCCTTCGCAACTCTGAGCGATAGTAGCTACAAGTCCGGCGGTGTTGGGGTATTTGCTGTGGCACTTCGACAGCCCACGGAGGTAGCATTCAGCAATATGCAGATGTGGCTATTTTGAGTCGAAAACGGCTTAGACCTTTACACGACCAAGAGGCTTTACGGAGTGGCTGAGTTGAAACCAGACCCATCACAAGGAGAAACTTTTATGCACTGCATTAAATGTGGCGCAGCGCTTCCACCAGAAACAGCAACCTGCCCTTCTTGCGGCACATCCACGCCCTACAATGTGACCACTCCTGCAGCGGAAACACTCGGTACAGAGATAGCCCCTGCTGCTCCTGATCGCCCTGCCGTAGAGCGTACCGCCGTGCAGCAAGAATCCCCGCCGGGCACCCCGTCCGCTCAAGCCAGTGTGGACCGTACCGTGGTGCAAGAGCCGCCTCAGCCAGATACACCGCCAGTTCAAACGGTTGATCGCACCATTGTCCAGCAGCCAGCTCAACCAGGTCTATCGCAGCCCTTGCCGGGACAGCAGCGGGCGTCTCAACCCGCTGTCTCTCCTTCTCCACCAGCACAGCAGCCTCAACCTGTTCAGGGATAGCCACAGATACCGCAACCTGCTCCGGCGCAGCAGTATCGGGGGCAGCCCTGGCCGCAACAGGGGCAACCACAATCCGGCCTCTCGCAACCGCTTCCTGGCCAGCAAACCCCTCAACCGGGCATGCAGCAGCCCTTGCAGGGACAGTCCTGGCCTCAACAGATTCCTCAGCAGCCACCTCCACAAGGCTGGATTCAGCAACCTTCCGTTCTACAGCCATATCCTGGATGGCAACAGCCTCAACAGCCTTTCTTAGTCCAATCATTCCCCGCCTGGCAGCAGCCACAAGCGGGTGCATCTTATCCACTGCAGCAACCCTCACAGCCAATTACGCCTGTTGTTCCGGCTCAACCTCTCCCAACGCAGCAATCAGTGGAGCGTCACGGTCTCTTACTCGCCATGACACTGCTGCTGATCATCATCACGCTGGTTATCATCGGCAGCGGCGGGCTGGTATATTACACCACGACCATCCACCCTGCTGCCTTGAACGCCCAGGCAACCGCCGTCGCTCAGAACTTCCTGACGGCGCAAGCTATGACCCCAGCAGGAATCTATGCCCAGGCAACCAGCAGCAGACCGGTCATCAACGACCCGCTGAGTAGCCCAAATAACAGCGCCTGGCAAAGCGGTGTCGGCTGTACCTTCACGGGAGGAGCCTACCATGTCGCGGTTAACGGAGCCAGCAATGGCACTTGTTCCGCCAGAGGGACTTTCAGCAACTTCGCCTTCCAGGTACAGGTGACGGTTATCAAAGGGATTGGGGGCGGATTGGGGTTCCGTCTTGATGGGGTAAGACAAAGGGGGTACGTTTTTGCCATCAGCATCAGCGGATTCTATGCTCTTGCACTCCTCGAAAGTAATTCAGCAGCTTACTCCCAGGGCCGAACCTTAAGTTCCAGTCCTGACCCAGCCATCAAGATCGGACTGAACCAATCTAATTTGCTCACGGTCATAGCGCGCGGTAGCGACATCTACCTGTACATCAATAAGCAGTTCGTTACTAGTGTGTATGATAACGCGTCTAGTTCTGGCCAAATCGGTCTGTTCACTGGCATTATTACTGCTTCTTCTGCCGAAGTAGCTTTCAGCAATGCGCAGGTGTGGCAATTGTGAGGGGCAGGCAAGGGATATAGCCAGCCATTCCAGGGGTTCGGCTTCACGCACCAGGGTTTGATCATCGCGACATCGATCATCCCAGCTTGTGCGGCCAGGGCCGCTGTCCGCGCGCTTCGATCCTGCAAGTTGGTGAGGATGCGCAGGCTGTGTTGCCGTAACACTGCGCCGATGGCGTGGCCCATATCGCCCGGACTGATTATTCCAATGGTCGGTTGAAGATTCATCTCTGTGCTCTTCTTCTCTCTCTCTTTAAAGCTGCAGAACGCACGCCTTCAGCCACCGTCACGCCGGCGCCAAAGACGCGCACCTCGATGTGACCCGGCCTTTCCTGCACATAGTCCTGCTCGATCATCACCTGAGCCTCAGAAGTGATGTGGCCCTCTGTCGCTAAATAGCAGGCTAATGGTCCGGCCGCCCTTCCGGTGGCCGGGTCTTCGACGATCCCCACGCTGGGATTGAAGCAGCGGGTATAGGCCACCGCAGCGGGATCGACCCGATCAAGGCTGAACAGATAGCAGCCCTGGCCATCCACCGAGCGCAGTTGTGTGTAGAGACTCTTCGCATCTGGTTGCGTGCGCTTGATCGCCTCGCGGCTGCGTACTGGCACCAGCAGATGCGCCGCCCCGGTAGAAACGACCTGCGCGGGCATCCCCTCGACCATCCTGATCGCGGTTGGTTGCCACGACCGCCCCTCGTTTCCCCGTTCCGCCAGCACCTCCACCGGCAGGACCCCCTCCCCAAGCGCCTGCGGAAAGACGGTCCGGGGTCCCGCGAGCCGGAGCCGACCCGCTTCGGCCAGCCACCACCAGACCCTGAGCGCATGATGACCCACGCCGGAGACCTCTACTCCCGCAGGGGTGAAGCAGTGCAGACGCCACTCGGCCAGTGGCTTGGTCGGTGAGAGCGGAAAGGTGGTCTCCGACTGATTGAACTCACGCGCGATACGCTGCATCGTCTGTTGGCTCAGTTCCTGCGCATCGATCACCAGCGCCAGCGGATTGCCGTTCAGCGGCTCCTGCGCAACAATGGCGTTTCCCGCAGTTCATGAGGTCTCTGATGGACATGCTGTGTCCTGACCTGCCTGGCGAAGTCGGGAAAGCGACATAGTTGTTACTGAGCTCGTCGTCCCCAGCGGTGGCGGCCTGGTAGATCGTGACTTGCATCCCATCGGGAGTTGCTACCCGCATTGTAATTTATACTCCTCCATGACAAAACACGCCGAAAATCGCTTCTTAATTGCGAGAGAGAGGCATTTGAAAAGGTGTTCTTACTTTGGTAAACTGTCTCCAGGAAAACTGCGACATGCATGGATTTCATAGGTAAAAACACCTGCTTTCACACCAGGGTCTTCATCGTATATCTTTTTTACTTCCTCAGGCGTAGCAGTAAATATACCGACTCCGCTTACATCACTCTCATCTCTCACTGGACAGACAATGGGTAGGAGTCCTTCTTCGCGAAGCTGGAAATTTCGTCTTCCATGCTCCCAGATTATTTTATCTGTGCCTGGCTCTCCGTACTTTTTTGTCTTTCTGAGAATTACCACGGTATAACTTTTTGTTTGAGCAATTCTTTCTCGCATCAATTCATCGGTAATGATTGTTGTCATAGAGTTCTTCTCCAAAGCATGTCTCATGCATGGTTTTCGACCGACCATGTCATTGCTATGCGGTCAGAAGCCGCTCATTGAGCATACGTTGCCCGATTAAGTATAACACGCTGTGCTCAAAAAACTTCTTCTAACTTGCTCCTTTGAGAGTGGTTTGTAGGTGATCGACGGGTAAGGTGGCATTGTACGTTGTACACGAAGTCGGAAAGTGGACAGTGTATCGAACAATTGACGGTCTATACGCTTTGTGGTAGTGTTGAGCGATGCATTGGCAAGATGTGGTTTTAACCATTGGACAGCTGATCTTTATCGTGGCCTTATTTCCGTCCATACTCAGTAAAGATAAACCTGCGTTACAAACGAGTATGATAACTGCTGCTGTCGCGTTGAGTATTGCCGTTGTCTATGTGACCTTATCAATACCGTTTGCTGCCATCTCTGCTGCACTGAATGGCGCTTTCTGGTGTGTGCTCGCTGTACAGAAATGGAGAACCAAGAGCAAATGAGACGCTATTCCATTGCAACGTGACGTGTGAAGGAAAAAAGAGACCTGCGTAAACTACCTTCATGGATGTACCACGAAGAGCCTACGCAGGCCACATGTTGCAGTTTAACGCGCTACAAGCATCATTTGATGCCGCAATCGCTCTAGTCTCGCCTCTGCCTTCTGCTTCCGGCGTTGATGGTCTCTTCTGGCATGGCAAGAAGGACATAACGCTTTCAACTTCGGGCTGGCCGTGTAGCGTCCATCATGAGCAGCATGCAGATACATCGGGTAGACTTGTCCTGTGTGTTTGGAAATCTTCGGGGTTAAATGTTCTTCTCCACACTGTTCACATATCTAGCCTGCGTTGCGCTTGCATGCTGTACTGGCTCCTTAGGACATCCGTTCGCAAAATCGGCAGGTTGCCTTTGTGGGATACCTCTCTTGTATCTCTTTCTTTGCTGAATAGAGGTAATTGCAGAGAAATCGAGCGCAGACATTCCTGCTTGATGTTACTTCTGGTATCAGGCCATCTGCAAGCAGAGTGGAACCTCATCTATCATCTCAATGAGCCTATTTCTTAAACGGATGCTCCACGTTGAGTAGGCAACTGGCGAGGTACCATCTTGCGATGGCCCTTCTCCAGTTGCCCCTCGCCGAACGAAGCGTGACCGTTTCCGTATCACTTCGCTCTCCAGCAGTCACTCTTGTCGCCTCGCA
>Ga0137391_10004742_pt1 | contig 10406 bp, 10 predicted proteins | sample 15con2h24BmetaG_FD_101399 | JGI IMG/M metagenome (GOLD analysis project Ga0137391, IMG submission 101399) | Vadose zone soil microbial communities from Angelo Coast Range Reserve, California, USA - 15con2h2.4B metaG | ecosystem: Environmental > Terrestrial > Soil > Vadose zone > Saprolite...
CTGCGTGTTGCTCGCGCTCTCGTGGCTGCTTGCACTCATTCCAGGATTTCCGTGGCCGGCGAAGGACCATGGGGTGCCGGTCAAGGACTACATCATCCAGAGTGGCATATTTACGCTCTGCTTTTTTGCGCTGCTCGATCGCGCCGTCGTCATGTGGGGCAAGGCACGGGCAAAATCCGTGCTTCTCGTCGGCCTGGCGCTCATCTTCATCGGCAACATCGTTTTCGTTGCCCTCGGCCGAACTTCCCTCGTCGTCATCGCCGTCCTGTTCATGTTGTTCGGCCTCAAACACTTCGAACGCCGCGCCCTCGCGGTCTTCGTCGCGGCAGGGGTGGCGCTGGCGGCGGTTGCGTGGTCGACCTCGCCCTACTTGCGGTTTCGCGTCATGCATATCGTTGAAGACCTGGAGGGTTCCCACGCCGATGCTAATGAGACCTCAGCCGGAGCCCGTCTCGGATTCTGGAAAATGTCCGCGCGAATCGTGCGTGACGCCCCGCTTCTCGGTCACGGCACTGGCTCTACCCAAGCGATGCTTGCTCAACGTGCGGCGGCCGACCCGACGGCGCCGGCCGATGCAACCAATCCGCACAACCAGGTGCTGGCGACGGCCATTCCACTCGGGCTTTTCGGCGTTGCGCTGCTGCTGGCCATGTGGATCGCGCATTTTCGGATGTTTCTTCTTCCCGGGCCTGCGGCCTGGATCGGCATCAGCGTCGTCGCGCAAAATTTCGTCGGCTCGCTGTTTAATTCCCACCTTTTCGATTTCACGCAAGGCTGGCTCTACGTCTTCGGCGTCGGCATTGCGGGCGGTATCATGCTGCGTAAGCGCGAGGGCTAGCCGGCGAATCGAACTCGCCGCGAGCCGTTCCGCGAGCGCCGCAATTGCCTTGGCAAAGGCGAGCAGCCTTGTTCCATTCGTGTCAGCGATGCGCACAAAAGTTGTCGTTTGCGCGTCTATGCGCCAAAATTATGGCCATTGTTCGAGAAAAGACCATGGACCGAAAACTGAGGCTTGAAAAAGCCGCAGAGTTGAGGCAGATGTGTGGAACACCGTCGGCGGTTTGCCGCGTTGGAAAGAGAAGCAACAAAAAGGGGGTTACCCATGTCTGCGATACAAATGGCTCTGCTCGCGTTTGCTCTAGTGGTGGGTCCTCCCGTTGGGTATGTATTTTACAATGCAGCGCTTTCGCCCGATAATTGGACCTACCAGGGCAGTTTGCAGTGGAAGGACGGCGGACATCATGCAGCCCCAGGTCCAGTCGCCGGCGCCAGCCTTCCGGTTCTTGCGATTGGCTTCGGTGCTTATTGGCTGGTAAGGCGCCGCCGCAAATCCAATCAATAAAATCGACACACCGCACGGCGCGATAACAAAAGGGGCGGCTACGGTCGCCCTAGCGCCGCCCGGTATATAATCACCGGCAAAGTACACCTGACAGCATGCGCAATGGCGAAAGCGGTCAGTTCCCGCAAGGCATCGTGCGCAAGCATTGCTGCGCTCCCCTTGGACGACGCCAGGGGAAGCCCGTTTGATGGCGGCTCTATGTCGCCGTGCCCGGCAGCAGCCAGTCGGATCAATGCGCGACCGTTGACAGGCTCGAACGCGGCGGCGGCTCTCGCGCCGGAGCGGCGAACACCGTAGCCGCGTTTTCGGCGTCCGACGCGGCGTGGCGAATCACAGGCGAGTCTTGGCGGGGAAGCGGTGGCACACAGGCGACAGCATCCACCGCTTTCGGTCTCGACTAGACTTTTCGAGCCGTCCAAGAAATAACAATCGTTCACAGGGAATCGGAAGTCACCCGTGAAATCCGGCCCCAACCCGTAGAGCCAAGAATGGATGCTACGATCGCGAACTCGTCGGATCAAACGCAGCGGACGCAAGCCAAATCGGGGCAGCGCGGAATTCAAATCGCCCGCAATGAATTTTTTGCCGGGCTCTTTCTTCTCGGTTGTGCGAACGGCATCGCTGCCAGAGGTATTGCGACAGTCCATGACAACGGATGGTTGAACGCCGCGATCGGCATGTTCGATGTCAGCGCCATCGTGCTCGCCGCCTGCGCGGCAGGTCCTTGGTTGATGATGGGCGGCCGGGAACAATCGGTAACCCGCGTCGACCTCGCTATCGGCGTGGTTGCGCTCGCGTTGATCGCGCTTCCCTTGGGCGGCTTGAGCTGGATCGCCGTAACCGGACTCGCTCTATATATTCTGTTGTTCACGGACGCAGATCAGTCGACGCGACGCGGGGCTGTCATTCTGTTGGCAACGACCGTACCCATGGTTTGGAGCCGTTTGCTTTTTCGGCTTTTTGCAAATTTCATCCTGGAAATCGACGCATCATTGGTAGGGTGGCTGCTTGGCGCGGACCGGACCGGCAATATGGTTCGCTTCGCAAATGACAGCGGGTACCTCGTGATAATGCCGCCGTGCTCATCGCTGGCAAATATGTCGCTGGCGTTCCTGTGTTGGATTACCGTCAGCGAGCTCGCGGGACATCGGCGGGCCCTCAGCGATCTGGGGTGGTGCCTGTTGGCCTGCGGCTCGGTGCTTGTCGTCAATGTCGGGCGGTTGAGCGCAATGGGAATTAGCCTGCGACATTACGAGGCCATACATAGTCAGATTGGCAGTGCCGTCACCGACGCCATGATTCTGACTCTAACGCTGGGCTGGAGCTTCTTGGGTGTGAGACGTGAGCTTTTCTCCCGCGCTTAAGCTGCTTTTGGCAGTTTTCCTCCCACTCACCCTTTTCTGGAAGCTGACCGTTAAGGCAGCCGATGATGATCGCCCGAGAGATGATGTCATTGCATTCCTGGCACGGCAGGGATTCCAGGAGATCGTGACTGAGGACCTGAATTTTCGCGTCATCCGAGCGGCCAATGGCACCTGCCGCATGCGCATCATAATGCCTTCTTACTATGGGGCAGATCGCGATATGATACGTAACCTTGTTACCGCCGACGACACCCTGATTTTTGTTCATCGGGGCAGTGTTTATCAAGAACAGCCGATTTTGTTGATTGTATCGGCTGAATTGTGGGCGCGAGCGCTCCGCAAAATGGGATTGGCCGGTGGTCACATGCCTGTTCTTGCCGTGGTGGCGCAGCGTCAATGCGAAGCGGACCGATTGCCCTGGGACCAGCTTCGGTAGCAGTGCGAATCACTATCGTTTAAGATTTGACGGTCGCGAATCCGGTGCGTACGCGACGCGGTCGGACCGGCATCCCTGTCGTCGCGCAAATGTCGTCGACTTGCTGATTAGTTTCCCGCCCTTCACCCAAGGCTGGGCTACGACCTCGGCGATTGCCAATCGAGACTCGATCGTGTCGGGAAACTTTCCCGCCTTGTGCGTGTTGCTTACGTGGCCCGGATTTTCGTGGCCTGCGTCTTACGGGGGGCGCGATTCTGGAGAATTCAACATGGAAAAAACCGTCAAAATACTCAGCTTCGCCGCGATCTTTGGCGTCGTGTGTGCGATTCCGCAGACTTTCGCAACGAGCCGGTCCGCAGGCTCCCTGCAGCTCCTCGATTCCGATCATGACGGTACGGTCGACCTCAGCGAAACAAAGGCTGCGGCATCGGCCCTGTTTGACCGGCTCGATCGTGATCACGACGGAACGCTCGACGGACGCGAATTGAAGGGCCGGCTGACCGCCAAGGAACTGTCGGCCGAGGATGGCGACCATGACGGCACGTTGACGAAGGACGAGTATCTCGCAACCGTCGAGAAGCGATTCAAAGCGGCCAATCGGGACAGCGACGATACCCTGGATGCCAACGAACTCAGTTCCCGGTCGGGGCAGGCGTTGCAACGACTGGTCCGATAGTCGGACGACCGTCACGCGGGCGTTCTCGGACTTGATCCAGGGAAAGTCGCGGGATGAACGACTGCTCAAACTAAACCGCGAGCATGCGCTCGACCGCCCGCCGGGCGCCCATGGCCACCGCCGGATCAATCGTGATTTCGTGCGTCAGCGTCTCCAGCGCCCGCCGGATCTTCGGCAGCGTGATCTGCCTCATGTGCGGACACAGATTGCACGGCCGCACGAACTCGATTTCAGGGTGGTCGACCGCGACATTGTCGCTCATCGAACATTCCGTCACCAGGACGACACGCGCCGGCTTCTCGGTTCCGACATATTCGATCATGGCGGCGGTCGATCCGGCGAAATCCGCTTCGGCCACGACTTCAGGCGGGCACTCCGGATGCGCGAGCACAATCACGCCGGGGTGCTGCTCGCGGATGAGGCGGATCTCGGCTACGGTGAAGCGCTCGTGAACCTCGCAATGCCCGGCCCACGCAATGATCTCGACGCCGGTTTCGGCAGCCACATTCTGCGCCAGATATTCGTCGGGAAGCATGATCACACGATCGACCCCGAGCGATTCAATGATCTTCTTCGCATTGCCTGACGTGCAGCAGATATCGGAGCAGGCCTTCACGGCCGCCGACGTATTGACGTAGGTCACGACCGGGACACCCGGGTAGCGCTGGCGCAACAGCCGCACATCCGCTGGCATAATCGAGGAAGCGAGCGAGCAGCCGGCGGCTGTGTCGGGGATCAGCACAGTCTTGCCGGGGTTGAGCAACTTCGCTGTCTCGGCCATGAAGTGCACGCCGGCGAGCACGATGACATCGGCGTCAACGCGCGTTGCCTCGCGCGCCAGCGCCAGGCTGTCGCCCACAAGGTCGGCGACGCAATGGAAGATCTCGGGCGTCTGGTAGTTATGGGCGAGGATGACCGCGTTGCGCGCGCGCTTGAGCGCAAGAATGGCGTCGATGTCGCGGGCGAAGAGCGGCCACTCGACCGGCGGGACGACCGCCTTCACGCGCTCGTAGAGCGGCGCTGTGCGCGCAAGCAGGTCGGGCATAGGGGTCTCTTGCAGCATGATGCACCTTTTGTGCTCATCAAGAGCATTACTATGACGCGACCGTACACCCACCTTGGCCGCCTTATGCTAGATGCGAGTAGAACCCGGCGCTGTCAAGCCCCGCTTGCGCCAAACCCCCTCCCGGGAGCGCGGGCGTCTCGCCCGCTCTTTTGTAGGCGGGCGCAGCCTGCTCAGGCCGGGCGGGAGAGCGGCAGCTTGGTTCCGGCGACCGCCCGCTCAAGCAGCACCTCGCGACGGAACCGGACGAGCTTGGCGGGACGGCCTCCGGTCTGCATCGCAACGTCGCCGGTATCTTCGACCAATCCCTGTTGATCGATCAGCCGGCGGAAATTCTGCTTGTGGAGCCGCTGTCCGGCGAGCGCCTCGACGGTGCGCTGGAGGGCAAGCAATGTGAAGCTCTCCGGCATCAACTCGAAGACGACCGGGCGATACTTGATTTTGGCCCGCAGCCGCGCGACGCCGGTCGACAGGATGCGGCGATGGTCATGCATCATCGCCGCTCCCGGCACCGGATCGACCATCCGTCCGCGCCGCTGGGCCTCCGCAACCAGCCCGGCCTCATAGAGGAGTTCGTAGCGCTGCAGCGCGAGTTCCTCGTTCCAGGACCGGCCGGACAGACCGAAGGCGATCTCGACGCGGTTCTTACGCTCGCGTCGCGTCGCACCGTCGTCGGCGGCCTTCGCCCAAGCGCGCAGACGGGGCGCGATGATCCGTGTCACCAGGGCGGGCGGGCCGGAGCGCCAATCCTCCCACGGCAAGAACCGATACCAGCTCTGCCAGCGCGGATCGCGCTGTCCAGTTAAGTGCTCCTCTCGGGTCAGCCCGAGATAGCTGATCGAAACCAGCCGCTCCCCGGCGCCATCACGGGTGCGATCGCGGTCCGCGAAGGTATAAAGCTGCTCGATATAGCCGAGCGGATGATGGGTCTGGCGCTCGACCCAGGATCGCAGGCCGATTTGAAGGGTCCGATGGCCCGACTCGAACGGGCCGGTAGGCAGCGCTTCGGCGTTCTGGTCGGGTTCCCGGATCGTAAGGACGCGCGGCTCCTCCCCGGTCACGGCCACGATGACCGCGGTCAGCTCGACCGGGACGGCGTTATGATCGGGTTTGGTCAATGCGCAGATGTCCCACGTCACGACAAATGGCCGTAAGACCAGCCGCACATTATGGCAAGCGCGAACCCTCGTCGCTTGGATTGGCGACCATCACCAGCTGTCTCTGCCGGCCGCCACACGATGTTGCAAGATATCGTCCGCAGTTCGATGGATTTCACAGCGGCCTTAGATCGTCAGAGCGCGCACTCATAGCCGAGGCCGCGAAACCGGCTGCCGCCTCAGAGATAATGTTGCAATTATACCACAGTGTTGCTGCTTTACACCATTCTCTAATTTTCGAAATTCCCTATTCATCGCAGTCTGTTAGCTTATGCCTGTTGCGTGCGCGAGGCTTGTTCGCGTGCCGCCTGCGCTCTAGGGTGAGTGTGGGGACGGCGCTATGCTGCCAAGGAGATTGCGAGAGCATGAAACGCGTCGCGACAGCGGACATGACCATCATCGCTCAGCCTAAGATCTGGAAAGGGTTCAAGAATTGGGGGATCGCGACCCTGATGGGTTTTGCCGTGGCGTCGCATTTGCGTGCGGTTGCCGTGCTCGCGGTCATTTCGCTAGCCTCTTTCCTACCGGGCCTCTTTCAGGTTCCGCCGGTCGACCGCGACGAGCCCCGGTTCGCCCAGGCGACCAAGCAGATGATCGAGACCGGCGATTATGTCGACATCCGCTTCCAAGATGAAACGCGGTATAAGAAGCCCGTCGGCATCTATTGGTTGCAGGCGACGGCGGTGGAAATGGCCGAGGCCGTGGGCGTGCCGCGCGCTGCAACGAACATTGGAATATACCGGATTCCCTCGTTGATCGGCGCCATCGGCGCCGTCCTGGTGACCTACTGGGCCGCGCTTGCCTTCGTATCGCGGCGAGCGGCGTTGATGGCCGGCGCCATGATGGCAACGTCGATTCTCCTTGGCGTCGAAGCGCGCCTCGCCAAGACCGATGCGATGCTGCTGCTGACGACAACCGCGGCATTGGGCGCGATGGCGCGCGCGTATCTGATAGAGCAGGGCGATCGCGCGACCAGCCTGCCTCCTTTGGTCATTGCCGCGATCTTCTGGAGTGCGATCGCGGCCGGAATTCTGATCAAGGGACCGATGATCCTGATGTTCGCGGGGTTCGCTGCCGTCGCGCTCGCCGTGGCGGATCGTTCCGCGCGCTGGTTGTGGCGGCTCAAACCAGCGATCGGCCTGCCCTTCGCGCTCGCGCTGGTGACGCCTTGGGTCGTCGCCATTCTGCTTCGCAGCGACGGCAGTTTCCTCACCGACGCGCTCGGCCAGGACATGTTCGCCAAGGTGACGGGGGGCCAGGAAACCCACGGCATGCCCCCGGGCTCTTATTTCGTCGTGTTCTGGGAGACGTTCTTTCCCGGCGCCATGCTGGCCGGTCTTGCGGCGCCGGCGGTGTGGCGTGCACGCACTGAACCTCGTTGCAAGCTTCTGCTCGCCTGGGTGGTGCCGTCCTGGATTGCGTTCGAGCTCGTGCCGACAAAGCTGCCGCATTACGTCCTGCCGCTCTATCCGGCGCTCGCGATCCTGATTGCGGGGGTCGTTGACAGCCATTCGCTTTCGCGCAATCGCTGGCTGGTGCGCGGAACGATTTGGTGGTTCATCCTGATGATGGTGGTGGCCCTGCTTTTGATCGCGCTGCAGATCGTCGTCGGCCAAAGGCTCGGTTTATGGACGTGGCCGTTCGCGGCGGCGGCTGTGATCTTTTCGTTGTTCGCCTGGCTGCTCTATCAGGTCGACGGCGCCGAGGCGTCGCTCATGCGGGCGGTGGCGGCGTCGCTCATGCTCTCCTTCGCGGCCTATGGGGCGACCTTTCCAGGCCTGCGCGGGCTGTTTCCTTCGGTGGGGCTCGCGAATTACATGCACAGCGCCGGTTGCGCCGACCCGGTCGCGGTGACGGCCGGCTTCCATGAGCCGAGCCTCGTTTTCCTTGCGGGCACCAACACCAACCACGGCGTCGGCTCCAGCGCGGCGGATTTTCTGCTCGGCGGACCGTGCCGGTTCGCATTCGTCGACAGCCGTCAAGAGCGCGCATTCGTCCAGCGGGCCGATGCGATCGGCCTTCGCTATACGACCGGCCCGCGCATCGAGGGCTTCAACATCAACGGCGGCGGAGCGGCCACTATCGCCACGTACCGTTCGGAACGCGGCTCATGACCGCGTCCGGCGACGCCAAAGCAGGCGACCCTGGCGCTGGCGGGGCGCGTGCCGCGGCATTCTTTGAGAACATTCGTCGCGGCACTGACGCCGTGCTGCGCCGGCCGCGGCCCCCACCCTACCTTCCCCCGCTTGCGGGGGAAGGTAGGGTGGGGGCGAACTTCGTTCCGGCGTGGCAACGCCTTAAAATTCAAGCTGTGCTCGCGGTCTGCGCGGTGGCGCTCGCGATGCTGTTTCTTGACGCGCCTGTGTTTGAATTCGCTGCCGGCTTGCCGCCATGGCTGGTCGATTGGGCCTATGAGGTCACCGACTTTGGCCGCTCCGGATGGATTCTCGTACCGCTCGGCACGTTGATCATCCTGATCGCCCTCTTCGCCTCGCCAGCGCTCGACCACATGTCGCGTGGGTTGCTCGCGATGGTGGTGGCGCGGCTCGGATATGTTTTCATTGCGGTCGGTCTGCCAGGGCTTGTGGGTACGGTGGTAAAGCGATGGATCGGCCGGGTGCGGCCGTCCGCCGCCGGACCGTTCGCCTACGAGCCGCTTTCGTGGCGGCCGGACTATGCAAGTTTCCCATCCGGCCATGCGACCACGGCGTTCGCCGCATTGGTTGCGTTCGGAGCGGTCTTTCCTCGCACCCGCCGCGTTTTGTGGGTCTATGCGCTCCTCATTGCGGCGAGCCGCGTGGTGGTCTCCGCGCACTATCCAAGCGACGTGATCGCCGGCGCAGCGTTCGGGGCATTCGGCGCCCTATTGGTGCGTGATTGGTTTGCCGTGCGCCGGCTCGGGTTTTTCGTTGACCCCGATGGCGCCATTCATCCTATGACGGGCCCGTCGCGGCGGCGAATCAAACGGGTTGTCCGCGCGCTCGTTGCCTCCTAAAAACGCCCCCTCCCTACCCTCCCTCGCGGGCGAGGGTAGGGAGACAATCCATCGATACGGGTCGTTGGTCGAACCCGTTTGTCACTCCTATTTTTGCCTCCCTTACCCTTTCTGGCAAGCTGCGGGCAAGGCACGGGTGGCGGAACATGCCGAACGGCAGAAGCGGATTTTCTTGATGGCTGAGGGCAGTCCCTTTCCGTTAAGCGCTGCGACGCCGCGGATCTCCGTCGTGGTGCCGGCGCGCAATGAAGCCGGCAATATCGCGCCGCTGGTCGAAGAAATCGTGCAGGCGCTTTCCGCGCTGACCCCGAACGAGATCATTTATGTCAACGATGGATCGCGCGACGACACCGAGGCCGAACTGAAGTCTTTGATGAAAATTCACAGGTGCCTACGCCAGATCAGGCATGAGGTCTCATGCGGGCAGTCGGCGGCCGTGCGCAGCGGTGTCGCTGCGGCTCGCGCACCCCTTGTGGTGACGCTTGACGGCGACGGCCAGAACGATCCTGCATTTCTGCCGGCTTTGGTGGCCGCGCTGGAGCGCGATCCCATGGTGGGGCTTGTGGCCGGTCAACGTGTCGGTCGCAAGGCCACGGGCTTCAAGCGGCTGCAATCGCGGATTGCCAACGCGGCGCGCAAGGCGATTTTGCGCGACGGCACCCGCGATACCGGATGCGGGCTCAAGGCGTTCCGCCGCGAGGTGTTTTTGGCACTCCCTTATTTCGACGCGCTGCACCGCTTCCTTCCGGCGCTGGTGCGACGCGAGGGTTACCGGGTCGCCTACGTGGATGTCGTCGATCGGCCACGACTGCACGGCGTTTCGAATTATGGTCTATGGGATCGGCTGTGGGTCGGCATTCTCGATCTCGCGGGCGTGTGGTGGCTGATCCGGCGACGAAAACGCGTGCCGCTCGTTTCGGAGGTTATGCGCGATGCTGGTTAGTCTGTCTCAGGCGGTCGGCGATTATTTGCAGAACGTCTTCGTTCTGCGGCTGAACTGGTGGGTGTTGCTCGGCTATGCCGGACAGGCGCTGTTCTCGATGCGCTTCATCGTGCAATGGGTGGCGTCCGAGCGGGTCGGCCGCAGCGTGATGCCTGTCGCGTTCTGGTTCTTTTCGATCGGCGGCGGCGCGTTGTTGCTCGTCTACGCGCTTTATATACGCGATCCTGTCTTCATCCTGGGTCAAGGGTTTGGCCTGTTTGTCTATCTACGCAATCTCCACTTCGTCTTTCGCGAACGAAAGGGTGCGTTGGTATCATAATCCTCTCTATCGGCAGCCTCGCATCCCTTACCCTCCCCCGCGTGCGGGGGAGGGTAAGGGATGCGGTCGAGCGAAAAATCCCAATTGACTATTGTTCGCAATGCGTTCTCA
>Ga0137391_10004743_pt1 | contig 10405 bp, 10 predicted proteins | sample 15con2h24BmetaG_FD_101399 | JGI IMG/M metagenome (GOLD analysis project Ga0137391, IMG submission 101399) | Vadose zone soil microbial communities from Angelo Coast Range Reserve, California, USA - 15con2h2.4B metaG | ecosystem: Environmental > Terrestrial > Soil > Vadose zone > Saprolite...
AGATCTTGCTCAGGCAGATAAGCCCGGTATGCTTTGGCCATGCTGCCAAACTGGCATATCCTTCCTGTGAGTTTCAATACAAATCAGCGGTTCACAGTTGAATACTCGGACACGCTCCTAGGGATCGGCTACCTGCTATTTCGCTATTTTCCCTACGCGCGAGGCAGCGGAGTACCGCAGACCAAGGCCGCGCTGTTTGCGCGCGAAGGCCGCATCACGCTGCGCACGGTGCTCGGAAAGTTCTTTTGCACATCGGCAACTCTCGCCAGCGGAATTCCGCTTGGGCGCGAAGGGCCTTCCGTTCAAGTCGGTGCCGGCATTGCTTCAGTACTCGGCCGCTTCTTGGGATTGCGTCCCGAAAAAGTAAAGGCGCTTCTGCCGGTAGGGGCGGCGGCAGCAATCGCGGCCGCTTTCAACACGCCCCTTGCTGCAGTATTGTTTGCGCTCGAAGAGATCGTCGGAGACCTTCATGCGCCCGTACTTGGCTCAGTGGTGCTTGCCTCCGCTACTTCTTGGGTGCTCCGCCTCCTGCTCGGCAACAACCCACTGTTTAGAGTCCCGCAATATCAATTGGTCCACCCTCTGGAATTTGCGATCTACGCGCTACTCGGGATTGCTGGCGGACTGGTTTCAGTGGCCTTCACGAAACTTCTGTTGGACATGCGGGAACGTTTTCTTCGCTTCCCGCAAGGAACACTCTGGCTTCAACCTCTAGCGGGCGGACTGTTAGTAGGCATCATGGGATGGTTTGTGCCGCAGGTCTTAGGCGTGGGTTATGGCTATGTCGGCGATGCCTTGAATGGAACGATGGCGCTTAAACTGATGCTTGTTTTGGTAGTGCTGAAGCTTCTAGCTGTCACCACGAGTTATGCCTCCGGCAATGCGGGCGGCATTTTCGGCCCATCTCTTTTCATTGGTGCCATGCTGGGCGGTGCTGTGGGCACGGTGGCACATCATTTGTTTCCCGCCTACACGGCAACGCCAGGTGCCTACGCGCTAGTAGGGATGGGAGCGGTCTTCGCGGGAATCGTGCTCGCTCCCATGACCTCAGTTCTGATGATCTTCGAGATGACACAGGACTATGCCGTCATCGTCCCACTGATGATTGCAAATCTGGTGAGCCTTTTCATCTCTTCACGATTGCAGCGCCAGCCCATCTACGAAGCCCTGGCAGTTCAGGACGGGATACACCTGCCGACGGCGGAAGCGCGTCAGCAACGTGACCATCGGCGAGTACTCCGAGTACGGCGCCCAGCGATCGAGTCATTGCCGGTCGATATTACGGTTCAGGACGCCCTGATACGCGTCCGCGCGAGCGAATTCCGAACTTGGGTCCTGACGAGTCAGCGAGGCGTCGTCGGATTGATTAGCCTATCGACGCTCGAACGAGCAGCAAGCGAGGATGACACCAAGAAATTGAGTGCGATCGTCGATGCGCGAATCTTTCCGCACGTCCATGCAGATCAGGGACTGGATCTCGCGCTCGACCGTATGGGTTCAAACCACGTGGACATCCTGCCGGTCGTGAGCCGTGCTGATGTGCACAAGTTGGAAGGCATCGTGACTCTGCGCGATATCTTGGACTCATACGGTGTCAGCCCAACTGATCGGGCTTAGGGTTAACCGGCCGTCGCGGCTGTACCGAAACTGTGTCAAAACCCCGTCGATTCGAGGCTCTGGAGATTTGCTTGAGCGAAAAGCAGACTCCCCAAGTTATTGTTTTCATTGGAAGTCGTCAGAACGAGGAGAGCGTTTAGAGCGGGCGTCTGTGCGCCCAAGGCAGGTGCGCTACCAGGCTGCGCTACGCCCCGACATGATTAGCAAGATTAATTCTAAAGCACTTTCCAACTTTGTTACTACTCCAACTCTTGGTTCTCGGCCTCGACCGTGTTTGGGCGTGCGATAGACTGAGCCTTAGCCTAAACTCTTCCTTATTCCTTTGGAGGCTTGGTTGGCCGATTTTCCCAAACTCACTGCCGCACTCAAGAAACGCGCTGCGCAAATCAAATTGCTCCTCATGGACGTGGACGGGACACTGACGGACGGCGGCGTTACTCTGCTCTCGCAAAACGACAGCACCGCCCTCGAAATCAAAACGTTTGACGCACACGATGGCCAGGGCCTTACCCTCGCGCACACGGCTGGCCTGCGTACGGGCTGCATTACCGGTCGCGAAAGCGCTGCCCTCCTCAGGCGGGCCCATGAGATGAAGATGGAATTTATCTACATGAGGCAACCGTCGAAGATACATGCCTACGAAGAAATCCTTCGAAAAGCGGGAGTCACCGATTCTGCTGTCGCGTTTATCGGCGATGATCTTCCAGATATTCCATTAATGCGCCGTGTCGGCCTCGCCGTTGCCGTAGGCGATGCTGTCCCCGAAGTTAAAGAAGCCGCGCACTACATTACCCAGCACCTCGCCGGGCATGGCGCAGTCCGTGAAGCCGTCGAGCTCGTTCTGAAGTCCAAAGGCATCTGGGCAGAGATGATCGATAAAGCGCGAGCTTGAACGCCGAAGAACAACACCCGCCCAGCGCTGCAACCATGCCACCACCAATACGGGGCTCTAAAAGCTGTAAACTCCGAACTGGACCACCATCCGCAAGCCGCCCGGCAGTCCCCAGACCGGGCCTATCTCAGTCCCGTCAGCTTTGGCACCCCTGCTATTCTTCGTGGGTGATTTTCAGTGTAAAGTCAGAATAGCCCACTACCGTTTGGTGAGTGTGTTTGACATTTCACGGAGAGCACAGACGATGCGGTTCGTTGCCGGACTCGTTGTCGGTATTATTACCTTCCCTCTGGCATTTTATTTCTACTTCGCGACCGGCGGCGCGCCGGTGGCTACCGCTGAAGCCGCGATGCCCTTCGAGAAAACGCTGGCCCACAAAGCCCTGAACGCACGGATCCGAAAAGAGATGCCGATGAACGCGCCCATCCAAGGCGACGAGCCGAATCTGACCGCCGGGGCAAGGATCTACCGCGAGCATTGCGCGGTATGCCACGGAATGCCCAGGCAGCACCAAACTGCGATTGCCACCGGTTTGTATCCGCGTCCTCCGAAGCTGCTCGAGGGTAAGGGCGTGACCGACGACGAGCCGGGGGAGAGTTACTGGAAAGTCGCGCACGGGATTCGCCTGACTGGCATGCCGGGCTTCGGCAAGTCGCTCTCCGAAATGGAGATGTGGCAAGTAAGTTTCCTGGTAGCCCAGGCTGACAAACCTCCAAAAGCCGTCAGCGATGACCTCTCCAATCCAACAGTGGTCGATGATTGGGGAAAAAGCAAGTTGGCTAAATAGGACTCACATTTGGGTCAGCATTCCCAATTCCAGCCAAATGGACCTAAGTAAGGCATCTGCGACAGACGGTTGTTTCACACCTGGCGCACACCTGCTGAATCTCCAAGGACACCGGAAGCATCTTTATCCAAGACGCGAGGAGCGCGATGGATGTTTGACAGTATTCTCTGCGAAGTAACAGAATACGATCCCGAGGTTCTTGAGCCACTGATTGGGCTCGCGGTCGAAATTGCTCGGGAGGGTCGAGAAGGAAGACGCATCGGCACGCTGTTCACCCTGGGAGATGAGAATGCCGTTCTGGCCAGATCCAGACCGCTGATTTTGGATCCCTTGTTGGGACACCCTGAGTCTTCGCGCCACGTTACCAATCTCAATCTCCGTGGAACTATTAAGGAATTGGCGCAACTGGATGGTGGTTTCGTGGTGAGTCACGACGGAATTGTCCTTTCCGCGTGTCGCTACTTTGACGCCGTGGCCGAACAAGTGGACGTGCCTCTTGGACTGGGCAGCCGTCACATTGCCGCCGCAAACATGAGTGCTGTGACCAATGCTGTAGGCATTGTGGTTTCTGAGAGTTCGGTGGTGCGACTGTTCTGCCACGGACAACTGGTTGGAGAAATCATTCCCGAGCTTTGGATGACGGATCATGCCGCCCACCTCCGTGGCACGGTGAAGAGGGAGCAAGTCGGCGAATTGACGGTCCTGACGCCACATCCGCGACAGGCCCCTATGGCGAAGTAAAGGCCACGCCCCCTGATACACGGAACTCCACACGCCGGAGGACTGGGCTCGCTAGTTACGCACACGAGCGGCGCAGGCGCGCTATAATTTTTATCCGAATATGCAGAACCCGCGTTACGCGCTGGTCGCCTACGTGAAAAGCCCGGTGGGAGAGTTCATTGAGAACCTCCGGCGGGAGCTGCATCCCGACCTACCCCATCTCTCCGCTCATCTCACGATCCTGCCTCCTCGACCGCTGCAAGGGACGGAAAGCGCGGCGCTGCAGATGCTTGAGCGTATCTGCGGACAAGCCGAACCCTTCGAAGTGACTCTGGGTAACGTGGAAACATTTATCCCCGCCACCCCCACGGTCTACATCCGCGTGACTCAGGGGGCATCGCGCCTGCACGAACTGCACGATCAGTTGAATACGCAATCGTTGATGTTCACTGAGGAGTGGTCTTACATGCCACATGTCACGATTGTGAAAATGGCTGGTGGGCAGGCGGCGGAAGATGCCCTTGAGATTGCCCGCTCGCGCTGGCAGGCCTATACAGGAAGCCAGCGCCTTATGCTGGAACGACTGACATTTGTCCGCGAGGACGATCTGAACTGCTGGCTAGACTTGGCCCCAGTCTTGCTGGGGCGTAGTTTGGTGTCCCGATAAGGCCTTGCAGAATCATCGGTTTGTAACGGCGGTGATTTTGCTCCGTCGGCTTCGCCGGTTGCGGAGCCCGGAGCAAGAGTGCATGGCCATCAGCACGCGCACCTTGGCCTTCAGTACACATCCCTCCCGTACATTGCGAGCCCCAATCCTCGGTTGTAAATAAAGAGTGAGCAGAAATCCCGTATCCGTCAGGTTCCCTTTCCTGCGCGGGGTTTCGGGCGACCGGGGGGAACGCATGCAGACTGGGGTCTACGGTTCGGGCTACCTAGGAACGGTAATTTCAGCCTGCCTCGCGGATTTTGGTACTCCTGTCTCCTGCTGTCATCCCGACCGGTCGCGCATGGTCGAGATGGCCCAAGGCAATATTCCATTCTTCGAGAAAAACTTAAAGGAAATCATTCGACGCAACGTACGAGCCGGGCGCCTGATTTACTCCACTGACATCGAGTCGTTCGCGCGCAAGACGCAAGTCATTTTCCTGGCAGAAGACAATGCGGAGAATCTTTCGGATGTTGTCATGCGCATCGCGAAGCTCGCTGCCAAGCCCCCGATCTTGACCATTGTGACGCCCGTGGCGGTCGGCACGGCTGCGGCGCTGGAAGCCAGTCTGAAAGCCGCTAGGCTAAAGGGCACGATTGTTTCCCAACCCATGTTCTTCACGGACGGTTGTGCAGTGGAGGACTTTAACTGGCCTGACCGGTTGATTCTGGGATCGAGTTCTAACGAAGCTGTGCAGGTGTTGAAGCAGATATTCCACCCGCTGGTGATGCGCGGCGTGCCCGTCATCGTGACCAACCAGTCGACCGCGGAGTTAGTTCGAGAAGCCGCAACCGCATTCGTGGCGACCAAGATTTCTTTCATTAACGAGGTAGCTGCGTTGTGTGAGAAGGTGAACGCCGACGCAGTTAATCTTGCGCTCGCGCTGGGACTGGACAAGAAGATTGCTCCGCGCTGTCTTCAGCCCGGAGCCGGGATGGGTGGCGTTTTCGCTGAGTCAGATATGGATTCGCTGGCAGAGCTGGCGCAATCCAAGGGCGTCCCGTTGAAGGTGCTTGGGGCCGCGCGTGAAGTGAATCACACCCTGGCCGACCGCCTGGTGGAAAAAATCGCGACCGTCTTGAATTCCGTGGAGAACAAAGATGTCGGTATCTTAGGCCTAGCCTTCAAGCCCAACACGAACTCGGTGGCGGGATCGTCATCGATCCGGCTAGCCGAGTCGCTGGTGTCGAAAGGGGCGCGTGTGCGGGCTTACGATCCCGTGGCGATGCCCGACGCGAAGATACGTCTGAACGGCTCGATACGCTACTGCGAGTCCGCGTATGCGGTTGCCGAGGGCGGAGACGCATTGGTCGTTGGCACAGGCTGGCCAGAGTTTCGCGCCCTGGACTTCGACCGCATCAAGCACCTACTCAAGATGCCCATCATCGTTGACACCAAGAACCTGCTCGACTCGGGGCGTCTGCGGGCTTTGGGATTTGAGTATGTGGGCGTGGGGCGAGGGTAGAGGAGCGCTCCGCGTTTAACGCTGAGCATTCAGCATTCAGCCCTGATTTTGAGCCGGTGCTTCTTCTTATAGACGGGTATTTCCTTAACTCTTTAGTTGCTATAATCACCTGAGGCGGTGGGAATAGCTCAACTGGCAGAGCACCGGACTGTGGCTCCGACGGTTGCGGGTTCGATTCCCGTTTCCCACCCCAACTTGAAGACCCAGCACGAGACGCCGAACTGCGGCAGGGTGCATGTAGCCTCCCGGGTATCCTGCAAGGAAGGCACCCATCGCGCCGATGGGACGCCCCAGAGCCTCATCTGTCCTAAGGATTGAGAATGACCTTGAGCATTGCCAGTGACCAACTTCTACCCGCGCCCTTTCTTTTTCAGGAAAGTTCCCTCCTGGAGTTCCGTGAATGCCTGCTGTAGTTGCTCTTGGGTGTTCATCACGATCGGGCCGTACCATGCGACTGGCTCCTCAAGCGGCTTTCCCGAAACCAGCAGGAAGCGGATGCCATCGTCTCCGGCTTGAACCGTGACTTCGTCGCCTTGATCGAAAAGGACGAGCGAGCGGTTATCTGCGTCTACGGGCGGCGTGGTGTCCGCCCACTTCACCGCTTCCGTTGGCACTGCGAGCGGACCCGAGGCGTTGCAGAACTTTCCGCTTCCCGCAAAAACATAGGCGAATGCATGTCGAGTCGTTTCCACCGGAAGTGTCTTTCGCCTGCCCGGAGAGACTGAAACATCGAGATAAATCGGCTCGGCGGCGATTCCATCTACCGGGCCAGTCTTTCCCCAGAAACTTCCGCAGACGACTCGCACGTGAGTGCCATCATCGTCCGTGATCTGCGGGATATCCAATGCCTTCACTTCCTGGTAACGCGGTGCGGTCATTTTGAGTGCTGACGGAAGATTCGCCCACAATTGAAATCCATGCATGCGCCCAGCCGGATCGCCTTTCGGCATCTCCTGGTGGATAATTCCACTGCCTGCTGTCATCCACTGCACGTCGCCGGCTGCGATGGCGCCGCTGTTCCCCATGCTGTCGCCGTGTTCCACGGTTCCCGCCAAAACGTAGGTGATGGTCTCGATGCCGCGGTGAGGATGCCAGGGAAAGCCCGCCAGATAATCCTCGGGAACATCATTGCGGAAGTCGTCAAGTAAAAGGAAGGGATCAAAGTCCTTTGTGTTTCCGAAGCCGAAGGCGCGACGCAGATGCACGCCGGCACCTTCGAGGGTTGGCTTCGATTGAACGAGCCGCCTAACGGGTCGAATCGACATAATGGTCTCCAATTTCGGAAGTCTCTAAGTGAATGCGATGCTGGCAACGCCCAGGCGGTTACAGGTGCGCGATGCTTTAGGTATCCCCATAGACCGGCATCGCTGCACCATGAATGAGCTTGGCATCGTCGCTGCACAAGAATAGGACTACGCGCGCGATGTCCTGAGGCTTGGGCCATTGAGCAAAGTCAACGTTTGGCATTGCTCTCCGGTTTACTTCAGTGTCGATGATGCTGGGAAGGATGGAGTTCGCGCGCACGCCGGTACCCTTCAAGTCCGCGGCTAGCGAATCGATCATGGCCACGGCTGCAGCCTTTGAAGCGGCGTAGGCAGCCGCGCCCGCGGCATGATCGACGGCAGCTTTTGAGGCGATGTTCACGATCGCTCCACCTCTTTGTTTGAGCATGAACGGTACCACCGCGCGTGCTATCAGGTAGCCCGACCGCAAATTCAGCGCCAGCATCTGATCGAAGACCTTCGGCTCGAGTTCCCATAACTTCACTCCGCCGACATAGCCGCCCACAGTATTAACGACTACGTCCAGACGCTGCTGTTCGGCGAGAATTCTCTCGACGAGCTGCTTCACCGCAGCTTCATCGGTGACATCCACCTTGTGTCCTTGGAGTGAAGAAGTGTTGGCCCCGGCGGCGTTCTTTAGGGCGTCAAATTCTTTCTGCTTGCGGTAGGTAACGACGACCTTAGCGCCTTCTTCCAGGAAAGCGAGGCTTACCGCGTGTCCCAATCCGCCTGTGCCTCCGGCGACTAACACCGATTTGTCTGAGAATCTCGCGTTCATGTGCGTGCCTCGGATTATTGTTGCTTGGCTCGCCATCGAACCTCGGGCGCTGGTCACCGTCTAGAGATCTGCCAGGGTCCGATGAGCCAAGTGGATCGCAATTGCGCCTTCGCACGGGCAGTTTCTGGCACGATTTCGAGTGAGGCGCCCAGCTTTGGGCTATTTGCTCTTTGCAAGAGTGGGCACCTCAAAACCATCCGACACCCAATGTTGTTTAGGCCGCCACTTGCTCGCTACGCTTAAAGAACCCAAGCAGCTCCGAGTTGACCTGGTCCTTGAGCGTCGAGCACAAGCCGTGTGGCGCGCCCGGATAGATTTTCAATGTTGCTCCTTTGACTATCTTTGATGAGAGAAGCGCTGAGGGTCCGATCGGCACGATCTGGTCATCGTCGCCGTGGAGGATTAGCGTCGGCACGTCGAACTTCTTGAGATCTTCGGTGAAGTCCGTCTCAGAGAATGCCTTGATGCAATCGTAGACGGCTTTGTGTCCAGCCAGCATTCCCTGAAGCCAGAACGAATCCCGCAGGCCTTGCGAGACCTTGGCGCCCGGCCTGTTGACTCCGTAGAACGGAGCGCTGAGGTCTTTGAAAAACTGCGCGCGATCGGTGAGGACGGCGGTACGAATCTGGTCGAATGCATCCATCGGTAAGCCGCCGGGATTGGCCGGCGTCTTCAGCATCAGCGGCGGCACCGCGCCGATGAGCACGGCCTTGGCGACACGCTTTGTGCCGTGGCGACCGATATAGCGGGCGACTTCTCCGCCGCCGGTCGAGTGCCCTACATGGATCGCGTCTTTGAAGTCGAGCTTTTCGACCAGTTGCGCGAGGTCGTCCGCATAGGTATCCATTTCATTGCCATCCCATGGCTGATCCGATCGGCCGTGGCCCCGACGGTCATGGGCGATGCAACGATATCCGCGGGAAGCCAGAAACAACATCTGGTCTTCAAATGCGTCCGCGGTGAGTGGCCAGCCATGGCTGAATAGGACTGGCTGTCCCTTGCCCCAGTCTTTGTAATAAATCCGTGTACCGTCTTTTGTCGTGATCGTGGGCATAAAATTATCTCCTTCAGGTTAGGCTTGAGGAGGTGAAGCCGCGGCAGAGCGACTGGCGGTGATATCCGCGGCGCGCGCGGCGCTGCCTGGAGTGAACAAGAAACAGCCTCGATTAAGCCGCGCTGACCGTTGCGATCCGGAACCTCTTCGCTGCAATAATTGTAAGCGCGACGAAGAGCGCGAGAACTACAATTTGTGCGACCAGGAATGGCGGCTCTTTCTGCGTCGGAGCCATTGCCCTCAGGGCCGGCACCTTCTCGAATAACTGAACCACTAGGACGAACACGTTGAGATAGAGTGCAACCACAGCGCAGACCACGTAGATCCCCCGCCAGGCGGCGGCCAAGTGAAAGATATAGCGCCCAATGATCGCAACCGCCAACAGCAACAGCGATAGGATGCCGACCTTATGCGACGGCAAAAGGTGATCGAACGGGAAGCCGAACCCGGTCACGCTCGTGGCCATGGTGCTCGCCAAAAAGATCGCCGTCGCGCCATCGAGCCGTTTCCCAATCAGGAGCCCGTACATCACGAGGAGTCCCGAGCCGATGCCGATTAAGCTGATCACTACATGAACAAGAGTGAATGTCGATAACGTCATCCCGAGAATCATGAGGGGCCTTTCCTTACTGAGCCAAGATTCTACTCCCGTCTGGTTCGATCCATTTTTTGTTTAGGTAGCTCCGGCGGCAAGCGGCGGCAAGGGGGCTCGTGGCGCGGGCCTTCAGACTAAGGTAGAATTTTCCGGCGGTCTCCAGATGAAGCGGTTCTTCCATCCATTTCAAAGTTCTTCGAGGCAGCTCGGCCCGCTAGAGCAGTGCTTGCTCGAAGCCTTGTGGTCGCGCGGCAGCTCTACAGTTCGCGAGCTGTTGGAGAGCGGATACGGAGATCTTGCCTATACCACGGTGATGACCACGCTGGATCGGTTATTCAAGAAGAACCTGCTGACGCGACAGGCGGAGGGCAGGGCCTTCCGCTATTCGCCGCGGCTGACTCGCGAAGCACTGCATCGGGAAGCAGTAGGCGATGCCTTCCGTCAATTGTTGGATGCGAGCCCGGCGCCCGAATTGCCACTCTCTTATTTTGTGGAAATCCTGACTGAG
>Ga0137391_10004745_pt1 | contig 10405 bp, 12 predicted proteins | sample 15con2h24BmetaG_FD_101399 | JGI IMG/M metagenome (GOLD analysis project Ga0137391, IMG submission 101399) | Vadose zone soil microbial communities from Angelo Coast Range Reserve, California, USA - 15con2h2.4B metaG | ecosystem: Environmental > Terrestrial > Soil > Vadose zone > Saprolite...
AGCGCCTCCGTGAGCGGCTCGGCGTGGGGGCCGAGCTCGAGCTGGTGGCGCGGGGCGCCGTGCCCCGCTTCGCATACAAGGCAGCGCGGGTGGTGGACGGCTGAGGCGCCGACGCTGTATGTCGTGGCCCCGAGGGGGGACCTGCCTCATGTCGCTGGCCATGACCAAGGAGGAGCGCGAGGCCTTCCTCGCCGACACGCACGTCGCGGTGGTGAGCATCGCAAACGGCGAGCGCGGCCCGCTCGCGGTGCCCGTCTGGTACGCTTACACGCCGGGCGGCACGCTCCGCTTCGTGACCGGCGATGAATCGCGGAAGGCGCGCCTCATCCGCGCCACGGGACGGGTGAGCGTGTGCGTGCAGACCGAGACACCGCCCTACCGCTACGTCGTCATCGAGGGCCCGGCGACGATCACCGCGCCCGACTACGAGCGCGACATCCGGCCGACGGCGCTCCGCTATCTCGGCCCGCAGATGGGCGAGACGTACCTTCGGGCGACAGCCGCCGAGCACGCCGCCGCGGTGCTCGTCACCGTGACGCCCGCGCGCTGGCTCACCGTCGACTACCGCAAATGGGGAGGCTGAGCCATGCCGATCCTGGACGAGCGGCACGACTTCGCGCACCCGGTCGAGCCCGACACCGCCTGGAGCGAGTCCTACTACTTCAACGCCTACGACCCGGTGACCGACGCCGGCCTGTTCACGCGCATCGGCGTCAGGCCTCACGAGGGCACGATGGACGTCGGCCTCTCGGTCTGGCTCCCCGGGTCGGAGCTCGCGACCATCCACGGCGTGCGCCCGCAGCACGAGATGACCGACCGCGACCTCGCGGTCGCCGGCGTCCGCTACGAGCGCCTGCGGCCGATGGCGGAGTGGCGCATCACGTGCGACGCCGAGGCCAGCGTGCGCGACCTCGCCGGGCGCCGCCCGCCGCGCACGACGCGCGTCGCCCTCGACCTCGTCTTCCACGCCCTCGCGCCCGCGGTCGGGAGCGACGGCCAGGGCCGCGCCGGCGCCGGGGCCAGCGCCGCCACGCGCGCCAGCGTCGGCAAGGGCCACCTCGAGCAGGCCGGCCGCTGGAGCGGCTGGATCGAGGCCGACGGCAAGCGCCACGCCCTCGGCGAGGCGCGCGGGAACCGCGACAAGTCGTGGGGGCCGCGGCGCTGGGGCGGGCCGCGCATGTGGCGCTGGTTCTCGATCAACGTCGGCGACGACGCGCACTTCGGCGGCATCCGCATCGGCACCGAGGCGGGCGACCTCCACCGCGGCTGGGTGTGGCGCGACGGCGAGGCCACCAGCGTCCGCCAGTGGGACGTGCGCACCGAGCTCGCGGCCGACCGCCTCACGCACGCGGTCACGCACGTGCGCGCCACCGACAAGCGCGGGCGCGTGCACGCGCTGCGCGCCGACCTCCTGCGCATCGCGCCGGTGGCGCACGCGGTGGGCGGGCGCCGCACGCTCATCAACGAGGGGCTCGCGCGCTGGACCTACGAGGGCCGCACCGGCTACGGCATCGCCGAGTACCTCCACCAGCTCGACGCCGACGGCCGTCCGGTCGTGCCCATCGAGTGAGGGAGCTGCACCATGCCCGAGATGCGCGAGATCACGAGCGGCCTCCAGTTCCCCGAAGGGCCCGTCGCCCTCGCCGACGGCAGCGTGGTGGTGGTCGAGATCAAGCGCGGCACGCTCACCCGCGTCGCGCCGGACGGGAAGCAGACCATCGTCGCCACGACCGGCGGCGGGCCGAACGGCGCCGCCATCGGCCCCGACGGCCTGGTCTACGTCTGCAACAACGGCGGCTTCGAGTGGCACGACGTGGGCGGGCTCCTCGTGCCGGGGAACCAGGCGCACGACTACTCGGGCGGCCGCATCCAGCGCGTCGACCTCGCCACCGGCAAGGTCGAGGACCTCTACAGCGCGTGCGACGGGCGGCCGCTCCGCGGCCCGAACGACATCGTCTTCGACGCGAGCGGCGGCTTCTGGTTCACCGACCACGGCAAGATGCGCGAGCGCGACCGCGACCGCACCGGCGTCTTCTACGCGCGCGCCGACGGCTCGCGCATCCGCGAGGTCCTCTTCCCGCTCGATGCGCCGAACGGCATCGGCCTCTCGCCCGACGGGCGCCGGCTCTACGTCGCCGAGACCTGGACCGGCCGCGTCTGGTCCTGGGAGCTCGCCGGGCCGGGCGAGGTCGTCGCCGGCCCCGGCTTCGGCCCCGCCGGCGGCACGCTCCTGGCCGGGCTCCCGGGCTTCCAGCTCTTCGACTCGCTCGCCGTCGACGGCGCCGGCAACGTCTGCGTCGCGACGCTCGTGACCGGCGCCATCACGGTGATCTCGCCCGCCGGCGAGGTGATCGAGCAGGTGCCGACCGGGGACCCGCTCACCACCAATATCTGCTTCGGCGGCCGCGAGCTCCGCACCGCGTACATGACGGCCTCCGGCACCGGGCGGCTGCTCGCCACCGAGTGGCCACGGCCGGGCCTCCGCCTCGAGTACCAATGACGCGGCTCGCGGTCGCCCTCCTCTGCCTCGCCCTCTCGCCGGCGCTCGTGGGCGCCCAGGACTCGCTCTGGGAGAAGTACATGGCGGCCGGCGCCGAGTCGTACGGCAAGGGGCAATTCGCCGAAGCGGAGCGGATGTGGCTCGCGGCGCGCAAGGAGGCCGAGTCGAGCTTCGGCCCCGACGACATCCGGCTCGCCGCCACGCTCACCAACCTGGCGGAGCTCTACCGCCGGCAGGGCAAGTACCCGCAGGCGGGCTGGCTCCTGCGCCGGGCGCTCGGCATCACCAAAAAGGCGAAGGGATCGCATCATCCGCAGGTGGCCAGCATCGTCAACAACCTGGGGACCCTCTACGCGACGACCGGCCGCATGGACGCCGCCGAGCGCATGTTCCGCCGCGCGCTCATCCTGCGCGAGCGGACGCTCGGCCCCGACAGCCTCGAGGTCGCCTCGAGCCTCGACAACCTGGCGCTCCTCTACCACGACGAGGATCACTTCGAGGACGCCGTACAGCTCCACCGCCGCGCGCTCGCCATCCGCGAGCGCGCGCTCGGGCCGAGCAACCCGGGCGTCACCGTGAGCCTCACGCATCTCGCCGCGCTCTACACCGACGTCGGTCGCTACGCCGAGGCGGAGCCGCTCTACCGGCGCATCCTCACCATCCGCCAGAACGCGCTCGGGCCGGACCACCCCGACGTGGCGGCCGCCCTCGATGCGCTCGCCGAGCTCTACCGCCGGCAGGGCAAGTTCGGGCTGGCCGACCCGCTCTACAAGCAGTCGCTCGCCATCAAGGAGAAGGCGCTCGGCGCGGACAACCCGGGGCTCATCCCGACCCTCGACGAGGTGGCGCTCTTCTACCAGGCGCAGGGCAAGTACGCGGACGCCGAGCCACTCTACCGGCGCGCGCTCGCCATCAGCGAGAAGACCTTCGGGCCGAACGACCCTCAGGTGGCCAAGAGCCTCGACCGCCTCGCCGAGCTCTACCGCAAGGAGGGGAAGTTCGGCGAGGCCGAGTCGCTCTACAAGCGCGCCCTCGCCATCGGCGAGAAGAGCTACGGCGCGAACCACCGCGAGGTCGCCGCGCTGCTCGAGAACTACGCCGTGCTGCTGCACCAGATGGGACGCGAGCAGGACGCAGCGCCGCTCGAGGCGCGCGCCCGGGCGATCCGCAGCAACGGCTCGGGCAACTGAGCCGACGCGCCGAGCCCGCCTGAGCTCACGCGGCGCCCGATGCGCGGGCACCTTGCGTTCGCGGGCGGATTCGGCTTTTGGAGGGCCATGTCTCACCGCACGCTCACCCTCATCGACGCGGGCCGGGCCCTGACCGTCGAGGCCGCCATCCATGGCGACGCGATTCGCGTTTCCATGGACGCGCTCGAGCAGGCGCTCGGCTGGGAGCTGAAGCCCCAGGGTCTCTGCCGGGCCGGCGCGTGCGTGCCGGTGCGTGACCGAGCGGCGCTCGTCCACGAGGACGGCATCGACCTGGCCGCGCTCGCCCGGCTGCTCGATCGGCCGCTCGCCGTCGAGGCGGACGAAGGCATCGCGGTGCTGGGGGCGTCGGCGATGGAGCGGGCCCACCGCCTCGCCTCGATGGACGCGCCGGACTTCACGCTGCCCGATCTCCGGGGCCGGCTGCACTCGCTACGCGATCAGCGTGGGAAGAAGACCCTCCTCATCGCCTGGGCCTCGTGGTGAGGGTGCCGCGAGGACCTGCCGGTCTGGCAGGCACTGTACGAGGAGCTCGGTGATCGGGGCTTCACCCCCGTCACGATCGCGCTCGACAAGAGCTTCGAGGACGCGCGCCCGTACATCGAGCGCGCGGCACCCGCGCATCCCGCGCTCGTGGACACGGAGCACGTGACCGCCGACCTCTTCAACATCATCAACGTCCCCACCATGATCTGGATCGACGAGCAGGGGCGGATCGTCCGTCCGAACGACGTCCAGTTCGGCACCGACACGTTCGTCGCGCTGACGGGCAGGCCCTCGGAGCCCTTCCTCGCGGCCGTGCGCGCCTGGGTGCGCGAGGGCAAGGGCGTGCTCGCGCCCGACGAAATCCACGCGCACCAGCTCCTGCCCACGCGCGAGCAGCAGGAGGCGCGGGCGGAGTTCACCCTCGCCTGGCACCTCCACCGCGCCGGGCGCCACGACGCAGCCGAGCGGCACTTCCGGCGCGCGGGCGAGCTCGCGCCGCGGGACTGGACGATCCGGCGTGGCTCGCTGCCCATTCGGGGCATCGACCCGATGGCGAGCGAGGAGTTCCTGGCCCTCTGGCAGGAAGGCGCCCCGCGCTACCCCGCGCCCCCGCTCCCGGGCACGGCCGCGAGCCCCGGCCGCGACTGAGCGCTACGGGGCGCTACCCCTCGTTCGGCAGATAGAGCGACCGCTTCGGTGCGGCGAAGACCCGCCGCACCATGGGCTCGAAGAACCCGAGGGACAAGGTGTCGTAGCCGGGGTCGAAGCTGTTCTGGTCGTAGGCGGCGCAGAAGTCCGCGCAGGCCTCCCAGTGGGTGTGGTCGCGGTAGCGGTCGCGCAGGTTCCGATCGAGCCCGAGGTGATGAAAGAAGTAATAGCCCTGGAAAATGCCGTGGTGCTTCACGATCCAGTGGTTCTCCTCGGACACGAACGGCTCGACGATCACCGCGGCGAGCTCCGCGTGGTTCAGGCTGGCGAGCGTGTCACCGATGTCGTGCACCAGCGCGCACACTACGTACTCCTCGTCGCGTCCGTCGCGGTGCGCGCGGGTGGCGGTCTGCAGGCTGTGGGTGAGCCGGTCGACCGCGTACCCGCCCGTGTCACCGGCGAGCAAGGCGAGGTGACGAAGGATCCGGTCGGGCAGCCCTTGCGTGAAGCCGAGCGCGTGCCGGGCGATGACGGCGTAGTCTTCGCGCGTGGCATCCATCATACGCGTGAAGGAGGTCTCGAGCCGGTCGTCGGGGGTCATGCCCGACACATACCCCGCCGATGGGACCGATGGAAACCGTCGCGCCTATCCGGCCGGCGCGTCGAGCCCGAACATCGAGCGGAAGAACGCGCGGTCGTTGAGGTTGGGGAAGGGCTCGCCGGGCACATCGACGCCGAGGAACGCGCACAGCGGTCCCCATCCCTCGGCCACGTCGAACTCGAGCAGCCGTCCAGTGGGCACGCCGGCGCGGACCTCCGCGTTGTGGCGCTCGTAGGCGGCGATGATCTCCTCCCGGCTGCCGAGCCGGCCCGCAAAGCTGCGGTCGATGACCACGCGCTCGCCCATCCGCCGGACCGTCTGCATCTCGGGAGGCGGAGCCGGCTCGGGCAGGGGCCGCGAAAGCACCTCGTAGATCGTCTCGCGGAAGCTCGCGTACCAGCGCTCGGGTGGCCGCACCGAGAGCAGCACCTTCGCGTCGGGGAAGGCGCGCATCAGCTCACGCCAAAACACGCACGCCGGCCAGTCGACCGTGGCGCGGTAGCCTCGCAACGCCGCCTCGAAGTCGACCGACGCCCCCTCGGCGGCGGCGAGCCACGTCCCGGCCCGGCTCGGCTCGGCGAACACCTCGAACATGTGGTAGCAGGGGGCGAAGCCCAGCCGCTCGAGGGCCGTCTTCAGCGACAGCGTCCCGGTGCGCCCGAAACCGGCGCCGATCACCTCGAGCGTCACGCCCTGCTCCACGCGCGGAGGCTCGCGCAGCGCCCCCTCGAAGGTCAAGCCCGGAGTGAGGACGCCCCCCGGCCGGATCGACCATGCCGAGTGCGATACCCCGCGCCGCCCGATCTATGGTATGCGACCTTTCGTGGCTGAGCTTGGCGGCCGGATTCTCTTCAACTCGGGCGAGGGCAAAGACACCGACCTCTGGTGCCTCGACCTCGGGACGCAGGAGCTGCGGCAGCTCACCTTCGGCAGCTGGCGCAACTGGAAGGGGCGCTGGTCACCCGACGGCAAGCAGATCGTCTACGTTTCCGACAAGCTCGCCCCGAGCGACCTCTGGGTAATGAACGCGAGCGGAGACAACGCCACGCGCCTCACCAAGGACGGCCGCTGGTACGACCGTCCCGCGTGGTCCCCCGACGGGCGGCGGATCGTCTGCGGCTCCAACCGCGAGGGCACGGAGGACAACGAGATCTGGATCCTCACGCTCGCCGATGGCTCCTGGACGCGCCTCACCGAGTCGCCCGCCTCCGATTTCTACCCGCACTGGTCGCCCGACGGCACGCGCATCGCCTTCAGCTCGTCGCGGGGCGGCAGCGACGACGTCTGGGTGCTCGACCTCCAGTCGCGACAGACGACGCGCCTCACCGACACGCCCGGACGCGACTTCTCGCCGGCCTGGTCGCCCGACGGGACGCGCATCGCCTTCGTCGCAGATCGTGCCGACTCGTGGCGCGACCGCCTCCACGGTGATCCCGATCTCGACGTCTGGCTGATGAACGCGGACGGCAGCGCCCAGCACCGCATGACGACGAACCAGGGCACAGACCGCTGCGTCGCCTGGTCGCCGGATGGGACGCACCTCGTGTACTCGTCGGCGCGGCCGGGCGACTGCGGGGAGCGCTTGCGCGTCATGCGCGACGACGGGGGCGCGCCGGCGGCGCTCCCGCTCGACCGCCGCCCGCTCGAGCGGGAGATCGGGGTACGCGTCTCCGGCATCGGGTTGTTCCGCTTTCTGCCCGAGAGCGTGCTCCGGAAGTTCTACCCCGACTCCCACTTCGGCACGGAGACGTATCCCGACTGGACGCGGTGAGCCGCTCCGTTCACTGGCGCGGTTCGCCTTGCGGCACGCCGAGCGCCCCCGCCAAGGTACGCAGCTCGCCCTGAATCAGCCGAACATTGCGCGGCCCCATGCGGAGGAAGTGTTTCTGGGCCGGGCTCAGCGCCTCCAGCCGGGGATCGGCGAACGCGTAGGTGACGACCTTGGGCGTGAGCTCGATCTCGCCGTCGACGACCGGCGTCGCGAGCAGCGTCTGGATGGCCTTCGCCAGCACGTCGTCGAAGCGGCCGGGCGGATGCCCGAGCTCACGATAGGACTCCTCGCAGAGGGGTTGGAGCTGGCGGTACAGCCCGACGGCCGCTCGCGGATCGAGAGAGGCGATGACGTCGGCGGCCGCGTCGTACCGCGCGTAGCTCCTGGGATCGACGTACAGGCGTCCGTTCCGCGTGACGGTCTGGAAGCTCGCCTCGGGAGCCAGGACGAGCAGGTGAGGCCGGGGGCTCACCCCCTCGGCGACGTTGTCGACCACGGCAACGAAGCGCGGGACCAGGCCCTCCCCGGACAGCCACCGGGACAGTGCGGGATGCGGCGACAGCCCGCGTGCCAGCTGTCGCACCACCGCATCGCTCTCGGCGAGGGGCAGCAGCGTCGTTGGCACGCTCTCAGGCTCGCTGCCGCCCGGCGTCGGGGGTGGCTCGGGGCTGGCCGGTGCCACCGGAGCACCAGGCACTTGCGCGGGCGGCACGGCCTCCTGCACGGGTGAAGTCAGCGGCGGCGGTCGTCGCACGAGCAGGACATAGGCGCCCAGGCCGAGAGCCACTAGCGCAAGCGCAGCGACCCACCATTTGATGGTCGTCCTCCGCCTCATCTGCCTCCTTTCCCTATACTCATGTGGAGGCGCCCGGAAGCCTCGATCGCCCGGCGACGAGCACCGGGGCTGAAGGGCCGCCGCGCTGCGTAACGAGCCGACCCGGTCGGTCTCCGCGCCGCGATCGTGCGGCCGCGCAGGACGTCCATCACGCACCGCGGCCCCGCCGAGGACGGGTTCTACCGGCGCGGCCCGCTCGGCATGGGTAATCGCCGCCTGAGCAACTACCCCGACCTCCCACCGACCATCCGGAAGCCCGGGAATCGACTGCGCCCGCTGACGTGATTGACGGCGAGGCCCGGGCGTGCCGATCATCGCGCCGGGGGGAGAAAGGACTCGGAGATGACTGCGCGCTTGATCGGGTTGGTCGCGGCGCTCGCGCTGCTCGAAGGCGTCGCCACCGCCGGAAGTATGAACGGCCGGGCGGGGACGATGCCCGCCTTCTACGACGACACGCTCTTCACCATCAACTTCAAGGAGCTGCCGCCGGGCGGCGAGGCGGCGACCCTCGCCCAAAACCAGTCGATCAACACGATCTACATGTGCGACGCCTGCGAGGGGGCGCTCCCCGGCGGACAGTCGTTCGTCAGCGTGATCGACGCGATCCAGGGCGACGGGTTCAACCCGCTCTGGCAGGAGGTGCAGATCACCTTCGACACGATCGCCCCGCAGCAGTTCACCTCGGACAACGACATCCTCGAGGCGGCCGATGCGGGCGAGATCACGCTCACGCCGACGACCGAGGTCTATCGCTGCTCGGTGATCGGCCCGAAGCCCTGACGCCCGAGCTGCTCGCTAGAGGAGCCGGCGGCTTGCCAGGTCGGCGCCCGCGCGCAGCGCGCGGAGCTTCTCCCACACCACTTCCTCGGCGACGTCGGGCATGCCGGCGGCGGTCTCGAAGCCGCAGTCGGTGCCAGCGATGACCCGGCGCGAGTCGCCGACCGCCTGCGCGGCTCGCTCGATGCGGTCGGCGACCACCTCGGGGTGCTCGACGTAGTTGGTGGTGGTGTCGATCACGCCCGCGACCAGCAGCATGTCTGGGGGGAGCGGATGGCGCGCCAGGACGCGATGCTCGTGCGCGTGCCGCGGGTTCGCCATCGAGAGGACGAGCGCGCCGACGCGCGCCGCGTAGAGCTGCGCGATGATCTCCTCGAGCGGCACGTCGAAGACGTGCGGCCCGTTGTAGTTGCCCCAGCAGACGTGCAGGCGCACGCGCTCGCGCGGGACGTTCGCCAGCGCGGCATTGATCGCGCCGACCACCAGCTCCATGAAGGCGAGGAACTCGGCCAGCGGCCGGTCGGCGAACCTCGTGTGACGCTCCATCGCGAGGTCCGGGCAGTCGATCTGGAGGACGAAGCCCTGGGCGACGATGTACTCGTACTCGGTGCGCAGCGCCGTCGCGACCGCGTGCACGTAGTCCTCGAGGCGGGGGTAGTGCTCGTTCGTCATCGCGGCCGCGATGATGCCCGGCGAGGGCGCGGTCATGAACGGCTCGACGAAGCGGCCGTCCTGCTCGCGGACCTCCTCCTGGAACAGCGCGCACTCGCGCTCGAGCGGGGCGCGGTCGGCGTAGCGCACCTCGCCCACCGCCTTGGGCGCCGCCATCAGGCTCACCTGGGTGCGCGAGAAGTCGGGCAGGCGGAGCGCCAGGTAGCTCGGGAAGTGCGTGATGTCGCGCATGATCGGGCGCTCGCTCGTGCCCCCGAAACCGCTCATCCGGTGCTGGACGTAGGTGAAGAAGCTCTCGCGCGCCTGCTCGCCGTCGTTGCCGACGTCGATGCCGGCCGCGAGCTGCCGCGCGACGACCCGGCGGGTGGAGTCGACGATCGCCCGCCCGAGCGCCCCCGGGTCGACCGGCTCGCGCCGGCTCCTGCGGACGAGCAGCGCGGTCAGCTCGGGCGTGCGCGGGAGGCTCCCGGCGTGCGTGGTGAGGATGCGGTTCTCGCTCGGCTGCACGGCTAGAGGTACCCGCCCCCGTTCGGGCTCAGCACCTGGCCGGTCGTGAAGCTCGCCCCCTCGGAGACCAGGTAGGCGCACGCCGCCGCGATGTCCTCCGGCGTACCGATCCGCTTGATCGGGTTCTGCGCAACGATGGCCTGGGTCAGCGCATCCGGCCAGCCCGAGCGCTTGAGCAGCGGCGTGTCGATCAGCCCGGGCGCGATCGCGTTCACGGTGATGCCGAGCGGCCCCACCTCGGCGGCGAGCGCCTTGGTGAAGCCGATGAGCCCCGCCTTCGCGGCCGAGTAGTGGACGAGCTGCGGCGCGCCGCGCAGCCCGGCGACCGAGGAGACGTTCACGATCCGACCCCAGCCTGCGGCCTCCATGTCGCCCAGGAGGGCGCGCGTGCAGTTGAAGG
>Ga0137391_10004748_pt1 | contig 10404 bp, 10 predicted proteins | sample 15con2h24BmetaG_FD_101399 | JGI IMG/M metagenome (GOLD analysis project Ga0137391, IMG submission 101399) | Vadose zone soil microbial communities from Angelo Coast Range Reserve, California, USA - 15con2h2.4B metaG | ecosystem: Environmental > Terrestrial > Soil > Vadose zone > Saprolite...
AGGACCGGCGCCTCGAGCGGCGCATAAAGCTTCGCCACCTTCTCGGCCGCCTCGCGGTCGTTGCTCCCCACGACGATGCGGTCGGGATGCATGAAGTCCTGGATCGCCGAGCCCTCACGCAGAAACTCGGGGTTCGACACCACAGCGGCGGGGTGGCGGCTGTTGCGCTTCTGCAGCACGTTCGACACCATGTCGCCGGTCATTGGGGGAACGGTCGACTTGTTGACGACAACGAGCGGTCCGTCCATCGCGTCGGCGATCGAGCTCGCCGCAGACTCGACGTACGAGAGGTCGGCCTCGCCGCCTTCGCCCTCGGGCGTGCTGACGGCGATGATCGCGTACTCGGCTCCGGGCACCGCGTCCAGGTAAGAGGTCGTGAAATGAAGGCGCCCCGCCCGCGCGTTGCGCTCGACCAGCTCGCGAAGCCCAGGTTCGTAGAACGGTACGTGGTGGCGCTTGAGCTGCGCGATCTTCTCCTGGTCGACGTCAACGATCGTCACCATGTTGCCGAGATCAGCCAGGCATGCGCCCGTCGTCAGTCCCACATACCCGCCGCCGATGACAGCGACCTTGCTCAAACCGGGGCGATTATGGCAGTAAGGATTCGTACGCCGAGATCGTTTCCCGGGCGGCTCTGTCCCAGCTGAACTTCCTCGCCTGCTGGAGCCCGGCCCGCCTCCACCGATCGGGCTCGCGGATCATCGCGGCGGCGGCATTGCCAAGCGCCTCCCCGTCACCGTCTTCGACCAGCATCCCCGCGTCGTCGACGACTTCGGGGATGCTCGAGTTCCGAAAAGCGGCAACCGGGCAGCCGCAGGCCATGGCCTCGAGGCATGGCAGGCCGAATCCTTCGTAGCGGCTGGAAAACGGCAGACAGCTCGCCGCCGAATAGAGATCGGCGAGCTCCTCATCGTCGACCCGGCCAAGCTGGACGGCGCCCGACATGCTCGGTGGTGCCTGGCGGCCGGGCACACCGGCGATGAGGAGCTGTAGGTCGGGATGGGAGACCCGAGCTGCCGTCCACGCGTCGAGCAGGGCGCGCGGGTCCTTCCTGGCGTCGAGGGCCCCGACAAAAAGCAGGTACCGCCCGTCGACCTTCCATTTGACCTTGATTCGCCCCGGGGCGCCGTGCTTTGAAGTGAAGACCGGATCCGCGGCCTCCGGGATGACCCGAATCCTTCGCTGCGGGACGACTCCAAGGCGGCGGGCGTCGCCGGCCGTCGCGTTGGAGACCGCGATCACGACGTCGGCGCGTCCGAGCAAGCGTCTGAACAGGCCGTAGCGCAAACGCTCCCCCCGCATGCGCGGCCCCGGCCAGGCCCACGGAATGAGGTCGTGCAGGGTGACGACAAGCGGGCACGGAGAGCGGCCGGGGAGGTGAAAGTCGATCGCGTGGTACAGGTCCGGGCGGATCCTTTTGATGTCATCGGTCAGGGCGACGGCGTCTTCGTACGCGGCAAGCTGGCCGTGGCTGCGCCGCCGGCAGCCTGCGATCTTGAACTGGCCGACCGGCAGCTCGGGCTCGTTGAACGCCACGTCGAGCAGCAGGGTCAGGTTGGAGTCGAATCCAGCCCGGATCAGCCCTTTGAGCAGCCCCCGCGCGTAGGCCCCCACTCCGCGGGCGGCGCTCGGACCCTGCAGGGGCCTCATGTCCAGCAGCACGGACGGGCGACCAACGCCCTTCCGAGGTGAGTTCATGAGTGCGGAGATCATAATTTGCCCGCCATGAACGAACTCGACCTCGTGATCGTCGGAGGATGCGGGCACGTCGGCCTGCCCCTGGCCCTTTCGCTGGCGGACTGCGGCTATCGCGTCGGCATCAACGACATCGACCAGTCGAAGATCGACCAGGTCAGGGCAGGCAAGGTGCCGTTCAAGGAAGCCGGCGCCGAGGCGCTCCTGGCAAGCCTGCTGCCGACCGGCAGGCTCGAGCTGTCGCCCGACCCGGCGATGCTGCGCCGCACACGGACCGTGGTGCTGGTCATCGGCACGCCGATCGACGAGTTCATGAACCCCTCGGTGCGGATCTTCGACCGGGTCCTCGACGAGCTGACGCCGCACCTCCAGAACGGCTCCCTGATCGTGCTGCGCTCGACGGTGTTTCCAGGCACGAGCGAGACGGTGGAGCGGCGCCTGCGCGCCGCGGGCATCGAGGCCGACGTCGCGTTCTGCCCCGAGCGCATCGCCGAGGGACACGCGCTCGAGGAGCTCAGGACCCTGCCGCAGCTGGTCGGCGTCACCTCGGACGGCGCCTTCGCCAGGGCCCGCGAGCTCTTCGAGCGGCTGGGAGTCGGCTCGGTCATCCAGACCACGCCGCTCGAGGCCGAGCTGGCGAAGCTCCTCACCAACACGTGGCGGTACATGAAGTTCGCCATCGCCAACCAGTTCTTCCAGATCGTCAACCGCTCGGGCCTCGACTACAACCGAGTCTTGAACGCCATCCGCCAGGACTACCCGCGCGCGGCCGACCTGCCCGGACCAGGATTCGCCGCCGGCCCGTGCCTGTTGAAGGACACGATGCAGCTCTCGGCCTTCACGCCCGACCACTTTCCGTTGGGCCAGGCGGCCATGCAGATCAACGAAGGGCTCCCCGGCTACATCGTGGACACCCTCAACTCGAGGCATCCTCTGCTCGGCCGGACGGTCGGCATCCTCGGCATGGCCTTCAAGGGCGAGTCGGACGACGCTCGCGCGTCGCTCAGCTACAAGCTTCGCAAGCTCGCGCAGTTCAAGGGCGCGAAGGTCATCTGCACCGACCCGTACGTGCCCGACCCGAGCTTCGAGCCGCTCGACAAGGTGCTTAGCGAGTCCGACGTGCTGGTGGTCGGCGCCCCGCACCGCGCCTACCGCGAGCTCGAGCTCGACGGCCGTGAGGTCGTCGACATCTGGGGCGTCACCGGACCGATCCGCCTCTGAAGATCCTGGTCACCGGCGCGGCCGGTTTTATCTGCGGCTACCTGGTCGCCGAGCTGTTGGACGCCGGCCACGAGGTCGTGGGCGTCGACAACTTCAGCAAGTACGGCCCCGTGGCGCGGACGTTCGACAACGATCCGCGGTATCGCCTGGTGGAGGGCGACGCGAAGGACGCCGAGCTCCTGACCGAGCTCGCCACGGAGTGCGACCAGGTCGTGGCCGGCGCGGCCATGATCGGCGGGATCTCGTATTTCCACGAGTTCGCCTATGACCTGCTCGCCGAGAACGAGCGCATCTGCGCCGCCACCTTCGACGCGGCCGTCGACGCCTTCAAGCTCGGCCGCCTCCAGAAGATCACCGTGCTGTCGAGCAGCATGGTCTTCGAGTCGACCGCCGTCTTCCCGACACCGGAGGGCGCACAGCTCACGAGCCCTCCGCCGCGGTCGACGTACGGGTTTCAGAAGCTCGCCACCGAGTACTTCGCGCGCGGCGCCCACGAGCAATACGGGCTGCCTTTCACAATCGTCCGGCCGTTCAACTGCGTCGGCATCGGGGAGCGGCGCGCGCTGCGCGACCACGACGTGATGAGCGGGAACGTCAAGCTCGCGATGAGCCACGTCGTTCCAGACCTGGTCCAGAAGGTGGTGAAAGGCCAGGACCCGCTCCATATCCTCGGCGACGGAAACCAGGTCCGGCACTACACCTACGGCGGCGACCTGGCGAGCGGGATTCGCCTCGCCATGGAGTCCGAGCGGGCGCTCAACGAGGACTTCAACCTCTCGACCGCGCGCAAGACCACGGTGCGCGAGCTGGCCGAGGTCATCTGGCGCAAGGTCCACGGCGCGGAGAAACCTCTGCGCCTCGTATCAGACCCGCCGTACGAGCACGACGTGCAGATGCGCGTGCCGGACACGAGCAAGGCGCGCGATCTCCTGGGTTTCGAGGCCACGACCTCGCTGGAGGACGTCCTGGACGAGGTGATCCCGTGGATCCGAGAAGAGGTCGAAGCGGGAAGAATTTGAAGGACGACACTCCGGCCCTCAGCGTGGTGATCCCGGTCTACAACGAGGGCGAGAACGTGGTGCCTACGCTCCGCGGCATCGTCGAGCGAAGCCGGGTCAGGCCTCTCGAGGTGCTCGTCGTCCACGACTTCGACGAGGACACGACTGTGCCGGTGGTCAAGCGCCTCCAGGAGGAGATGCCCGAGCTGCGGCTGCACCGGAACACGCTGGGTCGCGGCGTGCTGAACGCGATGAAGTCGGGCCTTCGGGCGGCGCGCGCCCCTTACGTGCTCATCACGATGGGCGACGGCTCGGACGATCCCGCCGACATCGATCCCATGTTCCAGCTGGCCCGGGCAGGCGCCGACGTGGTGGCGGGCTCACGGTACATGCGAGGCGGCCGCCAGGTCGGGGGGCCACTTCTCAAACGCACGATGTCGCGCACCGCCGGGCTCTCCCTCCACTGGCTGGGCGGACTTCCTGTGCACGACGCGACCAGCAACTTCAGGCTCTACTCCAAGCGCCTGCTCAACCAGGTCACCATCGAGTCACGCGGAGGTTTTGAGCTGGGCCTCGAGCTCACCGTCAAGGCCTACCGTCTCGGTTTGCAGGTGGCGGAGGTGCCGACAACGTGGCGCGACCGGACCGCGGGCCAGAGCCGTTTCAAGCTGTTCGAATGGCTCCCGCGTTATCTCCATTGGTACTGGCGCGGGATGGGGGGAAGATTCAGCGCCAACCGATAAGATGGCCGCGTGAAACGCCAGATCTACGCCTCGACGATTGCCGCGTTTGCCGCCCTGGCACTCGGTCTGCTGGCCGCGTCGGCCTCAACTCCGAGCCCTTCCCCGTCCCTGGACTCCGTCCTCGCCAAGCCGCCGAGCTCTGATTTCGCCGAGCTCACGACCGGCCAGCTGCACGGCGAATTCACCTCTCACGACTGGGCGACCTCGAACGGAACCAACAGCACCAACGCGAGCGAGACGGAGGCCACACTGAACAGGGACGGCTTCGTCGACGGCTTCGGCAAGACATGGGCGTCGTCCGCGGGGGGCCACGCGATGGTCGAAGCGGTCATGGCGTTCACCGGCGGTTCGGGCGCCAGGAAGGCGCTGACGGCCCTCGAAGCCTCGGACAAGGCCGACCCCACCTACAAGCACGCCGACACCGTCAGCGGGATCGACCCCTACTACGGCGCGCACTTCGCCGATACGTCGAGCAACACCGTCGGTGACCTCTTCGTCTTCGCCAAGGGGAACGACGTCTTCTTCGTCATCCTCGCCTCGGCCAAGGACGACGTGCTCAACATCGCCGCGGCGCAGGTCAAGACCCAGTACGACACCGCACCCGGGAGCACCATCCCGCCTTCGCAATGGCCGGAGAACGCCGTGTCCAACGTGGCCTCGGGCTTCCCGGTCTTCGCCCTCGTCATCGCGGTCGTCTTTATCATCGCGGTCGTCGCGATCGTGGCCGTGCTGGCCATGCGCCGGCGCGGACCGACCCCCATGATGGCCGGCGCCATGGCAGGCGCGCCGGGCATGGCCGCGGGAGGCGAGATCCAGCTGTCCCCGGACGGCAACTACTGGTGGGACGGGCAGGCCTGGAAGGACGCGGCCGTGGAAGCTCCGCCGACCGCGCAGCGTTCCGGTGACGGGACGCTGTGGTGGGACGGCCGTACCTGGCGTCCGGTGCCCGGAGCGGCGCAGGCGCAGGAGCAACAACCGCCCACCGCCTGATCCTCCCGCCCCCGGATAGTCCGGACACAGCGACGTCAATCAGCTCGAGATTCCCGGATGGGTCCGGACTATCCGCGGTGCACGATCCCTCAGCTGACCAGCGGCCGATAGTTGCGTTTGTAGTACTCCCAGTACTCGCCCGACTTGAGCGGGCGCCACCAATCCGGGTGCTCCTGGTACCAGCGAACAGCTCCCTCGAGACCTTCCGCGAACGTGACGCGCGGCTCCCAACCGAGCGCGGTGATGCGCGAGATGTCGAGCGCGTAGCGATAGTCGTGGCCCGGCCGGTCGGCGACGAACTCGATCAGTCTTCGCGGCTTGCCCAGGATGTCCAGCACGGCCTCAGCGACACGCAGCCCATTCGTCTCGACGCCTGTCCCGACGTTGTACACGCCACCGGCGGATGCTTCATGAAGCACCTGGTCGATGGCGCGGCAGTGGTCCTCGACGTAGATGTAGTCCCTCACCGCCGAACCGTCGTTGTAGAGCGGCAGACGCAAGTCGTCGATCGCGTTCGTGATCAGAACCGGGACCAGCTTCTCGGGGTACTGGTACGGGCCGTAGTTGTTCGAGCCGCGCGTCACGAGGAGCGGCAGGCCGAAACTCTCGGCGTAAGCGCGCGCGATGTGCTCACCACCTGCCTTGCTCGCCGAATACGGACTGCGGGGGCGCAGCGGATCGCTTTCCGCGGAGCGCCCCTCGCTCACGTCGCCGTACACCTCGTCAGTGCTGACGAGGAGGAAGACCTCGTGGCCGTACCGGCGGGCCGCCTCGCACAGGATCGCCGTGCCGCGAACGTCGGTCTCGATGAAGGCAAACGGGTCCATCAGCGAGCGATCGACATGCGTCTCGGCGGCGAAGTTGACGATGGCGTCCGACTCACCGGCGAGCGTGTTCACCAGGTCCGCGTCGCAGATGTCGCCGTGGACGAAGCGGTAGCCTGGCCGGCCTTCGAACTCGACGAGGTTCGCGAGGTTGCCGGCGTAGGTGAGCTTGTCGAGCACGGTGATGGCGACGTTCGGACGCGTCCGGCGGAGATATCGCACGAAGTTCGATCCGATGAAGCCCGCAGCCCCGGCAACGAGAAGACGACCCAGCGAGCGGGTCACTTGATGGGCGGACCCGCCGTCCAGTCGTAGCCGATCGCCGGGTCGTCATGCGGGATTCGGCCCTCGTCCTCGGGCGCATACACATGCGACGTGATGTAGAGGACGTGGCTCAACTCCAGCGCGCGACAGCCGTGCGCAACACCGGGCGGGATCTTCAGGCATGCCGGCTTCTGGTCACCCATCAAGAATTCCATCAGCTGCCCCTTGGTGGCTGACCCATCCCGCGTGTCGTACAGGGCGACCTTGAGCGCGCCGATCACATACCACCAGTCGGTCTGGCGTTGGTGGATGTGCCATGCCTTGGCGGTGCCGGGATACATCAACGAATGGCTCCACTGGCCGAAATGGTCGAAGAAGTCGTCCGTTTCCCGGACCACCTCGCGAAAGAAGCCGCGCTCGTCGGAGTGCGTCGTCAGCTCCTTCAAGACCACGCCTTCAATGCTCACGACGGCTTGTTGACCCCGTGCGCGCGGACGAAATCGTGAACCGCGTAGTAGGCGTGAATCGATTCGCCCGCGTCGCCCCAGAAGCCATCGAGCACGTCGTACTCCATCAATCCTTGCTTGAGAAACCAGTTGTTCACGTCGGTGATCTCGAGCTCTCCCCGCCCGGAAGGCTTGAGCTCGGGCAGCACCTTCCACACCGTCGAGTCATAAAAGTAAACGCCCGTCACGGCGAAGTCGCTCGGCGGGGTCTCCGGCTTCTCGATGATCCTTTCGATCCGGCGGTTGCCGCCGAACTGGGCGACGCCCAGGTTGCGGAGGTGCTCGTGGTCCGACTCCTTCGAGAGGACGACACGCGCCCCGCGCGCCTGCTTCTCGAACGCTTCCACGCACGGGCGGATCGATCGCTCGAAGATGTTGTCGGCGAGCAGCACGACGCAGCGGTCGCCGCCGACGAACTTCTCAGCCAGGCCGAGTGCCTCCGCGATGCCGCCGGCCTTGTCCTGGTAGGCATAGAAGAGGCGCTCGATGCCGAACTCGTGCCCGTTGCCGAGCAGACGCAGGAACTCGCCGGCGTGGGTGCCGCCCGTGACCAGCATGATGTCCCCCACCCCGGCGCTCACCAGGGCCTCGATCGCATAGTTGATCATCGGGCGGTCGTAGATCGGCAGCAGGTGCTTGTTGGTGATGCGGGTCAGGGGGTGCAGGCGGCTCCCCGTGCCGCCGGCAAGGATGACGCCCTTCATCGCCACCGGATTCTAGGCGTGAAGCCGGGGTGGGCCACAACTCCTTGTGGCAGACTGGCCCCTGCGATGAGCACGGCCTGGGCCGATTCCACACCTTTGGCGCCAAAGACGTCTATCGATGGGCGGTATTCCACGTTTTTGGCGCCAATCGCGCCCCTCACGAACCGCTGATGCCGCGACCGGACAACTGGCCGAGGACGATCCTCCACGTCGACCTCGACGCCTTCTACACCTCCGTCCACCAGCGCGACGACCCCAAGCTCCGCGGGATCCCGGTCGCGGTGGCGGGGCGCTCGCGCCGGGCCGTGGTCATGGGTGCGTCGTACGAAGCTCGCGCGTACGGTGTGCGGTCGGCGATGCCCCTGCACGAAGCCATGCAGGTGTGCCCCCAGCTGACGGTGGTCCAGCCCGACGGGGCGCGCTACCGCGAGGCGAGCCGCACGGTCCATCAGATCTTCCGCCGCTTCACCTCGCCCGAGCTCGTCGAGGGCGTGGCCCTGGACGAAGCCTACCTCGACGTGACGGCTCGGACGAGGCACGGCACCTCGAACGCGGAGGAGGTGGCGCGCCGGATCAAGTTCCAGATCCACACCGAGGTCGGCCTGACCGCTTCGGTCGGCGCCGCGACCTCAAAGCTCGTCGCCAAGGTGGCCAGCGGGACGCGCAAGCCGGACAGCCTGGTCCTGGTCCCGCCGGGGACGGAGGCCGACTTCCTGGCGCCGCTGCCCATCGTGGTGATCCCCGGCCTCGGCCCCAAGACAGAGGAAAGGCTTCACGCGATGGGACTTCGCACCGTCGGCGCGCTGGCCGCTTACGAGACGCAGCGCCTGGTCCAGGCCCTCGGCACGAACGGCGCCGTGCTCCAGCGCCTCGCCCAGGGCCGCGACCGCTCTCCCGTCGATGGAAGCCGCCCGGCCAAGACCATCTCGGCGGAGACCACCTTCGAAAACGACGTCAGCGACCGGGGCCAGCTGGAAAGCGCGCTGCGCGACCTGACGGATCGGGTCACCGAACGCCTGAAGACCGATGGAGTTCGCGCGCGGACGGTGTACGTGAAGCTGAAGCTCCCCGACTTCAGGCTGGTGAGCCGCCAGGTGAGCCGGACGAGCCCGACCGACGACGTCGAGACGATCTTCCGCGCCGCCCGGTCGGCGCTGGAGAAGTCACACGTGGAGTCGCGGGCTGTACGCCTGATCGGGGTGGGGCTGTCAGGCCTCGAGCACCCCGAGCCTGACCTGCAGCTGACGCTCTTCGATTAGCGGTCCGGTCCACCACCGGCCGCGGCAGCGCGGCCAGGACGTCGCCGACCGTCCTCCATCCAAGCTTCTGCTGGGCGCGCGCGATGAGGGCGCGAAAGACCATCGCGGTGGCGCGGGCGTCGTCGAGCGCCGCGTGCGCGGGCGTGACGTCGAGGCCGAGCTCGGTGACCAGCCGCGCGAGACCGGGCGTCTGGCCCTTGGGCAGGTCCAGCACCAGACGAGCGAGTGCGGTGGTGTCGATGATCGGATGGGTGAGCGGGCTTTCCAGGCCGCGGCCGACGAGCCACGTGTCGAACGCGTCGTGGCTGTGCTCGACCAGGACCGCGCCGAGGGCGAACCGCAGAAAAGCGCGTCGCGCGTCCTTGAACTCCGGCGCGCCGATGAGCATCGATCGGTCGATGTGGTGGCGCTTGCGCGCGTAGGGGTTGATAGGCGCGCGGCAGTCCACCAGCGTGTCGAAGAAGGACAGCGGGCCGCTGAGGCGAAAGCGCTCGGCTCCGATCTCCAGCACGAGGAACGGTGCGTTTCCCGTCGTCTCGATGTCGAGGGCGACGAACTCCGCGTGTTGCAGCGGAGTCTCGCGGCTGACCTCCGGCGCGTCGACCGCGATCTCCTCCCAGGGCACGAGCTCGGTCGCGCCGCGAGGTTTGAGGTAGAGCGGTTTGGAGCTCATCAGCGTGCCAGCGCCAGAGCGCGGCGGGCCCAGGTGATCTCCTCGTCGCTGAGCGCGCGCAGCAGCAGCACGAACGCGGCGTACACGACAGCGCCGGCGACGATCGGGATCGCGACCTTGATCCCCTCGAGCGAGCTCAGCGGATAGATGGCGGCGCCCATGATCACACCGGCCAGCAGGATGCGCCAGCTGAGCTGCAGGACGGGAATCCGCCCGACGTAGCGCGCCGTCAGGATCCAGCCGGCGGCGCCGAGCACCAACTCCGTCAAGACCGTCGCCCAGCTCGCGCCCTGGTACCCGAAGAGCGGGATGAGCGCCAGGTTCAGCGCCAGGTTGGCGACCACGCTCCAGCCCGCCGCCCACGTGAAGGACGACTGGTGGTCGGATGCGTTCAGCGCGCCGATGAACGCGTTGTTGACGAACGCGATGCCCAGGGCCAGGGCCAGCACCCTGAGCGCCGGCTCGGATGCCAGGAAGCCGCGCCCGAGGAGCAGCGGCGTGAGGGGGTGAGCGAGGACGAAGATGCC
>Ga0137391_10004751_pt1 | contig 10403 bp, 8 predicted proteins | sample 15con2h24BmetaG_FD_101399 | JGI IMG/M metagenome (GOLD analysis project Ga0137391, IMG submission 101399) | Vadose zone soil microbial communities from Angelo Coast Range Reserve, California, USA - 15con2h2.4B metaG | ecosystem: Environmental > Terrestrial > Soil > Vadose zone > Saprolite...
CGGAAATAGATCGAGCGGACAAAGCCGTGATCGACCGGGCCGCGCACTTCGATCCCTTCCGCCCGGCCCTTCGCGAGCATCCGGTCGAAGACGTCGTTTTCGACGCCGAGCGCGATGTGCAGGTCGAGGTCGTTCTGCCGCTTGAACTCGAACGGCTTCCCCGGCACCTCGAAGAAGGCAAGGCACGAGCCGTCGTCCATCTCGAAGAAGGTGTGGAGGCCGTTGCCCTTATCGATCTCGAAGGCGCTGACCAGCTTGAGGCCAAGGAAGTCCTCGTAGAAAATGCGGGTCTCCTCGGAATCGCGGCAACGATAAGCGTTATGGTGCAGACCCTTGATCATCGGAATGCTCCGTTCATAGCCTTTTTGCACATGCCCTCAATCGTCATCCCCGGGCTTGTCCCGGGGATCCACGTGGATGGCCGGCACAAGGCCGGCCATGACGGAGTAGGGGCGTACTGTCGTAGAATCCTTCCTAGAAAAAGATGCTGACGTTTTTTGCCAGCAGCACGTTCTGGTCGAGGATCAGCTTGCGGTGCGCGATCTTCCATTCGCCGTCGACCCGGCGCAGGACATCCTGGCGGGCGCCGACGTAGAAATCCTGCTCGGTCTCGGCACGGCTGCGGTAGACGATGAAGTTCGAATAGACGCGGATTTCCGATTCCACAGCGCCGGCTTCGACTTCGATGTTGCTGACCATGTGGCGGGTGCGCGACGGCGGGTCTTCCGCCCAGGCCATCCCGGTATCGAGGCGCGCGACGCGGCCGCTCAGCGTCTCCTTGGTCTCGTCGAGGATCGCTAACTCGTCCTCGCGGCCAATGTCGTCCTCGACGTAGCGGTCGGGATCGAGGATCGCAATCGCCTTGCTGGATTTCGGGTAGCGATTGGTGCGCGACGCCATCCAATAGCGCACGTCGTCGGTGAACAGCGTCAGCCAATGGTGAAACTGCCTGTCGTCGAGGAGGCGCGCTTCCCGGTAGAGGAACTGCTCAACCTCGCGGATGAGGTCCTCGTTACGCATGGCTCGCCTCCCGCGCCGCGCCGTTCGGCAAATCGGCCCAGCCCTGTGCCGCGATCAGCTGCGCCCAGCGCCGGTAGAATTGGCGATGGTTGCTCTCGCTCATGCGAAACTCGCTGGCCCAGCCGCCGAGCTCCGGGTCAAAGCGCTCGTGCCCGAGGCCCATCTGCGTGTTGAGCGGCATCTGCCGGGCCATGACGCCGCGACAGGTGCGGGTGCATTCCTGCCAATTGTCCATGTCGTCCTGCTCGAAGGTGCCGGACGGGCTGAAGCCTCGCACCCCGGCCAGCCGGATCGCGTTCTTGACGTGAGCCGGGGCGGCCTTGTCGATGAACACCCACGACCAGACCTCGGTCTTGTCGGGGCCGCGCGGGTGCCAGACGCGGAAGGTCCGCGAGGTGGCGCGCAGCAGCGAGAAGTTCGGGAAGACGGTGCCGACGATCGGATTAATGAGGCGCGAGCGGGGGCCGAGGCGGTTTTGCACTTCCGGGCGGATCTCTTCTTCATAGGCGAGGATCTCGGGCATCGGCGGCTCGCCGACATCGTTCGCCCCGACGCAGATCGAGATGTGCCCGTTGCCGGGCGACACCATATGGCCGGTGGCGCCCGGTTTTGTCGTCACCCCCGTGCTGAACGAGGTCTGCACGGCCGAGAGATGGCTCCACGGCACGTGGTACGCGTCGCCCCCGAAATTCTCGGCCGGGAATTTCCAGTTGCACGGCATGATCCATTTGTGGGTCGCGACGATCTCGATGCCGCCCTCGCGGCGGTCGATGAAATTGTCGAGATACCAGGTCATCTCGCCGAGATACTCGCGCAGCGGCGGCGCCTCGGGATCGAAGGTCGCGAACAGCAACCCCTTGTAGCTGTCGAGCTGCGCCACCGGGATGAGGCCCCAGCGCTCGCGCTCCAGTTCGCCGTGATAGGCTTCCTTCAGGTACGGCACGCCGGTGAGCTGCCCGTCATTGCGATAGGTCCAGCCGTGATAGGCGCAGGTGAAACTGGCGGTATTGCCGGTATCGGCGCGGCATAGCCGGTTGCCGCGATGGCGGCAGACATTGAGGAAGGCGTGCACCGCGCCGGTGCTGTCGCGCACCACTAGGACCGGGTCTTCGCCCATATACGTGGTGAAGAAATCGCCCGGATGCGCGACCTGGCTGTCGTGGCACAGGAATAGCCAGCAGCGGGCGAAGATCTGACGCTGCTCCGCTTCGTAAATCTCGGGCTCGATGAAGATGCGGCGGCTGATCAGCCCGCGATCGGCATCGACCAGGCTACCGGTGTCTGTCGCCATGAGAGCCTCCGTTAACCCCCCAACTTGTCATCCCAGGGTGATGCCCGGTCATGACGGCGAGGGAAGGGGAAGGGTTGTCAAGCTGAGGAGCCGTTGCTGCCGTTGCCCGAGAGCTCGTTCCAATTCTCGCCAGCCATCAGCTGCGCCCAGCGCCGGTAGAAGCCGCGATGGTTCGATTCGCTGTAGCGGTAGTCGCTGGTGACGGCGCCGCGCTCCGGGTCGAAACGCTCGTGTCCGAGGCCCATCCCGTAGTTCAGCGCATAGCGGCGGGCGACGACACCGCGGCCGGTCTGGGTGCAGCCCTGCCAATTGTCCATATCGTCCTGCTCGAACGTGCCGCCGGGGCCGAAGACGCGCGCGCCGGCAAGCCGGATCGCCTTTTTGACCTCTGGCGGCGCGGCCTTGTCAGTATAGACGAACGCCCAGACTTCGGTCTTATCGGGGCCGCGCGGGTGCCACACCCGAAATGTGCGCGAAGTCGGCCGCAGGATCGACAGGTTCGGGAACACCGTTCCGGCAACCGGGTTGCCGAGGCCTATCCGCGGCCCGAGGCGGCGCTCGATATCCGGGCGGATCCGCGCCTCATAGGCGAGGACGTCGGGATCCGGCATGTCGGCGACGGTTTGCGGACCGGCGAACATGACGCTGTGGCCGTTGCCGGGCGACATCGCCCGGCCCGCCTCGTCCGGCCTTGTGCGGAATTCGCCGCCTGATCCGGTCTGCACCGCAGAAAGATGGCTCCATTGAACGTGATAACCGTCTCCGGCAAAGTTCTCCGCCGGGAACTTCCAGTTGCACGGCATGATGAACTTGTGCATGCCGCCAATGATCTCGATACCGCCTTCATTCCGGTCGAAAAAGGCGTCGAGATACCAGGTCATTTCGCCAAGATACTCGCGCAGCGGCGGCGCCTTGGGGTCGAAGGTGGCGAACCACAGTCCCTTGTAGCTCTCGAGCTGCGCCACTGGCACCAGACCCCAGCGCTCGCGGTCGAGTTCGCCATGATAGGCCTCCTTCAGGTACGGCACGCCGGTGAGCTGCCCGTCATTGCGATAGGTCCAGCCGTGATAGGCGCAGGTGAAGCTGGCGGCGTTTCCGGTCTCGGCGCGGCACAGCCGATTGCCGCGATGACGGCAGACATTGAGGAAGGCATGGACCTGCCCGCCGCTGTCGCGCACCACCAGCACCGGGTCTTCGCCCATGTAGGTGGTGAAGAAATCGCCGGGCAGCGGGATCTGGCTATCGTGGCAGAGGTACAGCCAGCAGCGCGCGAAGATTTGCCGCAATTCCTGTTCGTAGATCTGCGGCTCGATGAAGATGCGGCGGCTGATCAGCCCGCGATCGGCGTCGACCAGCTGGTTCGTGACGGTATCCACTAGGCGCCTCCTGGTCAGCGTTGCCGCGGCATGCGCAGCATGCCGCCGGCATCGACCCTGACGATGGTGCCGGTGATGCCCCGGGCGCTGGTGCGCGATGAGAGAAACACATAGGCCCCGGCGATGTCGGCGGGCTCCAGCGCGATGTGCAGCGGGTTGTGGGCGCGCAGCTGGTCCGCCATGCCGGGAGCGGCGAATTGCGAGCGGTCGTCGTTGCCCAACGACACCAGCCCGCGCAAATCCGTCATCGTGCCGCCCGGCGCGACACCGTTGACCCGGATCTGCGGCCCCAGCTCGACCGCCAGCTGACGGATCAACCCCACCACCGCATGCTTGGAGGCGGTATAGAGCGCGCCGCCGCCGCCCGAGTTGAATCCGGCCACCGACGCCGTGAACACCATGCAGCCGGTCGTCTTCATCAGCTCCGGCAAAGCCGCCTTGGCGCCATAGATGACGCCCTTGACGTTGACCCCAAACAGCTCGTCATAGGCGTGGTCGAGCTTCTCCTCGTCAAACTCGGCGAACTTTGCGTAGGTGTCGAACACCCCGGCATTGCCGACGAAGATGTCGAGCCGGCCAAAGGCGCGCACTGTTTCGGCGACGGCGCGCTTATTGTCGGCGAGGCGGGCGACATCGCCGGCGACCCCGATGACCGCGTCGCCGAATTCGGAGCGGATTTCATCGGCCCGGATCGCGATCCGCTCCATGACCCCGACGCGGGCACCTTCCTCGATGAAGCGCGCCACCACCGCCCGGCCGATGCCGGATCCGCCGCCTGTCACCAGCGCCACTTGCCCATCGAGCCAGCCCATGACCGATCCTCCCAACAGCGCCGGTGCCTTGCGGTCATCGTAACATGAACCGCGGGCCGACGGCCCGCCGCAGAATCCACATTGCCCGATTGAGATTATTTGTAAATAGCGGTTCAGAAATATGCTATATTCATGACATGAATGATACCGATCTCGATCTCAACCTCCTCGCCGTCTTCGACGCGGTCTGGCAGCTCAAGAGCGTATCGCAAGCCGCGGCTTCTGTCGGTCTGTCGCAGCCGGCTGCCAGCAACGCGATCCGCCGTCTGCGAGAGCATTTCGGGGATCGTTTGTTCGTGCGGACGGCCAGCGGCATGCTGCCGACGCCGCTCGCCGAACGGCTCGGTCCGGTCGTCAGCGGTGCCTTGGCGCAGATTCAGCAGGGCTTGCAACACCGCCGCGAATTCACCCCGCGAGAGGAGAGCCGGATCTACACGCTGATCATGACCGATATCGGCGAGATCGTGTTCCTGCCGCCGCTGCTGCAGCACCTTCGGGAGCAGGCGCCGGGCATCTCGGTCCGGACGGTCCAGCTTTCTGTGCCCGATGCGCCGCGCGCCCTGCAATCAGGCGAAGTCGACCTCGCGATCGGCTTCATGCCGGACCTGAAAACCGGCGTCTACCAACAGCAGCTTTTCACCACCGAATACGTCTGCATCGTGCGCCGGGACCATCCGACGATCCGCGACCGGATGACCCGGCAGCAATTCCTCGGGTCGACGCATGCGGTGGCGGAGGAGACCGGGACGGGCCACTACGTCGTCGAACAGCAATTGGAGCGGCTTGGCGTGCGGCGGCGCATCGGGCTTCGCGTGCCGCATTTCCTGGCACTGCCGACGATCGTCGCGTCGAGCGACATGGTTGCGACGGTGCCGGAACCGCTCGCCAGCGCCTTCCTGGAAGCGGTGCAGATCAAGATCCTGCCGCACCCCATCCGCTTTCCCGACCTGGCGATCAAACAGTTCTGGCATGAGCGTTACCACGACGATCCGGCAAACCGCTGGCTGCGCCAGAGTTGCACGACGCTGTTCCAGACCGGGACGAGCCAAATCCAGGCTTAATGCTCGCGCAGTAACCGGCCGTAGCCGGGGATCGGCGTCGTAACTCCGGCAAGCCGCAGCGCGTGCCAAAACGTGGCCTGGGTCGAGGTCACGACCGGCTTTCCGATCCGGGCTTCCAGCGCGTCGATGATCGGGTGCGAGCGAAAATTGAGGCAGGCGATGATCAGCCCGTCGCTCTCCGGGTCCCAGGCGCCGAGCGCGAGATCGAGGATCGCTTCGGGCGCGGGCTCGGCGAGGCGAAACCCGTCGCTGATGCCGAGATGCGCACCGGCGATGGTCTCGACTCCGCCCTCGGCGAAGAAGCGGTGCTCGGCGGCGTCGACCTCTGCGGAATAGGGCGAGACCGCCGTCACGCGCTTCAGGCCAAGCGCGGCGCAGGCGGCGAAGATGCTGTTGGTCGCGCTGGTCGCCGGCACCCCGGCGATTTGGGTGATCTCCTCGCGCAGATGCGCATCGAACGCGTGCCCCTGCACAATGCTCGACGCGGTGCAGCCATAGGCGATCGCGTGCGGGCAGCAGCTGGCGAGTTGATCGATCGCATGCTTGCCGTCGGTGCGGTCCATCTCGATGATCCGCTCGGGCGAGGTGCCCGCGGGCATCAGCATGCGCGCGAAATGCACGCTGACCCCTGCCGGCACGATTTGCGGATACCACGCCTCGACCACGATGTTGACGCTCGGCACGATCATGCCAAGCCGGATTTCTCCCGTCATCGCCCTCTATCTCTCCAGCCAGATGTCTTCGTAGCGGTAGCCGTTGTAGATGCTGTTCGCCATGACGGTGAGCCCTTTGACCTGCGGGTGCCAGCAGGTCGCCTGGCGCGGGTAGAAGATCACCGGCCGGGCGCCGTCGGCGGCCAATCGCCTTTCGATTTCCCAGACCAGCTGCTTGCGCTTTTCCCTGTCGGATTCGGCCGATTGCTGGTCGACCAGCTTGTCGACCTCGGGGCTGCAATAGCCGGTGTAGTTGCGTTCGGAGGCGCAGGTGTAATTCTCGTAGAATTGCTGGTCGGGGTCGTCGACCGGGGTCTCGCTGACGTTGAGGCCGACGACGTAATCCTTGCGCATCAGCTTGGGATACCATTGCGTGGTGTCGACCGGGTCGAGCACGCCATCGATGTAAATCTCCTTCAGGTGGTCGATCAAGATCACCGCCGCATCGCGATAGGGCGGGATGTTGCGCGTCGATACCGTCAGCGCGATCCGCTTGTCCGGGCCGTAGCCAAGCTTTTGCATGATCTTCTTGGCTTCGGCGCGGTTCTTCGCGACGTCCGGGTCATAGCCGGGGAGGGTCCTCAGCATTTCCGGCGGCATGCCCCAGATCCCTTCCGGGGCCGGCAGCATGGTCCCGCCGATGTCGCCCTGCCCCTCGGCGATGATGTCGATGAAGGCCTTGCGGTCCAGGGTCAGCGCCATCGCCCGCCGCAGATCGGGATTGTCGAACGGCGGCTTCTCCCGATTGATGATCAGCGTGCGGTTGACGTTGGTCGGCGTCACCTCGCAGATCGCCCGCGGAGCCTGATCCTTGATCTGCTTCAGGAGCGGGATGGTCACGCCATAGGGCGAGAACATGTCATTCTTGCCGGCGACGAATGAGAGGACCCGCGTTCCGGTATCTCGGATGATCGTCCAGTCGATGCCGTCGAGATAAGGCCGGCCCGGCTTCCAGTAATCCGGGTTGCGCACCACCTTGATCATTTCGTTGGGCTTGAACTCGACGAATTTGAACGGACCGGTGCCGATTGGGCGCTGGCGCATCTCGCGCGGCGGCACATGGCAGGGATAGACCGCCGACCAGCCGGATGCGAGCAAAGCGAGCAGGGCCGGTTGGGGCCGTTTCAGGCGGAAGGTGACCTCGTAGTCGCCGTTCGCCGTCACCTCCTCGATGTTGCTGTACCAGGCCTTGCGCGGATTGACGCGAAGCTTCTCGTCGCTCTTCCCAGCGAGGAGGTCCCAGGTGCACTTCACATCTTTCGCGGTGAACGGCTTGCCGTCGTGCCATTTGACGCCTTGGCGAAGCGGGAAGCGCAGTTCGGTCCCGTCCTCGCTCCACGACCAGGCGGTAGCGAGGTCCGGCACGATCGAGGCCATGCTGTTTTGTGCGACGTGTTGGTCGTAGACGACGAGGTTGTTGAAAACACCCATCACCGGCCGCAGCGCCGCGGTGGTCGATTCCTCGTGCAGCGACATGCTGGCCGGGCTGTCGAAATGGGAGAGCTGCAGGATGCCGCCGGGTTTCTGGGCGATGGCGGGATTGACCATGGCCAATCCGAGCGACAGCCCCAGCGATGCCGCAAATAGATGGACGTACCGCGTCATTCCCCCTCCGGTGCCCTGGCCGTCGCGGGGCTCTGTCCCCGTCTCGCCGATTGGACCATAGCATGGCAGGCGGCGGAGCGGGCGGGGCACAAGTAGGGGACATCGACAATAACGACGGTCTCGCAGTGCGGAGCGGCCCTCGTGCGGCGAGGGGCTATTTGTCGAGCCAGAGATCCTCGTAGCGCGACCCGTTGTAGATGCTGTTGGCCATCGGGGTCAGCCCGTTGAGCTGCGGCTTCCGGCAGACCGCCACTTGGTAGTAAAAGAGGATTGGACGGGCGTCGTCCTCGACCAGTTTCCGCTCAATCTCCCATACCAGTTTTTTGCGCTTCTCGATGTCGGATTCAGCCGATTGCCGGTCTACCAGCTTGTCGACCTCGGGGTTGCAATAGCCGGTGTAGTTGCGCTGCGCGCCGCAAACGTAGTTTTCGTAGAATGCCGGGTCGGGATCGTCGACGGCCGTTTCGGTGACATTTAACCCGACCTTGTAATCCTTGCGCATCAGCATCGGATACCATTGCGTCGTGTCGATCGGGTTGAGCTCGGCGTCGATGTAGACTTCCTTCAATTGGTCGATCAGGATCACCGCCGGGTCGCGGTAGGGCGCGAGATTGCGTGTCGACATCGTGACCGCGAGCCGCTTGTTGGGGCCATAGCCGAGCTTCTCCATGATCTTGCGGCCCTCGGCGCGGTTCTTGGCGATATCGGGACCATAGCCCGGCAGCGTTTGCAGCATCTCCGGCGGCATGCCCCACACCCCTGAGGGCGGTGGCTGCATGACGCCGCCCGCGGTGCCGAGCCCCTCGGCGAGGATGTCGATAAACGCCTTGCGGTCGAGGCTCAGCGACATCGCCCGTCGCAGCTCGGGATTGTCGAACGGCGGGGCATCCCGGTTGACGATCATGTTGCGCGCGACGTTCGGGGTGACCATGTCGCAGATCGCCTCGGGCATCTGGCTCTTTACGTCCTTCAATTGCGGGATGGTGACCCCGAAATACACGTCCTCGTTTCCGGCGATGAAGGAAAGCAGCCGGGTCGACACGTCTTTTATGATGCGGTGTTCGATGCCGTCGAGATACGGACGCCCAGGTTTCCAATAATCCGGGTTGCGTACTACCGTGATCGATTGGTTCGGCTTGAACTCGACGAATTTGAACGGACCGGTGCCGATCGGGTGCAGCCGCATCTGCTGCGGCGAGACGTGGCAGGGATAGATCGGCGACCAGCCGGTCGCCAACAATGCAAGAAAGGAAGCCTGCGGCCGCGTCAGGTGGAAGGTGACCTCGTAATCGCCCTTGGTGGTCACCTCCGTGAGGTTGTCGTACCAGGATTTGCGCGGATTGACGCGCAGCTTCTCCTTCGCCTTGCCCTGCAAGAGGTCGAAGGTGCACCGCACATCAGCAGCGGTGAACGGTTTTCCGTCATGCCATTTGACGCCCTCGCGCAACGGCATGGTCAGCGCGGTGCCCTCTTCGTTCCAGGCCCAGCCGGTCGCGAGGTCCGGGACGATCGATTTCAAGCTGTTCTGCGGCACGTCCTGCTTGAAGATGACGAGGTTGTTGAACACGCCCATCACCGGCCGGTTGGTGGCAAGCGTCGATTCCTCGAGCATCGACATGCTGGCGGGGCTGTCGAAATGCCCGATCTTGAAGACGCCTCCGGATTTTTGCGCGGTCGCCGGTGGTATTAACGCCAGCATCACGAGCAATGGGCCCGCTATCGCGACCGCTGCTAGATGCCGCTTCATTTTGTTTTCCTCCCGTTGTTCTTGCGGGATCGCTGCGTGGCGACGCCGCTTTTGTAGCCTGCGGTGTCACGGACCGTTTCCCGGGCTCTTGCGTTTTTAAGGTGAATGCCACCGGCACCCGGCCGTTCCAGCGGGAGCCGGGTCGCACCTATCGATCGAGCCACAGATCCTCGAACCGCCAGCCGTTGTAGATGCTGTTGGCCATGATGGTCAGTCCGTTGAGCTGCGGCTGCCAGCAATTGGCGGCGCGGGGGTAGAACAGGATCGGCCGGGCGTCGTCCTCGGCCAATTTGCGCTCGATCGCCCAGACCAGCTGCTTACGCTTCTCGATATCGGCTTCGCCCGATTGCTGATCAACCAGCTTGTCAACTTCAGGGTTGCAGTAGCCGGTGTAGTTGCGCTGGGCAGAGCAAGCGTAATTTTCGTAGAACGTAGGGTCGGGATCGTCGACCGCCGTCTCGGTTACGTTGACGCCAAGTTTGTAGTCCTTGCGCGTCAGCTTGGGATACCACTGGGTGGTGTCGAGCGGCTCGAGCTCGCCATCGATATAGACCTCCCGTAGCTGGTCAATCAGGATCACTGCGGTGTCGCGATACGCGGCGACGTTGCGCGTCGACACCGTGACCGGTAGCCGCTTGTTGGGCCCGTAGCCGAGTTTCTCCATGAGCTTGCGGCCTTCGGCGCGGTTTCTCGCGATATCGGGATCGTATCCCGGCAGCGTCGTCAGCATCTCCGGCGGCATGCCCCAGAGGCCGCTGGGTGGCGGCTGCATTGCGCC
>Ga0137391_10004754_pt1 | contig 10400 bp, 8 predicted proteins | sample 15con2h24BmetaG_FD_101399 | JGI IMG/M metagenome (GOLD analysis project Ga0137391, IMG submission 101399) | Vadose zone soil microbial communities from Angelo Coast Range Reserve, California, USA - 15con2h2.4B metaG | ecosystem: Environmental > Terrestrial > Soil > Vadose zone > Saprolite...
GACGTCGGATTTATCCGACTTCGGCCACTTAAAATGCCGAACTCGGGTAACCCGAGTTCGGATGTATGACCGCGGCCGTTCTAGCGGAAGAGCGGCGTGCTTCGCAAGGTCGATATAAGACAGCGACCTTGACCTTTTCCCGGGCTACTTGCTGCCCACCACCACGGTCACGTCGATCTCGAGCAGCATGCCGGGTATAGCCAGCGCATTGATGACGAGAAACGTATTGGCCGGAATCGGCCCGTCCCCGTAAGCCTCGCGCCGGCACTTGGCGACCTCCGCCTGGAAGCGGACGTCGGTGACGTAGACGACCTGCTTCACCGCATCCGCCAACGAGGCGCCATGCGTGGCCAGCAGGCGCTTGATCTTGTCATAGGCATACCGGCACTGCTCATAGGGGTTGCCGAGGTGCCGGATGGGAGCGCTCGCGCCCGCGGGGGCGTTCTCCTCCTCGGCGCCGACCCCGGCGAGATAGATGGTCTTGCCCGCCCCGGTGACCGTGACGACCTCGCTGAAGCGCCCCTTCGTCCATTCCGATGGATTGTAGCGCTTGACGTCCAAGCCCTGCGCCAGCGCCGCCACCTGAGCGGCGATAGTTGCCGCCACGACGATGACGAAGGCGGACCCCGTAGGGTGGGCAAAGGCGCGGAACGCGCCGTGCCCACGCGGATTCATGCAAGTCATTTGTTGTCCTCCGCGGCGGCAAGATGTTTCGATGATTATCATTTCCGAGCGTGGGCACGGCGCGACCCATCACGCCTCCATCGTTCCCTCGGTCACGATGACGGCGTTGCCGCCGATGGACGCGGAGACGAGCCGGCCGGCGGCGACCTCGGCCGTGAGGCGGATCAGGCTCGGCCGGCCCATCTCGTAGCCCTGCTCGATCACGAACGCGTGGGTGCCGTCGCGCAGGCGGCGCGCGAGCACGCCGGCAAAGGCGGCGGCGGCCGAGCCGGTCGCGGGATCTTCCGGGACACCCATGCCGGGGGCGAACATGCGGGCGTGAAAATGGTGACCCGGCTCGGCGGTCTCGTTGCAGAACGCGTAGGCCGCCCCGCCCGCGCCGAAGGCGGCGTCGAACTTGGCGAGATCGGGACGGCAACGCGCCATCGCGGCGAGGCTTGCGATCGGCACGAAGGTGAAGGGAAGGCCGGCCGACCAGCGCGCCGGACGGCCCTCACCGATATCGCTCGGGGCGAGCGAGAGCGCCGCTGCGATGGCGGCATCGTCCGCCGGCGCCCCGACCTCCGTTGGCAACTGCGTGATCGCGAAGCGGGCGCCGGCGACGCCGCCGTTCGACTCGAGCGTGCATCGCACCGCGCCGATGCCCTCCTCCAGCACGATGTCGCGGCCGCCGCCGTCGCGCGTTCCAAGCAACACCGCGGTCCCGACGGTCGGGTGGCCGGCGAACGGCAGCTCCCGCGCCGGGGTGAAAATGCGAACGCGGGCGCGGTGCGCGGGGTCGGCCGGCGCGAACACGAACACCGTCTCGGGGTGGTTGAACTCGCGCGCGATCGCCTGCATCGCCGCCGCGTCGAGCGCTTCGGTGTCGAGCACGACGGCGAGCGGATTGCCGGCAAAGCGCCGGTCGGTGAACACGTCGAGCGTGGCGAAGCGCCGGCGCATGAAAGTCTCCCATGTGCGCCCGATTATAGCTCGGGCTACGGGCTAAGAGACTCCGCTTGAGCGGCACACACCCTCTCCCCTTGTGGGCAAAGCAGGCGAGCCGGGTGAGGGCACACAACGCTAGGACGTGGTGGAGGAGGTATCGGTCGTTATCGCAGTACCAGTCGCGCGCCACGCGACATTCCCGTCACCCGCGGGCTTGACCACGCAAGTTGGGTTTACCCGACTTGCGCACTTAAAGCGCCCGAAATCGGGTAAACCCGATTTCGGGTGGTCCATCCTCTTCGTAAGAACTTTTTGCGAAGACGATGGATTGCCGGGTCAAGCCCGGCAATGACGACCGCGATTGTTGCTCTCGCCCCACGCGGCGGCAATTTTGACGACGTGTGACCAGGGGGAGCCCTAGTTCAGCTTGATGTTGGCCTTCTCGACAATAGGGGCGAGCGTCTCGCGCTCCTCGCGGGCGAAGTCTGCAAAGGCTTGGCCGGAAAGGCCGGAGAACTCGACTGTAAAGGTATCGAGGCGCTTGCGTACATCGGGCTCCTGGCCGACGGCGTTCAACTCCGCGGTCAACTTGTCGATAATGATCTTCGGCACGCCGATCGGAGCGACCCATCCGAACCAGGCCTGCACCTGGAAGCCTTTAAACGTCTCGGCGATGGTCGGAATATCCAGCGCGAAGGAGTAGCGCTTGGCCGACGTGATGGCGAGTGCACGGATTTTCCCAGCCTGAACCTGTTCCCAGGCGGACGAGAAGTTATCGCAAGCGATCCTGATCTGGCCGCCAACGAGATCCTGCATCTGCTGGTTCGACGCGCGGTAGGCGACGGCATTCATCTTGATACCGGCGGCCTGTATCAGCATCTCGCCGCAAAGGTGCTGGCTCGAACCGTTGCCGGACGTGGCGTACGCCTGATCTGGATTGGCCTTAACCCAGGCGATGAACTCCGCGAGGGTTGTTGCCGGGACGGAGGGATGCACGACAAGCAAGTTCGGCTGAATAGCCATCAGGTGGAGATAGGCGAAGTCCTTGTCGGCGTTGTAGCCGAGGTTTTCCTTCATGATCGCCGGATTGATGGCAAGGCCAGCGGAGGTGCCAATGCCGATCGTGTAACCGTCCGGTGCGGCCTTGGCCAAGCTCGTGATGCCGATGATGCTTCCGGCGCCCACCCGATTTTCGATCACGAACTGCTGGCCGAGACGCGCGGATAGCCGCGCCGAATAAATTCGAGCGAGGCTATCGGTATTGCCGCCGGCGCCGAAAGGAACGATCACGGTTATCGGCTTGGACGGCCAGCTGTCCTGTGCCGCGGCCGGGGACCCATTTGAGGTGACGACGACAAGTGCCAGGACGGCGAAGGGGCGCAGCACGTGATCCTCCCGCTTTGGCAAGCTCTTTATGGAATGATCGCCAAGGGCTGCTCGCTGCGCAAGGCGGGGCGACATTGCCTGCACCGGTCGCAATCGCCGTCTTGAAGGGCAGGACAATCAGTCCCGTGATAGCATTTTCCGCTTCTTTGTTGCTCCAACGGGAGAAACCCATGTCTGCAACGGATGCTGCTGCCGCCTTCCCTTATGCCGTGCATCTCGACATCAAATTCGACGCGCTCGACCTTATCGACGTCCCGTCACTTGTGGAGGCGTGCACCGACCAATGGTACAATCAGACGCTTTGCAAGGTAAACGATTCAGTCGTGCGTCTCGGCGTCATGCAGGGCGAGTACCATTGGCACAAGCACGATGACGATGACGAGTTCTTTTTCGTGCTCAGCGGCACGTTCATCATCGATCTGGAGGGCCGCTCTGTCGCGCTCTCACCACGGCAAGGCTTCGTAGTCCCAAAAGGCGTAATCCATCGAACGCGCGCCCCGGAGAAGGCTGTCGTCCTGATGGTCGAGACGGCGACGATCGTGCCGACCGGCGACGCCTGACAAGCCCGCGGGTGACGGGAATATTGCGTGGCGCGCTTATGACGGGGGCAAGGATCGCGCCCACCGGATATTTTCAGTCAAAGTCCTTTGATCAAGCCGGCGTCGATCAGCAGTCGGTTGAAGCGCCGCGCCTCCGCGCCGCCGGCGCAGGCGTAAAAAAGACCCTTGCAGCGCTCGAGAATTCGCTTCTGCTCGGCGAACGAGGGATCGAGCGGCAGGCCGGCCGCCTCCTGCACGACGAGCGGCAGATACGGTCCCTCGATCGTGTCGAGCGCGGAGGACAAATTGACCGGTTTGAAATTGACCGCGTCGAGCGCGTAGTAGGTGGTGAAATAGCGCGGATCATAGGTCATCAGCCGCCGGTTGATCCCGAGCTCGTCGAGCCACGGCTCGAGCATGAAAGAGGCGAAATCCGGCTGGTGATCGCCGTAGCGGACCAAGAGGAAGCGCTCGCCGGGAAAGTCGCGCGCGAGGCGATCGAGCAGCCCGGCGTAGTCGCCGAAGCTCATGCTCTGGCGGCGCAGATATTCGTCGACATCAGGCGCGTTGCCCAGATTCGTCCATTCCGGCGCCAGGTCGGGCCGCCAGCGATAGTTCCAGGGGTAATGGTTCTGAGCCAGATAGACGAAGAGGAACATCGGCCCCTTGTCGCGCTCGCGTGCGATCATGCGCAGCGCAGCATCGTAGTAGAACCGGTCGGGCTCGATGCGATTGGTGCCGAGGGCACCCTGATCGAGAAATTGCTGCACGCCGGTCGTGGTCTGGAAATTTTTGGCGCTCATGAAGGCGCCGAGCGCCGGATAGATCGAGAACGTCCGATAACCGCATCGCCGCAGCGCCGTGGGCAGCCCGCGCTCCACCCGGCCGGCGGCGATCTGCGTCACGTAATAGGCGAAGCGCCCGAACGAGCGCGCCGAGAGGCCCGCCAGCACGTTGTACTCGCTGTACCAGCTCGGACCACCCGCGCCCTCGACAATGAAGTGCCGGCGCTTGCCGTCGAACGACCGGAAGTAGCCGCCGTAATCCGCCGGCACCTTGACGCCGGGCACGGCTCGAATGTCGAAGCTCGATTCGTCGTGCACCAGGATGATGTGCGGCGGCTTTGCCTGCGGCGCGCAGATCTCGATCGGCAGCGTCTTCAGGCGATCGGTGATGGCGGCATCGGATTCCATATATCCGTGCGTCGCCAGCTCGGACATCGCGGCAACGCCCGAGCGCGAGAATTTGGACACGTAGCCGTCGCCGGCGAACGCATCCCATTCCTCCTGCGGGAACACGAGCGTCGCGCCGATGAGCGCGGCGGCGCACGCCGCGAATCCCGTCGCCGCCGTGCGCAGCCGCACGCGGAACGTGTCGACCCACCAGAGCAGCGTCAGCGCCGGAAGCACCAGCGCGAGCGCGAGCAGAACCTTCCCCTCGAGGTCGGGCTTAATCGCCAGCAGGAAGCCGACCGTGTCGCTATTGATGATCACCGCGTCGAGGAAATTGGCGGTCATCCAGATGATCTCATATTTGAGCCGCGACAGCAGGATCAGCACGACGATCATCACAAGCGACAGCGCCGCCGCCACGGCGGGACGACGCAGCACCGCAAGCCAAAAGAAGTTGAGCAGGCCCCAGGTGAAACAGAACACGACTTTCGGCACGACGGCGGCTTCGCTCCAGAGCATGAGGCCGAAAGCCGCCCCGTGCAGCGCCACGATGAGCGTAGTCCGCAGGATGCCGCCCGGCGTGGCCGCATCCGATGCGGCCCAACGGCTGGTCAGACTTGCGATTGAGGGGGGCATGGCGAGCGGCCCGTGCCCGGCAATGACCCAACCCTTAACGCCCGGCACACGGACCGCTGTCATACAACTGCATTAAATTTGTCATTTCAAGGTCAAACAGCGAGACCGGGCGATCGCGTGATCGATCTCCCACCAGGCCGTCGCTTCGTTGCGATGCTCGACGGCCTCAAAATCCTTGGATCAAGCCCGCGTCGATCAGCAGCCGGTTGAACCGCCGCGCCTCCGCGCCGCCGGCGCAGAGATAGAACAGGCCGCGGCAGCGCTTGAGGATTTTCTTTTGCTCCACGAAGCTGGCATCGAGCGGCACTCCCGCCCCCTCCAGCACCACCAGCGGAAGATAAGGCGCGTCGAGGGTGTCGAGCGCGGATGAAAGGTCGACGGGGCGGAAATTCACCCCTTCGGCGGCGTAATAGGTGGTGAAATAACGCGGATCGCGCTGCAAAATGCGCGCGGCCACCTCGGCCTGGTCGAGGGTGGGGTCTATGAACCGCTTGGCAAACAGCGGCTGGTGGTCGCCGAAGCGCACGAGCAGGAACTGCTGGTCGGGAAATTCGCGCCCGAGCCGTTCCTTGAATTGCGCGTAGTCGCGCGCGCTCATCTCCTGGCGACGAAGATATTCGTCGATCGCGAACGGGTTTCCAGGATTGACCCAGTTGGGCAAGAGATCGGGACGATAGTGGTAGTCCCAGGGAAAGTGGTTGGCGGCGAGGTAGACGAAGACAAAAACCGGACCCTGACCGCGGTCTTGAGCAATCACCCGGGCGGCTTGGTCGTAAAAGAAAATATCGGTATCGGCCGGCCCGACGTGCAACTGCTTGGCATCGAGGAAATGCTCGATGCCGGTGGATGTTTGAAAGCCGCGGGCGCCGGCGAATGCCCCGAACCAGGAATAGAGGCTGTAGGTGCTGTAGCCGCATTCGCGCAACGCATAAGGCAAGCCGCGCTTGACCCGCCCGGCGGCCAAGCGGGTGACCGACTCGGCGAAACGGCCGTAGGAGCGCACCGACAGTCCGGTGAGCACGTTGTACTCGGTGTACCAGCTCGGGCCGCCGGCGCCCTCGACCACGAACGCGCGCGTCTGGCCGTCGGAGGAGCGAAACCGCTCGCGGTAATCCGCCGCGACTTTGACATTGGGCATCATGGTGACGTCGAAGCTCGACTCGTCGAACACCATGACGATGTGCGGCAGCTTGCGGCCCGGGGGGCACGCTCCGACGGTCCCGACGTTCAACCGCTCCCCAGTCGCGGGATCGGCCTCCAACACACCGCCGTTTGCCAGGTCGACGGCCGCCACGGCAGCCGAGCGCGCGAATTTGGAGACGTATTGATGCGGGTAGAATTCGTCCTCCCGGTCGGTCGGCACCGCCAACGACAGCCCGGCGAGCGCGGCGAGGCTAAGGAGACATCCGAGCAAGGCGGTGCTGCGGCGCGCCCGAAACGGCTCGGCCCGCCACAGCAGGACCATCACCGGCAGCGCCAGCGCGACGGCGAGGCCGAGCTTTTCGACCAGACCCGGATTGACCTTGAGAAAGAAGGAGAACGTGGCGGCGTCGATGAGCATCACGTCCACGAAGGTCGCCGTCATCAGGAGGGTGCCGTGCTTGAACTGCGACAACGCGATCAGGATGACGATCAGCACGAGCGACAGCGCCGCCGAGGTCAGCGGGCGCCGCAGCACAACGAGCCAGAAAAAGTTGAGCGCGGCCCAGGTGAGGACGAACGCCGCTTGCGCCGAAGGCTCGTCCTCGGACCAGAGCAATATGCCGAAGGCGGCGAGGTGGATGGCGACAAGCAGCGCGAAGCGGCCGGCGTGCCGGCGATCGGCGCTCGCGAGACGGTTCTTCAGGTCGAGGACGGCGGGCGGCATGACTCGAGGCTGCAGCCGCGCTCGGGTCGGCATTCACCGCGGCGGGCGGCTGTCATCTTTCTGTAACAAAATTGTCATGGCAAGGGGCGCGCACGCCGGGCGGTTCCCCCTTCCCCGCTGCGCGGGCCTATTCAGTCCGGCGGTGACCCGACCCGTCCGCTTTCCGCTTTCAGGAGGACAGTTTCGCGGAGGGTTACGGTTCAGCTGCTGTTGAAGTGGCCGCCGCGCTCGCGCGGAGTGGAATCAATGCGGCGGCGAACTCGGTCTGCTCCCTCTCCCAAAGGGAGAGGGATGGGGTGAGGGGTTAAGGTCTATCGATGGGCTTGGAACCCCCTCACCCCAACCCTCTCCCCGCTGGGGAGAGGGAGCACAGCGAGTACGCGGCACTAGTAGTCTTCGAGCACGATTGCTCTAGCGCCCTTGAGCCTGTACCGCGGCCTTCTCGACGAAGCGGCCGTCGAAGGTCTTGGCGAGATCGACGTTGGCGCCCCTGAGCTCGTCGTCGAAAGCGAGAAGCATGTCGGCGGCCGATTTCATGCCGGCGGCGGGAATGACACCGGTGCGCGAATAGACCGGCTTATTCGCTCTGACCGCGGCGAGGTAGAGCGCCTTGTCGCCGAGAAAGTAGTCCTCCGGCACGGTCGCCGCGATGTCCTCCGGCGTCGCCTTATCCAGCCACTGCAAGGTCTTGTAGAAGGCGTTGACCAGCGCCTGCACGGTCGCCGGATTCTTGTCGATGAAATCCTGCCGAACGTAGAGCACCGCCGCCGGGTTCGAGCCGCCGAAAATCGCGCGCGTCCCCTCCTCCGTTCGGCTGTCGGCGACGACCTTGATGTCGCCGTCCTGCTCGAGCTTGGTGATCATCGGATCGAGGTTCGAAAGCGCGTCGATCTCGCCCTTCTTGATGGCGGCGACGGCGGAGGGGCCGATGCCGACGCCGATATAGGCGGCATCGGTCGGCTTGAGGCCCGCCTTCGACATCAGATACATCACGAAGAAATTGGTGGACGACCCCGGCGCGCTCACGCCGATCTTCATGCCCTTGAGGTCGGCGGCGGACGTGTAGCCCGCCGCCTTGTCCTTGCGCAGCGCGACGACGATCCCGGGGAAGCGCCCGAGCTCGATCACCGCCTTGATGTCCTGCCCCTTGGCCTGCATGCGGATGGTGTGCTCGTAGGCGCCGGTGACGACGTCGACGGAGCCGCCCACCAGCGCCTGCAGCGACTGCGCGCCGCCGCGGAAATCGTTGATGGTGACGTCGAGGCCCTGCTCCTTGAAGTAGCCGAGCCGCTCGCAGATCGTCAGCGGCAGGTAGTAGAGCGCGGTCTTGCCGCCGACGGCGAGCGTGAGCTGCTTCTTCTCGACCGCTTTCTCGACCGCTTTCTCGACCGCTTGGCCATGTGCGGGCGCGCCGAGCGAAAGCGCAAGCGCGAGCACGGCGAGTGCAATTCTTGTTGTGTTCATCTCATCCTCCCGGCGGCCGACGGTGAATTTCTCGAACTCGTTTTTCCAGCTGTCGCCATCCTTGACTCGTCATGCGCGGGCTTGACCCGCGCATCCATCTTCTTCGCAAAAAGTCCTTACGAAGATGATGGATTGCCGGGTCATAAGCGCGTTTACGCGCGTTTTCAACGCGCTATGCCCGGCAATGACGGGGATAGGTCGAGCGCCAATGGCTCCTGCTTATAAGGCGGCGACACGGCGGCGGGAAGGCGGCCATCCACACGCGCGAGCTACGTGCGCGTTTCTGCCGCGACCGGCCGCCAAACCAGCAGACGCCGCTCGACCAGCGTGACGATGAAGTCGATGCCGATCACGAAGGCGGCGAGCACGAGCATGCCGGCGAACACGCCCGCCACATCGAACACGCCTTCGGCCTGCTGGATGATGTAGCCGAGCCCGGCGGCCGAGCCGAGATACTCGCCGACCACGGCGCCGACCACCGCAAAGCCGACCGCGGTGTGGAGCGAGGAGAACATCCAGGACAGCGCCGAGGGCCAATAGACGTGGCGCATGAGCGCCCGCTCGTTCATGCCCAGCATGCGGGCATTGGCGAGCACGGTCGGGCTCACCTCCTTCACGCCCTGATAGACGTTGAAGAAAACGATGAAGAACACGAGCGTGACGCCGAGCGCAACCTTCGACCAGATGCCGAGGCCGAGCCAGAGCGCGAAGATCGGTGCCAGCACGACCCGCGGCAGCGCGTTGATCATCTTGACGTAGGGATCGAAGACCGCCGCCACCCGCGGCTGCTGCGCGAACCAAAACCCGATCAGGACGCCGGCGACCGAACCGATGACGAAGGCGAGCACGGATTCGACGAGCGTGATCCACAGGTGCTTCCAGATCGTGCCCTCGACGAACCATTTGACGATGCGCGCCGCGACGTCCGTTGGCGTCGAGAAGAAGAACGGGGGGAGAAGCTTCACGCCGCCGATCGGCACCGTGGTGAAGAGCTGCCAGAGCAGCACAGCCGCGAGCGCGACGAGAAGCTGGAGCGCGAGAAGTTTGACGCGCGACACGGTTGGGTCGACCCTAGGAGCAGTTCGCCAATTCACTCGTCACCCCCGGGCTTGACCCGGGGGTCCATCTTTTTCGCGAGAACATGGATGGCCGGGGCATAAGCGTGTTCACGCGCGTCTTCTGACGCGCTATGCCCGGCCATGACGCGGAGAGCCCGAGCGTTGGAAGCTTACGGCTTCGAGAACGTTCCGATGATGCCGGTCGCGCCCTTGGCATGCCCGTCCAATGCCTTGATGAGCTCGTCGCGCGTCATGCCGGGCTGGAGCGCATTCGGCTCGAGGTCGGTGGCGATCAGGGTGAAGGTGTAGTGGTGCGGCGCGCCGGGGGGCGTGCAGGGGCCGAAATAATGCGGCAGACCCATCAGGCTCTTGCCACCGGTATATTTATCGGTCTGCTGGGAGACCTCGCCCTCGGCAAAGCCGGTCACCGACACTGGAATGCCATAGGCGACCCAATGGCTCACGCCGCCCGGCGGCCTGCCTTCCGGATCGAACATCAGCAGCGCGTAGCTCTTGGTGCCGGCGGGCGGATTGGACCAGGACAACGCCGGCGAAACGTTCTCGCCCACGCAATTCGGATTCTGCTTGTTGTTGCCGGCGTTTTTCGTAGCCAACCGCTCGCCGTCCTTGAAGCCGGGCGAAGACAGCGTGAACACGCCTTGCGCGA
>Ga0137391_10004759_pt1 | contig 10397 bp, 8 predicted proteins | sample 15con2h24BmetaG_FD_101399 | JGI IMG/M metagenome (GOLD analysis project Ga0137391, IMG submission 101399) | Vadose zone soil microbial communities from Angelo Coast Range Reserve, California, USA - 15con2h2.4B metaG | ecosystem: Environmental > Terrestrial > Soil > Vadose zone > Saprolite...
GTCGTATTTCTCGATGGCGACGGCATCGATTGCCCCGAATTCGTGAATCAACTTGTCGAACCGATCGCTGCTGGGAATTTCGATTTCGTCATCGGTTCGCGCGCGCGCGGCCGGCGCGAACCCAGCAGCATGAATTTTCAGCAAATCTTCGCCGGCTGGCTCGCAGGATGGTTGATGTCGATCTTGTACGGCGTGCGCTACACTGACATGTGCCCGTTTCGTGCGATTCGGCGCGACGCGCTGGACCGATTGGCGATGAAAGAAGAAACTTACGGCTGGAATTTGGAAATGCAGATGAAAGCTGCTCGTGCCGGTCTCCGAATTCTCGAAGTTCCGGTCAATCACCGTCGACGCGCCGGTGGCGTCTCTAAAGTTTCTGGCACATTGCGCGGAACCTTCGTCGCCGGAGCGCGAATCATTGCGACATTTGCGCGAATCGCGGTTGCGCGATGAAATCGATCCACCTTTGCGATTCACACGAGCGCATGACTTTGTAAGATCAAAGGCCTATGAGCAGATCGAAAGCTCTCTTTGCCGGATTGCTCGCGGGACTCATCGCCGGCATCGCCATGACAGTCGTGATGTTGGTCCTCGCTTGCTTTGGGGTCGCGACGCCCCTTGCGATCATCGGCGATCGGCTTTCGGTTTTTATTAAGCCGGGTCCGTTCCTGTCCATCATGGGCCGCGTCGGCGGTTACAATCATCTCAAGCAGCTCGGCGTTGGATCAACGATGGCCGGACAGTTGATTGTCAGCGCATTAGGCGGCGCGGTCTTTGGTCTGCTCATGCGAAGCAATCCGCAGCGTCGCGTCACGAAGTGGACGATGTCGATCTTCGTCGCGCTGCCGACCATTGCGATCGCAATTGTTTTATGGCCGGTGCTCGGCACGAGCTACATTGGGTTGCCGATCGCCTCAGCGGGAGCGATTACACTGATCGGATTCGCTCTCAGCGTTTTGGTTTTTGAACGGACGCTCGTTGCCAGTTTCCATTTTCTGACACGACCGAAATCTGGAACCGAGAGCGGCGAATTCACTCCTGCAATCGGGCGGCGCGCTCTAATTTTGGGCGGACTCGGCGTGCTCATCGCCGGCGGCGGCGTTGTGCTGTTAAGGAAGCTTTATCGCGCGGCGACGTTCAGTTACGACGGCACGCAATACAAAGGCCGCATCGTCCGACCGATCACGCCGAACGACTTGTTTTATTGCGTGACCAAGAACGTGGTCGATCCGCGCGTGGACGTCGACCTCTGGCACTTGGAATTGAATGGCCTCGTCCAAAATCCGGTCACGTATCGGTTTCAAGATTTAAAAGGATTCAATCTGGTCGAGCAGGAAACGACGCTGATGTGCATCAGTAACGGGCTCGACGCCGGATTGATGAGCAACGCGGTTTGGCAAGGCATTGCCCTGGGCGACCTTCTTGACCCCGCCGGACCGCTCGCGGACGCCCAACGAGTTCGGTTGTACGGCGTCGACAATTACACCGACACCATTCCGATCGAGAAAGCGCTCGACCCGACCACGCTCCTCGCTTGGGCAATGAACGGCGTCGACTTGCCGCATCGGCATGGGTATCCGTTGCGCGCGATCGTGCCGGGATACTTCGGTGAAAAACATGTGAAGTGGTTGACGCGCATCGAGCTTACCGGTGCGGACGCGAAAGGTTTTTACGAAACCCAAGGCTGGGGGCCCGACTTCATCACGCCGACAAGATCGCGCATCGATGTTCCGGACCACGGTTCACGGTTCACGATTCACGATTCACCGATTGAAATGAAAGGCATCGCTTTCGGCGGCGATCGCGGAATTTCGCGCGTGGAGATCAGCGATGATGATGGCGAAACCTGGGCCGACGCGAAGATCGATTATCCCGGAACAAAATTAACCTGGGCGCTCTGGAGCTACGATTGGCGACCTGATGATGCTGACGATTACACCCTCGTCGTCCGCGCCAACGACGGCGAAGGCGCAGTCCAGGAATGGGAAGAAGATCGCAGCCCGTTCTCCGGCGTCACCGGCTTCCACAAAATTGTCGTCCATGTGACAGTGTAAATGCGAGGAATGAGTCCGCGCGTGCAACACTGTCAAAGGAATGGTCGCGAGATACTTTCTGCCGATCAGGGTTAGGTAATTGCATTATCTTTGACAGCGCGGGCACCAGGCGGTGGTTCGGCCGGCGACAGTAGCGTGACGTAAAGGCTTACGATGGATTGGGCAAATGCCGTCGCGTTTCCATTTTTGGTGAATCAGCCAGTTGCGTGGCGGATCTGAGAAATCTTTGCCGAGCGTTTCGAGCGATCTTCGAACAACATGTTTGGTCGCATGAAAAATCTTGGCGCGCTCGCCCACCGATAGTCTTGCGGTGCGCCTCGAGGGACGAGTCTCCGCACGCCACAGGATTTCATCAGCCATCCAATTGCCGATTCCGGGAAAACCGTTTTGCATGAGCAGAACCGCTTTGATCGGCGCTTTCCGGTGTCGACCCAGGAATCGATCGACAAATTTCTGATCGAATGCGCACGAGTTAATTTCGGGCGCATCGCTCTTCCACCAATTCGGTTCATCGGCACCGTGATGAAACCGAACGCGGCCGAATTGGCGCGAGTCGGTGAAGACAAGCGCGCGTTCCGGTTGAAATAAAACGATATGGTCGTGCTTGTGCGGGCGGTAATCGGGAAATTCGACGCGAACCTTACCGGTCATTCCGAGATGGACGCCGAGCCAGTTTTCGCCGGAAAATTTGAAGAGCATCCGTTTGCCGCGCGCATGTGAGCTGAGCAGGTTCGCGCCGATTAATCTTTGGCGAAGGTCGCGCACATCGCTGCCGCGAAAGACGCGGTTTCGCGCGTGCAAGTTAAGATCGACAATCGCCGCGCCGCGCCCGACGTCCCATTGTTTGCGAAACCATTCGACCTCCGCCAGTTCCGGCATCGCGGAGATTACGTGATGCGAGTTAACCAGCAATTCATGTCGAAAATCACCCTGACCTGGCGCCGACGCGTCCGCCTCTCCCTGAGGGAGAGGATTGAGGTGAGGGTTTTGATCAGCTCTGTTAACCAGCAGTGCGCCTCGCACCTTTGCGCACTTGCGCGCCATGCTAGATTGATATGTGGAAAAAGTGATCATCGTTGGTAGCGGCTGCGCCGGTCTGACCGCCGCCATTTATGCCGCGCGAGCGAATTTGAATCCGCTCGTTTTGGAAGGACGCCAGCCTGGCGGCCAGCTTTCCACCACCACGTTGGTGGAAAATTATCCGGGATTTCCCGATGGGATCGACGGACCGCAACTCATCCTGAACATGCACAAGCAAGCGGAGAATTTCGGCGCCCGGTTTTCTTACGCCGAAGTCACAGATTACGAGCCGCGCAACGATCACATTCGAATCAAAGCCGACGACGAATGGCTCGAAACAAGGGCGCTAATCATTGCTAGTGGCGCCTCGGCGCGTTGGTTGAAACTTGAGAGCGAGGACAAATTAATCGGCCACGGCCTGACCAGTTGCGCGACCTGCGACGGCGCATTTTACAAAAACGTGCCGGTCTGCGTGGTTGGGGGCGGCGATTCGGCGGCGGAGGAATCGCTATTCCTGACGCGCTTCGCCTCGAAAGTTTATTTGATTCACCGGCGCGACAAGATGCGCGCGTCGAAAATCATGGCCGATCGGGTCCTGGCGAACAAAAAGATCGAGCCGATCTGGAACACAGTCGTGACTAAATACATTCCCGACGAGAAAGGCGAAATGCGCGCCGTTCGTTTGCGCAACGTGCAGATGAATGAAGAACGCGAGCTGCCGGTCGCGGCCGTATTTGTAGCCATCGGCCACGATCCAAACACGAAAGCTTATCAGGGCAAACTTGAGACCGACCCGGATGGCTATCTGATCGCGCGACACATGGCGGAAAGTAGACATCCCGGCGTTTTCATCGCCGGCGATGTGGCCGATCGCGTCTACAAACAGGCGGTGACCGCGGCCGGGTCCGGCTGCGCCGCGGCCATGGAAGCGGAGAAATACCTCGGGCAATTGGAACATTAACATCTGTGGCAAGTTGTAGGGCGGGCGCTTCGCCTGCCGCTTTTACATTGGCAAGCGAAGCGCTTGCCCTACAAACCCGAATCTAGTTTGAAGATTGTCGATTTAACGCAGTTTTACTCGCCCGTGAGCGGCGGCGTGAAGCGTTATCTCCACGAAAAAATCGCCTACATCCAAGATTGCATGTCGAAAGACAAGCATGTGCTGGTCATTCCCGGTAAGAAGACAACGGTTCGGGCAAATGGCCGGTCGCGCGTTTACACGATTCGCGCGCCACTAGTTTCTCGCACCGCCCAATATCGCGCACTGCTCAACTTGCGCGCGGTCGACCAAATTCTGCGAAACGAGCGCCCGGACATCATTGAGTCAGGCGATCCTTATCAACTTGGCTGGAAAGCCGTTCGAACCGGACGCGCGTTAAAAATTCCCGTGATTGGTTTTTATCACTCGCATTTTCCTGAAGCCTATCTCCAACGCAGCGCAAAATTATTCGGTAAAACGGCGACCCGTCGGGTGATGAAGCTTTCCCGCGCTTACGTGCGTAAACTTTACAATCAATGTGCAGCAACACTGGTCGCGTCCGAGCGACTGGCTCACGTGCTTCGTGATTGGGGCGTGCGGGATGTTCGTGTTCTGAGTCTCGGTGTTAACATCGACATCTTCCGCCCGGACCGATCCGACCAGCAGGCAACGCGGGCGGGGCTCGGCGTTGGTATCAATCGGAAACTCCTGCTTTACGTCGGACGGCTGGCCAAAGAGAAAAACACCACGAAACTGTTTCGCGCGTTCGAAATTTTGCAGCAGCGACGTCCGAATGATTTTCATTTACTGATGATCGGCGACGGCGCGCAGGGAAATCAGCTGCGCAAACTGCAAGCACGATGCAAAAACCTTTCGTCGATCCGATATTGTGCTGAGCCGAAGGAACTGGCTCGCCATTATCGGGCCGCCGATCTTTTTGTTCATCCGGGCGTGCAGGAAACTTTCGGACTGGTCGCGCTGGAGAGTCAGGCCTGCGGAACGCCGGTGGTCGGCATTCGCGGGAGCGCGATGGACGAGCTGATATTCCATGATCAGAGCGATTGGGCGCTCGAAAATAAGGCGGAGGCGCTTGCCGAAGCGATCGAGCGCATGAGCGAGAAGAATTTATCGAGCCTGGGTCAAAAGGCTGCCGAGCGCGCGGCTCAATTGCATGCCTGGCCGCGGATTTTTGAACGCCTTTTTTGCATTTACCGCGAGGTCTGTGCAAACTACAAAGGAAACCCCGCCGGATGAGCCAGGAAAAGCCATTTACGATCCGCAGTTATCGAAAAACGGACCGCGATGCCGTGCGGCGGTTATGTTGTCAGACGGGGTTTCTCGGAACGCCAATCGATCCAGTCTACGAAGATCGACAATTGTTCGCCGATTTTCTCACGACTTACTATACGGATTGGGAACCGGAATCGTCGTTCGTGGTTGAGATCGACGGCGAGATTCGGGGTTATTTGCTCGGTTCGCGCAAACCGTTGCTCAATCAGCTCTATTCTTTCTGGCAAAACATTTCGCTCTTTCTCAAAGCGCTCACTCGCTATTTCCGGTATCACCAAGCCTCGAGGCGATTTGTTCGATGGACCTTGGTGCACGGTTGGCGGGAAGTGCCGGCCGCGCCGCGGCGGGTTCCCCATTTTCACATCAATCTTCTTCCCGACGCTCGAAAAATGTCGACGACGCGCGCGCTGATGAGCGCGTACCTGAGTTATCTCTATCGTTGCGGCGAAAAACGTGTTTACGGGCAGATCGTGACGTTTGAAAGCCGGCGCGGCGAACAGATGTTCGAGCGCTACGGTTTCAAAGTTTTGAATCGCGCCGAAATCACCAAATATAAGGCTTTTTATCCGCAATCGGTTTATCTCAGCACCGTGATCAAGAATCTGGAAACCGCCGAACCGCTGCGAGTGACCACGCGCTCCCGGCCGGTTTAAGATTCGTTCACGGCGGCCCTGACCTCGGGATTTTTCGGTACAAAAACCAGTGCACCCCTGATAACGGCGCGGTTGGGAAAATCCGAACCAACTCATATGGGTTATCGAATTTGTCGGTGAAGTGTTTTCCGGGTGGAACCGGTTGGGTAAACGACTCGCCATGAAAAATAACCCACTCCGGGCCGTCGGTCGGCCAATTATCGTGCTCATAATAGCCGGCTGACTTGCCGTCCATCATGTCGCGCCAATAGATGGACAGCACGAATTGGATGCGAAAATCCTGTTCGCCACCAAAAGTGACCGGTTGCTGCTTGGCGGTTTGATCCATGAACTTTATCGCTTCGGCGATATGACTTCGTCCGTATTTCAGAAGACTTCCGACAGCCGAGCCATTCAGCGTTAGAAAGAATAGACAAAGAAATGTAGATGTAATTTTTCCACTCCGCCCCGATTGAAACAGCCAAGCGAGGACGCGGCCAAGCAAAAGGAGAAGAAAACCGAGCGCGACGATAAAGTACCTGACGTAGTGGAGCGTCCCGTGTTCGAACAGCGGCATCGTGAGCGGCATGACCACAACCGCGCCAAGAAAAAAGATCCACTCATCAGAACGATCTCTGATTAGAAGGACCAGTCCGGCCACGAGTCCGAGAACCGAGATCGCGCCGGTGAACCATTGCCATCGGCTGGCATTTGGGCCGCCAAACGCCCACGCAAGAGTTGCACCGTAACCGTCGAGCACTGTGATTGGAGTTCCGCCGCCAATTTGCAGATAGCGAAGATCGACAACGTAAAGTGCGACAAAATAGATGAACGGAGCGGCGTAGCACGCGGCTGTCCAAGCGGCGACCCTTAAGATGGACCATTTTAGCTTAAGCAGTCGCACCCAGAACCAAAGCAGTGAAGCGCACAGAAAAATGACGAACGTCAGGTGCGAAGTGAGCCCGAGAACTGTGCTCAATGAGAACAAAGCCGCTGATTGCCACCGCGGCTTATCGAAAAAGGAGTGGAGAACCAAGAGGCATAGAAAACAAAAGAAGATTAATGGCGCGTAACCGCGCGCTTCTGATGAATACAAGATCAGGACATAAGAAAAACTGACCAGAAACATGCAAAAGAACGCAGCCCACCTGTCCCGCCGTGCGCCTATGAGCCAGGCGAGAACGATTGTGCCAATTCCGAAAACCTCCGCGGGAATCCGATAGCCCGGCCAGTCGCCATGTTGTCCGAGGAAGTAAATAAACAGGTTATTTAGATAGTGATTGTTGTCGTGGTGTGTCTGCGTGAACACGCCAAACGCGGAATGAAGTTCCCGAACAAGCTCGAGGGACCAGATCTCATCCATCCAAAGATCGTTAAACGCCGCCCGCACTCTGATTAGGACGCCTGTGGCGACGACCAGAGTACAGAGCACGGCGTAAAATAGATGTTTGGGAGCGCGCGAGGATCTCAACCTCTTAGCGAGAGTACTTTCTCAAGATGATCGCGCCGCGCTCGCGATAATCGAGCGGATCGCCTCCGATCGACCCAACTTGTTTGTAGTTCTGCTCGACCCAACGCAAAATTTCCTCGCCGCTTCCAGATTTTTCTCCGTATCGCTCGATGCCATATCCGATAAGGTCCCGGCTGATGATCACGATCCAGTAGGGAGGCGTGCGTTCCAGCTCTTTTACAATTCGTGCTTCGCGACCGTTGCTTGTGGCCCCAGCATAAAAAAAAGCGTGCGGCACGGGATTTGGAAGACGCGCCAGATAGTTAATGAATTCACCTTCCGGCAGAACGGTGAGAGTGCGACCCTCGCCTTTTTCGCGCAGCACCCCAGTTACGGCATTTATGATTTCGCCAATTGGCTCCATCCGCCCGGGCAAGGCATAGAATCGATCACGGCCGCTTCCAATCGCGAGCGTTTTTAGTTCCAGCGAATGCTGCGAACGGTTTGCCAGTATCGCGATGCCGGGCAAAACGATTGCTAAAGTAGCAAGTGCCGCCGCGCCTCTCGCGCGCCAGCCCCCGCCGAGCCAAATGGGTAACTCGCCAATCATGACGGCAGGGACAAGGGCCGCTGCGAGCGCAGCTTGATAGAAGCCGTAATGGTAAATGCGACCGTTTAAAATCATTCGCGTCATAAGCGTCGTTGCTAGGACTCCGAGTAACGCCCGTCCTGTCACGATCACGACGTTTTGCTGAATCCGGGTTCTCCCAAAAAATGAAACGATGCAAAAAAGAGAGTAGGCCAGCGCAAGCGCGAACAAGCAACGACCAATCTGCCTCCAATCGACCATGCGGCAACTCAGCCAAACAAATCCGGCTGTAATCAACCCAATTGCTGGCAGTCGGAGCCGTGGCCGCCATTCGCGTTCAGACAGCCAAATAACAATGGCTACAGCAAGGATACCCCCTGCTGCTAGCATCGCTGCCCGCGCGTGCTCGACGACATTCGTCCAGGGCTGATCGAGACCGAGCAGTCGCATCTGGAGGGGGTCGCTGCTTAACGATCTATCCAACGCGTTTAACCATGCTCGAGACGCCGCTGAAATCGCTTGAGACCACGGTATGAACCGCGAGAAATAACAACTGAACAGCGCAGTCGGAAGAATTGCACCGGCTGCCCCAGCGAAAAGTGTGCGCGCTTGCGGCACACTGCGGAGTCGCCATCGCGCCACGAATGCGACACACATCATCAGAACGCCTGCAACGATGAACTCCGGCTTCAATACAACAGTCAGTCCAAACAATAGTCCGACAAGAAAACTCCGGCGTCTGGTTGGGTTGTCGACCCAATGAACCAGGGCAAGGCAAAGCAGCAGGCAGACCAAGGTTCCGTGGATGACTTCGTGCGAATAAGGAGCGGCATACTCATAGTTGCCGGCATCGACAAACTGGGAAAACGCAAAAACGGAAATGAAAATCAGGGTGGAAAGCCAGGCGGCTATTACTCCCCAGCACTGTCGAAAAAGGATGTAAATACTGCTCGATATCCCAGCGACGATTACCAGGTTGGTAATCGCCAAAACAATAAGGCCAGGACCAAAAATCCGAAAAATAACTGCATTGAAATATTGCGACAGCGGACCGTAAAGAAGATCGACGTCGCGGTAGAGGACCGCGCCTTGGGACAATTGCCAGGCCGAATAAAGCTGCTCACCGAAATCGATGAGCGGGTCGGGCCATTTTCTCCACGAAGTTGCGACTAAAAACGCCGCTGTCCCCGCCAGCGCGACGAGCCCGACAACTTCCAACCGCGCGCGCCAAACATTGAGCTTCATGGTTGCGCTAATAGCTTCGCATTGAGGCACAATGGTACGGGAGCGGTCAACCGACGTTGTTATTAAGCGCGAATGCCTTGTCCAACAAAATCGTCCTCGGCAGGGTAGCCAAGCTAGCTGCGCCCATCTAGAAGCACCGCTTGGTCACCTTTTCTTGTTCGGGTTGAAAGTTTGCGCTACTTTCCGGCGCTCCGAGCCGGAGTGGCAGTATTTGCCGGCATAGCTCAGTTGGTAGAGCAGCTGATTTGTAATCAGCAGGTCGTCGGTTCGAATCCGACTGCCGGCTTGCTTGTAAGCGAGCGAATTGCCGACGCGCGCATCTATTGACGTCTTGCTCCTTCTGATGCAGCGGATTGAATGGCCCACCGCACGGTACCCGCAGGCGATTTCTGGATTATGCAGTACGATCGAATGCACCGAAGCCGCAAACGTATGGCTGGGACTTTCTCCAGCACCGAAGAATACGACGATGCGGTGTTCCATTTTTTCCAGGATGCTTGGCATCTCAAGGATTGGCTCAAGAAGGATTCCACGCTGCCGATTACTGTGCGTTCGAACGTCGAAGCCGATGTCGCACGGCAACCATTCCTGTGCGCAGCCGCAGACATCGCAAATGGTTCCAAACATCTTGAACTCGACACATCTCGTGCCGGAACGGTTATTACCGAGCGCAGGGTCAACCTGTATATTGAGGAGGACCCAGTACGAGCGGAGCATGAACATTCGATTAAGACGGGGAGCGTCAGCATGACCGCTGCTGAACTTGCAGATAAAGTTCTGACAAAGTGGGATGAACCGCTAAAAGCTTACGGGCTTCGTTGAGCCCGCTGTGGGATTGTAAATTCAGCGTGAAAGGCCGATAAGGCTACGGCATGGCTGGCCAGCCTCCGCTTGTTAGGCTGCAGTTTCGCCGACGCGCAGGCTCATGCCCATTAATTGAAAAATGCGGTCGCGTTTTTCGAGGTAACCGGGTGAATCCAAATGACGCGGACGCGGAAGATCGACATCGACGACATCCTGAATGGTGGCGGGCCGTGCGGTCATGATCAGAATGCGATCTGCAAGTTGCACTGCTTCTTCGATGTCGTGAGTGACAAACAGGATCGTTTTCTTTTCGCTTTGCCAGATCCGAACGAGA
>Ga0137391_10004762_pt1 | contig 10394 bp, 6 predicted proteins | sample 15con2h24BmetaG_FD_101399 | JGI IMG/M metagenome (GOLD analysis project Ga0137391, IMG submission 101399) | Vadose zone soil microbial communities from Angelo Coast Range Reserve, California, USA - 15con2h2.4B metaG | ecosystem: Environmental > Terrestrial > Soil > Vadose zone > Saprolite...
GCTTCGAGAATCAGGGAAACACTCAGATCACCCGGGCGGTTCCGTTGAATTGGGATCCAACCGCGTTCGGTGGCGACATTGACCATCCGATCATCTGGGACAGCCTGATGCTCGGGAAGGACGTCACACTTAACTTCAACAACATGGGACCAACATCACCCATCTGGTGGTGCTTCCTGCCGCTACCCTTGGCACCATGGCAATTCCCACTGGTTATCTGCGCGGCAATTTCAACCGCTTTTGGACCTACGATGCGCCGTCCAAAATTCTGACCGAGGTGACGAGCCGGGTACCCAACGGTTGTGGCAATAATTCGGCGTACACGTTCAACCCCAACTACGGGGGTGTGATCATCTCCGATGCGACTCGTGCATATGCCATGGGCGTGTACGGAGTCAGCATTCCAAAAGGGGGACCGGTTAGCTTCTACGGCTTGTACAGCTATCCCTGCGGGAGCAGTGACACGTCTGAGGATGTATGGAACTTCAACGTCTGGGCAGCAGTGCGCGGAAACGGGGACGTACTGTTCCCGGCGGGTGACAGCAGCTATAACACATACGTCATCACTGAATCGCTGCAAAATGTCACGGCTCTAATGGATGACCTCTACCGCACCGGGGCTCGCTGACGCATTTTTCCAGGGACGCCTATGGTGCAAGCGCCGCTTTTGAGCCGGGTAGCCCTGATGTCGTCACTTACCTAACGATCACTCCCGAGTAACCCACAACCATGTCGCGGTCTCCCGAGATGTCTCCGGAGGTTGCGTACTTAACCAATTCAGCCGAGGTGGCACCCAGTTGCTTGGCTGCTGTAAGCATAGCGACAGTGGGGCCGAAGCCGCACATGCTGATGTCCTGCTCGGTAACAACCTCGTACAGTCCTTGCGCGTCCAGCGTCAGGATTCTTTCGATGGCTTTGTGATCTTTCACACGGGTGATCGTGTCGGATTCGTAGTGGTTCATGTCACTGGAGGCGACAATCAAGGCTGGCTCTTTCAGAGCCGCAACCACATCAGCGATCGCATATCCGAGCTTTTCGAGCGTGTCGAACTGTCTAGTTCCGAGTGCGATGGGCACGAATTTAAGTTGAGGCTGACGCAATTGAAGAAAAGGCAATTCCACTTCGACGGCATGCTCGGCCCGGTGCGCCGCGGAATCCTCGTGCAGAAGGGGAAAACGCTGTTTCAACATGGCCGCGATACTCGTATCAATCGATACCTTGCCGAGCGGCGTTTCCCAATCGCCTTCGCTCATAATGGCCAGAGGCTGTCCCATACCAGTATGGTTGGGGCACAGGAGAAGGCAGTGCGCGGGAATCTCGAGGCGGGCGAATACCGCGCCAGCCACGTGCCCTGAATACATGTAACCCGCATGGGGCACAACGCAACCTAGAGCGTGAACAAGTTCGTTGCTGGGGGATTGGGCAATGTAGGAGCTGACTTCTTCACGCAACGTTTCGGAATCGCGTGGATAAAAGCGTCCGGCGACTGCGGGAAGGCGAACGGTAGGCATGGCCGCTCCTGGTTTGTACGCTGCCCCGACTGCACAATGCTACGAGCCCTCTGGTGAACTGCGCAAGGCGCGGAACAGAGTGGCACTTTGCTTCAGACTCAGAGTCTCGGCACGTGCCGACGGATTGATCCGTGCTTGCGTCATCGCACGCCGCAACTCGGCTTCGTCATATCCCGATTTCAAGTTATTCCACAGTGTCTTGCGTTTGTGCGCAAAGGAAAGTTTGAGGAATCCGATGAAGCCATCTCCCGCTACGCCCAGCTTTTCAATTTGTGGTGCTAGGTTCAGCCGGAGCACGGCGGAATGTACTTTGGGGGCAGGCTCAAATGCCTCGGGTGGAAGAGTGAAGAGCTTTTCCACTCTGGCATACAGCTGTGCGGTTGCGGAGAGCAGGCCATAATCGCTTCCGCCCGGCGGGGCTGCGACCCGGGCAGCGACTTCCCGTTGCACCATGATCACGATAGTGTCGAAGTACTTGGCGAAATCGAACAGGCGTAACAAAATGTCTGAGGTGATGAAGTAGGGCAGATTGCCCACCACTCTTACGGGATTCGGCTTGAGTTCGATGCCGGGCCGGCCTAGTCCGGGTTTGGGTCCAAACAGAGAATCGAAATCGATGGAAAGAATATCGGCTTCGATGACTTCGACATTGTGCGTCATCCCAAATTTGAGCCGAAGTTGAGCGGCCAGTACACGATCGATTTCGACCGCAATCAGGCGTCGGGCACGTTTCGCCAGCAGGGAAGTGATGACCCCGCGTCCTGGCCCGATTTCAAGGACGGTACTCTGCGAGACATCACCGAGGGCGTCAGCCATTCGCATAGCTGCGTTGTCGCTGACAAGAAAATGCTGTCCCAGTTTGGGTTTTTGTTTGGGGCGGCGAGTGGAGGCGACCTTCGGCACGTTGACCCTCTTTTCCTCGGACATTTAGACTGGCTGGTCAGCCCGCGTGCTCTTGCCCAAAATCACGGGTTGGGCACATATTCATAATAGCCTGCACCGCCGATTTCGGTTTCCCGGGAGGTTTTGCACTCATGCACATTGCATTCGCTGCTTCCGAAGGCGTGCCCTTTTCCAAGACCGGTGGCTTGGCGGACGTGGTGGGAGCATTGCCGCGCGCCCTGTCTGCGTTAGGTCATCAGGTAAGCGTCTATTTGCCGCGGTATCGGCAAACCAAACTCTCGGACGCAGCTACGGTGGTTCGCAGCATCACGGTGCCGTTCGATGACAAGTATCGCTTCGCCTCCGTAGTCACGGGTGGCACTCAATCCGGCGTGCGCTTTTATTTCGTGGACTATCCGCCATATTTCGATCGTGACGCTCTTTATGGCACGCCTGCGGGTGACTATCCTGACAACGCCGAACGCTTTGCCTTGTTCTCACGCGCGGTTCTGGAAGCCTCGAAGATCTTGGGCGTGCCGCACGTTTTTCACGGTCACGATTGGCAGTCCGCGCTGCTGCCCGTGCTCCTACGCACGGTATACGCTGAGGATCCGGCATTCCGCGATGCGGCGACTGTATTCACGATCCACAACATGGGATATCAGGGACTGTTTCCTCCCGAGACTCTGCCCTTGCTCATGCTGCCTTGGGACCTGTTTACCATGTCGAGGATGGAATTCTTCGGACAGGTCAACTTCCTGAAGGGCGCGCTCACGTACTCCGACTATGTCACCACGGTCAGCAAGAAATATAGTCAGGAAATCCAGACGGCGGAATATGGTTTCGGGCTTGAAGGAGTGCTGCGCGACCGAGCCTCAACCGTAAGCGGCATTCTCAACGGCGTCGACTACGATGAATGGAGCCCGCAGACCGACAAGTTTACGGTCGCCAAGTTCTCGCCCGAAGATCTTTCCGGCAAGGCCAAATGCAAGCAGGATCTGCTGGCCACTTTCGGCATGCCCAATCCCGATTTGAAGCTTCCGGTGATCGGTATCGTCTCGCGCTTTGCGGCGCAAAAAGGCTTCGATCTGATCTCGCAAATCATGGACCGGCTGGCCCGTGAAGAAATGACAGTAGTCGCACTCGGTACGGGCGACAAGCCCTATGAAGAAATGTTCGTTCGCCTCAACAAGCAATTCCCCAATAAGATTGCGGTGAAGGTTGCCTACGATAATGCCTTCGCTCACAAGATTGAAGCCGGCTCGGACATGTTCCTCATGCCATCCCGATATGAGCCGTGTGGTCTGAACCAGATCTACAGCCTCAAATACGGCACCGTGCCCATCGTGCGTGCTACCGGCGGCCTCGACGATACCATCGAACCCTGGGACGCGCGTTCCGGCAAAGGTACCGGCTTTAAGTTCACCGAATACAACGGTGAGTCGCTGCTGCTGACGATCAAGCAGGCGCTCGTGGCCTTTCGCGATCAGACTTCCTGGCAAGCGCTCATGCGTAACGGCATGAATAAGGATTTCTCCTGGAACGCGTCGGCGCGAGAATATGGAAAAGTCTACGAGCGAGCGCGGCAGTCGAGAAGCGCAGCGCAGGTTATGGAGAAAGTGTTGGTCTAGCCACTCTCGATGCCCAGCGAATGGCGGTCCATACTCGGGAACTCCGCAGGTGTACTCTTGGTAAGATCGACTGGCGCAACGCTGAGGGTATGCCCTCCCTGTTAAAAACCATCTTCCATGTCGACATGGATGCTTTCTTTGTGTCGGTGGAAGAACTTTACGATCCCTCGCTTAAAGGGAAAGCTGTGGTCGTGGGCGGCCAGCGCCACGAGCGCGGAGTGGTTTCGGCAGCTTCTTACGAAGCACGTAAATTCGGCGTGCACTCGGCTATGCCGCTTCGCACCGCCGCCAAGCTTTGCCCGCATGCCATCTTCGTGGACGGCCATCCTGAGCGTTACCGCGAATGCTCTGAAAAAGTCTACGAAGTGCTGACTTCATTTTCGCCGCTGGTGGAGATGGCTTCGATCGACGAGGCATATCTCGACATGACCGGCACAGCGCGGCTGCACGGTCCGCCGCTCAAGGCCGCACATGCCCTGCACGGGCGCATGAAGGATAGAACGCTGCTCAACTGCTCGGTCGGAATCGGCAGCTCACGGCTGATCGCAAAAGTATCCTCGGCTCAGGCGAAGCCCAACGGGGTGCTTTGGATTGTTCCTGGAGAAGAAGCGAAGTTTCTAGCGCCGCTTGAGGTCCGCGAAATTCCCGGCGTAGGCAAAGTGATGGAAAGCAATCTACACGCGCTCGGCGTTAAGAAGGTCGGCGATCTGGCGCGACTGGAAGAAACCGAATTGGAGGAGCGCTTCGCCAAATGGGGCATGGCGCTCGCGGGCAAAGCTCGCGGTGAAGATGCTGGCGGCTGGTTTGACAACGAAGTCGGAGCGGACACCGAAGCCAAGTCCATCAGCCACGAGCATACCTACAACGAAGATATTGCCGACGCCGCACAGCTTGAGTCCACCCTGATGCGACTATGCGAAATGGTTGGCCGCCGACTGCGAGAAGGCAACTTCCATGCCCGCACCATTCAACTCAAGTTGCGCTACAAGGATTTCACAACCATCACCCGCGCCCGCACCCTGCCGGCACCCACGCAGCTGGATACGGAGATCTTCGAGCAGGCACGCTTGCTCTTTTACAAGAATTGGAAGCAGGGCGTGCCCATACGTTTGCTGGGCGTGCAGGCTTCGTCATTCACCACCGAAGCCGATCAGATGAGTTTGCTGGAGGGCGGCCGCCAGCAACGATGGAGGGATGCGCTTTCGGCTGCGGACCGCCTGCGCGATAAATTTGGAGAGTCCAGCATTACGCTAGCTGCGGGAATGAAAGGCAGCTTCCGCCAGCGCACGCACGAAAACCCGGCGGGATTGCCGGGGAAAGGGAAAACGCGCGGAGCGTCGTGACGTCCACATAAAACTCTCCGCGCGATGTAGTTGACCCTCATCTGCCCCTCACTCTAAGATTCCCAGTCGCTTTCTACGCGTATCAGGAGCCACTCATGCGGAAACTGGTTGTGCGCCGTGCCTGCACATTGATTTGCCTCTCCATCGTCGTTTGCGCGGTACCACGCCTGTTGGCGCAGAGCTCTTCGTCCGAGAACCCACCGCTCTTGCTGCGCTTCCCCACGATCAGCAAAACCCAGATCGTTTTCACCTACGGCGACGACCTGTGGATCGTCAGCCGCGAAGGCGGCGAAGCGCGGCACCTTACATCCGGGATCGGAATCGAAGACCTGCCAGCATTTTCCCCCGACGGAACTCTCGTCGCGTTTACCGGCGAGTACGACGGCAATCGTGACGTGTACGTAGTTCCAGCCGCGGGCGGCGTCCCAAAGCGGTTGACTTATCATCCCGCAGAGGACGACGTTCTCGGCTGGACGCCGGACGGCAAAAAGATTCTCTTTGCGTCGTTTGGAAACAGCTTCATGCACTTCGAGGACCAGCTCTACACGGTGCCCGTCGAAGGCGGATTCCCAACCCAACTGCCCATTCCCATTGGTGAGGAAGCAGCATTCTCGCCCGATGCCACGCATCTCGCTTATGTGCCGCATCCGCAGTGGCAGGCGGCATGGAAGCGCTATCGCGGCGGTCAGACCACACCCATCTGGATTGCCGACTTGAAAGACTCGAGCGTGGCGAAAGTTCCGCGAGAGAACTCTAACGACCACTATCCCATGTGGGTAGGCGACACAATTTACTTTCTCTCCGACCGCAACGGTCCTGTGAGTCTGTTCGCCTACGACACCAAGACGCAGCAAGTTTCCGAGGTGCTGCATAGCGATGGTTTCGATTTCAAGACCGCCTCCGCCGGTCCGGACGCGATCGTCATCGAACAATTCGGAGCGATCAAGGTCTACGATCCCAGCACGCGTCAAGCTAAGACCATCAACATTCACGTGGCAGGCGACGTTGAAGCAGTCCGCCCCCATTTTGTGAAGGTAGAGCCCAAGCGCATTCAGAATTTCAACATTTCACCCACCGGCGCGCGCGCGGTCTTCGAGGCGTGGGGAGAGATATTGACTGTGCCCACCGACAAAGGCGATATCCGCAATCTGACCCGCAGCCCCGCAGCGGCTGATCGCGATCCTTCGTGGTCGCCCGATGGCAAATCGATCGCATCCTTCTCCGATGAGTCGGGAGAATATGAACTGGAAATCCGCAGCCAGAATGGTCTGGGCGAGGTCCGGCACATCAACCTGGGTAATCCGCCGTCGTTCTTTTACAGACCCACGTGGTCGCCCGACAGCAAGAAGATTGCATACACCGACAAGCGATTGAACCTGTGGTACGTCGACCTGGACAACCCCACCCCCCGGCTGGTGGACACTGACTACTTCGGCGGCTTCGGCCCAACCCAGCTCAGCCAAAACTGGGCTCCGGACAATAAGTGGATCGCTTATGCCAAACAACTTCCTAGTGGCCAGCATGCAGTGTTCGTTTATTCCCTGGAGCAGGGAAAGTCACATCAAATCACCGACGGCATGAGCGACGCGCTTTATCCCAGCTTCGACAAAAATGGAACGTATTTATACTTCACCGCCTCCACCGATGTAGGGCTTTCGACGTCCGGCCTGGACATGTCCAGCGATGAGCACCGCGTTTCGCGCAGCGCATATGTCGCGGTGCTGAACAAGGATTTGCCTTCGCCGCTCGCGCCGGAGAGCGATGAGGAAAAATCGAAAGAAGAGAAGAAAGCTGAGCAGGACAAAGAGAATGCCAAAGAGCGGTCCAAGAGTAAGGACAAAGACGAGAGCAAGGACAAAGATAAAAGCAAAGCCGACAAAACATCTTCCGACAAGGATAAGAGCAAAGACAGCAAACAAGACAAGGACAAAGCTAAGGAAGAGCCAATAGTAGTGAAGATCGACTTCGAAGGCATCGGCCAGCGCATTCTCGCGTTACCGATTCCGGCAAAGAACTATGCCAACATGCTTTCGGGTAAGTCTGGAATTCTATTTCTCGCGGAAGCCCCGATGGTTGTCACCGAGGACGACCAGCCTAACTTGAACCAGACCATCCAGAAGTTTGATCTGAGCAAACGCAAAGTAGACAAGTTCCTGGAAGAGGTTAACGACTTTGCGGTGTCATTCGATGGCGAGAAGATTCTCTATCGCAAGGGCGAGCAATGGGCGACGGCATCCACGGAAGAGCCGCCCACCGCAGTTGGCCCACCCAAGCCCGGCTTCGGCCCGCTCAAGCTCGACACGATGCAGGTCTACGTCGAACCCAAAGCCATGTGGAAGCAGATTTACAACGAGACTTGGCGAATCGAGCGAGATTTCTTCTACGACCCGCACTACCACGGTCTCGATCTCGACAAAGTGAAGAAAAAATACGCCCCCTATTTGGAGGGCATCGCTTCGCGCAGCGAACTTACGTATCTCTTTCAGGATGCACTGGGTGAGATGACAGTGGGCCACATGTTCGTCGGCGGCGGCGAGAAACCTGAGCCGAAAAAAGTGAAAGGTGGCCTGCTCGGCGCCGACTACATCCGGGAGAACGCCCGCTACCGTATCGCCAAAGTTTACGACGGAGAGAACTGGAATCCTGGCCTGCAGGCGCCATTGACGCAGCCCGGAGTCAACGTGAAGGCCGGAGATTATATTCTTGCGGTGAACGGACGCGACTTGCACTCTTCCGACAACATCTACAGCTTCTTCGAGGAGACTGCAGGAAAACAAGTAGTGCTGAAAGTTGGTCCCCATGCTGACCCTAAAGACTCGCGCGACGTCACCGTGGTGCCTGTCGAAAGCGAGGAGAATTTGCGTCACCTCGCATGGATCGAGGACAACAGGCGCAAAGTGGACCAAGCCACGGGAGGCCGCGTGGCCTACGTTCACGTCCCCAACACCGCAGGTGCCGGGTATACCAGCTTCAACCGATACTTCTTCTCGCAAGTGGGCAAGGAAGCCGTCATCATCGACGAACGCTTCAATGAAGGTGGTCAACTTGCAGATTACATTATAGATGTTCTCCGTCGTCCGTTGGCCAGCAAGGTCGTTACACGCGAGGGCCATGACTGGTCGAGCCCCTCCGAGTCCATCTTCGGGCCGAAGGTCATGATCATCAACGAAATGTCAGGCTCGGGTGGCGACGCGCTGCCCTGGTACTTCCGCAAGGCCGGTCTCGGGCCCGTGGTAGGAAAGAGAACGTGGGGAGGATTGGTTGGCATCGGGGGTTATCCCGAACTCCTCGACGGCGGACGCGTCACCGCTCCCAGAGCAGCGCTTTACGGCCTCAAGGGCGAGTGGGAAGTTGAGAACCACGGCGTCGCGCCGGATTACGAAGTCGATCTGGAGCCCGCTGCGTTCCGCCAAGGCCACGATGCACAGCTCGACAAAGCAATCGAGGTCGTGATCGAACAGCTAAAGGAACATCCACTGCCAGAGCACCCGCATCCGCCCTACCCGAATTATCACGAGCACGACGACCTGGGGGCGAAGTAACCAACAACCGAGGCGGAGGCTCTCGGCGTTCTCTGCCACTTGATGTTGTTGCTGCTTGCAAAAAGAACGAAGGCCGGAATCCCGGAGAGCATCCCGGTCCCGGCCAGCGTCGTACTTCAACTTGGAGTTTTCTTTCTAGTTGCCCGAATTGCCGTTGCCGGGTGCAGTCGTCGTACCCGCGCTTGGGAAGTTCGACACGCCGAAGCGGGCTAACCGCGGATAAAACGGCGTGACCTCGAACGGCATTTTGTCGCGGGCCGAGGTGATTGCGACCGGAGCCGTCTTCACCATTTCCGCCTTGTCGTTCCAGGGGTTGACCTTCACCCGACCGCCCAGAGGCAGCGCCGCGATCTGGTCCAGCTTGTTCATATCGAGGGCAGGCCCTCCGCTCGAAAGACTCGACAGGCGGATCACCGTGCCATTTTCGGCAAGCGTGTTTCCCAGATGCGGGGTCAATAACGCGCTGAGCTGCGGAGCCCGCGTCTGCAGCGCCTTGAGGAACAACCCTACAGTGTCCAGCTTTTGCGCATAGGGCGAGCTTTTCAGCAAATCCACGGCCTTCTTGTCAGCCGCGGCTTCTTCTTCCGGAATGTGCTTGAAGCCCAGGTTCTGATATGTGGCCTCGTCGGAGAACAGCATCCGATCGTTGAACGCGAACTTGCTGCCCAGGTTGTGTCCGAGCACAATGTGCGCCAGTTCATGTGAAAGCACAGCCGCAAGGCTGGCCTCGTCGGGAAGCACATCAACCAGCCCGCGGCTGATGACGATGGTATTTCCCACGCTGAAGGTTTCGAGCGGCGCCGTCAGCAGTACGCGCGTGCGCACCGGCCGCGGCAGGTCGATGTTGTTAGTGACCAGGAGGTTGTTAACCACGGTCATCAGGATTTTATCGAGATCACCCGCCGGAGCCAGCAATCCAGCCCGTGTGAGGCGCTCGACTACGTTGTCTTCTGCCTGCTGCTGCCATTCACGCTCGGCCTGCAGCGGAGAAGCATCTTGCGCCGCTGGGCTGTCATCTTTCACGCTGTCCACGCGGATCTGCGTGAGTTCGTCATCCTTGTCACTCTTCTTGAGGTCATAGCCCCAGATGCGGGTCTGGGCTTTGAACGCGATCTTGTTCTTCGCGCCAGCGCTGAAGTCGCCTTCTTCGCTGTAAATGTAGGACGGCACCCAATAACCCGGGATCAGGTTCAACCGCCAACTATCCATGTGGAAGAAGTAGGAGTTCCTCGGAGCGGGAGCATACGTCCCGTTAAGCCGAACGATGTTGAAGTCTTGGTCCTCCACCCAGACCCGGCCCAGGAAGCGGCCCCGGCCAGACTTCTTTTTGGGCGTCACGTCGAAAACCAGGCAACGCACATCGCCAAGGAATTCGCGGTGAATGTAGTGGAATTCGTAGTGCTCCCGGTCAAAGTCCGTCCGGTCGACATACACCATCCAGGAAAAGCCCATGGGCTGATATTGAACCTTGAACAGCTTCTGGAA
>Ga0137391_10004763_pt1 | contig 10392 bp, 9 predicted proteins | sample 15con2h24BmetaG_FD_101399 | JGI IMG/M metagenome (GOLD analysis project Ga0137391, IMG submission 101399) | Vadose zone soil microbial communities from Angelo Coast Range Reserve, California, USA - 15con2h2.4B metaG | ecosystem: Environmental > Terrestrial > Soil > Vadose zone > Saprolite...
AGTGGGCGGGAGCCGTTGTGACTGTGCTGGCCGTCGGCCCGGGCGACGTGACGAAGGACAACTGAGGGGGAGGAGAACGATGACGAAACGCATGATCGCGGCACGAGAATAGTGGCTTCCGGCTCGGCTCGAACTGCTCCATGCGGAGAAGGAATTCGTAGCGACGAGATGGCGCGGCAGCAGCAGGAGCTACCGTGGGTTCGGATCACCTAGCACTACCAATTCGAGACCGACGCGGGGAGTGCTTCGTTCGCGAATCTGTTCCGAGGGCGCTCGCAACTCCTTGTCTATCACTTCATGTTCGGGCCCGACTACACGGCGGGCTGTGCCTCCTGCTCAATGATCGTGGGCGGCTTCAACGGGTTCGCGGTTCGCCTCGCCAACCATGACGTCATGCTCTGGGCGGTCTCGCGGGCGCCGCTCGCCAAGCTGCAGTGATGCAAACCGGCCCTGATAGCTGCGTGGAAGCCCATCGATTTTATCGAGCCCGGCTCGGCGGCCCGTGAGCTATTGAATCTATTATATAGCTCATTTTTTGTGCTATTATGAGCTATAGAAAGGGCTCATATAGCTCATGAGCTGGAACTGGGAAAAAGCGGACTGGCCGAATTTCACATATGATTCAACGGTTTTGGAGCCGCTGGAAAAGCGGTTCCTGCTTCACTCCGGGGAATTCATCGGGGCTTTCAAGCATATCGGGGCCGATGATCAGGATACCCTCAAAATCGAGCTTATCAGCGACGAGGCTGTGAAGACCTCCGAAATCGAGGGCGCGATCCTCAACCGCGACAGCGTTCAATCGTCACTGCGCCATCAGTTTGGGCTGGGAGCAGAAAGGCCGGGCATTCCACCGGCTGAACGCGGGATCGCGGAAATGATGGTCGATCTCTACCGCAATTTCGCAGACCCACTTACCGACAAGACGATATTCGGCTGGCACCGCATGCTGCTGAGCGGCGATCGATCCATCCAGGTCATTGGCGGCTACCGGACGCACACGGATGCCATGCAAGTCGTCTCAGGCCCGATCCATAAACCCACGGTGCATTTCGAGGCTCCGCCGTCCAGCCGCGTGCCGGGCGAGATGAAGCAGTTCATTACATGGTTCAACGATACTGCTCCCGGAGGCAAGACTCCGTTGTCGCCGCTGACGCGCGCCAGCATTGCCCATCTGTACTTCGTGTGCGTTCACCCGTTCGAAGACGGCAACGGCCGCATCGGCCGTGCCCTCGCGGAAAAATCCCTCGCGCAAAATCTTGGTCAACCCAGCCTGATCGCGCTCGCCCATACGATCGAGCGGAAGCGTAAGGACTATTACGCATCACTGGAGCACAACAACAAAGAGACCGAGATCACAAGCTGGCTCGAATATTTTGCGGATACGGTTCTGGAAGCCCAGAACAACACCATTAGGCGTGTGGATTTCTACGTCGCCAAGGCGAAGTTCTACGAGAAGCATCGCGGCACGCTCAACGAGCGTCAGGAGAAAGTCATCGCCCGGATATTCCGCGAAGGCATCGACGGCTTCCAGGGCGGCTTGAGCGCGGAGAATTATGTCAGCATCACCGGAACGTCCCGTGCGACGGCGACAAGAGATTTGCAGAATCTTGTCGAGAAGGGTGCATTGACCAAGACCGGAGAGCTGCGTCACACCCGGTATCACCTTGGATCGGCTAAGGCGTAGCGAACTGCTGCTGGGTCAAAGCATCTCACATCTGATTTATTGGTGGGCCTTGTTAGATACCTATCGAACTTTATGCTATGCGCCAAATCCGGAAGTTCGTGAAATCTTTGAGCAGTTTAGAAGCGGCAACCCGATCGCATGTAACTGACATCCTTGTTCAATGAACTGAACGCGAAACGCGGGCCCGTCAGCCTCACAACCTAAAGGTACAATTGTAGGATTCCGAGTTGTGCAACCCCAAAAACCCGCAATTGCAAAATCGCCGTCATTTAAGACGCTGCTTCAGTCGCCTATGCTTTTTTCACGAGCGACTAAATTAGCACTGTCGAATCGCTGTACCGGCGCCAAGCCAAAGGCGCGAATCCCCGAACTTACGGCACGGTCGTACGTCGCTGAGTTGGGTCTTCATCCTGAGATAGGAGTTCGGTCTGTTCCTTTGTCCACCACTGACATTTTGCCTCGGCGCCTTTCAGGTCGGGAACGGACGACGCATCCAGATCGGCCAGATATTTGCCGTCGATAGCGATCTCTATCTGGTCGCTTTTGTGCTTCGCTCCCGGGACGTTGGCTGCGAAGTAACAGTATTGAAGAATCGGGACGCCTCCGCGGCCATCGGCGAACTGCCAAGCCGTCATCACTTCACCTGTTTCATGTTCGACGCTTTGAAATCTTGTAACCGCCGTTCGAATCACCGGGATCGATTGACCCGGCGGCGAGCGCTGTTCTCGGGAGAAGTTCGCTGTTTCGACACCCCCCTGGCCAAGGGGGGTGTGCCGCAACCACGACAATCCCCAACAGAACAGCAAGACTCCGAGACCAAGACCCACCGCCGCCGCGCCGATCCCGACGCCATAAGAGAGCGGTCCCGGCCTGAGATACTTGGCGACCACAAGCTGCTCTCTCGTATCCATCACTGCACCTTTTTGTCAGCTGAGATGTTATTGTCATTCGCCGGCTGCTCTTGAACCGGACGGGTTTGACCGTTCCACCAAAGCGCGTTGATGTATCTGACAAGGCCGCTTCCCCAATGGGGAATAAGGACGATCCTATCGACATACCGAACGACCTGCTCAACGACTACCTCTTTGCCGTCGCGGAAAATGTACTCCTTGCCATCCTTGAAGACTGGTACCTCCCGGATGACGGCCTTCCGCTTGCGGGCAAGATAAGCGCGCCGCGCCCGTGCCACCTTCGCGATCTGCACGCCAAAAGACGCGGTTGATCCGGGTACAACCGCGCGTGCGTAATGGACAAACGCCGCCGCGCTGCCGGTTAGCGCAATAGCCACAGCGCTTACTGTTGCGAACCACCATCGCGCAATAGCGAACTGCTCTTGCGTGAGTTGACTCGTTCGAAACCAACTCGCCGCAACGCGATAAACGGGGTTGTTGTCGGCTACCCGCCGCAATTCCTCGCGGGCCGCATTCACGGCGGCTTTCGCGGCGACTTTTCTCTGCGCAAGCATTGCAGCGCTATGCGCGTCGCTCTTCACTAATTCGTCAATCTCGGCCTGAAGGCCAGCCTTCTCCTGCGCTTCGTTAGCCTTCATTCTGTTGAGTTGCGCAATTTCGGCTTCGTAACGCTTGTCCTCGAGCTCCGATCGCGGCCTGATGCAAGGCCCCTGAACGAACCTGCACTGCTGGCCGATATGCACCAGATTTTGTCCGTGGGCTTCGCTCGCTGCCTTCACCTGACTTGCCAACGCGGCAATACTCGCTTCCCTTGCCGTTACGCCAATGCGCAATTCATCGCGCTTTCGAGCGCTCGCCGATTGGTCATCCTCGGTTTCCAGTGCAAGTTGGTTGGCTTCCGCCCGAGCGACCGCGGATGCCGCCGTCATGACTTCGCTCAGACGCATGCTGAACAGGCGCTCGAAGCCTACCGTCCAATTCTCGATGGCGAGATAGCTGAGGGCTAAAATCGCCAACAAGCACAGACATCGGATGACTTTCCCGCGACGATAGAATGCCGACGCGATCGGAACGCGACCGAGCTCGGCGACGGCCAAAACCACCATGGGAGTCGCGCCCACATAGCCCCAAATCGTCTCCGGGACTTTGTCGCCGAATGTGGTATAGCCGGCGTTGAGGACCCCGCAGCCAACGCCGACGATTTCCATCACCCAGGCATAAATAATGAGAAGGGGAAGTTGGTGATCGCCGCTCGATCGCCGCTTTTTGGCGGTGGCCGGCTCATTACCATTCGCCGCCTGGGTCGGCCCCGTTGGCGGTCTGCCCGAAGATGGATAGGTATTGGTCTCTTTGTTCAACATGACGCCTCTCCTCCAGGCTAAAACCCGGTTTCCGCTTGACCCGCGGGGAGGGCGTGGCTAAATCGCCATTGCGAAGTCGGCCTCCCTTTGCAGGCCGGTTTGCTTAAGGCGGCGGCGAGGTTCCAGCTCGTCGTCGCCATCTCTCACAAAAAGTGGCGTGAAAACCTTCTTAGCTGACGACGCTAAGAGGGATAGTCAGCCACATTGTCATGTTAACCATAAATTTCATTTCGTCTACCATTTTGATTATTGTCAGCTGTCATTTTGACGACATGTCGGCATTTTATGCAGCTATGTCCGGCAAATTGTTGGGCGCGCTCAAAAAATCGAAACGAGGTCGAAGCCTGCTTCCAGCTCCGGCGGCTTCCGGCGAGTTGACCTGGGACCGCCCTTGCCGTTTCGGGAGACTTCACCGACGGTCCGGATGGAGGCTAGCTAGACGCGCCTCCATCTGCGCGCCTTAGACGAAAAGTTCGACAAGATTCTTTTCTTAGCTCTGCAACGCGCCACGACGGCGTGCCCCCAGTTCCCACTACCGCTCAAGCATACACATTGTTCGAGTCAGCGTATCGACAGGAGACTTCAGGTCGAGAGCTGAGAACGACGACTGCCGCTACGCCGCCAAATCCAAAGGACCGTTTTCGGGAGAAGCCACAACTTGATCTCTCTCCGTTGTCTCGGAGGTTTTGCCCGATCGGCCTGAACAAGAAGTTCTATTGTTCGTAGAGTTCGTACTCTAGCCGGCGCAAACTTTCTCTTGAATCGATCCAAGCTCGCCGTTTCCGAGCCGCCTACACATATATATCGGTACTGGTCTTTCACGTGCTCCGCAGTGCAGCGGTACAAATATTCAGATAATCCCGGTTCGTACGAAGACGTCATTGACGCAAAAGACGGCGCCGTGTCCCATTTGCTTGGCGTCTCCCAAAGGCTAAACGCGATATAGTCGTTCTCTCTTTTAAGGAATATTCCGTCAATGTCTGATTCCAGCGTCTTACTTGCACGTACCAGTGCCCGATAAGGAGCCTTTAGAACGGCCGTCAGCTCAGATTCTGTGATATTTTCGCGAGATAAGATACCACCTTTCACTTTCGTGCGAATCCAATTCGCATTGACCTTCGCAATAGCTCTACAAAATTCGCGGGGACGCATATCTCTTGCTAGAACTACGTTGATTCCCTGCTCGCGAAATTTATTGATCTTGTTTCTGTATTTGCTGAACTGTGCGCCTCGAGGACTCAGAAGGCTTTCGACGCACAAGTCATAGGAAGGATAGATCCAATCCAGTAATTTTTCTTCGAAGCGTTTTAGTCCCAAGCTGGCGCAGTCCTCATGCTTCAGAACTTGGTTTGCAATCTCTTCTTCGATCCGAGCCAGCGAAACCTTGTCGTATCTAGCGAGGAATTTACGAAACCGACTTAGATGTCTTACGCGGTCTATAAGTTGCGAGTACGTGGTGACAAAAGGAAAAAATACAAGCAGGGCACTGCGCAAGTTCGGATGTGGCACCAGGATCAGATAACGATCTTCACCCTCTACGGTATACTTTACTGTCCACCCCTTACCGCGTCCGGTGAAATCATAATAGGTAGGCGACCGACAATAAGCATCTTGGGTATCACTGGCTGAAAGGATTGAGCGTAGATTGGAGAAATCGCTGATCTCGTCTGGTACGTCATCACCCGAGTCGTCAGGCGCGTCATCAAGCGTCGTCCTCTCGGACGAGGCGCCACCGTCCTTGGCTAGTCGCATTATTCGATGCCCCCATGCGATTCCCACAGTAGATTGAACATCGAACGCAAAGCCGCGGCAATCGGCTCGCTTTCGATCGTGATGACAAATTCCTTTGGATGCCAATGGATGATGGCAACCCGATCGCCAAAGATGTGCACAGTATTTTGCGAAGGATCGAGCTTAGCGAGCCGTCGGTAAGAGGTGTAGGGCGCGATGAAAGTGCTCGCCTCCGGCCCACAGAGAATTTTTTCTTGCAGCCCGGCTTCCTTCAGCCGCTGCAGATGTGCCGTAAGGAAGTCATCGCCCACCGACTTCTGAGTGTCCTCTTCCGCTCTCAACCCGAAGATTAGGATCTCGTTTGAGCCGCCTTTCAGCTTGTGCCGGTGGGTAACAAGGTAGATGCTGTCAAGCAATCTACGATTCGCAAACGGCGCGTCATCCTCCCAAATGACCGTATGACGTATCCGAACGCCCTCTTGCGAAACGAATTCTACGCGATTCTCTTCAAGAGCCGCGCATATGCTGTCCATGACTTCACGACTGGGATTGCCTTTGCCTTTCTCAATGTCTGCAATATGGCTACGGGAAAGGACTGGCCTTGTCGCCTTTGCAAGATCATCTTGCGACCATCCGACAAGGGCGCGCGCGGCGCGGATTTGGCGCGGGGTGATGGGAGAAGCCGACAAGCCGATTCGTCCGGATTAGAGCGGGCCACTATTTTAGCGTGCGCTGGGCTACAAAGTGTAGGTTCCGTAGCATTTTTAGGTCTGTCAGGCAACAATTGGCGCGGTCAGGCAGGCGATCACTTTCGATTAGTGTTTGTTACGAACTGGCTCTGGGACGGGGAGCACCGGGCCTAGGTCGTCCAGAAACAGTCAGTCTTTCCGGCTCAGATGATTGGCGAGCCGCCGCTGTCGTCCGTTGACGGTCCTGCGCTCGAGGCGGTTAACGAGGTCGACACCGTTGTAGAGACGGTCAATGGCGCTGGGGTAAATGCAGCTTCTAGCGACGCGGGATGTCCTCCATCTCATGGCGCTGCCGCGCCTCGGCATCTCGCGGCGCCTCCGCGCCGTTTGCTTAGGGGCTCCGCCCCATCGGCGCGCCGCAAGGGCCTTCCGTCCATAACGCAACAAAACTTCCGGACGCCAAACACTGGCTCGCGACGCTGTGTGGATCGGACCCCAACCGGAACCCCGTCTGCGGCTCCGCTATCCCGCTGGCTTTGTTGGTGTTTCTCAAAATCCGGTGGGGTCCCGATCGGCGCCGATTGGACCCTACCACTCTCCGCATTTTGAGATGAAAACCTGCATGATAGTTCGATTCCGACCGGGGTCCCAAGTTGGAAGCCGATTCACAGTCTGATCTTGCTATCGGCGTGACTCTGCGCGCACTTCATTTCGTAGTTGCGCAATGGATGCCCGCTCTAGGCTCGACCGTAACTTCTCCCCCTGCGGCTAGGTGTTGTCCGACAGCTCTTCTGGAAAATCGAGTTCGCTCCATTCTTCGAGGAGCTCCTTATAGTAATTTACTTCGCGGATGGAGAGCGATTTCCAGACGTAGTCACCGTACGGCTGGGAGCTTGCCCTATACAACTGTTCATACCCTTCATCGATTTGATCCAAAGGTATGTCTGTCAGCCGTTCTATTTTTAGACCGGAATCACCGTGGGCCAATAACATCACATGATCGATGCGCTTCCATTGGTGGGTTGTATTTTTGGTTGCACGAGTTCTGAGTACTATTGCTTTTCCCAAATTGCCGCTTCGCTTCGAATGCGTGTTTATTGTTTCGACGAATCTGAGGAGAGACCGCTCGTTTTCACAGATAGCTGGTACTACATAAATGTAGTCAATACCTCTATTAATGTTGCCCCTAACCAACGCCTGCACTTCTTTCCGTTGGGTGTCATTGTGGGCATCAACGGTGAGCACGAATATGGCATTCGACTGCGTGTATTGCTCGGTGAAATCGATGCGCTCTTTAAGATGCAGCCAGCCAGGCGTAACTAGAACACGCGGAGCACTCAGAACTTTATGCAACGTGAGCTGCCAGATGGAATCAACTGGAAAGTTTGGTAGTGGTGGGCCCGGCAGGACTCGAACCTGCAACCAGCTATGAGCGGGAGGATAAAGCTCAGTTTCCTTGATTCTATTGTGTTCTCATCAGGGGTCGAGCGTGTTCGTTCAGTTTTTGGCGCGATCGTTTCTGGGACGAAACTGGCGCGCTATGCGGCGCAGAGGCCGTTGAAATGAGAACCGGCAACACTCCCCTTGCAATGTTTAGTAAATCGTGATCGACTAAACAAATCGAGCTTCACCGGATCGTTAGAATCCGGGTGAGCGCGAGGAAACGTCAGTTCAGTCATTCAGCCCGTCAAGGACTGTGTCGCTCTGCTCGAAGCATTCGAGCGGGTAGGAAAGCCGCGCCATGTCGATGGCAGGCTCCACTGGGAGGGAACGCGTAATGAACCACACTATGAAGGCGCTTCTGGTTTCGTGCGGGGCTCTTGTTTCCGCGCTCGGCGTCGGAGCGGGGACTACACCCGCGCAGGCACAGGGCAAGACGATCACACTGTGCTGGGCGGCGTGGGATCCCGCCAACGCCCTGGTCGAACTGTCGAAGGACTTCACCGCCAAGACCGGGGTCGGCATGAAGTTCGAATTCGTGCCCTGGACCAACTACGCCGATCGCTTCCTCAACGAACTCAATTCGCACGGGTCGTTGTGCGATCTCATTATCGGCGATTCGCAGTGGATCGGTGGCGCCGCCGAGAACGGCCAGTACGTCAAGCTCAATGATTTCTTCAAGAAGGAAGGGATCAGCATGGACGACTATATGCCGGCGACCGTGGTCGGCTATTCCGAGTGGCCAAAGAACACACCGAATTATTGGGCGCTGCCGGCCATGGGCGATGCGGTGGGCTGGACCTATCGCAAGGACTGGTTCGCGCGGCCCGACGTGCAGAAGGATTTCAAGGCCAAGTATGGCCGCGATCTCACTGTACCGAAGACGCTCGACGAACTCCACGATATCGCGCAGTTCTTCCAGGGACGCGAGATCGACGGCAAGAAGGTCTATGGCGCGTCGATCTATACCGAGCGAGGCTCGGAAGGCATCACCATGGGCGTTTCGAACTATCTCTATGACTATGGCTTCAAATACCAGGATCCCAACAAGCCGTACGCCATGGACGGCTTCGTGAACTCGCCGGCGGCCGTCAAGGGGCTCGACGCCTACAAGGAGCTCTATAAGTGCTGCACGCCTCCCGGCGCGTCCAACTCCTATATGTCCGAGGGGCTCGATGCGTTCAAATCGGGTCAGGTCGCGCTGCAGATGAACTTCTTCGCGTTCTTCCCGGGGCTCTACAAGGACCCGAATGTCGGCGGCGACAAGATCGGGTTCTTCTCCAATCCGGCCGCGACCACCCAGGCGACGCAGCTCGGCGGGCAGGGCATCTCCGTCGTGTCCTATTCCAAGAACCAGAACGAAGCGCTGCAATACATCAAGTGGTTCTCCGGCGCCGATGTGCAGAAGAAGTGGTGGGCGCTGGGCGGCTATTCCTGCGCCAAGTCCGTGCTGAACGACCCGAGTTTTCCGGGCAGCGCGCCGTTCGCCGGGGAGTTTCTGAAGTCCATGGGAATGGTTGTCGACTTCTGGGCGGAGCCTTCCTATGCGCAACTGCTGCAGGCCGAACAGAAGCGCATTCATGACTATGTCGTGGCCGACAAGGGGACGGCGAAAGAGGCGCTCGACGGTCTGGTGAAGGACTGGCAGGCGATCTTCAAGGAAGAAGGCAAGAAGTTCTAGACGCGATCGCCCGGAGCATGGTCGTCCACGCTCCGGGCACCTTCTTTATGGACGGTGCCGCGGCTGTGTCGCAACGGCCGCTCTCCGCCGGGACACAGGATCAACCGACGCCATGCACGACGTGAGCGCCTCATCGCAGATCGGATACCCGGCTGTCGCCGCGCAGACGAGCGTGAGGCGGCGGCTCCGCGGGCTGTCGGACAGGGCTCTGGCCTGGCTCTTCATCACGCCCACGATCGTGCTGCTGCTGGCGATCAACATCTTTCCCCTGATCTGGACGATCTATCTGTCGTTTACCAGCTACCGCGCCAACCGGGCGAATGTTCCGACGAGATGGCTCGGGATCGATTGGTACCAGTCGATCCTGACCGATCCGGACATCTGGGCGGCGATGCAGGTGACGGCGCATTTCGTCATCTGGACCGTGATCATCGAGACCGTGCTCGGCTTTGGCCTCGCCTTCCTGATCGACAAGAAATTCCGCGGCCACGGGATCTGGACCACGATCATTCTGCTGCCGATGATGCTATCGCCGGCCGTGGTCGGCAATTTCTGGACGTTTCTCTACCAGCCGCAGATAGGATTGTTCAATTACGTGATCGCTTTCTTCACGGGCCGTGCTGCTTCGTCGTTCCAGATGCTCGGCGACGTGACGCTCAGTCCGTGGGCCATCATTATCGTCGATGCCTGGATGTGGACGCCCTATGTGATGCTGATTTGCCTGGCCGGTCTGCGTTCGATTCCAGACTATATCTACGAGGCGGCGGAGGTGGATCGCGCATCGAAATGGCGGCAGTTCTGGTCGATCACGTTGCCGATGGCGCTGCCGTTCATCATGCTCGCGGTGCTGTTCCGCGGCATCGAGAACTTCAAGATGTTCGACATGGTCAACCTG
>Ga0137391_10004767_pt1 | contig 10383 bp, 7 predicted proteins | sample 15con2h24BmetaG_FD_101399 | JGI IMG/M metagenome (GOLD analysis project Ga0137391, IMG submission 101399) | Vadose zone soil microbial communities from Angelo Coast Range Reserve, California, USA - 15con2h2.4B metaG | ecosystem: Environmental > Terrestrial > Soil > Vadose zone > Saprolite...
CCGCCTTACTGGGAGCCGATCCGCAAAACCTTTTACATGCGCATGGGTAATCCAAACACGCCGGAAGGCAAGGCCTTGCTGAATGAGCGTTCTCCACTTTATTCGGCGGACAAGATCAAAACACCGCTGCTCGTAGTCCAGGGCGCCAACGATCCTCGCGTGAATAAGCGCGAAGCTGACCAGATCGTGATTGCGCTTCGTGATCGCGGCTTCCCGGTCGAATACCTGCTTGCGCCCGATGAAGGTCACGGCTTTGCCCGTCCTGTAAACAACATGGCCCTGTTCATGGCTTCAGAAAAGTTCCTGGCCAAGTACCTGGGCGGACGCTTTCAGGATGGCGGTTCTCCGGAATCAGTGGCCCGCCTGAAAGAAATCACCGTGGATCCCAAGACCGTGGTCCTGGCCAAGAAAGCCGATTCCAACACTATCGGTGTACCTAAGCCTGCCATGGACCTGAAGTCCGGCACATACAAATACAAATCAACCCTGGCCATGGGCGGCCAGCAAATTCCGCTCACCTCCTCCACCGCCATTCAGGAAGAAAATGGCGCCTGGACTGCCACGGAAACTCTGGAGACTCCGATGGGCCAGGCCGTGAGCACGTCGTCCATGGAAAAAGGTACGCTCATTGTGCGGAAATATACGGCGAAGCAAGGCCCGGTGAATATGAATGTTGATTTCGCCGGCAACAAGGCCACCGGTACTATGAACACCAATGGCCAGGACAAGCCGATTGCGGCCGATCTTGGCGGGCCGGTATTTTCCAACGGTCCAGGCGCCAACTTTGCTCTTGGCTGCCTGCCTCTTGCTGAGGGCTACACCACCAGCTACCGCAACTTTGATGTCCAGAAGCAGAAAGAGAAGCTCATCGCTCTCAAAGTTGTGGGCGTGGAAAATGTAACGGTCCCTGCCGGTACGTTTGACGCCTTCAAGGTGGAACTCACGTCGGCGGACGGCGGCTCAGACAAAGCAACGGTCTGGATTGCCAAAGATACCCGGCGTCCTCTCAAGATGTCAGCCGTTCTGGGATCGATGAACGGAGCGACGTTGACCTCTGAACTGGAACAATAGACAAAAGAGAAAAGAGAAATTCACACCAAGCCCACCCTGCTATGCTCGACCTGGGTGGGCTTTTTCTTTTTTATAAGCTGGCTCATCCACAATGGAAGCGGCTCACGCGTGATCTCCAAAATCGTCTCCGTCTTTCTTGGCATGCTTCTCTGCTGGCTGCTGAATGTTGTGCAGCTTGGCATCGCTTTCGTTCTGCTCTCCAGCAGCGAGAAGCTATTGCCTGCCGTTTACACATTGTCGGTCGCGCTCGGGCTGGTGCAGATCGGCTATGTGGTTCCTCTCTGGAGATATTTGCGTCGCAAAAACAGGCGCGACGTGGCTATTGGTTTGATGGGCGCGGCGGTTATCACTCTGTGTATTAACTTTGTGGTGGACTACCATCTTTTTGGGGCGGGAATGTTTCATCCGTGAGTAAGACTGGTAAAGGGGCGCGGAATGAAGACCCTGAGCGCAAACTGAAAGCTAACTCCGCACCTTCACTGAGATTTAGGCAAGCAGTGACACAGACGAGGAGAGCGAATTTAACGCTGGTTTTACCCGGGACACGGTTTGATAAGCGATTGTTTTCAGGCAATTAGGCTTTAATTCGCCCTCTAACTGGACCATAGAGCGGATTTCATAGACTCAGAAATTTACCTTATACTGTAAAGCTTTCATGTCCACGCCCACAACCACCGCCCCAACCCGCCCCAGCTTTTTCCGCAGGCTTCTTCCCACGCTGAAACGTGGTGAGATGTGGCGTTACTTCGGACCGGCATTTGTTGCCAGCGTCGCTTACATTGATCCTGGCAACTTCGCCAGCAATTTTGAAGGCGGCGCAAGATTCGGTTACACGCTGCTGTGGGTGCTGCTGTGGTCAAACGCCATGGCGATCCTGATCCAGTATCTTTCCGCCAAGCTGGGAATCGCCACCGGCAAAACGCTGCCGCAGAACTGCCGAGCACACTTTTCTCCCAGGATTAATTTCGGCCTGTGGGTTGCCGCAGAGCTGGCTGCCCTGGCCACTGACTTGGCGGAATTTCTCGGTGCCGCACTCGGCTTTTACCTCCTCCTCGGCATACCGCTTTTCATCGCTGCCCTCATCACTGCCGTGGTCGTGTTCCTCATGCTCGCAGTTGAGCTCTACGGTTTCCGCCGGCTGGAACAACTGATTATGGTTTTCGTTTTCGCCATCGCCGGCTGTTACGCGTTTGAGATGTTCATGGTGCATCCGGACTGGGGCGCCGTTGCTCATGGCGTGCTGGTTCCCAAAATCAACTCGCAGAGCATCTACGTCGCCGTGAGCATGCTGGGAGCAACCGTAATGCCGCACGTGATCTACCTGCACTCGGCTCTGGTGCAGCATCGTGTGCGTGAAGATGAGCAGGAAGACCCAGCCAGCCGAATTCTTTTCACCATGAAGCACCTCCGGTATGAGTTATGGGACGTGCTGGCAGCCATGAACGGGGCCTGGCTCATCAACTCTGCCATGATCGTGATGGCGGCTGCAGTGTTCTATAAGAGTGGCATCAATTTCAGCTTTGATGAAGCTCACCTTACGCTCAAGCCGATTCTGCCCAGCGTTTCAGCCACTGCGTTCGCGCTGGCGCTGCTGTTTTCCGGGCTTTCGTCTTCCACGGTCGGCACCATGGCAGGCCAGGTCATCATTGAAGGTTTTCTGGATATCAAGTTCAGCGTGTTTTTGCGCCGCTTGCTCACGATTATTCCTTCTCTGGTTGTGATCGCGCTCAAACTCGATCCCCTCAAGATTTTGGTACTATCACAGGTTGCCCTGAGTTTTGCCATTCCGTTCGCTCTGGTGCCTCTGGTATTGCTCACTCGCTCCCGATCAGTCATGGCTGATATGGCCAACGAGCGGCGCACCAACGTGATGGCCTATCTGGTGACCCTGGTGATTATCGGCCTGAACGTTCTGCTGCTGTTCAGAATTCTGGGCGGCGAATTTTAGGCAGCCGGCGATTTGCAAGGATCTTCTCAGGGTTGCGCTGAATATAAAAACCGGCGAATCTAAAAACCAGCGAATCTAAAGGAAGTAGGTGCATTCATATGAACTCATTCAATAGCCGGTCAAAACTGCGCGTTGGCGCAAAAGAATATGAGATCTTCCGCCTGGATGCCATGACAAAGCATGGATGCGAGCCGGCGCGTCTTCCTTATTCGCTGAGAATTCTGCTGGAAAATCTTTTGCGCACCGAAAATGGGCGGAGCGTTGCCGCCGACGATATCAAGTATCTGGCCGAATGGAAACCGGCCGCGATCCCCGACAAAGAAATTGCCTTCACGCCGGCGCGCGTTCTGATGCAGGACTTCACCGGCGTGCCCGCTGTGGTTGATCTTGCCGCCATGCGTGATGCCATGAAGACCATGGGCGGCGATGCCAACCTGATCAATCCACTTCAGCCCGCTGAGCTGGTCATTGATCACTCCGTACAGGTGGATGAATTTGCTACCAGGAACGCCTTCGCTGTAAACGCAAAGCTGGAGTTCGACCGCAACCAGGAGCGCTATGCCTTTTTGCGCTGGGGACAATCGGCATTCCGTAATTTCAGGACTGTGCCGCCGGATATGGGAATTGTCCATCAGGTGAACCTGGAATATCTGGCACGCGTCGTTTTCACCGACGAGAAGAATGGAGTCACACATGCCTATCCTGACACTGTTGTCGGCACCGACTCACATACCACCATGATCAACGGGCTAGGCGTTCTGGGTTGGGGCGTGGGCGGCATTGAAGCCGAGGCCGCAATGCTGGGCCAGCCAGTCTCGATGTTGTTGCCTCAAGTTGTGGGCTTTAAACTCACCGGCTCGCTCAAGGAAGGCACCACGGCCACCGACCTGGTTCTTACGGTGACAGAGATTCTGCGCAAGGTCGGCGTCGTGGGCAAATTTGTTGAATTCTTTGGTGCCGGGCTGGACCAACTGGCGTTGGCGGACCGTGCCACCATCGCCAATATGGCTCCTGAATATGGCGCCACCTGCGGCATCTTTCCCGTGGACAGCATTACGCTGGACTATCTGCGCACGACCGGGCGCAGCAAGGAACTGGTTGCACTCGTCGAGGCATACTGCAAAGAGCAGGGGCTGTTCAGAACGTCAGCCACAGCGGACGCCGAATACACGCAAGTGGTTGATCTCGATCTCAGCACGGTGGAGCCGAGCGTTGCCGGACCCAAGCGTCCGCAGGACCGTTCACCGCTGTCCAAGGCGAAAGAATCGTTTGCGAAGGCTCTGCCAACTCTGATCGGCCCGCGCGCACAGAAAGATGGTGACAAAGCCGCTCCCAAGCAGGTTTCGCGATTCGAAGGTGAAGGTGGAACCACGGCCGTAGCCCTGGAAGATCCAAATGCTCCCGCCGCCACCAAGCATGTCTCGGAAAACATTTTTGAGCAGATGCATGACGGCTCCATTGTGATCGCGGCCATCACCAGTTGCACCAACACGTCAAATCCTTCCGTGATGATGGCTGCCGGCCTCCTGGCGAAGAAGGCCATGGAGAAAGGATTGACGCGCAAGCCCTGGGTCAAGACTTCACTGGCTCCCGGATCGCGCGTGGTCACCGAGTACTATCGCAAAGCCGGTCTGATTCCTGCACTGGAGTCCGTTGGGTTTCACATCATTGGGTATGGTTGTACCACGTGCATCGGCAATTCTGGCCCGCTGCCACATGACGTTTCCTATGCCATCAATGAAAAAGAACTGGTAGCAGTCTCGGTGCTCTCCGGCAATCGCAACTTTGAGGGGCGCATCAACTCAGAAGTGCGGGCGAACTACCTGATGTCACCGCCATTGGTCGTTGCGTACGCGCTAGCGGGCCGCATGGACATTGACATCACCACCGATCCGCTGGGCACCGGCAAAGACGGAAAGCCGGTGTATCTGCGGGACGTTTGGCCCACCCAGAAAGAAGTACAAGACACTGTGTCCAAGGCCATCGATTCCGGCATGTTCAAGGACAGTTACGCCACCATCTTTGATGGTGACGACGAGTGGAAGAAGCTTCCCGTGCCGAAGGGAAACACCTACAGCTGGGACGCCAAATCAACGTACATCAAGCGCGCTCCTTACTTTGACGATATGCCGTCCAAACCTGCCCCGGTCAAGGACATTACCGGCGCACGCGTGCTCGCCCTGCTCGGAAACAGCGTTACTACTGACCATATTTCGCCGGCGGGTTCCATCAAGGCAAACGGCCCGGCAGGCAAGTATCTTCAGGAGCGCGGCGTGAGTCCGGCTGACTTTAACTCCTATGGATCGCGCCGCGGAAACCATGAAGTGATGGTACGCGGAACTTTCGCCAACATTCGGCTGCGCAATCGTCTGGTGCCAGAATCAGAAGGCGGAATTACCAGACACTTCCCCAGCGGCGAAGTCATGTCAATCTTTGACGCTTCGGAAAAATATATGGCTGAGGGCGTTCCACTGGTCGTGTTGGCAGGCAAGGAGTACGGCTCCGGATCATCGCGTGACTGGGCAGCCAAGGGCCCGCTGCTTCTGGGTGTACGGGCGGTGATCGCTGAAAGCTATGAGCGCATCCATCGTTCTAACCTGGTCGGAATGGGCATTCTTCCCCTCCAGTTCCTGCCCGAGGAAGACACAGATACCCTCGGCCTGAATGGCGATGAGGTTTATCACATTATTGGCCTGCCGGAGATGTTGAAGACCAAGTTCGCGTCGGGCAAACAGATTCAGGTGCGCGCGATCTGTCCCGATGGCACCGTAACAGAGTTCCACGCCCAGGTAAGAATCGATACACCGCAGGAAATCCTCTATTACGAGCACGGCGGAATCCTCCAGTATGTTTTGCGACAACTGTTGGCCACTAAGCCGCAACCGGAACCGGCGAAAGTAGGATAGAAATCGGAAACAAAGAGCGCATCCGCCAGCCCGGGAGGTCACGGCTTGCATCCAACCTGGAATCTGAGTTGCTGGATTTCTATTTTTGTTACGGAATAAAAGTTGGCCCAAAGCTGTTTCATAAAACAAGGTAAAATACCCCAAACATAGGTGCAACGTAGCGGCCTTTGAGTTGCGGTATGAAAGACCAGATTGCTACCTTTGAGGTGACGATTGGCAACGATTCGCTGTGACCAGCATGGAGTCAGCCACGAGGCGTTCGTCTGCAAGCACCTGGTTTACGGAAAATATCTGGGCTTTTTCTGTGACCTGGATGACCACGGAAATCCCTTTCCTGACGCATGGTGCAACGGCTGTGAGCTGGTACGCATAGAGCACAACGGCTGGTGTGACGCCACCGAAGAGATCATAGAGATCGCCCTTGTCTGCGGCGGCTGCTACGAGGAGATCAAAGAACGTAACCTTTTGGGCAGTGAATCCAGCTCAGCCCTGCAGTAACTTACAAAGCTTGCAGTTTCCCGGTTCCTGAATACCTGCTGATTTTTGCCCGCCAGCCCCCTTTTCAAACCTGAATTCCAGCGTAATAATTGTGTGTTTCATCGGTTCTTATCATGTCCACCTGGAGCCCGCGACCCCTCTTGATCAAAAGCAAAACCGAATAGTAGAAAAAACTCTTCGGATCAATTCGCCTGCATTCCGGCCTGGGCTTGCCATTGAGGAGGCACTTTGAAGGTTTACGAAGGCAAAGACATCCGCAATCTCGTCGTGATCGGCCATTCCCACTCAGGAAAGACATCCCTGGTTTCTGCCATGTTGTACACCGGCGGAGCTACGCCCAAGCTGGGACGCGTTGATGACGGTTCCACCATTACCGATCACGACGAAGAAGAGATTGCCCGCCAGATGACGGTCTCCACCGCCATCGCTCCTCTGGAATGGCATGACACCAAGATCAATCTGCTGGACACGCCGGGCTTCACGCTGTTCGCCCACGAAGCCAAGATCGCCATGTCTGCTTCAGAAGCCGCGCTGGTGGTTGTGGACGGCGTTTCCGGCGTGGAAGTGGTGACGGAAAAGGTCTGGCAATACGCAGAGGAGATCAACCTTCCGAGGGTGATCGTGGTCAGCCGCATGGACCGCGAGCGCGCCAACTATGAAACAGCTCTGGAAAGCCTGGTGAACGCCTTTGGCCGCCTGGTTGTGCCGGTACAACTACCCATCGGCAACGAGAAGAGCCTGAAAGGCGTCATTGATCTTGTGACCATGAAGGCTTACACCTATGAGCTTGGCGGAAACGGCAAGGGCAAAGAAGGTCCGATCCCACAGGAACTGCAAGCGGCCGCCCAGGAAGCACACGAGAGACTGGTGGAGGTCATTGCGGAGGGCAAAGATGAATTGATGGCGGAGTTCTTCGACAAAGGCACCATTCCCGAAGAAGACCTTATTCCGGCATTGCATGATGCCATCAAGGAAGACAGGATTTTCCCGGTGCTGTTTGCCTCCGGATTGGGGAACATCGGCACCGATCACCTGATGGACTTCGTGGTCGATTACTTCCCCACGGCGGCCGAGCATGCCACCGTATCCGAAGCGCCTGACTCGAACGGAAATGGCAATGGCCATCACGCGGAACGCCACGTCAGCGATTCCGAGCCGGCCTCACTCTACGTCTTCAAGACTGCCAATGATCCCTTTGCCGGACGCATTACCTTCTTCAAGGTATTTTCCGGTGTGGTCAAGAATGACGCAGCGATGCAAAACTTTGTCCGCGGCACATCAGAAAAGCTGGCCCACCTCTCGGTGCCGCAGGGCAAGAATCTGATTCCTGTTCCCGAACTTCATGCCGGCGACATAGGCGCCGTGGCCAAGTTGAAAGATACCGTCACCGGAGACACGCTGGGTGATAAAGCCAATCCGATCAAATTCGCAGGAGTGGTACTGCCAGAGCCGGCCATCACTTTTGCCATTGAACCCAAGAGCCGCAACGACGAAGACAAGCTCTCCAACGGCCTCCATAAGCTGATGGAAGAGGATCCCATGGTGCGCTTCTTCCGTGATGAACAGACCAAGGAATTTCTGATCGCCGGGACCGGCCAGCAGCATATTGAAGTGATCGTCTCCAAGCTGAAGAAGCGTTATCACACGGAAGTTCTGCTCAAGGCTCCAAAAGTCCCGTATCGTGAGACGATACGTGGTCGCGCCGACGTGCAGGGCCGCCACAAAAAGCAGAGCGGCGGTCACGGCCAGTATGGCGACTGTAAGATCAAGATGGAGCCACTGGAGCGCGGCAAGAATTTTGAATTCGTGAATGACATCTTTGGCGGCGCCATCCCCAAGAACTACATTCCGGCAGTCGAAAAGGGAATTGTCGAGGCTGCGGCCCGTGGCTTCCTGGCGGGGTTCCCGGTTGTCGATTTCCGCGTGATCCTTTATGACGGCAGCTATCATGACGTGGATTCCAACGAACTGTCATTCAAGACTGCCGGCCGCATCGCCTTCAGAAAAGCCATGGAACAGGCCAAGCCGACCCTTCTGGAGCCGATCATGAACGTGCAGATCACCATTCCCGATGAATTTGCCGGCAGCATTATGGGCGATCTGAATTCGCGTCGCGGACGCATTCAAGGCATGGAGAACAAGGGTGGAAAGACCATTGTGAACGCCGAAGTCCCTATGTCAGAGATGTTGAGCTACGGGCCTGAGCTGACTTCCATGACGCAGGGCCGCGGCAGCTTCCACATGGAAATGGCGCATTACGACTTTGTTCCCGCCGTCCAGCAGGAAAAGATTATCGCCAACTTCAAAGCCGAGCGCGGAGAGCTGGTGGAAGTGGAAGAATAGGATTTTGGTATTTGGTTGTTGGTATTTGGTTTTTATCCCGAGCGGAGCGAGGGAACCCTATTGCCACAAATAATTCAGGGGGCAAACCCCCCGCACTTGAATCGTTGCGGCGCGGCTGAAGGGGCTCCGTGAGAACAAGTTGAGTCGTTCTGACATCCTCGCAGTCGGGACAAAGTGTCATGGCGCAATGATTGCAAAATCAGTAAATACATAGATCCTTCGACTGCGCCGTCGCATACGCTCCGGCTGCGCTCAGGATGACAAGGGGCGGAAGGAATTTAAGACTCTAAGGTCCTTTGTGCTCGTCATTTTCTAAGAAGGTAGGGATCCCTCGCTGCGCTCGGGATTGAAAACAAAAAGCTCTGCTCGGGAGTAAACCAAAGAAGTTCCCTCGCTTCGCTCGGGATTTAACGAGCCGTCACCAGTTCCGTCTTCTTCTTCCGCTGCATCTCATCGGCTGCCAGGTTCGGTTCAAAGCAGCGACGGCAACGGGCTTCATACATTCCCGTTGCGCCCACTACGATCAGATCATCGCTGGCGATGAGCCGCTGTGTGTGCTTGGCGGGATTGCCGCACTGCATGCAGATGGCGAGCGTCTTGGTGATCTCGTCGGCTACCGCGAGAAGTTCCGGCATGGGATGGAATGGCCGTCCTAGATAATCGGTATCGAGCCCGGCAATCAGTACGCGCTTGCCCATGTCCGCCAGACGCACCACGAAGTCAATCATCGCTTCGCCCAGGAACTGCGCTTCATCAATGCCGATCACTTCCGTGCGCACGTCGAGTTTGGCCTGGACCTCTGCGGCGTTGCTTACGCCGATGGAGGGTATGCGCATGTCATTGTGGGAAACAATGTGGTCACTGGAGTAGCGCTCGTCAATGGCGGGCTTGAAAATCTGCACGCGCTGGCGGGCAATCTCCGCACGGCGCAGGCGGCGGATCAGCTCTTCACTCTTCCCGCTGAACATGGGACCACAGATGACTTCGATCCAGCCCAGACTTCCTCGCATAGCATTCATTTAGAAAGCTCCTAGCTCCTAGCCACTGGCTTCTAGCTCAACAACAAATCACAATCACGCATCCAAAGCGGCCAGCTTGCTGTTCATAAACTCGTTGAATTCTTCAAAGCTCGAAAACACTTCTGTCGCGCAGCCCAGGAGCCATCCGCTGATCTGCTCTACGGGCACATCGCAAATCATATAAACCGGCATGCCCAGCCGGTGCGCGAAGGTCAGCTCGCCCTGCGTACCGGCGCCTCGTCCGGCGTACTGGTCCCAGTAGCAGACAATCGCGTCACATTGGTGCTCGATCAAATCAAGATCATAGGTAATGATTTTCCGGATCGTCTGCTGAAAGCGGTCAAGGTCGCTCGTCTTCCACGCACGAAACTGCGTTACTTCAGTCTCGGTAAGATTTTTCATCTCGTCGAGAGCGGGATCGTACACCTGATGACCCAGCGATTCCAGCAGCGGCGTGATTTCAGCACGCCAGCCTTTGCCCAGGTCGGGCGAATATTCAATGGAACCTGCGAGATAAAACAACATGCGTGCAAGGATTGTCAGCGATAGGTGTGTAGAACGTCAACGCAGAATCCGGGAGTTAGGGACGGGTTTTCCA
>Ga0137391_10004770_pt1 | contig 10379 bp, 11 predicted proteins | sample 15con2h24BmetaG_FD_101399 | JGI IMG/M metagenome (GOLD analysis project Ga0137391, IMG submission 101399) | Vadose zone soil microbial communities from Angelo Coast Range Reserve, California, USA - 15con2h2.4B metaG | ecosystem: Environmental > Terrestrial > Soil > Vadose zone > Saprolite...
GATCTGCACCGGCTGGTCGCGGTTTTGCGAAAAGCCCTGTAACGCATTTGGCGGACCGCTCGGGGCCTGCGCCAGCGCTGGCCAAGCAAAGCTAGCCATGATTCCACAAGCCGCAAGCCGAAGTAATGCGCCCACACAAGTAGAATTCGTCATGCCATTTTCCGTTGCGCCGGAGCATCGCCGTTTTGCAACAGCATGGAAACCCTGCACTGGCTGGGGTCATCACACTCCAACTTGGAGACACCGGTTGTCAGATTGGCGATGAGCCTTTGACCCTTGGCAACATCCTGACCCTGAGTCAGGACCACGCCCCCGAGCAGCGTGACGGTATTCGACTTCATGTCGAAAACGCCGGTCTTGCCAGTTGCCATTTGGTCCTTCTGAAAGACCGCCACGTCGCCATCAGCCTCTAGCCGTTTGATCTGGTGTGAGCCGCCCGGCCCCGGCTTCGCCGCCGTCTGCGTGTTGGCGTCCGGCCCCGCATCCTGCTCGTAGAAGACCTTCATGGTCTTGCAGCGCATCGTGGTGTCGCCCTGCACCATCTTCACGTTGCCCAGGAAGGTCGCGATCTTGTCTTTGTTGCGCACCTCCAACGTCGCCGCATCGATGTGCACCGGCTTGCTGCGGTTCTGCGAAAAGCCCTGCAGCGCGTTCGGCGGACCGCTTGGTGTCTGCGCCAGTGCCGATCCCGCGATCCAAAGACCTCCGACCGACAGCGCCAGCGCTAAGCGCCACTTCGGACCGTGTGCGATATGCATGATCACTGCACCGCCCCCGTGGCTTCGGCTGCGGGCGGATTCATCATCATGTTCATCGACACGCCGCCGTCGAAGCGGATGAGTTCGCCGTTGTCGACGACCTCCAGCCGGTTGGCCGTGAGCGTTCCGTTGAGCAAGTTCACCTCGACGGCATGCTCAGAGACGATATTGCCCTTGTTGACATCGACGACGGCTTCACTGAGCCGGCCGGAATATCCGGCGGACGATGACAGTCTGATATCGTCGGTGAGCGTCATCTTGTCCGTCTTGGTGTTGTAAAGGCCGCTTGCCGCCGTCATTTCCACCAACGCCTTGTCCTGCATCTCGATCTTGGCGCGAATATCCTTGAGCTCGAGAACGTCCGGCCTGGTCAGATCCTGCGCGGCGGCGCGCGCGGTGAATTCATAGGGGCGCGCATCGCGCGTAAAGCCGGCGAGCTTGGGCGCCTCCATGGTAATCTTGGTCCCGGAGATCAAAAGCTTGCCGGGATCGATCGGCAGTTTCGCGAGCATGCGGAGCGGATTGAACCAGGTCGCAAAAATGATCATCCCGAACATCGCCAGGATGCTCAGCGGTATCACCCAGCGCAGTACGCGGACGCGACGACTATGACGCGTCGCCGCCCGAAACTGGCGGTCACCGTCATTGTTGCGTGCCGCACCACTGTAATTGCGCGCGTCCATGTCCTTCGTCGTGGAGGCAGAGGTCAAACGATCTCCCCAACATAAGCTCATTTCGCGGCGGAAACACGCCGCCGGACGCCCCATTTTACCATTTTAATTAATGATAGAATCCCCCTCGAATATGGCCGCGACGCGGCGGGCCAAGATTCGAGCGATTGCAAGGGTCTGTCGCCGCGCGGGCCTAGTGTCCCGATTCCGAAGTTCGCAAACCCTTGCGGCACCCGCCACACTAGGAATGGGCGAAGATGTCCTCCGCCGCCCATCCGGCAAGATCGAGCCGGGCCCGATCGGGCAGGAAACCGAAGCAGGCCGCGGCGAGGGCCTCGCGACCTTCTCGGGCCAGCAGGGTGTCGAGTTTCCCTTTGAGCGCATGCAGATGCAGCACGTCGGATGCCGCGTAGGCGACCTGGGCATCGGTCAGTGCGTCGGAGCCCCAATCGCTGAGCTGCTGTTGCTTGGAGAGATCGATGCCGAGCATGTCGCGGACCAGATCTTTTAGTCCATGCTTGTCGGTGTAGGTGCGGGTGAGCCGCGAGGCGATCTTGGTGCAGTAGACCGGCTCCGGCATTACTCCCAACGCGTTATAGAGCGCGGCAATGTCGAAGCGCGCGAAGTGAAAAATCTTCACGATGCTTTTGTCGGCCAGCAGCTTCTTCAAGTTCGGTGCATCGGTCGCGCCGAGCGGAATCTGGACCACATCGGCACTGCCGTCACCGGGCGAGAGCTGCACGACACAGAGGCGATCGCGGTGCGGATTGAGCCCCATCGTCTCGGTGTCAATCGCGGCCGCGCCTTTGTAGCGTGCGAGGTCGGGCAGATCGCCGCGATGCAATCGAATGGTCATTCCGCTCATAAACCTACGATGTAAGGATGGTGCCCAGGAGAGGACTCGAACCTCCACGGCTTGCACCACTGGTACCTGAAACCAGCGCGTCTACCAATTCCGCCACCTGGGCTGGCGCGGACACATAACGGCTGGCCTTTCGGCTTGTCAACGACGGGCTCCGATGGCCTGCCGGCCCGCAACGTCTGGAGAGCGCGATTTCGCAATATTTTGTGCCTCCGACGCCCTCTGTACAGGCGCGCGCCAATCCTGTATTCGGCGACAATACCGTTGATGTCGGCTGTTATCTTCACACATCCGGAGCGGGGGAAACGCGGGATGACGCAATCCTCGAATGCTTACACGCTCGTTACCGTTTTCGGGGGATCGGGCTTTCTCGGGCGTCATGTCGTACGTGCGCTGGCGCGTCGCGATTACCGCATCCGCGTCGCCTGTCGCCGGCCCGATCTTGCCGGCTTCTTGCAGCCCCTCGGCCGGGTCGGCCAGATCCATGCGGTGCAGGCCAATGTGCGCTATCCGGACTCGGTTGCTGCCGCAGTGCGCGATAGCGACATCGTCATCAATCTTGTCGGCATCCTGTTCCAACGCGGGCGTCAGCGCTTCAAGACGGTGCATCTGTCCGGCGCCGAGGCGATCACCCGCGCGGCCGCTGCGCAGGGCGCGCGCCTCATTCACGTCTCGGCCATCGCCGCCAATGAAAAGTCCTGGTCCCGCTATGCCCAAACCAAGGGACGCGCGGACAAGGCGGTGCTCGCCACGGTGCCCTCCGCCGTTATTATTCGCCCGTCGATCGTGTTCGGACCGGAGGATAATTTCTTCAACCGCTTTGCGACTTTGGCCCGGCTCTTGCCGGCGTTGCCGCTGATCGGCAGGGGGAAGACGAAGTTCCAGCCGGTTTTCGTTGGCGATGTCGCTGAAGCGATCGCGGCGGCGGTCGAGGGGAAAACCAAGCCCGGCCTCATCTATGAACTGGGCGGGCCAGAGATTTTCAGTTTCAAGGAGATCTTGCAGTTCATCCTGACGACGATCGAGCGTCGCAGGCTGCTGATGCCGATCCCGTTCTGGCTCGCGAGACTCCAGGCGCTGTTCCTGCAGTTCTTGCCGAATCCGCCACTCACGCCTGATCAAGTCACGCTGCTCAAACGCGACGTCGTCGTCTCCGAGGAGGCAAAGCGCGAAGGTCGCACGCTCGAAGGGCTTGGGATTGCGCCGCGCTCGGTACAGGCCATCGTTCCCACCTATCTCTGGCGTTTCCGCAAGAACGGACAATTCCGGCCCCGCCATATCCCGGCGCCTCATTCTCAGCCGTGACGCCGATTACCAATATCGAGGATCTGCGCCGACTGGCACGGCGGAAGATCCCGCGTGCGATCTTCGACTACGTCGACAGCGGCTCCTACGACGAGATCACACTCCGGGGCAATCGAAGCGAGCTCGACGCTGTTCGTTTTCGTCAGCGCGTTTTAATCGACACGTCCAAGCGAAACGTGGCGACCGAGGTGCTCGGCGCAAAACTGTCGATGCCGGTCGCCATCGCTCCCACAGGTCTGACGGGCCTCGTGCATGGCAACGGCGAGATCCATGCGGCCAAGGCGGCGGAAGCCGCCGGCACCATCTATACGCTATCCACCATGTCGATCTGCACCATCGAAGACGTCGCGGCAGCCGTCAAAAAACCGATATGGTTTCAGCTCTACGTTTTTCGTGATCGCGAATTCAGTAAATCGATTATTGCGCGCGCAAAAGCGGCCAAGTGCTCGGCGCTGTTCGTCACCGTTGACCTGCCGACACGCGGCCAGCGCCACCTCGACATCAAGAACGGCCTCACGGTTCCGCCGCGGCTGACCGCGCGCAATGCGTATGATATCGCCACCAAACCGGGCTGGGCGCTCAAAGTGCTCATGGGCAAACGAAAGTCGTTCGGCAATATCGAGGCTTATCTGAAGAAGACCCCCGGCCTGCTGGGCGCCGGTGCCTGGGCCAACAATCATTTCGATCAGACCTTGAGTTGGCGCGACATCGACTGGATCCGCAGCCTGTGGCCGGGCAAGCTGGTGCTCAAGGGCATCACGGATCTGGAGGACGCCAAGACCGCCGCATCGGCAGGGGTCGACGGCATCGTGGTATCCAACCATGGCGGGCGGCAACTTGACGGATCGCCGGCCACCGCCACCGTGCTTCCCGAGATCGCACGCGCGGTCGGTGACCGCATCGAAGTCCTCTTCGATGGCGGCATTCGTTCGGGCCAGGATGTTCTCAAGGCCCAAGCGCTCGGCGCGCGCGGTTGCCTGATCGGACGTGCCTATCTCTATGGGCTTGCCGCGATGGGCGAACGGGGCGTTGCGACCGCGCTCGATATCATCCGCAAAGAGCTCGAGGTCAGCATGATCCTCACCGGCGTCGAAGATGTCCGCAATGTCGGCGACAATATTCTTTATCATCCGGCGGCGGCGAACTAAGCCCAAATCTGAGGTGGATGCGTCTTGTTCGACGAAGCGGATTTTGCGCCATGCAAGTTGAGCGAGTACCAGGGAAAGTTCAGCGTGCTCTTCACCGGTTTTGAGGAGCGCTTTTATCATCAGGTGCGCGCGCACAACGGGCAGGGCGGCGGCCATTCACTGCAAGCGATGGTGCAAGCGGCGCTTGAGATCGATGAAATCAAACTTACAGATATCCGCTTCGACTCCGAGGCCGACATGTTCGTCGCGCGCGGCGAAAAGAGTTCATTGAAAACCATCGCCGGGATTGTGCGACGGCTGCTGGCCGATCCGACCTTTGCCGAACAGGCGATTGCGCATTCGGTTTCGCGCGGGGAATTTGATTAGACCTCGATCCGGCTGCGACAATCCTTCATAGATGATGGCGGACGACGACGGTCCTGTATCCCAGTTCGCGGCTTACCGACTGAACGAACGCCGCCGATAGCGGCGGCCAGTTCCAGAACCGGAACCCGAGGTTCCCGAAGCCCCACTGCCACGGGCCGCGCCATTCGGTCAGCGGCTTGTGTTGGCCGCATTGGGGGCAGGAGAAACTTACCGTGTCATCGCCCCCGAACCAGATGCCGACTGCGTTAAAAGACGGCGTATTCAATGGTGGGCGCAGATCAAAGTCCTGCCCACAGGCATCGCAGCGAAGTTGCAGCCCATTCTGCCCGGCGTGAAACACACGACGTCCGACCTCAACCTCAACACCGTTGGTCCGGAGAGTCAGAAAGTCAGCATCTGGCTCACTTGCCAATCCATAGTTCTTGCCGGGGCGATGGCCCTCTCCTCCAAAAACCGAATCGCTGCGCTCGTGCTCGATGATCCCTTCGCTAATCAACCAATCACGGACGCGCTCTGCGAAGCCGGTCGCCTGCTGCAACGTCACCTCAATGTCCACGATGATCTGAGATGAATCACTCACGGATGGCCCTTTGCACAGCAGCGTGTAGGGCGGCAGCGTCGCTGCTACTTTCCCAACGCAAGGCCAATCAGACCGAGTGCGCCGACAATGACGCGCCACCATGCGAACAACGCAAAGCCGTGGCGCGAGACGTAGTCGAGAAAAGTCTTGACGACGATCCAGCCGAAGATAAACGAAATGACGAATCCGACCGCCACGATGATGATGTTATCGGTGCTCATCTGCGCGTGATTTTTGTAAAGCTCATAGGCAAAAGCGCCGACCATGGTCGGCATGGCGAGCCAGAATGAGAATTCAGCCGCCGAGCGCTTGTCGGCGCCGAGAAACATCGCGCCGACGATCGTCGCGCCCGACCGCGACACGCCCGGAACCATGGCCAAACACTGGGACAGGCCGATGAGGAAATACATGGGGAGCGTGTAGGTGGTCACGTCATCGTAACGCGGTTTCAACTCCAAACGGTCGACCAGGAGCAGCACGGAACCGCCGGCAATCAGGGTGAAGCAGACGATCCAGGGATTGAACAGCACGGTTTTGATAAAGCTATGGGCTGCGGCACCAATGACGGCGGCCGGTAGAAAGGCAAGGAGAATACCGATCACGAATCGTCGCGCGGCTGGATCCGTGAGCGTACCGAGCGCAAGGCTCCACAGCCGCGTGAAGTAGATCGACAGCAGAGCAAGAATGGCTCCAAGCTGGATCAGAACGGCGAAGGTGTTTCCGAAATCCTCGTCGGCGAAACCGAAAAAGTGATCAATCAGCAAGAGATGCCCGGTCGACGACACCGGAATGAATTCAGTCAACCCCTCGACAATTCCGAGGATGCCCGCTTTTACGAGATCAAACAGCATACATACGCACTCCGGGAGAAAAATGGCCTTCGCGCTCAACCGCAGGTGCGGCCAGTCGCCTTATTTCACTATCCGCAATCCTCCTGCGGTTTTGACGTAAGCACAGCGTCCGGGCAATGGGGAAGCGCTCGGCTATTCCGAGAAGCTGGCCAAGATGCCGTCGAAATGCGGTTCTATCGGTCGCGAGAATGTGATGATACCTTTGGCTGCCTTAGGAGCAGCTGCCGTTAGGGTGGATGGTGTCAGTCCGCTGTGTCAGTTGTGGATATCAGGTCGGCACAGGATACGCGCTCGGGCGCACCTCTAGGCGTTGTCGTAGGTCTGCATTACAGATCGTTCAGGCGCTGAGCGCACGGCCCAATCGAGCAGCCTTTATTATCATTCGGGGTTGATCCAGCCTGTCACGCACGCGCCTGCGAGAAATGCGGCAAGCGCCGCGTCCACCCAGATTGGTTGGCCCCCCATACGGGGCATCGGGCGCAAGGATGAGAGCTCATGAATCCTCAGGACTTGAGACGTTTTCACGATCAAATCGTCGCTGATCAAGCCGAAGCCGACGCGCAAACTCGTGCCGAGGAAGCGGAGCGCGAGAAACGCTCAAAGGATTGCAAACTCGCACTTCGCAATGTCGTGATCCCGTATCTTGGCGAGGTTGAGAAAGCCCTTCCGCGGGGAGTGTTTTCGCATCGCGTGGTGAGCGTGGACTCGGACGATGGCGCACCCACGGAAGTGGGCTTCAGGTACAGCGACTGGTTCGAAACCCGCATCAAGATCGTGGGTGGGGAGGTGCTGGTTGCGCACTTCGAGTCCGACGCCGAAGCTTCGGACGAGCCGGTATCCGATGATTTCTACGAGGACATTGAGGGACCTGACGATCTTACGCGCGAGAAGATTGGCCAGCTCATCGAAAACGTTATGAGGGAATCCGCCGAATAGTCGGTTTGCTGGTCGCACGGGCGCGTCGCGCTTCCGTGGCGCATTTCGGGGCCGTTATTGAGACACCGTCTTGTGCCCGACCCGTCAATTGGATTTAGATCACCCCAGACCGCCATTTCCCCGCCGTCTTAAGGCTTTTTATAGGGTTGCGGCGGAAATCTGCGCATCGCGTTCCGGTCCCTCGTATTCTTGAAGACTCCATGCTGAGGCTGTTCCATCAGGCGCTTTGCCCACATTCGCGCTTTGTACGCCTCGCGCTCGGCGAGTACGGCATCGATGTTCGTCTTGTCGAGGAGCGCGTGTGGGAGCGACGTCAGGAATTTCTCGCGCTCAACCCGGCCGGTACGACTCCGGTGCTGATCGAGGAGGGGGCGCCGCCGGTGCCAGATGCGCAGATCATCGCGGAATATCTCGACGAGACGCGCGGGGCGGAGCTCGGCGAGCACCGCCTGCTGCCGCGCGATTTCGCGGGCCGGGTTGAAGTCCGGCGCCTGACCAGCTGGTTCCACGGCAAGTTCTTCGCCGAAGTCAGCGGGCCGCTGGTGACCGAGCGGGTCTTCAAACGGCGCTTGACGCTGGAACAGGGTGGCGGATCGCCGGATACCGACGCCATTCGTGCGGCGCTCTCCAATATCCGCTATCATCTTGCCTATGTCGGCTGGCTCACCCGCACCCGCGATTGGCTGGCCGGCGCGCGGCTGACATACGCGGATCTCGCCGCGGCCGCGCATCTGTCATCGGTCGACTATCTGGGCGATGTGCCGTGGAACGAAGACGACGCCGCGAAGGCTTGGTACGCGCGGGTGAAGTCGCGCCCGTCATTCCGGCCGCTGCTCGGAGAGGCGCACGCCGGGATCCCACCGTCGAAGACCTACGCCGATCTCGATTTCTGAGTGAGCCCACGCAATTGAGGGCCGCGCTGGAACAGGCCGCGCGCGACCACGGCTTCGACGCCGTCGGGATCACCAAACCCGACGCGGCGCCGGAAGCAAAAGCACGGCTTACCCGCTTTCTCGCCGAGGGCGCGCACGGCGACATGGCGTGGATGGCGGAAACGGCAGCGCGACGAGGCGAACCGCGCGCGCTGTGGTCCGAGGTGCGTTCGATCATCATGCTCGGCGTGAATTACGGCCCGAAGCACGATCCGCTCGCTATCCTATCCTGCCGCGACCGCGGCTCCATCTCGGTCTATGCGCAGGGCGACGATTATCACGACGTCATCAAGAAGCGACTCAAAAGCTTGGCGCAATGGCTCATCTCGCAAGCCGGAGGCGACGTCAAAGTGTTCATCGATACTGCTGCGGTGATGGAAAAGCCGCTCGCTGCGGCCGCGGCGCTCGGTTGGCAGGGCAAGCACACCAACCTGGTTTCGCGCCAACACGGATCGTGGCTCTTCCTCGGGACGATTTTCACAACGCTTGAGCTTCCTTCCGACAATCCGGAGGTCGACCATTGTGGGACTTGCCGCGCCTGTCTCGATATTTGCCCGACGTCGGCATTTCCGGAACCCTATCGGCTCGATGCCAGGCGCTGCATTTCGTATCTCACCATCGAACACAAGGGGCCGATCCCGCGCGAATTGCGTGCCGCGATAGGAAACCGCATCTACGGTTGCGACGACTGCCTCGCCGTTTGTCCCTGGAACAAGTTCGCCCAGGCCGGCCGTGAGGCCAAACTCGCCGCGCGCGAAGCCTTGAGCGCACCGAAGCTCGCCGAGCTCGCGCGGCTCGACGAAGCGTCATTCCGATCTCTGTTTGCAAAGACCGCGATCAAACGGAGCGGCCGGAATCGATTCGTGCGCAACGTGGCGCTCGCGCTCGGCAATAGCGGCGATCAATCCCTGGCACCGGAAGCCGAGCGACTGCTGGAGGATCCATCGGCGCTCGTGCGGGGCGCAGCCGTCTGGGCACTGTCACGCCTTGTATCAACGAGCCGCCTTGCGAGCCTCGCCGCCACGCGCGTCGCCAACGAGGCTGATCCGGTCGTCAGAGACGAATGGGCGCAAGCGCTCGCGGACGCGACGTAGTCCCAGCCATGTCAACCTTGCTTTGTCTTGGACTAGGCTACACGGCCCGCCACTACGTCGCGGCGTTCGGCGCGCGCTTCGATCGTGTGATCGGGACCGCCCGCACGCGCGATAGGGCCGACCGAATGCATTCCGTCGGTACCGTCGAAACCTTGGTTTTCGAGGGACGCGCTGGTCGGCGCATGGCAGATGCGATTGCCGCGTGCGATGCCGTGCTCGCCTCGGCACCTCCGACCGGTGCCGCCGATCCTGTTTTGGCCGAATGCTTCGATTTGCTCGCAGGCGCGTCAAGGCTGAGGTCCATCGTCTATCTCTCGACCGTCGGCGTGTATGGCAATTACGACGGGGCCTGGGTGAACGAGACGACGGCGCCCAAGACGACGACCACGCGGGGTCGCGCGCGGCTTGCGGCAGAAGCCGCCTGGCAGAGCCTTGGTGAAAGGACCGGGAAATCGGTCGCGGTGCTGCGTCTCGCAGGCATCTACGGCCCTGGGCGCAATGCCCTTGTGCAGCTTACCGACGGAACGGCCAAATGCATCGTCAAGCCGGGTCAGGTCTTCAATCGCATTCACGTCGCCGACATCGCGCAAGTCATCGACAGTGCATTCGCCCGGCGCGCCAGCGGTCTCTTTAACGTGAGCGATGATGAGCCCGCGCCGCCGCAGGACGTGGTGCGTTTCGCCGCCGATCTCCTGCGCCTCCCGGCACCACCGGAAATCCCGTTCGCCGAAGCGGTCAAAGACCTGTCGCCCATGGCCGCGAGCTTTTATGCCGATTGTCGACGCGCGGGCAACGAGCGGATCAAGCGCGAGCTTGGGATTGCCTTGCGCTTCCCGACCTATCGGGAAGGATTGCGCGCGCTCGCCGCTGCCGGCA
>Ga0137391_10004776_pt1 | contig 10374 bp, 7 predicted proteins | sample 15con2h24BmetaG_FD_101399 | JGI IMG/M metagenome (GOLD analysis project Ga0137391, IMG submission 101399) | Vadose zone soil microbial communities from Angelo Coast Range Reserve, California, USA - 15con2h2.4B metaG | ecosystem: Environmental > Terrestrial > Soil > Vadose zone > Saprolite...
ATCTGCTGCGCCACTTTCATCAACTCAGAGAGCGGCTTGGTAATGGAGTGTGCCGTCCGGTAAGCGATCACAATTCCCAAAGCTAGTGCTACTAAGGTGCCCAGCGATGCGATCAGAATGGTCAGTTTTCCAGCCGTGTCGTCCGAATTCCGCCGGTCATCCAGAATGTGGTTGGTGTCATGATCGGCCACGTTCAGTGAGTCGGTAGAAGTCTTCACCCACGAGGAAGCGTCCTTTTGCAGGTAGTAAATCTGCAGGTCGGCAACGGTGGCGTTTCCCGCGTCCACTTCTCGCCGCTTCTGCAGCATCGGCTGGGCGAATTCGGACACCCACGCGTTCTCGTTCTTCTGCACGCTGTCCAGCGCTGAGCGTTGCTGGTCGCTGCTCGCCGTCTTCTGGCTGTTCTGCAGAAACTCGTTCAGCTGGTGGATGCCTTCGTTCATGCGGTCTACTTCCCGGCTGTCTCCGCTCAGCAGGTAATTGCTCAGATAGAGGCGGTTCTGCATCATCTGGAAGCGGATGTTGTCGGTGTTCTCCTTCATGTCCAGGGCCTGCGACGCAGCAGCTTTTGCGCTGTGCTCACGCTGCACCGCGACCAAGTTCACCAGGAACAGCACGATGACCATGGCCAGCACCGTGCCAAAGTTCATGTAAAGCTTCTTGCTGATAGACATAACGTCTCTCCAGAATCTCGAAGACTTATCCGCGCCGGTCAGTTGCCCGGATCAAATCGGAATTCCACGGTTCCCGTGCTTTCCGCGCTGGCTGTCTCGTATCTCCATTTTTTCACTGCATCCACCGCGGCGTTGACAAGAATCGGGTGACCACCGATTACTTTGGTTTCTTTCACTTCTCCATTAGGCGCGACGACAAGTTGCAGCTTCACGTTGCCGGTGAGCCCCATTTTTCGCGCAATCTCCGGATAAACCGGCGTGACTCTGCTTTTTACTTTGCGGTCCGTGCCGTTTTGAGCCAGCCCAGCAGGCAGGAAGGTTCCGCTCACCGTCATCAACATCAGGAAAAACAAGACGGAGTTGCGCACTGCTCGAACAATCTTTTGTATAGACACAAATCCCCCTCAGAATAGAAATGTATTCTTACAATGCAACGGTATCTCCATCCGCAATAACGTTCTTCCGAAACGTCTAACGTGTTATTTTTCATGCGCTTGTCGCGGATGCGATGTTTCAGATCTCATGCGGAAATCACGTCATTGACGTCTCATTCACGATGAGTATGTCTCAGAACGAGACATCCGAAAGTTATGACCATGCGGATTCCTGGTCGCGGACATAGTCCGCCTTTTCCCTTGACTCAAATTGAGATTGCAGGATAGAGTCCAATTAATTCAATAACTTGTGGCTCGGTGACGCCAGCCGAAGAGCTGCTCAGGAGGGAGCCTCTGACTACCGGATCCGAACAGATCTTTAGGAAGCACGCTGATGGATCCGAAGACGATTCCTTCCAGAAACTCTTGCTTGCCTTTTCCAGTTCTGCTGCCAAGGCCACATCCTCGTCCGAGATCCTGAGGATTTTCTGTCGCGCCACCCGCAGCTACTTTCAAGTCAGCGGCACCTATGTCTGGCGCCTCCTCCCACCAGACCAGATGGTCGGTGTCGAGGCTGACGGATGGATGGCCGACCGCTTCCGCGACGCGCGTCTGGGCGCGCGTGAAAGCGCGATCGCAAACGAAGCCATTCACAAGAAGAGGGCCGTTTACTTCAACGCAATCGACACCGCCCATGATCCGATGGCGGAGCAGTACGGCGCCAAATCCATGCTGGCCGTCCCCCTCATGATGTCCAACGAGGTGATCGGGGCGGCGGTGTTCCTGCACACCATCGAGCCTTACTTCTTCAACCCCGATCATGTGGCCAAAGCCAGCATCCTGGCCGCCCAACTGGGAAGTTTTCTTGAAGCAATCCGCCTCTCCGAGTTGGCGCGTGAAGAACAGCGTCGCGCCGGAATCCTCGCAGAAGTCGCCCACAGCCTGCACTCGGAACCGGATCTGGCTCTGCTGGTCGAGGCCGTGGCCGATCGCCTTCGGGCCTTGCTCCGCACTCCGCTGGTTTGCATCCTGGTTCGCGAAGCAACCGGGTATGAATTGTGGGCCGTTGCCACCCAGACGCCTTCCGCCGCGGTTTCCGTACGCTCCCGCTACGATCGCAAAGACCTGCATTTTGCGTCTGACTTGGCCCACCGCGCGGTGATAGCTGGTGAGCCCATCAGTGTTGCCATTGATCCCGCAACCCACTCGTTAGGTGATCTGGTTCCTCCCGGCACCCTGTTGGCCGCGCCTTTCCGTACTTCCAGCAAGCAGGGTGCGGTTCTGGTCTACCCCCGGCGGGAAGGGCCATTCACGGCCGAAGAGAAATCGCTTTTGCCCGTCATCACCAGCTTCGCTGCGGTCGCGATTTCGAATGCCGAACTGTACGCCAAAGCCCGTGCCCAAGCCCACGAACTTCACCAGATCCTCAGCATCGCCTCCGAACTCGGATCCAGCGCCGACCTCGACCAGTTCATGCAAAAATTCATCCTCCGTGCCAGCGACTTCCTGGGTTTCGGTCGCGCTTTTGTCGGGCTGATGGAGGACGACAAAATCGAAGTACGCTGGAGTTTCGCCGACGGCAAACCCGGCCCCGGTGGTTTCGTCGTTCCCGAGGGCATTTTGACTCGCGCCATGCGCAACAAAGAAGTGCTGTGGGCCGAAGATGCAACCGATCTTCCCGGCGCGAACCGGCAACTCCTGAAGGACTTCAACGTCCGTCAACTTTTGGCCGTGCCCCTCCTCGGCACCGACGGCAAATTGCTCGGCATCTTCGGTGTTCTCGACCGCCTCGATCAGGGCGCCATCTCTAAAGAGGACATTCGCCGCGCCCAGGCCCTGGCTGCACAAGTCACCGTTGCTCTCGAAGTCAGCCGCAACCTCTCGCTCTCCGAGCAGCACCGCAATCGCGCTGAATCGCTAACCAGCCTCGCACTCGAGGTGAGTTCGCTGTTGCGCGGACCGGAGTTCTCTACCCGTTTCGTCGAGCGCGCCGCCAGCATGATGGAAGCTCGCGGCGCCGCCTTGGTGGTCGAGACTGGCCACGAACCCAGCGTAGTCTTTGGTCTCATCGCCGGCCCTGTAGAAGACCACCTGTTTGCCACCAAGATGGCGCGAGCTGCGATCTCAGCCATGTCGTCTCAAGCTGAAGCCATCCTCACCACAACCGCGGAAACTTTGCTCGGAGCCGACCTCGCTCGCACCGCCGGATGGAATCAGGTGGTTCTCGCCCGCCTCCAGGGCAGCGAAGAACAGATGTTGGGCGCATTGTGCCTGGTAGATCGCTCCCAGCCTCTGACCGAGGAAGATGGTCAGTTGTTGCAGGCCATCGCCGGACAAGCTTCCGTGTCTCTGGAAAATGCCCGCTTCTTTACCCGCATGGAGCAGGCCAACCGCCACTGGATCGAGATCTTCGACGCCATTTCAGACTTCATCGTCGCCCACGACGAGTCCGGAAACATTCTGCGCGTCAATCGTTCCCTGGCGGAATTCATCGGCGTTCAGCCCCAGCAATTGATTGGCTTGAACATGGGAGCGCTGCTCGCTAACGGCGCCAGTCCCCCAACCCGCTCCTGTCCCTTCTGCCGCGGCAGTGGCAACCCGACCGACGAGTACGTGCACCCCGTGCTGGAGCGCACCTATCTGGTCTCGACCTCGCAAGTGCACGCCGCCAGCAGCGAAGGCCTTCAGACCATTCATGTGCTGAAGGACATCACCGACCGCCGCGAGGCCGAACGCCGCTACCGCGAACTGTTCGACAACATTCAGGAAGGCCTTTTCTTCTGCAGCCCTGACGGACGCTTCATCGAGGTCAATGACGCGCTGGTCCGCATGCTCGGCCATTCCAGCCGCGACGAACTCCTGCACTGCGATCCCCGTGAAGAGGTTTTTTCCGCTCCCGAGCGCCATCTGGAACTCTTTGTTCTCATGGAGAAACAAGGCACGCTGCGCAATCGCGAAGAGGTCTTAAGACGTAAGGACGGGAGCGCCGTTCACGTTCTCATCAACGCTTTTGCGGTTCGCGACGCTCAGGGGAAGGTGGCGCAGTATCGCGGCTTAATGCTCGACGTCAGCGGCCTCAAATCCTATCAGTTGGAACTGCAACGAGAACGCGACTTCTCCGGCAAGATCCTGAACAACACCCAAAGCCTGATTCTGGTATCTGACACCGCCGGGTTGATCAGCTACGCCAACCGCCGCTGGCAAGCCCTGGGATACGAACAGCAAGCCATTCTCGGGCAACCGCTTGATTCTCTGGTCGCGCCCGCCAAACGCGCCGCCCTCCACGACGCCTTTTCAGCGGTCATTGCCGGCGGTCAGGTGGACAACCTCGAACTGCAAGTGTTACGTACCGACGGCCGCGTCCTGCAGTTCTCGGTGAACCTCAGCCCCATGCGCGACGAGCAATCGCACGTGAGCAGCGTCGTGGTGGTCATGAGCGATGTCACCGACGCCGCGTCGCTACAAGCCAAACTGATGCACGCCGAAAAGATGGCCGCCGTCGGACAACTGGTTTCCGGCGTCGCCCATGAAGTGAATAACCCGCTTACCGCAATCCTGGGTTTTGCCGACCTCATGATGGAAAACCCGGAATTGCCCGAAAGCGCACGCAAAGATTTACGCGTGATTCTGCAGGAAGCTCACCGCACCAAGCAAATAGTTCAGAACCTGTTGAGCTTCGCCCGCCAGATGCCGCCGCAACGCAAGCCGGTTCAGTTGAACGCCATTTTGAAGCGCACCATTCAACTACGCGCCTATGATTTCCACAGCCGTGGCGTCGCCGTCACCGAGCAATACGACGAAGCCCTGCCCTTCGTGATTGGCGACTCACAACAATTGCAGCAGGTGTTCCTGAACATCCTGAATAACGCCTACGATGCGGTGCGCGAATCCGTGCCCGGCCCGCGCATTGAGATTTCCACTCGCCGCAACCGTGACTTTGTTGAAGTCTCGTTCTGCGATAACGGCCACGGCATCACCTACCCCGAACGCATCTTCGATCCCTTCTTCACCACCAAAGAAGTCGGGGAAGGCACTGGTCTCGGTCTGAGCATTTGTTATGGCATCGTCAAGGAACACGGCGGCGAGATTGTGTGCGCCAACAATGTGGACCGCGACGGCGCGACATTTACCGTGCGATTTCCGTCCGTTAGCGAACTCGCTTCGTTTTCGGCCGTAGCTGGAGTTACTAAACCATGAGTACACTTGCCGCAAAATCCGTTCCCCTCCCGGTCCTGCTCATCGAAGATGAGCCTGCAGTCATGAGCTACGTCCGGGCCGTGCTCGAGCGCAGTGGCTATCAGGTCGTGTGCTGCGAATCCGGCGCCGACGGCGTGCGCAGGCTCGAGTCCGGAGATTTTCTTGGTGTGGTTTCCGACATGCGCACCCCCGGCGGCGTCAACGGCGCCGACGTTCACGACTGGATCTCGCGTAACCGCCCCGAGTTGGTTTCCCGACTGGTGTTCATCACCGGCGACATCGCCAACGAAGACACAGCCGCCACTCTGCAGCGCACCGGCGTACCCTGCGTGGAAAAGCCTTTTGGAGTTCAGCAGTTTATTTCGGTGGTCGAGCAGACCATGGGGAAACCGCAGTGACCTCTCATCTGGGAATTCGTTTTCTCGTGGTGGACGATGAAGCCAGCATTCGCCGTCTCTGCATGACTGTCGCCGAAGCCATGGGCTTCACCTGTATGGAAGCCGGTACCGGAGAGGCCGCCCTCGCCCTGCTTGAGGAGCAACCCGCGCATATCATTCTGACCGATTTGGTCATGCCGCAGATGTCCGGCCTGGAGTTTCTCGATCAAGTAAAGAAAAAGTTTCCTCGCTGCGAAATCGCCGTAATGACTGGTCACGGATCGGTCGAAACCGCAGTGCAGGCCATGAAGCTGGGCGCCTATGACTACATCGCCAAGCCTTTCTCTCCACTTGAAGAGTTGCGCCTGTTTCTGCGCCGCATGGCGGAAAAAATTGAGCTGGTAGAAGAAAACCAGTTCCTTCGCGAGCGCATGGACACCGAAACCGGCCTGCACGGCATCGTCGGTTCCACTCCCAAAATCCAGGACGTCCTGCGTATGATCGCCCGCCTAAAAGACACTCGCACTCCGGTCCTGGTGATGGGCGAGAGCGGCACTGGCAAAGAATTGGTAGCCCGCGCCATTCACTTCCGCGGCACTTTTGCCAATCGTCCTTTTGTGGCTGTGGATTGCGGATCCCTGGTGCCTACCCTCATTGAGAGTGAATTGTTCGGTCACGAAAGAGGCTCCTTCACCGGCGCCGTGCGCTCCAAACCAGGACTTTTTCAGACTGCCCACGGCGGAACTATCTTCCTTGATGAAATCGGCGAGTTGCCGCAGGAAATGCAAGCCAAGCTGCTGCGCGTCTTGCAGGAAAAAGAAGTGCGTCCCGTGGGCAGCAATCACAAAGTCAAAGTGGATGTACGCGTCATCGCCGCCACCAATCGCGACCTCGAAACCGAATATCGCGCTGGCCGCTTCCGCAAAGACTTGTATTTTCGTTTGAACGTAGTCACCGTCCAATTGCCCTCCCTCCGTGAACGCCGCTCAGACATTCCTATGCTCGTCCATTGGTTTCTAGACCGACACGCCAAAGGTTCCCCCATGCAGGTGAGCAGCGCAGCCATGAAAGTGTTGCTGCAATACGATTGGCCCGGTAACGTTCGCGAACTGGAGAATTCCATCGAACGCGCCACCGCGCTCGGGGATGGCAAACTCATTGACGTCGCCGACCTGCCGCCCGCGGTGGTTGCGCTTGCACCTTCTCCAGGCTCCGACGGCGACCCGATCACCCAGAGTTCGCTCACCTCGACCGATCTCGAAGACATCGAACGCGCCACCATCCAGCGCGTTTTCGAGCAGGTGAACGGCGACAAAGTCATGGCCGGAAAGATGCTCGGCATCAGCCGTGCCACCCTCTATCGCAAGCTCAAGCGCTATAACATCAGCTCGCACTCCGAACCGCCGCCGGCCAGTCATCAGCTGCAGTAAAAGCTCTCGGATCCCCGTCTCCACCGTAATTCTTGTCATTCCGAACCGCCGCAGGCGGAGAGGAACCTGCTGTTCGCCGCCACCATCCCGCTGCTGACAAGAACACAAAACGTCGAGCGAGGGATTTTCCTGATGTCAGACGCTGCCCTGAGACTTGTTTCATTATGAGACTCAGGACCGTCTCGCTACCCACGGGTGAGACCGCCCGGCCTGTTTGAACTCAATGACTCAATGACTTAAAGACTCCCCAGTGTGGCCTTGATCGTGCTCCAAGTATGGCTGCACCAAACTTTGTGCGCCTTCTGCGACGTCATCGCCTTCCCCGGCGCAAAGACAAAAGCTCGGAAGTAAGGACCTTGGAAGTATGACCGTCTCGAGTGCGAGCAGTTCCGCCGCCTGGCCAAGCCTGCGCAGTCTCTATCCGATCTATTCTGCCCTAGCCCGCGAATCGGTCATTGAGACGCAGCCCTGCCGGGAACTGGAAGAAGCGTTGGAAACGCCGTCCGCCGAGGCCATTGCCAACGCCGAGAACTGGGTCGCCGCCATGGACGATCGCATTCACCCTCATCAACTTCGACAGTTTCTCCAAAATTCGGGGCCAATGGATGGTGACACCTTGCAGCAACTCCTGCTTCACCACCTCGGCAAGAAGCAGCACGCAGAATTTGATCGCGACAAGGTTGACTTTCTATCAGTCCAGTTCTTCTCGCAGCGCGCTGCGTCTGATGTCAGCGATTCCGATCTCAGTTTTCAAACTGTCGCCCAGGCGCTGCGACCGGTGCTGGGTGCAATTGAAGGCACCCAACCCGAGTGGCTGACACCCTTGAACGATTTGCTTTCCGACGCCAATCGCGCCAATAATCTGAATTCACTGTTTACCGCCCGAATCATCGAGCGAGGACGCGAGCTAAAGCACTCCTGCGAAGAAAAGTTTTTTGAGCCATCGGCATTGGCAGCCTTCGCCCGTTTTGGATTCCTGATCCGCCGCAAATTTTTCCGCCTGATGCACCAGGACCTGAACGCCATTCTCGACGGCCTGCGGACCCTGGAATCGCGCGGCGTCGCTACCCTCGATTGCCGCAAAGCGCAATTCGCCGCCGACGAGCCCATCGCCCGTTTACGAATGATTTGCCAGTCGTGGAAGGTAATGTTCCACGCCGAATACTCTTCCGGCCAGCCGCTTTGCATTTTAGTGGATCTGCGGACCGCCGTAGAAGCCGCCCTTGCACAAAGCGCTAAAGCCGCCGGAACACAAACACAGCCGAAGGCTATGGCAGCCGCTGCCGCGGCGGTCGCACATGGCGCCGCACCCGAATTCGAGGTCGCCGCCTCTCCCTCAACCTGGGATGGAGAGGCCTCGGGTTAGAACTGGTTGCACGGGTCAGAACTGAGTGCACGGCTTAGAACTGGTAGCGGCGAAAGATTACAGCCCAGGGCGTAAGCCCTGGGTAAGAGCAGGAAAACGATCAAGCCCTGAAAGGGCGAAAGAAATTGCGCCACGGAATCTTTCGCTCTTGTGGGACCAATCAATTGCAGTCCGAATGGAGTACGAAGTGGACCGTCCGATCGTAATCATCATCTCTGACGAACAGGAATTCTCCGTCGCCATCACCGCCCGCTGGCTGGTAGAGCGGAATGTGCCCGCCCTCTCAGTGAAGGGCAGCGACTCCTGCAATCAAATTCAAAAAGAAAATTTCGATCTCGCCATCGTAGGCGGATTCCAGCCCGGACTGCTCGCACCAGTGATCGAATCCCTGCGCACCACCGGCAAGCCGGTAATCCACGTTTCACGCCTGAACGGCCATTCACCCAAATTGCCTGGTGTGGTTTCTTTGCCGGAGATCTTCGCCTGGCCCGAACTCCTGATCACCGTCGCCACCCAAATTCTGGAACGCAACCGCTCCGCCACTGATCTCTCCCGTGTGCTCGAAGTAAACTCGCAACTCGAACACCAGGCCGCTCTCGGACGCTACATGCTCGAAGTCCGCCACAACTTGAACAACGCCTTAACGTCAGTTCTCGGCAACTCCGAACTGATGCTGCTCGATCCCGAATCCCTCGCTCCCACCCTACGCCCCCAGGTGGAAACGATCCGCAACATGACCATGCGCATGAACGAAATCATGCAGCGCTTCTCCTCCCTCCAAAAAGAAATGCAGCTGGTCGAACAACAATCCTGGAAGAAATCCGCCAAGAGCGCAGCTGCCGGGGTGTAGTTCCCGTCGAAGCGAGAGTCCGTAAGCGGACTGAGATTCTGAGGCAACCTCTGATTCTGAGTTAGCCTTGCGCAAAAACCTCCGAAGACTCAGCTCCGGAGGACCGGCAAAACTTAGCCCAGGGCGCAAGCCCTGGGTACGCAACAAATCGTTGAGGTTCATCTCAAACTCCGGGGTGTACGACACTCACGCGAACAAAAACTCCTTCGTCCTCAATTCCTTAATCCTATCCCTCAACTTCGCCGCCTTCTCAAACTCAAACCGCTTCGCCGTCTCCCGCATCTCCACTTCAAGCTTCGCGATATAGGCATTCAATTCTTCCTGCCCCTTGAAGTCCGGAATTCCTTCCGCCTCGGAGCTAGTGAAGTCCCCATAGTCAGCTTCAATTACGCGCGCCAACGACATCTCCAGCGGCCGCACAATCGATTCCGGCGTGATCCCGTTCTCCACGTTATAAGCCTCCTGGATCGCGCGCCGGCGGTCGGTCTCATTCATCGCCCTGGTCATCGAGTCCGTCATGCGGTCCGCGTAAAGCACCGCACGTCCATTCAAATTTCGCGCACAGCGCCCAATGGTTTGGATCAAAGATCCACTCGATCGCAAAAATCCTTCTTTGTCCGCGTCGAGAATCGCCACCAGCGAAACCTCCGGCAGATCAAGCCCCTCGCGCAGCAGATTGATCCCAATCAGCACATCGAACTCGCCCTTGCGCAGATCGCGCAGAATCTTGACTCGCTCCAGCGTCTCGATCTCCGAATGCATGTAGCGGCACTTCACTCCGACTTCGCTGTAATACTCGGCCAGGTCCTCCGCCATGCGCTTGGTCAGCGTTGTAACCAGCACTCGCTCCCCACGCGCCACCCGCCCGCGAATTTCATGCAGCAGATCATCAATCTGTCCCTTCACCGGACGGATCTCCACCGGCGGATCCACCAAACCCGTGGGCCGGATGATCTGCTCCACCACCACGCCTCCGGACTTCGTCAACTCATACGGCCCCGGCGTCGCCGACACATAAACAATCTGATTTGTCCGATGCTCAAACTCCTCAAACGTCAGCGGACGATTGTCCAGCGCCGAGGGCATCCGGAACCCATATTCCACCA
>Ga0137391_10004781_pt1 | contig 10369 bp, 17 predicted proteins | sample 15con2h24BmetaG_FD_101399 | JGI IMG/M metagenome (GOLD analysis project Ga0137391, IMG submission 101399) | Vadose zone soil microbial communities from Angelo Coast Range Reserve, California, USA - 15con2h2.4B metaG | ecosystem: Environmental > Terrestrial > Soil > Vadose zone > Saprolite...
GGTCCAAGATGCGCAGCCGGGAGTCCTGCACCAGCTGCTCGAGTTCTCGCACAGGTACACCGCGCAGGTCCTCGCCGACGCGCTCGTGTATGCGGACCACGCGGGACGCTCGAACAAGGTCGAGATGGACGACGTCACGCTCGCCGTGCAGGCCCGCGTAGGCTGGGAGTTTGGTGGGCGCGTCCCTAAAGAGGTGCGTTGCGTTTTCGTCCCCGTCCCCTCGTTCGCGCAAACGACGATTGCCACCCGCACGGCTTTTGGCTGACTGGCTGACTGGCTGACTGGCTGACACCAAAATCAACAAACAGTACGTCCTCTCCTTGGCCACGCAGACCAACGTGCAGTCGCTCCCGCCCGTGCCAGAAGTATTCGGCCTCCGCCTGCCGCCCGCAAACGAATGTCTGACGGCCGTCGACTTTGACCTCCTGCCGAACAAACCGCCGCCGGAGGAGAAGCAGTTCGACGAGGAGGTCGAAGAGATCGTCGAGTCGGCGTCTGAGGACGAAGACGAGGATATGGAGCCTGCTACTATCCCCCCCGCTCCCACCGCTTCGCAGTCCCAGGCTGCTGCTGCTGCTGCTGCTGCTGCCGCGTCTCACCCTGCAGTTGCGAATCCCGTCAACGCCGCGCACACGCCTTCAGAAGATGTGGAAATGGCGGACACATCCGCTGCTGTGCCGAATGAGGTGGAAGAAGGCAGCGACGAGGACGATGGGCTTTTCGCCGGTGGAGAGGAGAGTGGCGCGGACGAGCCTATGGAGGAGGTTACTGCCACGACCGAAGAGCAAGTAGACGGATTGAAACGAAAACTCGTCGAGGAGGACGACTACGACTGACGCGCGTTACTATCTACGTGGTTAACCGGGGTGGAGAGTTAGAGTTGCCCCCACGCAAGACTAGAGTCGACCCACGGGTCATCGTGACCGACAGTTACCTGTGGCTCCGTGTTTAACTCAGGCTTGCCAAACGCAGCCCTCTATTGTAACGAACGCTTATACTTTCCGCCATAGCCGGGCATGCATGATATGAGATGTAACAATCGCTGTGCATTGTATACGACTACTAGTCATGTGAGTAGTTCTGGTTAAATTAAATGGTCGATTCTATACCACTGGAGAAGTGGAAGAGAGAACGAAATTAAATGGCGCCACGCATGAAGAGCTGAAGTGCAATGGCGAATAGTACGACAAACAAGGCAAGGAATATCGCAAGAGCATAGCTCCACGGCGCTGAAGAAGAGGGCAGAGCGTCAGCCTGATCTGGTGTAGAATGGCATGGGGATAATACGTACAGCTGTCGCCGAGACCTTCAGGTATCGCGATGAGCCGCACTGTATTGTCGGCACTTCCGGAGATGAGCAACCTTGACGTGGGGTTAAATTTCAACACCGTCGGTGGAAATTCGTGTGATCTGAGAATACTCAAAAGTGGCTAGGGGGTATTGTGAGCAAACTAACAGAGAAAGCGACTGGCAGCAGACTCACTGCGAGCGTGAATGCATCCAACAACCCGACCGAGCAATCCGATGAGCCATAGGCAATCCATTTTCCGTTGTCACTGGGTAGCTTTCGTCAAATACCGAGAAAGCAGGGTTGGGGAAAAAACGCGTACCTCAGGTCGAAGGCAGTTAATCCTTTTACACCCACTTTCCTTATTCGTTCTACCTTCCACGTTTCAGCATTCCAGCGTATAAGATACGCCTTCCTCTGAGTCGACTTAGCACCGCGAGCGGGCGTCGTGTTAATAACAGTGTAAAAGATATGCGAGTGGTGTGGGTGGTATCTGCCTTCTGGTGAGAAATGCACGGACACAAGGACGTAAACCTTACTTGGCCACACGGAAAGTCCCTGTCTCACCTCCGGGTAACTTGGGTCGTTCAATGATAGAGGGATTCTCTAGCTTTAGCATCAAACTTTCTTTCTCTTTACCCTTTTTACTACCGGAAAGGCTATAGACGAGAAGATTCACGGTTGTCGCAACAACCAACTAACCCAATCAGCGTTGTTATGGCGTAGGATGCGCAGATCGGAGCATACCGTAGTCCCTGAAAATGCGGCGTCATATATTTCGCCCTCGTCGACATGTGTCTTGGTAGATAGAAGCTCGGGAACCGTCATGAGGGACAACTAAAGCACGCTTATTCTAGGAAAGTCAGAGAGAAATTTACCGGGAAACAAACCTCCTTGCCACCCGCAACGGCCAAATATGCCCCATCAGGCGAGAATACAGTGACTTTCTGTGTGCCAATCAAGATAGTGAATGAGCAGAAAGACGGAAGAGCTAACCTGAAAGTCATCTGGATCTTTACCCAGTGTTCCAACGGAAGATACAAACTCTAACCTACACACGTCAGGAAATGGTTCCGAGACGGCAAGTCATGTAAACCCACTTGTCGTCGTCACTGATGGTGTACACGCGACAATTCAAGTTCTCGCCTTTCTCGATTTTTTCTGCAGGACTGTTTATCCCGCATACAAACGAAGATCCCTGTACGAAGGACATGAGTATATTCCTACGAATGGTGTACCATGAAATGGGAAATGGGGTGACATACACCGGGGTGAGAGGCCATGCTCATTGGTGCATCTTCACCGACCTCGAGTTGCAGCTCATCTGCGAGCTTCAGAGTAAGGTACTCATCGACATGATAAAGCCTCTGCAGAATAAGGCAGGTCAGTGGCCGTGACGTGCTCCAACACAGGATGACGCACCAGCTTATTCTTGATGCCAGTCTTGGAAGCGCCACCTCCACCGCCGAGGATAAGCTCCACTGGTGAGAGAAATGCAGCAGAGTAGACGGGAAAAGTTGGAGTTGAATGTGCAGTATGACGGGCCCGCATTTTATTTTGGTGGCTGCTGCTGAATGCTCGAGTTCCGAAGAAAGCAAGCCACGTGCGTCCCACTTCATGGCGGAGTTGAGCGGCCCGAGCCCGCATGTTATCACGCCCACATGATGATCGACACACGTGGCCCTGGCCTGGCCCGACCGTTTTCTGCGCCCTCTGGACCTCTGGACTTTTCGTGTGTTTGTTTATCACCCACCGCATGTCTGTCACGTCGTGATCTCTCGCCTCTTGACAGACTAGCCGGCCCATACACACAACCACACACGCATACACACTCGTTTCCCCTTCGAACCCCCTCATGCCACTCGCTCTCCCCTCGTCGATGCATAGCACACCAGGTATTGGTATTGGGGGCATCGAGTTCCCTTCTGTGTCCCGCGCGACGGTCATTGGAATCACTTTTGCCATCGCGGGGAACGTTCTCATCAGTTTCGCCCTCAACCTCCAGAAGCTGGCCCACGCACGGCTCGAGGCGGCACGCGCTGAGCGCAGCCATGGCCTAAAAGCCATGGAGCCTGAGGGTGATGCGAGCGCAGATGAGGCGGTGGGAAACGGTGTGCACCGCGAGCTGACTCCCCTGCCAGAAGTGGAGAGGGAGGCGCGCGCGTGGCATGGAAGTACGCCCGAGAGTACTCCAACATTGAGCCCACGGTTGGAGACGGATCCTCTTGTGGCCTTCCCGATGACAGCGAACGCGGAGGTCCCACCCATAGCCCCGAATTATGGTGCTCTGTTCACTAACACCCATGAGAACCATGGTCCGCCTCGACGGTATCCGAAGACGGCGAAACAGCCAGGTGCAGGGGTTGTTAATGAATACCCGAATCGGCCAACCTATCACGGACCAAATAACGAGTCAGAGTCAGAGTACCTCAGGTCAAAGCTATGGTACGCTATCCCTACGTTCAGCTGAACGGCCATGGTCTGAGGCACAGATTTTGCCCAGGTGGCTCGGTTTCCTATTGATGAATGTAGGTGAGATAGGGAATTTCATTTCCTACGCCTTTGCCCCCGCTTCGGTTGTCGCACCTCTGGGCACGGTAATGAGTTTTCGTCTCTCTTTGTCGACGTGACCTCACGCATCTCCAGTTTGCTCTGGTAGCCAATTGCCTTTTCGCACCTTTACTTCTCCAGGAGCGGCTCCGCAAAGTAAGACGATATTTTCTTGTCTGACATGGGTCTGACAACATCCTTATCCTTATATTAGCGTGATCTCTTGGGTGTTGCACTTGCCATAATAGGCGCCGTCACCGTCGTTCTATCCTCTAACAAGTCTGACACACGGCTGTCACCGGAAAAACTGCTCGAAGCCGTTTCGCAGCAAGCCTTCATAATTTTCTCTGTCATCTACGCCGCCAATGCGTTGATCCTAATGGGTTTTTCCGAAGGGAGTGTTGGGCGTAGATGGGTATTAGTGGATGTTGGGCTTTGTGCATTGTTTGGTACGTGAGTCCACTTCTCATGGCTGTGCGAAGATTAATTTCTGTTGCCAAGGTGGATTCACTGTACTCTCAACGAAAGCCGTCTCGACGCTTCTCACGACCAATGGTTTTAATATGTTTAAACTGCCGGTGACTTACCCTGTACTGGCAGTGAGTAGCTGCTGTCATGACTGTGCTAGTACGAACTCAGCGACCTCTGCCCAGGTTCTGATCGGCACTGGCATCGGCCAAATAAGATACCTTAACCGCGCGCTAATGCGATTTGACAGTAAGGTGGGTCGACATTGAGTCTATCTAGTATCCAACATGACGCATCACAGGTCGTTATCCCGACACAATTTGTCCTTTTTAATCTGTCTGCCATACTCGGGTCGGCCATATTATATGGAGATTTCAGAACGGCCAAGTTCCATCAATTTGTGACGTTCATGTATGGTTGTGCCGCAACCTTTGCTGGTGTGTGGATCATCGCCTGGGTGCCAACTCCGAACGAACCCTCCACCGGCCCCAATGATGTGGGTGGAGCGATCAACGATACCGAGACAGGGGGCTTTGTGGCCGATGGCGTGCCTGCCGGAGGAGCGAGCCGAAAACCAACTAGTTTGGGGCCAAGGCGGAGTACCGTGAGTTTGGTGGGAATATCCTCAGCGCAGGTGCAACCAGCACATTTTGTACCCCAAAGAACCAATATATTGACTCGTTTTACAGCACCTTATATTGGTACACACGCCACCTCGGCCTGAAATCCAGCTCGGACAAGAACATGGGGCTGCTTGGGAAGCGGAGCACGCTTCTGGTGGACGGAGCCGAGAGCGCCTTGATGGAAGCATTGGAAGGCGGCGCGCGATCACTTGGCTTGACGATGGCAGTCTAACACCACGTCTCGGGAATCGGATAAGGGAACGAGGGAGCGTGGAGCGCCGATGGACCCATGAAGCGCAAAATGACCAACTGGAGAGTGGATTGCATTGAGTAAACTATGACACCCGACACCCCCCTAGCTGTACTGTACTGTAACAGCATACAATATTAATCTTCGCGATAAGTACAGCGCAGTACAGTTGAGTGGCGAGGATTTGTTTATTTATTTATAGTAGCTCCACCTTGACGGCAGCAATAGGAAACGTTGACGTGATTGGCAATATGACGTCAGGGAGACGAGGAATAATCGGTGGTGCATAGATATTCGATCGCCTCAGTTCCTTGTTTCCTTTCCATTCTCCCCTCTCCCCCTCGTCTTTCTCTCTTACACCTCTCGCCATGCCTCCAGGCGTTGCCGTCGTAGATGCTTTCAAAAGTTTGTTTTTTCTAATAATAGATACCTCTCGGACCTTACTGTTCCCTATTTCAGACCTAATTCGACACGGCAAGAATCACATCCATGTCCGTCAAGACGAATTACCCTCTTCACAGTTGCCCGCGGCTCCCACAACAGATTTACGCTCACAGCCAGAGCGCCGTCAGCACGCAGATGTCCAACCTCTGTCTCAGCCGAAACAGCAGCAACCTAACAAGGCGCAGCCCGCGACGACTAAGCAATCGCAGCAGCTCACACGTGAAGTTGAAAAGATTGTCCGCGAGGAGCGCGAGGCGATGGAAAAATTGCCTGCTTATAAAGGTTTGGAACGCTTCCGACTCGTTGAAAAGAAGGGAGAGTGCGCCGTCTTCACCCGGCTTATCTTAACGGGCTGGCTGACGGTTTTAATCCGCAGTGGGGCATTCTCCAACGTGTACAAAGCTTTGGACGTCACATCTGGGACGAATGTTGCTGGTATGCCTTCTTTCTCTGCTTGTTACGCCCACCAGTCATGACCCTTGGCAGTCAAAGCTGTTCGTAAATACGAACTCACTGCATCGCAGGTTAGTGTCGTTTCCTTGGCTCCTACTTTTATTTCTCTGTGCTGCGCAAGCTGATCTAGACCTTACGCGCGGCTCCATCTTTGACTTGCCACCTAGACGGGGGAGAGTCACCTGAACGCCCATTTCAAAAAAAAGCCGCGCGTAACAGAGGTATCATTGCTTACCTTTCTTTTCCTTTCCTGCGTTTCGTACACATGACTGATAGATGATCCTATAGCGCGCGAATATTTTGAAAGGCAAGTAGATCTTAACAAGCAACTCTGTCCGGGGTGGATGGTAAACCGATTGATCGTCTCACCTGGCAGAGGTACAAATCATGCGGGGAATAAGCCACCCCAATGTTGTGAGGCTTCACACCCTCATTGAATCATCGGATCACTACTTCTTGGTCCTTGAGCGTTAGTGTGATTTCGCTGATGGTCACATCATTGACTGCATCTTATATTTTTGACCAGTCATGGAGGGCGGTGAACTATTTCACCAGATCGTCAAGCTCACGTATTTCAGCGAGAATCTATCCCGCCATGTAATCCTCCAGGTCGCTCATGGTATCCGTTATCTCCATGAGGAGAGAGGGGTTGTACACCGGTAATTTCATCATCTTGCGTAATGCTGGTGTTTACGACTTTGACATAGTGATATCAAGCCAGAGAACCTGTTGTTTGAACGGATACCCATCATTCCATCCAAGAATCCAGTTATACGACAGCTCGATGAAGAGAAAGAGGACGAAGGAGAGTTCATTCCCGGTGTAGGCGGTGGCGGCATAGGTCGTGTCAAGATCGCAGACTTTGGCCTTTCCAAGGTTATCTGGAACGAGGAGACCATGACACCGTGTGGTACAGTAGGCTACACTGCCCCGGAGATCGTCAAAGACGAGCGATATTCCAAGAGCGTCGACATGTGGGCCCTTGGATGTGTTCTCTACACCCTCCTATGCGGTTTTCCTCCATTTTATGATGAGAGTATCAATGTGTTGACGGAGAAGGTGGCACGCGGTTATTACACGTTCCTCAGCCCGTGGTGGGATGACATCAGCGCTTCAGGTCGGTTTAGCGAATCAACTCTCCAATGCGAAAATTGACTCGAGTACACTCACCTAGCCAAGGATCTCATTACCCATCTTCTATGCATCGATCCGGCTCAACGTTACACTATTGACGAGTTTTTAACACATCCATGGTGCAACGCCGCATCCGCGTCTTTGCCTCCGCCCACCCCACGTGCCGATGTTCGCCCCCTGGATTCTCCGCTTCTACACGCTATTCGCGGAGGACGCGATAGCCGTTCACCAGGGCTTGCTTCACTTAAAGAAGCATTTGACGTCACCTACGCCGTTCACCGGATGGAGGAAGAAGGTGCGCGCCGGAGGGCGTACAAAGGCCGCGGTGGGGCAGGTCTGGCGGGTTTCTTGGCGGGTCTGAACGAGGATGATGAAGACATGTTGGATGAAAATATCGCCGTCCCTTCCCAGTCTCAGGATCAACAGAAACAACAACCGCCAGACGAACTGTACGATGGCCGTGCTGGGCAGCGCGATATACCAAGACGCCTTGGCAAACCTTTCGAGCTCAGCTTTGACGGAGCAACGCTGCTTGGTCGAAGACAACTGCGTGATGCACAAGGCCGGATACCAATAGATATCAGCCCATTGACGAAGAATGCAGTCAATGCGGACGCCATCGATGTACCAGGGAGTCCTATGCACTATTGAGTAGGCCAACTTCGGCTATTGTGCGGTCGCTGAACTTCGAGGTTGACTTGCGCACCTGTATCCATTGGATACCGCCGAAGCTTTGTTGCTCATTTTCCAGCTTTACCTTTAATTATCATATTACACGACCGATTTCTACCGCACATACTCCTGGTTTGTTGTAACATAAATTCGTCAGCTCTTAGCGTCCACATTGTAGTACATCATGATTGAATAGCGGCATCTCACATCGTACAGCTCTGCTATACTGCAGTATTCGTAAAACCAGCCGGACAATTAGCCATATAACATGCGCTGTTCTTTGGTATTTGTGGCGCGGATTTTTGGGGATGTGAGCAACGTCGAGTTTTCTCTGTGCTCTTTCCATCAAGCTGTCAACGGCGTTCCGAATATCACAGCAGAGAAATGTTGCTTTGATACTTATGCTGATTACGATTCCCACGGATGGTAGATGGACGATAAAGCTCGATGAAGCTCGATAAAGTATGAAACAATACCGTGACCTTTACCATTTCCTCCCTCTCTTTTCGTAATCTGCCCTGGGCCCCGGCCGTCACCACGTTCTAGAATGGCCCTAGTGAATGCCCAATCCGCCATTTCTCAGGTCAGCGTTGAAATTGAGCGATTGGAGAGGTTATTTCATTGTACCAAAGGACAGGCTTAATCACGGAAGCGTTGTTCGATCCATCGTGATATATTAGATACGAGTACATACAGCCTGAGCGATAATAAAATTAGTTAATTTTCGCAAGTTGGGCAGCCTGAGACTGTTTGGCCCAAAATGTGATCTGCTTGAGAAGTGTTTTTTTTTATTTCGAACCGAGAGGGACGGATTTCCACATGGCGGGGCGTCGCCGTCTCCTGTACCTGACCTGTGGTTGAATTTGGCAGGTAGCCCACTAGACGTGATTGCGCCCAATCAGACCTCAAATGGAGATGGTCAAGCAAATGGGCAGGCAAAAACTCGAGAAAATATTGGGCGGGCTGACCACACATGGCATCGATAATAAGGACAAGTGCTGCTGTGCTTCATAGCGGTCCCTAAGTATGTTGAATGTTGCGTGTTGCGTGTGCTTTCCGTGTTCGCGTCCACGCCACAGTAAGCCTTGACCAGATCACATGACGGAACCTTATGGGCACGGAGCACGGCCCGGGGGTTAGCTGGTTATGGCCCGTCATGTGTTCCTCCTGCTGTCTGCTGTGCACCATTTTTGAGCCTTTCAAGGTAGTGGGCTGAGTACGAAAGATGACAGCTTTCCTAGGTCCTAGGACACTCGAAAGACTAACTAGTCCTGCTGGCTACCTTTCTGTAAACGCAATGCATGTGCAAGTCATCCGCAAAATTGTGTTCATGCCAGTCACGGTGGTACAAAAAATGGGGGCCGAGCTCACCTAGCCATTGCGTTCTGTCCTGAATCTCGATTATCTCTGTGCTTGTGGTTATCCTTTCATTTCTTTCGCTGTCGATGGCTATGGTGTGCCTTGTGCGCTTATAATCGTGTGACCAATCCGACATGTACGAGGTAGTCCCCCTGCGCCTGGGAGCTGATTTCTCATCACCACAACCCACGACCCTATTATCGTCTTCTCAGCACGCGAACAGCACCTTGCTCCAACTCTCATGTCTGACACACACCCTAGGGCTGCCGCGTCTACAAACTTCCAACTAATTTTTAATGATGCTTTGAACATGTACAAAAAACGCACGAAGAATGATCTTCTCACACACCCAATCGCCGAACAGCTAGAGCCATGCGAGTCCCCCAGCGCCATCCTTGTTGTGCTTCGACAGCAAGTCCAGGGGCCCCACCTGTCGCAAAATAACGATGACAGGTTGACGAGGTGGCTCGACCCAATTGTCAATGTCCTCTTTGCGTTCTCTGCGACTTTTGGGGAGGCCGTTGGCTCGGTATGCTTCAGGACATAAACTCGCCTACGATTTGTATTCTGATAATTCACTTGGCAGGCATTCGCACCTGCGAAAGCGGTCTTTGTCGGTATTGGTGTCCTCCTTTCAGTGCGTATCCTTCTTGACGCCTTCGCATGGGCCGTTGTAATGCCTACCTCTTTCAGGCAGCCATGGATGTTCGAGCAAGTCGAGACACTCTCGTTGACATGCTCGAGCGCATCGAAACTTATTTTCAACGTCTTCAAACGTATACCGAGGTCTCACTGACTCCAGAAATGATCGATCTACTCGGAAAAATAATGGTCGAGGTCCTCTCTATTCTTGCAATGGCGACGAAGAGGCTCAAACAGGGGAGAATAAGTGAGTAATTTCTATACAAACGTATCGCCATTGGCTGAACAATCTTCAGAAAAATTTCTGATGAGTCTGTTCGGAAAGACTAATGTCAAGGATGCGTTAAAGAGGCTAGACGATCTGACAAACGAGGAGGTTCGGATGGCCACTGTACAAGTTTTGAAGGCCACGCATGTTGTGGGCGACAGAGTGAGGGAAGTCGTCGGTCAGGTGCAAAGCGTCGACAATAGGGTGATCAGTGTCGA
>Ga0137391_10004793_pt1 | contig 10356 bp, 6 predicted proteins | sample 15con2h24BmetaG_FD_101399 | JGI IMG/M metagenome (GOLD analysis project Ga0137391, IMG submission 101399) | Vadose zone soil microbial communities from Angelo Coast Range Reserve, California, USA - 15con2h2.4B metaG | ecosystem: Environmental > Terrestrial > Soil > Vadose zone > Saprolite...
AGGGCGTTACCGTGGTCGGGTGCGACAAGGAGGCGTTCCGCAAGCGCGTGCTGCCGCAGACCGACAATTTCATCAGGACCCGGCCCGAAGCAAAGCCTGTCGTCGACATGATCCGCGCGACACAGGCCTGAGGCGGCGGACAATGAAAGGAGCCGCGTCACCGGCCGCAGGCCGCTACGGGATAAAGGGGTCGCTGCTAGCCCTCAGCGACGCGATCGCGGCCATTTTGCTGGCGGCCGACCTGCTGGTGGTCTGCGGCTCGGTGCTGCTGCGCTTTCTGTTCAACGCGCCGGTCGAGTGGGCCGACGACGTGGCGCGCGGGTTGATGGTCGGCTCGAGCTTCTTCGGCGCCGCCAGCGCGCTGGCCCGCAGCGAGAATCTCGGTGTCGCGTTCTTTGCCGACATGCTGCCGGCGAAGGTGCGGCCCGTTATCGATTCGGTCAGCGCCGTGCTGGTGACGGTCATCTCGGGCTACGTCGCCTTCAACGCCATCAAGCTCGGCGGCCTGACGTCGGGACAGACCACCGGCTCCGGACTTCCGCTGGAATTGACATTCTATCCGATGGGCATCGGCGCGCTGTTCATGACCGCCTTTGCGCTCGATATTTTCCGCGCGCGCCCGGTCCGCGACATGATCGCGGGCATCGTCGCGGCCGCCGTGATTGTCGGCCTTTATCTCGCATGGGATGCTCTCGCGCCGGCGTCCGTGCCGCCGTCCGGCGTGCTGATGCTGGTGGGCTTCTTCATCACGCTGTTCGGCGGATTGCCGATCGGCTTCGCGCTGGCGCTGGCGGCGCTGATCTTCATCTGGGTCGAAGGCACGCTGCCTGGCGTCATCTTCGCGCAGCAGATGGCGCGCGGCATCGACAATTTCGTGCTGCTGGCGATCCCGTTCTTCATCCTGGTCGGCTACCTCATGGAAGCCAACGGCATGTCGGTCCGTCTGATCGAGCTGTTGCAGCGGGCGGTGGGGCACATGCGCGGCGGGCTCAACGTCGTCATGGTGACGTCGATGGTGCTGTTCTCGGGCATTTCGGGCTCCAAGATGGCCGATGTCGCGGCGGTCGGATCGGTGCTGATCCCGGCGGCCCGCCGCGGCAAGCAGAGCCCGGGCAGCGCGGTCGCGCTGCTCGCCGCGTCCGCGGTGATGGCGGAAACCATTCCGCCCTGCATCAATTTGATCATCCTGGGCTTTGTCGCCAACCTGTCGATCGGCGGATTGTTCGTGGCCGGCCTGCTGCCGGCCGGATTGATGGCGCTCGCGCTGATCGCCGTGTCCATCATCTTCGGCCAGCGGCCGGCGTCGAAGGAGGAACTGCGGTCGGACGTTCCGGTGTCGGGGCTGTGGAGCGGCGCGATCGCTTCGTTCGGATTGATCTTCATGATCTTCGCGGGCTTCAAGAGCGGTTTTGCGACAGCGACCGAGATCTCGGCCTTCGCCGCGCTCTACGCCATCGTCGTCGGCAGCGTGATGTTCCGCGAACTCAGCCTCGGGGCGGCGACGCACAGCTTCATCCAGGCGGCGACGCGCTCGGGCCTGGTGCTGTTCATCGTCGCCGCCGCGCAGTCGCTCGCCTTCATCCTGACGCTGCAGCAGGTGCCGCATGCGGTCGGCGACATCATGCTGTCGCTGTCGAAGACCAACGGTGTCTGGCTGTTCATGCTGTTGTCCATCGCGGTGTTGATCGTGATGGGCTCGGTGCTGGAAGGGGCGGCGGCGCTGATCATCTTTGGACCTCTATTGTTGCCGGTCGCGGTCAGGCTGGGGATCGATCCCTTGCATTTTGGCGTGGTGCTTGTCATCTCGATGGGGATCGGGCTGTTCGCGCCGCCACTGGGCCTTGGGCTGTACGGCGCCTGCCTGATCGGCAATGTTCCGATCGAGGAGACGGTCAAGCCGATCGCGGGATATCTCGGATTGTTGTTCCTTTGCCTGTTGGTCATTGCGTTCGTGCCGGGCCTCAGCACGGTTCTGCCGCGTGCCTTCGGTTATTGACGAGGAAAGCCGTTGAAAATCCTGTTGACCCATACGCCGGATTTCCGGCGCCAGTATTACGGCGAACGCAGCGTGAGCGGCCTGCAAGCCCTGGCGGAAGTCAGGTTCCATGACGCCGGCGCGCCGCTCGACGCCGCCGGCATTGTCCAGGCCGCGCAAGATGTCGACATCATCGTCGCCGATCGCATGACCGAAGGGCCGGGCGAGATCTTCCCGCAGCTGCCAAAGTTGCGCGCCTTCGTTCGCTGCGCGGTCGATATCCGCAATATCGACGTCAATGCCGCGTCGGCGGCCGGCGTGCTGGTGACGCGGGCGTCGCCCGGCTTCGTCGCGGCGGTGGCAGAGCTCGCGCTCGGCTTCATGGTCGATCTGTCGCGCGGCGTATCGCGCGCGACCGCGGACTATCATGCGGGCCGCAAGCCCGAAATCGTGATGGGACGCCAGCTCGCGGGCAGCCGTCTTGGCATCATCGGCTATGGCAGCATCGGCCGGGCGCTGGCGCCCATCGCCAAGGCGCTGGGCATGCAGGTTCTGGTCGCCGATCCCTTCGTGACCATCGACGATGCCGATATCAAGCATCTTGCGCTCGACGATCTGCTCGGCCGCGCCGACTATGTGGTGTGCCTTGCGATCGCCAATGAGCAGACCGAAAATCTGATCGGGCAGGCGGCGCTGGCGCGGATGCAGCCGCACGCCTTTTTCATCAATCTGTCCCGCGGCAATCTGGTCGATGAGCAGGCCTTGGCCGACGCATTGCGCGAGGGCCGCATCGCGGGTGCTGCGATGGATGTCGGCCGCGCGCCGGATCAGATGCCGACACCGGAGCTCGCGAGGCTCTCGAACGTCATCGCCACCCCGCATATCGGTGGGCTGACACCTCAGGCGATCGAGCATCAGGCGCGGGAAACGGTCCGGCAGGTCGCAGCCATCATCAGCGGCGAGGCGCCGCCCGGCGCGGTCAATGCCGAGCGCTGGATGCGCCGTCCATGACGGAGCCGGCATCGAGGCGGTTGCCGTTCTTCTACGGCTGGGTCGTGGTCGCGGTGACCTTCATCACCATGGCGATCGGCGTCAACGCCCGCACCGCGTTCTCGCTGTTCTTTCCGCCGATCCTCTCTGAATTCGGCTGGGAGCGCGGCATCACGGCGGGTGCGTTCTCGTTCGGCTTCGTGGTCTCCGGCTTCGTCAGCCCGTTGATCGGCCGCCTGATGGACCGTTCGGGTCCGCGCGCGGTGATGGAGCTCGGCGTCGCGCTGATGGCGGGCGGCATGCTGCTTGCGCCGCTGACGCGCGAGCCCTGGCATCTCTACGTCACCATCGGCGTGATGGTCGGCGCCGGCAGCGTCTGCCTCGGCTATTCCGGCCAGTCGCTGTTTCTGCCGAACTGGTTCATCCGTCGTCGCGGCATGGCGATGGGCATCGCATTCGCCGGTGTCGGCATCGGTTCGGTGACGCTATTGCCCTGGGTGCAGCTCATGATCGAGCAGGGCGGCTGGCGCACCGCCTGCACGGCGATGGGGCTGCTGATTCTGGTCGTGCTGGCGCCGATCAATCTCCTGCTGCGCAAGCGCCCCGAGGACATCGGGCTGCAGCCGGATGGCGACGCCGCGCTCACGGCGTCATCGACCAAGCCGGTCTCGAACGTCCTCGACCCCGCTTGGGCTGCGACCGACTGGACGCTCCGCCGCGCGCTTCGCACCGCGCGGTTCTGGTGGATCGCGCTCGGCTTCTTCTGCGGCCTGTATGTCTGGTATGCCGTGCAGGTTCATCAGACTAAGTTTCTGCTCGACATCGGCTTCAGCCCGAATGTCGCGGTCTGGGCGCTCGGCGTCGTGAGCCTGCTCGGAATCCCCGGCCAGATCGTGCTCGGACACGCCTCCGACCGGATCGGACGGGAAGCGATCTGGGCCATCAGTTGCGCTGGCTTTGCGATCTGTTTTGCGGCGCTGATCGCGCTGAAATACCAGCCCTCGCTCGCGCTCATCTATCTGATGGTTCTTGCGCAAGGCGCGCTGGGCTATGGCCTCACCTCCGTCATGGGGGCGGTGGTTCTGGAAATCTTCCAGGGACCGTAGTTCGGCGGCATTTTCGGCTGCATCATGCTGGCGGGGCTGGCGGGCGGCGCGGCCGGTCCCTGGGCCACCGGCTTTCTCCACGATGTGACGCAAAGCTACACGATTGCTTTTGGGATCGGGATCGCGGTCAGCATCCTGTCGGCGGTCGCAATCTGGCTGGCGTCGCCGCGCAAAATTCGCGCCGTGGCCGGCCGATTGCGCCATCTGCCGGCCGGGGCCGAGGGCTGAGGCGTTTCGTCAGGACGATCAAACGCCGATCGCGCGCTGCAGATCGCCGATGGCACGCAGGAAGCTGTCGGCGGGCGTGGTTTCCGGATCGATCAGGCGGTGCAGACGGAAGCCGTCTTCCAGTGCCAGCACGATGGCCGCGGTCCAGGCCGGGTCCCGCGATCCGTTTTTCCCGCTGGTCTTCGACGCGGTCTCCACGATATCTGCGATCAGCTTTCGCCTGGCCCGCAGGCGTTTGGCGAGCTCGGGCCTGCGCTTCTCGGCGCGTGCCACGAACAGGATCATCTCCATGTGCAGCAGCGGCGAACGCCCGAGCGGATCCTGCCGGCTGCGGTCCATGGTTTTGAGCGCGTCGATGAAATCCGCAAGGTTCGTGTGCCTGGCGAGAAGATCGAGATTGCGCCGGATCGATTGCTCGACGTGATCCTCCAGCATGGCGATGATCAACTCGTCCTTGCTTGCGAAGTTCGAGTAGAACGCCCCGCGCGTGAAGCCGGCCGCCGCCGCGATGGCCTCGATGCTGGCGGCGCCGATCCCCTGTTCCTCGAAGACCCGCGCCGCCGCCTCGAACAGCTTTTCGCAGGTCGCGTCCCTTGTCGGTCTGGTTCGAACCCTTGACATCGTCCCATTTCAGGTCAGAATGCAACTCGATACAACAGTGTATCGAATTGACGTACCCAATTTTAACACGGCAAGCAATGGGAGGTCTTCGTGAACGAGCATGTTCAGACTGCGACCAACGAGCCGTTGTTCAATCCGCTGTCGCCGGCGTTTATCCGCGATCCCTATCCGTCCTATGAGCGGCTGCGCGCGACCGATCCCATCCACCTGACCGAGCACGGCTCGTTCCTTGCAAGCCGGCACGCCGAGGTCAGCCTGGTGCTGCGCGACAAGCGCTTCGGCAAGGATTTCGTCGAGCGCACCGTGCGGCGTTACGGCCCCCAGATCCTGGAAGAGCCGGTCTTCCGCAGCATGAGCCACTGGATGCTGCAGCAGGATCCGCCGGATCATACCCGGCTGCGCGGCCTCGTGGTGAAGGCCTTCACCGCGCGCCGCGTCGAGGACATGCGTCCGCGCATTCAGGAGATCGTCGACCAGACCATCGACGCGGTCGCCGAGCGCGGCCGCATGGACTTGATCGAGGATTTCGCCTTCCGCCTGCCGATCACGATCATCTGCGACATGCTGGGAATCCCCGAGGATCACCGCGAGGCCTTCTACAAGGGCTCGCGTGACGGCGGCCGTCTGCTCGACCCGGTGCCGCTGACGCCGGCCGAGATCGCCGAGGCCAATGCCGGCAACCTGATGGCGCAGATGTATTTCCAGCAGCTCTTCGAGTTGCGCCGGCGCAATCCCGGCGACGATTTGACGACGCAGCTGGTCCACGCCGAGGAAGACGGCCACAAGCTCACCAACGAGGAACTGACCGCCAACATCATTCTGCTGTTCGGCGCCGGTCACGAGACCACTGTCAATCTGATCGGCAACGGACTATTGGCGCTGCATCGCAATCCCGACCAGCTCGCATTGCTGAAGGCCAATCCGTCGCTGATCAGCAACGCCGTCGAGGAATTCCTGCGCTACGACTCCTCGGTGCAGCTCACCGGCCGGGTGACGCTGGAGGACATCGACGATCTCGGCGGCAAAAAAATCCCGAAGGGCGAGAGTGTGCTTTGCCTGCTGGGATCGGCCAACCGCGACCCGGCGGTCTATCCGGACCATCCGGACCGCCTCGACATCAGCCGTCCCAATGTGCGCCCGCTGTCGTTCGGCGGCGGCATTCACCATTGCCTCGGCGCGCAGCTCGCGCGAATCGAGGCGGAAATCGCCATCTCGACCCTGCTGCGCCGGCTCACCGAGCTGCGGCTGGATGACGCGGACAATCCGGAGTGGCGGCCGACCTTCGTGTTGCGCGGCCTGAAGCGGCTCCCGGCGAGCTGGTAGGGGCCGCGGGCCAGGCTTTTTTCTCTCCGGCGGTCCCAAAACCGGCGTTTACCTTGACACTCGCGGCAAGCGGGTGGCGCATGTCAATTCCATCCCGCCGGGCTGTGACATCGCCGGACTTCCCTCTATATATTGTGCGGCGCCGTCGTCAGCGCGGCGAGGGCCGCTGACGTGACGTGCCTGCCCCAAGAGGAGAGACCGTGCAGACGACACTGCTCGGATTGGCGATCGCTTTCATCATCGCGCTGCTGGCTGCGCTGATCGGACCGTATTTCATCGATTGGAACCAGTTCCGGCCGCAATTCGAGGCCGAGGCGTCCAAGGTGATCGGCGCGCCGTTGCGGGTGGCCGGCGACCTCAGCGCGCGGCTGCTGCCGACCCCGTCGCTCAGGTTGCGCTACATCGTGGTCGGCCGCGCCAACGATCTCGGCAAGGTCCGCGCCGAAAAACTCGATGTCGAGTTCAGCCTCGGCGATTTGATGCGCGGCGAATGGCGCGCCAACGAGCTGACCATCAGTGGCGCCGCGCTCGATCTCGGCCTGGATCCGCAGGGCCGCATCGACCTGCCGATTTCGAACGGAAAATTCAATTTCGGATCGCTGTCGATCGACCGCTTGAACCTCACCGGCCGCGTCGCGCTTCACGATGCCGCGAGCCGACAGACGCTGGAGCTGAACGACATCGCCTTTTCCGGCGAGGTGCGCTCGACGGCGGGATCGGTGCGCGGCGAGGGCTCTTTCGCGTTGGACGGCGCGCGCCACGGCTTTAATGTCTCATCCGGACAAACCGCCGACGGCAACGGCACCCGGGTTCATCTGGGCATCGATCCGGGCGAGCAGACGCCGTCGGCCGATGTCGACGGTGTGCTCAGCTTCGACGGCCGCGCGCCGCGTTTCGAAGGCGCGGTGGCACTGGCGGCGCCTCCCGTTCCAAAAGCGAAGGCCGGCGACAACGCTCCGGCGTCGTGGCGGATCGCAGCCAAGGTCAAGGCCAGTCGCGCCGCGGCGCAGCTCGAGCAGATCGACGCGAGCTACGGCAATGATGAGCGCGCGTTGCGGCTCGCCGGTTTCGGCGACATCCGCTTCGACGCGTCGCCCGAGGCGCATGTGACGCTCTCGGCGCGCCAGCTCGACGCCGACAAGTTCCTTGCCAAGGAGGGGGCGAACGCGCAGGACGGCACCAAGGAGCGCGCCGCCGAGCCGGTGCGCCTGTTGCCGGGATTGCGGGCGCTGCTCGCGGCGCTGCCACGTCCACCGATTTCGACGCTGGTCAGCTTCAACACCGAGAAGATCATGCTGGGCGGCCGGCCGCTGCAGAATCTCGGCGCCGAACTGCACATCGACGCGGCGGCTCCGGTGAGGTCTTGGGCGATCGACCGGCTGGATGTCCGCGCCCCGGGGGTCACGCAAATTTCCTTGAGTGCCGGCGTATCCTCCGGCTCGCTCGGGAATTTCTCCGGCGTGCTCGATGTCGACTCCACCGACCCCGACGTGTTGCTGATGTGGCTGCAGGGCCGCACCGATGTCGGCTATCGCGGTCAACAGCCGCTGCGCCTGCGCGGTAACATCGACGTCACAGCGGATCGCATCGCGATCGAGGCGCTGACAGCCGAGATCGACGGCGGCGCCGTCGAGGGACGCGCGGCATTGTCAAATCTGTCCAGTGGCAAGAGCTCGCATTTCGAGGCCACTTTGAAGGCGGAACGCCTCGATCTCGACGCGGCGACGGCGTTCGCGCGGTCGGTCGCGGGCCCGCAGGCCGACTGGCCCGACGATGCGCAGGTTTCGCTCGATATCGGCCGCGCCATCTCGGCCGGCCAGGAAATGCGGGCGTTCACGGCCAAGTTCGGCTACTCGCCGAAGACGGTCGTGCTCGACAAGATCAAGTTCGGGCAGCCCGACGGTGTGACCCTGGAAGGCAGCGGCAATTTCGACCGCGTCAATTCGATCGGAAAGCTCGCGCTCGATTCGACGACCGCTTCGATTGGCCAGTTGACCGGGCTGATCGCGCCGTTCGCGCCCTCGGCCGCCGCGCGGCTCAACACGCTCGGAACCGGCGCGGGACCGGTGCGCGCCAAACTGGCGCTCGACCTCGGCAAGAGCAAGGAGCAGCCGGCCGACCGTGCCGCGGTGCGCGCCGATCTCGAATTCGATGCGCCGCTCCTGAAGGGCCGCGTTACGATGACGACCACGCCGCCGGTCGCTGCGATCCGCGGCCTCGATCTCGAAACTCTCCGCCAAGGCGAAATAGCTGTCGAGACGCGGTTCTCGGCGCAACGCGGCGATGCGCTGATCGCCTTGCTGGGGCTCGATCGCGCGGTCGCGGCCGGTGAAGGCGCGGTGCAGTTCGAGGGGGCGCTGAGCGGGGCCTGGGGCGCGTCGTTGCGGCTGAACGCCAAGCTGTGGGGCGCCGGAATGGATGCGGACGCCCAAGGCGCCGTCGAGCCGTGGGCAGGGCGGGCCGGCGCGAATGTGAGGGTCCGCAGCGTCAATCTGGCGCCGATGTTCGGTCTCAAGCCGTCGGACGGCCCATTGCGAAACGTCCGGCTGTTCGCGCGCGCGTCGCTTGCCGGCAACAAGCTCACCTTCGACGATCTGGACAGCGTGGCGGCCGGTTCGCGATTGCGCGGGCGCCTGACATTGAACCTGGAAGAGCCAAGGGAAGTGAACGGCGAAGTGGGCCTCGATGCGCTCGACCTCGCGTCGGCCTTTGGCTTTGCGATCGGAGCGGGGCGCGATCCCGTGGAGCCGCTCGGCGGTGGGCTCGTGAAAGGCTGGCGCGGCCGTGTGGGGTTTCAGGCGCTGGGCGGCACGCTTCCGGGCAGCGGCGAATTGCGTCCCATCATGGGCACGATCGTGAGCGATGGCCAGTCGCTGACCCTGGAGGGCATCAAGGGCCGCATCGGCGGCGGCGAAGCCACCGCGAGCGTCGATGCCAAGCAGGATGCCAGCGGCATCGCGCTGAACGCGCGGCTCGATCTTGCGAATGTCGATGGCGCGGCGCTGCATTATCGCGGCCTGAAAATGCCGGTGGGCCGGACGTCGCTGCAGTTGACGCTGTCGAGCCAGGGCCGCAGCGTCGCGGCATTGGTCGGCGCGCTTTACGGTAGCGGCACTGCGACGCTGGAATCGGCTAGTCTCGCCGGCCTCGATCCGCGCGCTTTCGACGTCGCGATCCGCGCCAGCGATTCCGGCCAGCCGACCGACGACGCGCGGCTGCGGCAGGTTGTCGAGCCGGTGCTGACGGCCGGCGCCTTGCCGGTCGCCTCGGCGCAAATTCCCTTCACCGTCAGGGAAGGGCGGCTTCGCGTCGGCGCGACCACGCTCGAGGCCACGGGCGGGCGCGTCATTGTGTCGGGAGGTTACGATTTCCCCGCCGACCAGGTCGACATTCGCGCCAGCCTGGCCTCGACCGCGGCCAACGCGCCGAGCAACCTTCCGGAAATCCAGCTTTTGGCGGTCGGGACGCCCGACGCCCTCAATCGCACCATCGACGTCGCTGCGTTGTCGTCATGGCTGGCGGTGCGAACGATCGATCGCGAGACACGGCGATTGGACTCGATCGAGCGCGGGCTGCCGCTCCCGCCGGAGCCGGCCCTGGTGCCGCCGTCGACGGCTTCGCTGCCGCCGCCCGTCGCGCCTGACGCGGCCGCGGCGATCGAGCAGCCGCCGCCCGACGCGGCCCGCGAGCCACGCCGCGTCGCGCCGAAACCGAGACTGGTCGCGCCGCATCCGCCTGCGCTGGCGCCGCCCGTCGTGAGCCAGCAGATCGCGCCGCTGCCGCCGCCGATCGACGTCAAGCCAGCTCCCGGTTCGGCCGCGCTCAAGCCGCGCCCGCGTCCGCCGATGGTGCTGACGCCGCCATTGGCGATTCCGTAGCTAGAGCATGATCCGGAAAAGTGTGCAGGGGTTTTCCCTCGCGACAAACGCGACGCGTTTGCGCGGAGATCATGCTCAACCAAAAACATAGAGCGCGACGGCGATTCAACCTAACCCGCATTTCTCACGGAGTTTAAGCGCATCGGGGCTCCGAATCAGCGAAAGTTGTTTTGCGAGAACGACTTTTTGGTGATTCGAGGAGAGCCCCGATGCAGACAGAGTGTATCGCGGATAT
>Ga0137391_10004797_pt1 | contig 10354 bp, 8 predicted proteins | sample 15con2h24BmetaG_FD_101399 | JGI IMG/M metagenome (GOLD analysis project Ga0137391, IMG submission 101399) | Vadose zone soil microbial communities from Angelo Coast Range Reserve, California, USA - 15con2h2.4B metaG | ecosystem: Environmental > Terrestrial > Soil > Vadose zone > Saprolite...
TCCCGCCGCCCGGCGACAACGATGAACGACGCGCACGGCCTGGATCTCGATGATTTGCTGCCGCCGCGGCGCGATGCGCCGGGCGTCGCCGTTGCCGTCCTGCGCGACGGCGGCGTGGTGCAGCGGTCCTGCAGCGGCCTCGCCAGCCTCGAACACCGCGTGCCGATCAGCCCCGAGACGCGGTTTCACATCGTCTCCATCACCAAGACCTATACCGCGGCGGCGGTCCTGATTCTGGCGGCGCGCGGCGCGCTGAGCCTCGACGACGACATCCGCCGGCACCTGCCGGAGCTGTCGGAGCGGATCGGCAACCCGAGGCCGGTGACCATCCGCCACCTGCTGTCGATGACCAGCGGCTTGCGCGACGTGCTGGAGATCGAGCGGCTGCGCGGCATCTGGCACCCCTCGCCGTCGCGCGCCGCCGATCTGCTCGACCTTGCCCTCCGCCAGGCGGCGGTGAGCCTGCCGGCCGATGCCGCCTACATCTATGCCAATGTCAATTTCGTGCTGCTCGAGGCGATCATCCGTCGTGTCGGCGGGATGGATGCCGACGAATTTCGCCGTAGTGTCCTTTACGAGCCGCTGGGTCTCGCCGCAACGGGCGCGCGGCTGCATGACGGAATCGTGCTGCCGAACCTCGCTACCCCATACGTGCCGGCTGCGGCCGGCGGTTGGGTGCGGGCCACCGATCTGCTCGGCATCGCCGGTGACGGGTTGACGACCAGTCTCGACGATCTTGCGCGCTGGTTGCTCGCGCTGCGCGGCGGCACGATCGGCGGCGTGCCGATCACCGACGCGATGGCGCAGCCGACCCGGCTGAGCGACGGCCATCCGATCCATTACGGGCTTGGTCTTGCCATACGGCGCTACCGCGGCTTGCGGGTGCTCTGCCACTCTGGCAGCCAACCCGGCTACAAGGCCCATATCGCCTATGTGCCGGACCGCGACCTTGCCATCGCCGTGCTGTCGAATCGCGAGGACACGCGCGCCTCGATGCTCGCCGCCGCGATCATGGAGAGAGCGATCGGCGCCGATTTCCCGGCCGCCCATCCGGGAGCGATCGCGGCGCGGCGCGTGACGGCCGCTTTCAGCGCAGCGCAAGCGGCGGCAATAGAAGGAGACTACGTCGACGCGGCGACCGGCGAATTTCTCTCGCTATCGATGGTGGACGACGTCCTGCAGGCCGAGACGCTCGGCGATCCGATCACCTTCTATCATGCCGGCGGAGGCCTGTTCCGCGATGACGACGACTACCGCTCGACCGTCCCCACCGAGCTGAGCTTCGATTTCGGCAATGGCAGCGGGATGGTGAGTTGCCGGCTGTGGCTCGGCGGCCTGCGCTGCGCCATGCGCAAGTACATGACGCCGCGCCACGACGCCGCCGCGCTCGACGAATTCTGCGGACGCTTCGAAAACGAGGAGGTCGACAGCCGGCACGATATCACGCAGGGCCCGACCGGTCTTTTGGTGCAATACGGGCTGGGCTTCGATCGTGACCTGAGTTTCGCGCTGCAGCCGATCGCGCCGGATCTCTTTCTGGCGCGACCAAGCGCACCGGGGGTGGCGCATCGTCACGTCTTCCGCTTCGAGCGCGACGGGACGGGACGCGTCGTCGCCGCGCTCGTCACCATGGAACGGTTGAAAGGCCTCAGGCTGGTGCGCCGGAGCGGCGATCCGGGCTTGCGCTAGCGGTCAGGCGCAGCCGCGCGGCTCGAGCAGCGCGAGATCGGCGGTGCGGCCGAGCGGCGTAGTGTCGCGCGGCGGCACCAGCACCAGCGCGCCGCGCTGGAAAGCGGGCGTCTTGACCGCGCGCTCGACGGCGCCGAGCGCCAGGTGGATGGTATTGGCATCGCTGCGGCCGAGCAGGCGCGAGACCAGGGCAAGCTCGGTAACCAGCCTGTCCTGCGTGCGGGTGCCTTGCGCCATCATCAGCGCGACCAGCGCCTCGGTCCCCGCGATGAGGATCTCGGCGGCCTCGGCGACGCGCTCGAGCTCGATGGTGAAGCGCAGACGCGGCGGCGGCGGCTGCAACGTCGCCGCCGTTTCCAATGCCCAGGTCCGAACCGCCTCGAGATAGATCGCCTTGTGACGCGCATGGCGGGCGCAGGCCGTTGCCGCGACCATCGTCGCGATCGCCGCCAGCCGTTCCTCCTCGATGAGGTTCAAGCCGTCGAAATCGGCAATGATATCGCGCAACCTGTTCTCGGTGACCGAGCCGGCCGCCTGCAGGGCGCTATCGATCGTTTCGGCCAGGGAATTCATCTCGCTCTCCATACGCGGTACACCTAGAGTGTTGTCATCGATTTCTCTTAACATTTCGTTGTGCAGTCGCGTTTGACCTATGATATCTGACGGCATTTGACGTAAATACCTAATACCGCTTGGCGAATATTTGCGGAGCATTTAGATCAAATGCCAAATATCGGCAGGGCAAGGGTAACGAAGCAACCCGCCGCGACGCGGCCGTTATCGATGTCTTAAACAAAAACGTGGCAAATCGATCGTCGGCACAGGCCCGGTCGGCAGATGACGGATGGGCAGCCTCGAAGGAGCTATGGATCGAGCGATGATCGGACAGTCGCCCACCCTCAAGGACCGTAACCTGGAGCAGAGCACGACCATCTCGCTCCAGCGTGAGCCGACATGCTTTGCCTTCCTGTGCAGCGCCGCCATTTCGGCGCCGTTGCCGATCGACGCCATCAATCTCGACCTCGCCTCGGCGGATTATTTCGGCGGCCGTGCCTCGATCTGGACGACGCTGGAAATCCGCTCCGTGGCGATGGAGAATCGGCCGACCGCCGTGCTCGGCTTCGACGAGGCCTTTCTGCGGCCATTCACCCGTGCGCTGATCGAGGCGGCGGCGACGCGCGTCACCTACCGGATGAGGGTCGCCGACGCCACCGACAGGGCCGATCGCTACCGCGTCGTCGAGTACGTCACCGGCCCCGGCATGCCGTTGCGCGAACTCGTCTTCACGCCGCATGAGAACGTCGTGCTGGTCTGTGCCGCGATGGGCGAGAACGGCGACGAGGAGACCCTGTTCCAGCTCCCGCGTTCGGACTCGTTCCTGCGCAACTTCACCACGATCAGCTTCCAGGCCGACCAGATGCTGCGCGACACGCTGGCCGACATGGAGCGTGTTGCCCGCACGCGCCGCGCCGGGCTCACTCCGACCGTCTAAAGATCCAGCATGCCCTGTGCCGGGGCCGCCGCCGGATAGATCAGCGAACCGGCGGGCGTTCGCTGCGCGCCGGCGGTCATCTGCGCCGGCTCGACTTCGTGCGGCGCCATGATGTGCCCGACGCTCTCCCCCGCCGCCAGCAGGTAATCGGCGATGATGCGGCGGTGGCATCGCCACCATACCGCCTCGGCGCACATGATCGCGCAACGCTGCGCCGCGACGAGGGCGCGCAATTGCGCGAGCCCGGCACGAAACGGCGCCGTCAGCGCATAATCGGCATAGGCACGGAAGGCGGCGTTGCGCCACAGGGCGTTGGGCGACGACGCCTCGCTCCCCTGCCCGCTGCGCCGGCCGCCGAGCTCGGGCATATGGCGATAGGCGATGCCGGACGCGGCAAGCGAGCTGCGCAGCGCCTCGGCGCCGAATTGCGGATTGTGGCGCGACCCCGGGAAGGCGCGGACATCGACGAGCATGTCGATCGCGGACAGGCGCAGCAGAGCGATGAATTCCTCGATCGGTCGCGTCGAGTGACCGATGGTGAAAACAGTCGGCCGAAACGGCGTTTCCTCTGGCATCGATCGCTCCCGCAACCCTCCCGGTGACTCCATAGATAGGCCGCGACAGGGCCTCATTTAGGGCTATTTTAACCGGAACACTCGATGCTCTCCGGAATTGCCGCAACAACCGGCCAGCAAGCGAACCGACATGCCGAGCACCGCTACGGTCCTGATCGTCGAAGACGAGAGCGACGTTCGCGACGTGGCGAGCGGCTATGTCGAGGCGCTCGGCTACTCCGTGCTCGCCGCGCGCGACGGCGACGAGGCGCTCGCCATCGTCAAGAGCGATACGCCGATCGATCTCATGCTCACCGACATCGTCATGCCGGGAACGCTCGACGGCTTCGCCCTCGGGCGCGCCGCCATCGCCGTCAGACCGCAGCTCAAGATCCTCCACGTCACCGGCTATGCCGAACATCTCGCGGCCGGGCGGCACGGGCTCGACAGCGGCACGGTGATCGCCAAGCCCTATCGCAAGGAGCAGCTGCGCCTGCGCATCGCCGGCTTGCTCGGCGATTGGGCGGTCGAGCGCAACGTCACGCTGCGGCGCCTCTATCACTACTGGCTCGCCAAGCGCGGCAATCTACCGTGGCCGGACCGGCGATCGATCGATCCCGCCGACCTCCAGGACATCCTGCCCAGTCTCGGGATCGTCGAGGTGCTCGGCGGCGGCGACGATCTGCGGTTCCGCTATCGCCTCATCGGCACGGCGATCGTCCGCGCCTATGGCCGCGATCCGACCGGCCGGTTCGTCGACGAGACGCTGGTCGGCGCCTATCGCGATTTCGTCATCGGGCTGCTGCGCGAGGTCGCGACGACCGGCCGCGGCATCTACGCCGCGAGTGCCTTTCGCCTCGAGCAGAGCGGGCTCTCCACCGAGCGCATCTTCCTGCCCCTCTCGGTCGGCGGCGGCGCGATCCGCCAGATCATCGTCAGCCACACGATCGACTGGTCGGATCGCACGCCGGTCACCCTCGCCATCGCCGAGCGGGCGCCCGACCGGACCGACACCATCGAGCGGCTGAATTAGGCCTGCGCCCGCCATCAGTCGCATAGACGACCTTCCGTCAGGATCCGCTGCAGCTTTTCATTCGGGTAGCCGGCGGGAAACGCCTGGCACAAGGGATGCGCCGCTTCCTTCGCCTCGGGCTGCCTGTCGGCCTCGAGGAGGATCGCGGCGAGCACGAAACGTATCGCATTCTCGAACTCCCGTCCGACGAAGATGAAGCGGAGGTTTTCCGCTTGCTGCAAGGCGATCCGTGCCTCGCGCTCGGCGCCGTCATAATCTTTCGCGGCGCTCAGGGCGATTCCGCGATACATGCGGGACCGCGGATCCAGCGGATAGCGGGCAACGAGCATCTCGGCCTGATTTTTGATGTCCGCGTCGGTGCGCGGCATACGGTCGCGGGGGATCAGCGAAGCGAGCACTCGGTATTGCGGATAGTGGCTGGCGACGGCTGCCGAGCTGGCGACGAAGAGGACGAGGCCGGCGATCGCGACGCCGGCCGCCAGGGGACGGAAGCGCGGCCAGCGCGCGGTGTCGGGCCATGTCCGGATGAGAAGGAGAGCCACCAGGGCGCCGCTCAGCGCGCCGCCGAAATGCGCGCCGTAATCGATGGTGATCTCGCTCGTCGTCGCCAGCGGCAGCAGCGACGGGATGAGCACGCGGACCGAGCCGATTTGCGTCCACCATCGCGCCTTCGTTCCCGCCGGCAGGCGGAAGCTGCTGGTAAAGGCCGCCGCGAACAAGCCCATGATGGCGCCGGACGCGCCGACCGAGGTGATCGTGCCGGGATTGAGAGCGAGTGACATCAGCGAGCCGCCGAGGGCGCCGAGGACGAAGAGGGCGAAGAACCACAGCCGCCCGACCAACCGCTCCAGGAGGAAGCCGGCCATCAGCAAGGCGATGCCGTTGAAGACGAGATGCGAGATGTCGAGGTGGAGGAGCGGCGCCGCGAAGAGGCGGTACCACTCGGCGTTCGACAGCGTGACCGTCCGGTTCAGCCCGCCGAGCGCCAGCAGGGTTCCGTTGCCCGGCTGCAGCAATCGGCCGGTCGGATCGAGGGCAAAGCGCTGCTCGCCGACGAAGACGGCGACCAGCACGGCGAGGATGAGGAAGGTCAGCCACGGCACGTTGGTGCCGGTCGCCGCGAACGGTGCCGCCGTCTGCTCGGTCGGCCTGTCCGGCGCCGCCGCCACGCCTGATATTTGCCCGTGCTGCGCCCGCAGATCGAAAACGATGGTCTCGATCGGCATGAGGAAGGCATCGGGAATGACGAAGTTCTTGCTGCGCAGCAGGCCCTTGCTCGCGCCGCTGCCGACGACGCGCGCGGTCGCCGAGAGAACGCGACGGCGAAGCGGCCCGGCATAAATCGTCGTCAGCTCGAATACGGCGAGGCTGGCCCAGTCCGCCCATTTCGTCCCGAAATTGGTTCGCAGCGTGACGCCGGCCGGCGTCACCATGAGACGGGGCAGCCCGCGCAGCACGCCGGCGACCGCCAGCACGCCCATTCCGAGGGACGCGAAGCCGGTCAGAAGCATGAAGAGCGAGCGTGGACTCGGCGGCGTGCCGCCGTGCCGCCACAGCACGATCTCTCGCAGCACCGGCCAGCCGATCGAGGTGCCGACGATGATGAAGAAGATGGCGGCGCACCACAGCCGCGCGCGCCGCGGGCAGTAGAGTTTCTCTCCCTCGGATGCGCGGGCGAACTCGAGCACCGGCCACCCTCCCCCGACGCCCCCCGATCCGGCCCCTACCCCCTCGCCAGCACGGTCTCGACCAGCCGCGACCAGTAGGTCGCGCCGAGCGGCAGGATGTCGTCGTTGAAGTCGTAGCTCGGGTGATGCAGGTTCTCGCGATTCTCGCCGTTGCCGATCCACACATAGCTGCCCGGTCTCTGCTGCAGCATGAAGGAGAAATCCTCGGCGCCCATGCTGGGCAGCACGTCGCGCCGCACATTGGGCTGGCCGACGACCTCTTCGAGCACGCCGGCGGCGAGCTCGGTCTCCGCTTCGGTATTGACGGTCGGCGGGTAGCGGCGGAAATAACGGAATTCGACGCGCGCGCCGTAAGCGGCGGCGATGTTCTCGGCGATGCCGCGCATGCGCGATTCAATGAGATCCTGGATCTCGATCTTGAAGGCGCGCGCCGTGCCGCGCAGCACGACCTCGGGCGGGATGACGTTCCAGGCGTCGCCGGCGTGGAACTGCGTCACCGTGACGACGGCGCTCTCCAGCGGATGGGCGTTGCGGCTGACGATGGTCTGGAAGGCGGTGACGATCTGCGCCGCGACGACGATCGGATCGATGCCGAGATGCGGCATCGCGGCATGCGCGCCCTTGCCGCCGACGATGATCTCGAAACTGTCGGAGCACGCCATCATCGGACCCGCGCGCACGGCGAACTGGCCGACCGGCAGGCCCGGCCAGTTATGCATGCCATAGACGCTCTCGACGGGGAATTTCTCGAAGAGGCCGTCCTCGACCATCTTGCGGCCGCCGCCCTCGTTCTCCTCGGCGGGCTGGAAGACGAAATGCACGGTGCCGGCGAAGTTGCGCGTCTCGGCGAGATAGCGCGCGGCGCCGAGCAGCATGGTGGTGTGGCCGTCATGGCCGCAGGCATGCATCTTGCCCTTGGTCAGCGAGGCATGCGCGAAGCCGTTCTTCTCGTGGACGTGCAGCGCATCCATGTCGGCGCGCAGCGCAATGGCGCGGCCGCCCGGCGCGCGCCCCTCGAGCGTGCCGACGACGCCGGTGCCGGCAAGGCCGCGATGCACTTTGATGCCGAACTCCGAGAGGCGGCTGGCGACGAACTCCGCCGTGCGGTGCTCCTCGAAGGCGGTCTCGGGATGGGCGTGGATGTCGTGCCGCCAGGCGGTGAGGTCGGGATGGAAATCGGCGATCCGGTTGATGATGGGCATGGTGGTCTATCCCTTGGGTTCGCTGACGACGATAGCCGATTTCGGTGGCGGCGAAAGGGGGCTGGCGAGGCAGCTTGGGCCGGGCTGGATGGTGTCTTGCCTGTAAACTACAGGCGAAATACAGGCGGACGCGTGTGTCCGAGGGGTCTTATACCCTATATAGGTGTTAAGAGCATCTGCCCTCGCCGCCTGTCCCTTGCCCGTTGCGTGTCTCTTGCCAGCCATGACCGAGCCCTTGCCGTTATCCTTATCGGATATAATAAATCCGTAGTGGACTTTCAAGACACGAAGTTTCCCGGGCTGCACAAATATGCCGTCATCGCGAGAAGCGTAGCGACGAAGCGATCCAGAAGTGGAGGCCTCGGTCCTGGTCCTGGCCTGCTTTGCCTGCGGCTGGCAACGACGCGCCAAGGAAACCGCGCTTAGCTGTGGCGGTTATCTGGTACATGTCCGCACCCGAACCAAGCCGCCGCCACCTCAGCCGTTCAAAATCCTTGCATCGAGGGGGCCGTCCATACATGCCCCCGGAATTCGGGAGAGGATCAGCACGCCATGCGGGCTCAGGTCACCTGATTGCGCATGGCGGAGGAGACTTACGGGGCAGGTCAAACCGAGAAAACTATAAGAAGCGAAGCGCTATGATCGACACGATGAACACCGCCAGCGAGATATTAAATCGGTTTCGGAAGGTTCGTCCGCGTGGTGTGAGCCGATCCGGATAGAGCACAGCGTTCCAGAGATAAGATGCCGTCGTCCAATGACGCAGCGCCTCTGGCGTTGTGTGCGTGGCAGTCCGGATCAGATAGTTAAGGCTAGCCAATAGTGAAACTGCTGCCACTCCAGACACGATTGTCAAAAGGTAGGCTCTAAGCGGCATGCGTCTCTCCGCGTCATCAATTCGGTGTACTGGCTTTTCGCACCCTCACTTGGATGCGGCCTCTCCGGTGGCCGGCGCCGGGAATCTCGGGGACACGAATCTCGGGGACACGAATCTCGGGGACACAATACTTATCTCCATCCATCGCCTCGCCTCCGCCCGCTCAGCCTTCGGCTTGGGTCCGGGCTTCTGCTGGGCGAGCGGGTGGACGAGGCGCTTCTCCAACTGTGCGACGAAGCGTGCCCGAGCCCAGCGGCCGCTCGCGGAAATCGCGCAGCCGCGCAGAGGTCACCTCGGCGACCTCAATTAGGTATTGTGTCCCCTGAACTCTGTGGATCAGATAGGTGTTAAGGCGCATCTGCCCTCGCCGCCTGTCCCTTGCCCGTTGCGTGTCTCTCGCCAGCCATGACCGAGCCCTTGCGGTTATCCTGATCGGATATAATAAATCCGAAACGGATTTTCAATAGGTCGCGGCGATTTTCCGATCCATGGCTGGCCCAGACAACGGCTGCGGCCGGGCGCACCCTACGCGCGGCCTATCTATCGTCGCGCAGGCTTTCGACATCGACGGCGAAGCGGGTTCGCAAGGCCTTGACGCCGCGGGGCGTCACGACGACCGCGCGCGCGCCCGGCTGACGCACGAGCCAGCCTAGCTCGACCAATCGACCCCAGAGCGCGGCACCCAGCCGGCCGCCGAGATGCGGCTTCTGCTCGCTCCAATCGCGGCAGCCGAATGCGTAGGGCCGGCGCCCCCTAGTCACCTGATCGACCGCAACGCCAAGCGCCCGGAAGACACTCTCGCCCCGCGGCCCCAGCTCGATGGGCGTGCCGGCATTTTTGAGCGTGCGCAGGATGCGCGGCTCGGTGATCGCATGCTCCTTGCGCAAGCTCTCGTAGAGCGCGACGCCGAGCCTGCCGGCCAAATGGTCGTAGCAGGTCCGAACAAGCGCGAGGGCGGGGGTGGGCCGAAGCGGCCGGACAGGCCTCCCGGCCACGGCGCAGAGCGTCTCGATCAACTGGGCGGCGTTGGCGTCCTTGATCTCGTAGAGGCGCTGCCGACCGAGCTTCACGGCGCGCACCAGCCCGGCCGCGCGCAGCACGTTCAGATGATTGGACACGTTGGGTTGGCTGGCGCCTGTCAGGGACACGAGCTCGGATACCGTCGCCGGTGCCTGCATCAAATGCTCTACCGCCGCCATCCGCAACGGATCGGCGAGCGCACGGGCGACATCAAGGGTCGAGCTCGGTTCTCTCATCGATAGATCACCGCTATAATGATATGTCATCGACATATGTTGTTCCCCATGATATGTGGATTACCTCGACAAATCATCACGAGGTACGCGGTCATGACCGGCCTGGCACCAATCGATCCTCGCGAGATCAAGGCGATCACCTTCGATTATTTCGGCACGCTGGTAGACGTGGACAAAGGTGCCGCCGGCGGGATGGCGCGGGTGCTGCGCGCCATCGGCCGCACGGAGCTCGACCCGCGCGAGATCTACCTGCGCTGGGACATTGAGAATGTTCGCCTCTACCGCGGCTCGGCCTATCGCAGATATCGCGAGGTCGCGGCCGAGGCGATGCGCCGGCTTCTCGCCGACCTCTCCGTGCAAGGCGCCGGCGCAAGAGACGCATCGAGCCTGAGCGAAATGCTGCTGCTGGGGCTGGTCGAGGGCTCAGCGCCGCAGCCGGAGGTCCCCGCCGTGCTCGATGCGCTGGCGCGCTCCTACCGCCTGATGCCCGTCACCAACACGGACAGCGACCTGTTCGCCCGAAGCGCGCTCGCCTCGCGCTTTCCCGACGTCACCACGGCGGA